>Ga0208198_1000036_pt1 | contig 171386 bp, 142 predicted proteins | sample AD_JPNTR2_MetaG_FD_184446 | JGI IMG/M metagenome (GOLD analysis project Ga0208198, IMG submission 184446) | Active sludge microbial communities of municipal wastewater-treating anaerobic digesters from Japan - AD_JPNTR2_MetaG (SPAdes) (version 2) | ecosystem: Engineered > Bioreactor >...
TAATCCTGAATATCGTCAAATTGATTTGACTTCCGAAGCCGGTTTCATGAAATTCGTCTCTATAATTCAAAAAATGGACGATAGAAATTATGAAAATACAGAATCATTATATGATATTATAGGTAATAGGTTACCTGCTTTATCAAATGCTTTTATAAACGAAGGTGTTGCTGCCTATCAAGGAAGAAATATTTCGATTGGAATGAAAAAAGCAGATGTTTTAAAAATATTAGGACAACCAACGGAAATAATTCCAACAGAAACAAAACATGGAAGAACTGAGCAATGGTATTATGATAATAAATATGATAGATATATAGTTTTTGAAAATGGAGAACTAACAATAATACATGGAAATTTTGATGATATTGGTATGGCTAATTATGAAAAAGCTTATGCTAACTTTGAAAAAGCGTTGATCATTGCAACTCTATCTTTTAAAGTTGATACACAACTATATTATTTCACTTCTTTGGCCGCTTTAAAAGCTAAGAAGTTTGAAGAAGCCGTTAAATTAAACGATTTCTTGATCGAAGCAAAATTTGGTGCTAATGACGATGAAAGAGTTTTAATTATCTTAAATCAGGCAGTTTGTTACAGAGAAATTGGCAAAACCGATAAAATGATTGAAACTTTACAAAAAGGAATTGAAAAATATCCTAATGCCAATTATCCTCTGGTTATTGAATTGTTTAATTACTATGTTAATTCTGAACAAAATGATAAAGCTCTTGAATATATAAATTTAGCAATTAATAAAAACCCTAATGATCCGCAATTTTATGTAATCAGAGGAACTTTGAATGAAACATTAAAGCTCAGAGATAATGCTATTGCTGATTATAAAAAAGCAATAGAACTAGACCCAAACAATTTTGATGCAAATTACAGTGCAGGTGCATATTATTATAATACCGGTGTTGACACATTGGATTGGGCAGATAAAAACATTCCAATAACTGAATTTGCTAAACTCGAAGAATTTAAAAAAATAGCTAATGAATTGTTTGAAAAGGCTAAACCATATCTAGAAAAAGCCGAAGCTATTCAGCCAACAAATATGAACGTTCTGGCAACTTTGAAAACCATTTATTACAGACTTGGTGAAATGGAAAAATACAAAGAGATTGATGCTAAGATTAAAAAATTAACAGAATAATTAAAATTTAAAAAAAGGCTGCAAAAACAGCCTTTTTTTATCCTTTTATAACAGCAAGAGGAGATAATTCATATTTTATTTTTACTAAGTCCTTCTGGAAATTCATTACTTCGTGAATGTTTTTATATGCGCTTGCTGCTTCTTCCAAATCTCTTTGGCAGCGTATTGAATGTATTATTCCTTTTTCTTCAAGTATTTTTACTTCTTTATGGAGATCAAGAGATTTTATAGCTTTTTTGCGACTCATAACTCTACCTGCTCCATGAGAACAACTCATAAAACTTTCCGGGTTACCAAGCCCTTCAGTAATATATGAATTTGTTCCTTGAGAACCGGGAATAATTCCGGTTTCTCCTTTTTTAGCCGATGTCGCTCCTTTACGATGAACATAAACATTCTCTCCGAAATGTTCCTCGAGTGAAGCATAATTATGAGCAATATTTATAATTTCTCCGGAATAAAAAATTGCAAAATTTTCGGCAAAAGTTTCAAGAATTCTGTTCATCATTAATTTGCGATTCGAAAATGCAAACTCAATGCAGTAATTCATTTCTCGGATATATTCCGAGGCCTCCTTTGATTCGATTGGAAAATATGACAAATCGGCTTTAGGAATAACAGGAAGATTGTATTTCTCACAGAATTTTGCTGCTTTTTTATTGTAGTGTTCAGCTACTTTTAGCCCAATATTTCTACTGCCGGAGTGAATCATTATCCATAAAAAATCATTTTTATCTTTTTGAATTTCGATAAAATGATTTCCTCCACCTAAAGTTCCCAATTGCTTTAATGCCGATTTATACTCTCTACTAACAATTTCCATTGAAGAAATATCAAAATTCTTTGGCATTAAAGAAGAATCCTGAGCAGATTTGTGATGATTGAACCCTAAAGGTATTTTTACTCTTATTTCGGAAAGAATTTTTTTTAATATTTTTTGGTCTATCTGAAAAGTTTTAATGTTTGTTTTAACAGCACACATCCCACAACCAATATCAACACCCACGGCATTAGGGACAATGGCATCTTTTGCAGCCAATACTGCACCAATAGGCATACCATAACCTTCATGAGCATCCGGCATAATTGCAACATGGCTGAATGCAAAAGGAAAAGAAGCTACATTTCGGGCCTGTTGAAGAGCAGATTCTTCAATTTCATCTATCCATAGTTTAATAGGGACTTTTGATCCACTATCAATTTTTTGCATCTAATCTTAAAACTCAAAATTAGGTTTATGTTTGTATTCTTTATAAAAGTTGTCAATAATTTTGACAGCCTCTTCGGGAGTATCAACAATATGATAAATATTTCTATCCTCTGATGAAATATTTTTTTCCTTTTCAAACATTACTTCATCAACCCATTTGAATAATCCCGACCAATAGCTTTTATCCATAAGCACTATCGGGAAGCGTCCGATTTTATGAGTTTGAATCAGTGTTATTGCTTCGAATAATTCATCGAAGGTTCCAAAACCTCCGGGAAATACAATAAAGCCCTGAGAGTATTTCATGAACATTACTTTTCGAACAAAAAAATAGTCGAAAGTAACAAGTTTATCCTCGTCAATGTATTTATTTGGAGCCTGTTCAAATTCAAGTTTTATATTACATCCTGCAGATTTTCCTCCACCAGAGGCAGCTCCTTTATTTGCAGCTTCCATAATGCCGGGACCGCCGCCGGTCATAACTCCAAATCCTTTTTGAGTAAGTAAATATGCCGTTTCAGTAGCCATTTTATAATATGGATTGTCCGGTTTTGTACGGGCCGAACCAAATATAGAAACACAAGGACCTATTTCTGCAAACTTTTCAAATCCGTTAACAAATTCTCCTATTATTTTAAAAATACTCCATGCATCATTTGATTTTCTCTCTGTCCATGTTTTAATTGTCATGGATTCTATTGCTTTTTTTTCTTCTTCTGTCATAATGTATAATTATTTTTGCAAATATAAAAATTTTATAATAATAATTTCAATGTTTCTTTAAAGTCTGCGGTTGATTGAAATCTAGCACTCATTGATTTTAGACATTCCATTCTCAATTCATTTTCTTCGTATTTATTGAATGCTTTTTTCAGTTTTGGTTTTACTGTGGCTTTGGAAATTATTTTGAAAAGATCATCATCTAATCTGTAATGTTGATTGATAGGAGCTGTTGCCTGATATTGTTGCATAAGTATCGGGATATTTGTTTTCATGGCCGGTTCTTTTGTAATAGCTTCGTATAATACCAATCCGGTACTGAAAATATCTGAATGATCACCTACAAAATCTGTAAATCCAAAAATCTGTTCCGGCGAAGCATACATTATGTTGAAGGTTCGTGCATACTTGTCAAATTCACCGAATTGATAACATTTTTTTACACTTCCGAAATCAATAATTTTAACTATAGGATTATTAAAGTCAATTTTTCCGCTTTCATCAAATTGAACCATTATATTCGACGGTTTTATGTCGCAGTGACAATACCCGTTTTTGTGTAAAAATGAAAGACTATCAAGAACAGAGATGATTATTCTGTAAAAAAAAGTATTATAGAAGATTTCATAATAGTTTTGATCCTTTATCAAAGATTTAAGATTTCTACCATAAATAAATTCCTGAATTATAAAGACATCAGTATCTTCGACCACCAGGTCAATATTTTTTGCAAAACCCGGATGGTTTACACTAAATCCTGCTTCAACAATAAATTTTAACCTCTCTACATTACTGCCAAAAAGGGCAGGAGAGAGTTGTTTGCAAATAACTTTTTCTTTAGTATAAATATTTGCTCCTAAATAAACCAATGAGAATTTAGATTTTGACAATAAAAATTCCTCTTCATCCGAAAAAAAGAAGTATTCCGATTTTAATCCTTTAAGAAAGCGAGTTTTCATTTTTTTCTGTATTCTTCAGCAGCACGACTTCCCCATGAATCATCAGCATTCTTTAAATCATGATCATACAAGGTATTGTTTCTTTTTTGAAGGACACGTTCCCAGTTTGGTGTTTTAACTTCTCCTGTTAGGTCGGAATGCAAAAGCTCGTATTCTTCGCCTGCAATATGAGGATTGTAAAAAATAAATTTTCTGTTGTTTTCGTTACCTACTCTGTTATATGTCCATATTTCATAAGGATATGCAGATGGTTCGTGTTTTGAAATATATTTACTGTCGGGTGCTCCATATTGCAAATAAACCCTTCCTCTGTCGGTTTGAAACCCACGATTTATCGGAGTACGATAATATTTGTCAACAAAATCTACTTGCTCCTTATATTTAACCCACAAAGAATTTGGATCTACATTGTTGCGTTTTAACCAAAACTGAACAAAGAAATTTTGTAAATCTTCAACTTTTGCTGTTTTTAATCTGTAATCAATAAAATTTCTTTCATCCTGATTAGCAATTGGTCTGAGACAAGAAACGTACAGGATTAACGAATCCCTGTTTTCCATGTATCCGCTAAAAGAGTTTTTAATGTCAAATTTACTTAGCAAATTAGCTAATTCTTCGGAATTAATATTTCCTAAACTTCTTTGAAAAAAGAATTTTGTTTTTTGTAAAGTGTTGTTATTTCTGTCAACAGCTTCGAGCACAAGATAATAATTTCCGGCTGGCAAATCTGAAATGTTTAATTCTCCTAAAATTGGGATTATACTTGAAGATATAAATTTCTTAAAACGACCAGTGTTTTCGTTAACTTTTCCGGTTTCAAAAGATTCTATATAATATTTTACAAGAAACTCTCCATCTATTTTTTTATCTGTATTATATAATTCAATGTAAAACGAAAGATTATTGATGTTATTTGGGTAAAAATTTGAAATATAAGGAGTTAAATCGTATCCTCCTTTACTCAAAATATTATGTTCTTTAGTAAGAGTTATAGATTCTATAAGTTGAAAATCACTAAATTTAATTTCTGAGGAATTGTAATCTATATTAATTATGTCGTTTAGAAAATATGATTCATTATGTGGATAATTGAGATCTTTTAAAAACAATTCTAATTTGTAATTTCCATTAGGTAGGCTTATTCTTTGTAAATCAATAAAATTAGGTTTTTCCTGATTGAGATTTTCGATTACGGGACTTTCTATAACATATTTGTTAAAATCAAATATTTTGTCATTTTTTTTGAAGATCATGGTAACTTCAATTTTAGATTGAAATTTTCCATCATCAATTTTAGTAAAAACTGCACTGTTTCCAATAATACTCATATAAGTTTCCAAATAAGGTCCTGAAGGAGAGTTAAAAGTTGCATACATAAAATAAACTTCAAGACCTGGCAAAGCGGTTAATTTCAAGCTTAAAAACAGAATACTTACAAATATAATTTTTTTCATTTTTTTATTTTATTGTAATTTACTAAAAATTTTCAAAACCTCGTTTTCTTTAAATGTTTTTTAACAATATTTATTAACAAGTTATGAATCTTATTGTTTGATGATATTATTTGTTGACCAAAAATAAAATTATTTTGTCCATTAAAATCCGTATTTTTACCCCCTGCTTCTGAAATTATTAAAGTTCCGGCTGCAACATCCCATGGTTTTAGGTCATATTCATAAAAAGCATCAAACCTTCCACAAGCAACGTAAGCCAGGTCGGTTGCCGCTGATCCAAGTCGTCTGATTCCTCGTGTTTTACCTGTAAGTTCTCCTAGTATATTCAAATATGGTTCGAGTAAGGTAAAATTCCTGAACGGAAAACCTGTTGCAATAAGAGATTTTTTTAAGGAATCATTATCAGAGACTTGAATTCTTTTTCCGTTAAGGAAAGCCCCTTTATCTTTGATTGCCGTAAAACATTCGTCCAGCCCCACTTCGTAAACTACTCCAAGAACAATTTCATTTTCTTTCATAAGAGCAATACTTATTGCAACCGGAAAAATTCCATGCATAAAATTTGTTGTTCCATCTAACGGGTCAACGATCCAATTATAAATTTCAGATCTTGTATTTTTTGTGTTTTCTTCTGCAATAAAGCCAGCTTCCGGTAAAAGAGTTGATAATTCTTCTATTATTAGTTTTTCAGATTGTTTATCAAATTCAGTAACATAATCATTTATTCCTTTTTCTTCAAAAACAAATTTTTCTTTTAAATCAAATCGTTCTCGTATTAAATTTCCTGAAGTTTTAGCAATTTTAGTTACTTCATTTAAAATATTTTCTAAGTTCATGATTATATTATTTCTGAGTTCATACAATCGTTATCAAAATCAAAGTCTTTTAATCTTACAGTAATAATTTTGTTTATTAGATCAGATTTAAAAGAGGCAGAAACTCGAATATAATTTTCGGTGAAACCAAAGATTTTTTCGTTTTTCTTTTTAGCCTCAAACAACACTTTTTGTGTTTTTCCAATATTTTTTTTAAGAAATTTTTTGTTTTTTTCTTCACACAATTGATTTATAAGTTTTGCACGTTCATTTTTTATTTGCGACGAAATTTTTGGTGTAAAATTTAATGCCGGAGTACCTTTTCTTTCTGAATATTGAAAATAATGAATATAGGATATATCAAGTGACTTGACAAAATTGTATGAACGTTCGAATATCTCATTGGTCTCGCCGTTCATGCCAACAATTAAATCTATTCCGATAAATGCATCAGGAATATATTTACGAATATTATCTATTCTGTTTTTAAAAAGTTCAGCGGTATATTTACGTTTCATAATTTTTAGCAGTTCATTGTCTCCGGATTGTAGAGGAATATGAAAATGCGGCATAATAATTTCTGAATCAGCAACTAATTTAATTATATCTTCAATTAATAAATCCGGCTCTATGCTGCCAATTCTTAGTCTTGGAATTTTATTTTGCTTAACAATAGCTTTCAATAAATTATAAAAATTTTCGGATGTTGATTTGCCAAAATCTCCTATATTGACTCCGGTGAGTATAATTTCTTTTGTTCCCTTTTCGACTTCTTCTTCTATTTTTTGCAATACATTTTTTATACTCATGTTCCTGCTACGCCCTCTTGCATAGGGAATAGTACAATAAGAACAAAAATAATCACAACCGTCTTGAATTTTTAAGAATGTGCGTGTGCGATCATCTTGAGAAACCGCCGGGAAAAAAGTTTTCATTTCGTTGTGTTCGGTTGTTTTTATCACAGGGCTCTCGAATTTTAAGGCATGATCAATAATTTTTTTTATTTCTTCTTTATCGTTTGCCCCAAATATATAATCTATTCCATCAATTTTTTTTAATTCCTCCATCCCTGTTTGTGTATAGCAACCAGTTACTATAATAATTGCATTATTATTTTTTGAAATTGCTCTTTGAATGGCATTACGGCTTTTTTTATTTGCATTTGAAGTAACCGTACAAGTATTAATTACATAAAAGTCTGCATTTTGACTAAAAGGAACAAGTTTAAATCCTTTTTCTTTGAAAAAAGAATAAATCTGAGAACTTTCTGCAAAATTAAGTTTGCATCCTAAAGTATTGAAAGCTACGGTTTTATTCATTGTCTAATTACTGCAAAAACAAAAAAACGGATATTTCCCGTTTTTTGCAAAAGTAATAATAATTATCGATATTTTTATTCCTGAGATTTACAGCATTTCTTTTGAGTATCTTTGCTGCAGCAGGCTTTATCTTTATCTGACTTGCATTTGCTATTGCAAGAACATTTTGTGGCATCACTAACTTCTATGTAATAGCTAACTTTAACATTGTGGTGCACTTCAGCTTCTTCACCTTCGGTTTCTTTCACTGCTCTTAAAATACCTTTGACAACAACATGCTGATTTTCGAGGTTTTTGTCGAATTTTTCAATCTTTTCTCCGGTTTTACAAATAATTAGTTCATCGGGATTGTCTTTTTCTTCGAGGAATAAATTATTACCACTATGCGAACAAATATGAGAGCAAAAACCGCAAACTGCAACTTCTTTATCAATATAGGCTTCGACATTTTTGTTAAGCTCTCCAACAGACATTACGTCTTTACATATTTCACTTTGTTCGGTTTTGCAACATGAGCTTTCTTCTTCAATTTTTTTTGAACTATTCTTGCAAGATAACAATAGAGTACTAATCAATAAGATAATTACAAAAACTAAATTTTTCATACTAATTCGATTTTAAATTTTTTCTATTAACCGTACATTTATCAATTTGTTCAACATCGAACACACTAAAAAACCATTCGTTCTCTTCATTGTTGAATATTTTGGTATCAGAAGTTTTAAGTTCAAAACTAAGTCCATGCATTCTGCCGCCTACAATTCGTCCCGCCGGAATACAAACAGAAACTTTTTCGCTTTTGTATCTTGATTTTATCCCAAACTGATATTCAATTTGAATATCAACTTGAACATCAAACTCATTATTATTCTTAAGTTTTAAAATTATAACAACAGGACTGCTCTTATCGAAAAAATTTTGATTTGTGATTTTGTATTTAACATCAATGTTTTTAAAACTTGGTTCTATATAAGAAACAAATCCTCTTTGAGCAAAAATTGCTATTGTATACCACAGTAAAATACTTATAAGAAAAAATCTTTTCATAATCGAAATTCTTAAATATTATTCTTGAAATGGTTTAATGAATTTACCAATAAATAAAATAGATCCTTTATTATTTTCCTGGATTACAAAAATGAATGGCTTGTTGAAATTGACATAGATAATTTGGGGAGCAGACTTTTCGCGAACTACTACTGCTGTTGCAGCTGCAGCTTCGGTTCCGTTTTCGTCTGTTTCAATAAAGGCCTGATGAATTACATCATCAATCATAAGGTCGGAACGTCCATTCATTTTTTTGAAATTGGCTTTTGATGTAAATGCTTCAACCATTCCCATTTTCATTAGGACCTCTTTCAATTTATAGCGGCTTTCAATTTTTATTTTAGGTATAAAGAAGTCAATCTTTGTTGATTTTAATTCAGATTTAAGACTAACAAAATTTTTATACGAGAAAGAAGAAGCAAAATCGTCTATATTTTCATCTACTGGCATAATAACATAAAGAGTTGCAAGATCATCAGCATAATTCAGTGCCATTGCAATAAGTTTATCAGACTGGTAGAAGCTAATGTTTTCCCGCATATGCATAAAAGCAGTGATATATTGGCGTTTTTTGGATTGAAAAATCATTTGGCGGGTTTGTGTTTCATCAAACTTGTATTTCCAGTCGGCTTTAAAATAAATCGCGTTGATAAGAACAAGTCTGGTAAGATCGTCAATTGAGTTTTTGTCAATCAATTCTTCGATTTTTTTTTCAGTATTTTCTGAAACCCATTTGTTCATTTCGCGGCGAGCAATTTCTCTTTTTTGTGCATCTCGAAAATCAACAGTCTTGATGATTGCATCATAGTTTTTCAATAAATTAAGATAAGATTGCAGAAAATTGTATTTTTCCTGAGCAAAAGCAGCATTTACGGTTTTAAAAACTTGTTGCTTTGAATTTCTGTAATACTTTAACAAACCAGTAAATTCATTGTGCGAAAATTTTTGGTCTTTAGTAAACCTCAGAACTTTTCGCATTTCTTTTGCCGTATTTCCAGCAGCACCATCATAAGCCATACTCAAGGCAGTGCTGATGCTGAAAGGACTTAGAAAAACATTTTCCAAAGTATCTGAGGCCGAAATTTGTTTAAAAATTTCAAAAGCAAATTCATTATTGTTTTCCACAATTTGTGCTTTAGAATTAATATTTGTAATCAAATAAAGCGAAAATATCAGAAAAATAATTTTTTTCATAATACTAGATTATAATTTATAACTACCTGATAACTTCGATATTGTCCTGACCGGTAATTTTTTCGCAATAATAACATTTCAAATTTACTTTTTCTTCTTTAATCACGACTTTAAATTTTGTTTCAACTTTTTCGTGATTGGTTATGCACTTTGGATTTATACATTTAACAAATCCTTCGATTTTTTCAGGCAGTGCAACTTTTTTCTTCTCTACAACCTGATAATCTCTAATAATGTTTATAACGGCATGCGGATCAATCAAAGCGATTTTGTTTATATCATCAATCGAAGGGAATTTGTCGGCAATTTTTATAATAGCTTTTTTGCCGTATTTTTCACTATCCAGATTATTCCCAATAAATACTTGTGTATCAATTTTTTCTATCCCGATGATCGAAAGAATTTTATATAATGCTTCAGGTTTTATATGGTCAATTACAGTACCTTTTTCTATTGCTTTTACTTTTAGTTCGCTTTTCATAATTTTAAGATTTATTATTTAACAACACCAAGTATTAAACACATCAAAGCCATACGGGCATAAACTCCGTTTTCGGCTTGTTCAAAATAATAAGCTTTGGGATTTGTATCAACATCAGTATCAATTTCATTAACACGTGGTAGTGGATGCATAATTCTAAGACTTTCTTTGGTACTAGTAAGCATTTTATTATTCAATACATAAGCATTTTTAACTTTTTCGTATTCCATAGGATCAGAAAATCTTTCGCGTTGTACTCTAGTAACATATACAATATCTGCATATTTTAAATTGTCATCAAGCTGGTCGTGTTCGTAATATTTGATTCCTTTTTCGTCGAGGTAATCTTTATATTCCTGTGGCATACGTAAAGTTGGTGGGGAAACGAAATTAAATACAGGATTAAATTCTGACATGGCCATTAAAAGAGAATGAACGGTACGTCCGTATTTGAGGTCTCCAACGAGAAATAAATTAAGATTTTCGAGAGTTCCCTGAGATTTTCTTATAGAATATAAATCAAGAAGGCATTGAGTAGGATGTTGATTAGAACCGTCTCCAGCGTTAATAATAGGTTTGTTTGAGACTTCACTTGCGTATCGTGCAGAACCTTCGATAGGATGACGCATAATAATTAAATCAGCATATCTACTAACTGTGAGAATAGTGTCTTTTAAAGATTCTCCTTTAGAAACACTTGTGCTGGATGCTTCGCTGAATCCTATTACTTTGCCTCCCAAACGTTGTATTGCTGTTTCAAAACTTAAACGAGTACGGGTTGATGGTTCAAAAAATAAAGAAGCAATAACGTAATCTGATAAAAGTGGTTGATTTGGATTTTTCTGAAACTCTTCAGCCAGATCAAGAATTCTAAAATACTCCTCCTTTGTGAAGTCGTTAATTGAAATAAGGCTTTTGTTTTTCATATACTTTGGTTTAATTGTTTTGACAAAAAAAAACCGAAGCTAAACTTCGGTTTTAAAGATTATTTTTCAATCGCTAATAATTCCACTTCAAAAATTAACGTCTCGAAAGGACCTATTACCTGCCCGGCACCTCTTTCACCATAAGCTAAATTATAAGGGATATAAAATTTATACTTAGAGCCTACAGGCATTAATTGCAAACCTTCTGTCCATCCTTGTATTACTCCATTTAGAGGGAATGAAATTGGCTGACCTCTATCATAAGAACTGTCGAATACTGTACCATCAATTAAAGTTCCTTTGTAGTGTACTTTTACAGTACTTGTTGCTGTCGGTTTTGGTCCATTACCTTGTACTAATACTTCATATTGCAAACCGCTTGGAGTGGTTATAACACCCTGACGTTTAGCATTTTCTGCCAAGAATTTTTCACCTTCTTCTTTTTTACCTTTTGATTTTGATGCCATCATGTTATTAAAAAAGTCTTGAATCAGTTTATCGGTTTGTTCCATTTTCATGATTGCTTGTTTGTTCATCTGGTCTTTAAGACCTGCTGCAATCATGTCAGGATTGAAAATAGTATCAAGACCTTGCTGTGCCAAATTCCCGGCAATCTGCATACCAATTGCATAAGCTGCTGAATCTGCAGCATTTTTTAATTCTAATTTTTTATTTTCCACTTCTTTCTGAGATTTACATGACAGCATCAAACTTGCTATTGCTGCCATAATTATTAAACTTATTACTGAACTTTTCATTACTTTAAATTTTTGACAAAGAAAATGTATTTATTAACATTATGCAATTTAAAAACTTAAAAAAATATTAACGCTAACTATAATTTTGATTTTTAGAACCTTACATAAATCATTGTTAATAAAACATTACTTTATTTTGAAAAATTTGATAATAATTTTGTCGAATAACCTTGAAGGTGTAATTTTTATTAAAACATTTATAAGTTTAGCCTCTTTTGTAACTAAATAACGATTTTGGGGACATTTTGTGACAGCTGCTTTGTAAATTATTCTGGCACAATTTTCCACAGTCCCTCCTTTAATAGATTTGGTACTTCCTGTTAAATTACCTATTAAGTTACCATAAGGACCTTCAGGATTATATACAATTGACTTGTTGACATTTGCAGCAAAATCTGTTTTTATTGGTCCGGGTTCTATAATAGAAACCTTAATTTTGAATTTACTTAATTCCCATCTCATAGCATCTGAGATAGCTTCAACGGCATGTTTGCTTGCTGCATACCATCCCCCTCCTGGCATTGAAACTTTTCCTGCAATGGATGAAACATTTATAATTCTTCCACCACCTGAATTTTTCAAAAAAGGAATAACAATTTGCGTTACTGATGCTAAACCAAAAACATTAGTTTCAAATTGTTTCACTGCTAACTCTAACGGAGTTTCTTCAATAGTTCCGAATTGACCATATCCGGCATTGTTAACTAAAACATCTATTTTAAAATTATTGATTTCTAAAAAATGTTTTAATTCTAACACACTATTTAAATTCGAGACATCAAGTTTATGGCATATTGCAGATTTTGATGATAACTTTTCGAGAGCTTTTTCGTTTCTACCTGTGGCAATTACTTGCCAACCTTTTTCGAGAAATAATAATGCGGCTGCTTCCCCGATACCACTTGTAGCTCCCGTTATTAGAACTGTTTTCATAAGATATTTTATTAATTTTACTTTACATCGAGTTCAAATTCAAGATATTTATCAATATCATAAATGAATGTCTTAACATCAAATTTTACTTTTTGTTCAGAATAATTTTTGTAACGAATGTCAAAATTAACTTTAGTTAGTGGCGGGACTTCAATTTTTTCAGGAATAATTCTTTTTTTTACAATTTCAGTGTTTTGTGGCTCTAAAATAATTGGAACGGAAGTTAAATTGGTAATTTCATAAAAAGTTCGATGAATATCGGGATCGTTATGTTTTTCAATTTCAAGTGAGTTTTTAAATAATTTTTCGAGCCATTGTTTTTCGCCATAAATTTTTTCGTTGTAATAGGCTAATGTTCTTCGAGCAAAAAGAGCATCTTTAATTGCGTTTTCGGAAAGTTCTGAAGCAAACACAAGAGTAATCGGGCGATGTTTGACAAATTCGCTTGTATTAGTAGTGCCATGAATATCAGAGTTTGATAAAATTGTAAGATTTTTTTCTTGGCCCCATTTCCAAGCTTCAGGACAAAAATCACTGAAGTTTACTAATTCTATTCCATGAATATAACCTTTTGTGTAAAGCTCAGTATGCATGTTGAACCAAACTACGGTATCTGGTTGTTGAGCTTTCCAGCAGGGATGATTCCAGAAAATAAATGCTCCTTGTTCGTAGGCAGCTTTAACTGCCTCAACTACATCATCAGTTTCGAGAGGATTAACATCGTTTAAAAAAATTGCATTGATATGTCCCGGAGGCATTTTTCGTGTTATTTCAGCCCCTCTAATGACAATAAAATTCTGATATTTTGCTTCTTTTATTGCAATGGAACTTGATGTATTTAGATCTCCAGTTAAAAATTCTTTGTGCGGACGGTATTCAATGTGGTCGGTAATGGCGATGGCATCCAGTCCGTCCTGAATGGCTTCCGAAACTCTGAAATCAGGCCAGACTAGTCCATCGGAAAAAACTGTATGAATGTGAAAGTCGCATTTCAATGTTTTGTATTCATCTATATCTGGAAAAATCAATTGAGATTTTGTAACTCTGCTTTGCGGTAATACAATCAGGTTTACGGAAATTAGAAAAATTAAGATAAAAAGAAATTTTTTCATAATAAACAAATTTATTTAGTTTATTGGCAAAGTAAGTAATTTTTATGCAATTTATCATGTTTAATTTAAATAAACTTTTTATATCGCTATTTTGGTATAAGTTTCACTATCTGTGTTGGGATGATTATTCATTTTGTAATATTATTGTTCCCCCGATAAATCGGAACTACCCCGGATGACTTTCTGAACAAAATATTTGCTATTAAAGGAAATTTTAATTTAAAATCTGGATCTAGACCTCCGTTCAAAAAGAAAAGTAACATAAAAAAGCTCGTCGCTAACTGAATTTTTTCTAATTTCCATCAAACCTAAACCACAAAAAATATTACTTTGATTTTCTACAGCCCAACGTGAATTTTTGTTTAAGGGCTTACCCGGCTTGATGTTTTTTGACGAAAAAAATCATAATGTGACAATAATTGTCTGAACATCAAGCAAAATATCTTCTAAAATTTAAGGGACTTGTACTTTACGAAATTTTTTGTTGAGTAGTTTTTGTCATGGGTATTACTCTATGGCTTAGGGTGGGTTTGTTAGTTTTGTATTATTTAATCTTACCAAACACAAAATTTGCTTTTTTCATGATGAGAGCAATATAAATTTTTCAATAAAAATATGCTCTCAAACATTTTGCTGACTTTTTTGTTTAAAAAGTGAACTAAAAAAACATAACAAAATGATATTTAAAGAATATGATCCTATTAAGAAAAAAATGTTTCAGGTGATTGATAACGATGGTAAAGTAATCAATCCTAAATATATGCCTGAAATTTCAGATGAGTTAGTTCTGAAAGCTTACAAAGACATGCTTTTTGCACGGACATCAGACTTGATGATATTATCATATCAACGTCAGGGAAGAATTTTTACATATCCTCCTAATTACGGACAGGAAGCTATTTCGGGAGCAGTAGCACAGATTATGAGAAAAGAAGACTGGCTTGTCCCTGCATTCCGCGAGATGGGGACATATCTGGCAAAAGGAGCAAGTCTAAAAGAGATATTTTTGTATTTTATGGGTTACGAAGACGGAGTAAATTTTAAAAATGCAGAAAACTTTTTACCATACTCGGTACCTATTGCATCTCAATTGCCTCATGCCGTTGGAATAGGTTATGAAATAAAGTATAAAAAAAAAGACCAAATAGTATTTACATTTGTGGGTGATGGAGGAACTTCTGAAGGGGATTTTCACGAAGCATTAAATTTTGCGGGAGTCTGGAATGCTCCTGTAATTTTTATTGTTCAAAACAATCAATATGGAATTTCAACACCTTTTAAATTTCAAACAGCATCCGAAGGTATTGCCATAAAATCTTATGCCTATGGAATTAAAGGCATACAGGTTGACGGAAACGATTTTTTTGCTATGTATAAAGCAGTAAAAGAATCACATGAAAGTGCTCGCAGGGGTGAAGGTCCGGTACTAATTGAGGCAATTACATATCGTAGAGGTCCGCATACTACATCAGATGATCCCACAAAATATCGTTTAAATGAAGAAGAAGAAGCATGGGCAGAAAAGGATCCTTTAAAAAGATTAAAAGCATGGCTCATTGATAGAGAACTCTATGATGAAGAAACGGAGCAAAAATTGATTGAAGATTATAAAAAAGAAATTGACAGACAATTCATTGAGGCTGAAAATTATGGTCCTGTACCTATTGAAGATATTTTCAAATACACTTATGCCGATATGCCGGAGGATTTGAAGCAACAGATGGTTGAATACCAAAAATTTCTTCAATGGAAAGAGGCTCGTGGTTTATAAATTTTTTTGATTAAAAATTGACAAAGAGATGAAACAAATAATGAATATGGTAAACGCAATTAACAATGCGTTGGATATAAAGTTAGCCGAAGACGACAGAGTAATAGTTTACGGTGAAGATGTTGGAGTTGAAGGTGGAGTTTTCAGAGTAACAGAGGGTTTACAAAAAAAATATGGTGCCGAACGGGTATTTGATAGCCCGCTAGCAGAAAGCGGAATTGCAGGAACGGCTGTTGGTATGGCTGTTGCCGGTTTAAAACCTGTAATAGAAATGCAATTTTCCGGTTTTGCAAATCCTGCCTTTAACCAGGTAGTTTCACATGTTTCCAGAATGCGTAACAGAAGCCGAGGAAAATATTCAACCGGAATGGTGATAAGAATGCCTTACGGAGGTGGAATCAATGCTTTGGAACATCATTCCGAAAGTCTTGAAGCAATTTGGGCTCATATCCCGGGACTAAAGGTTGTAATACCTTCTACTCCGCATGATGCTAAGGGATTGCTTATATCGGCAATAGAATCTGACGACCCAATATGGTTTATGGAACCAAAACGAATTTACAGAGCTATAAAACAAGAAGTCGAAACCGAAAAATTTACCGTTCCGATAGGTAAGGCTAAAGTTATACAGGAAGGTACAGATGTTACGATTGTTGCTTATGGAGCAATGATACGCGAAGTACAAAAAGCTTCAGTTCTGGCAAAAAAAGAAGGTATTTCGGTAGAAATTATAGATTTACGTACAATTTATCCCATAGATAAAGAAACAATTGTGGACTCTGTAAAAAAAACCGGACGAATAATTACTGTTCACGAAGCAATAAGAACATTCGGGGTAGGAGCAGAAATAAATGCAAGCATTACTGAAGAAGCCTTTTTGTATTTAGAAGCTCCACCAAAACGGGTTACAGGCTTTGACATAATTGTTCCATTGCCTAAAAACGAACCGCATTTTATGGTTACTCCCGAAAAAATATTTTATGAAATTGTAAGAACTGTTAAATTTTAAAATCTATTGCTATGAGATATATATTTAATTTTCCTGATATTGGGGAAGGTCTCGACGAAGGTACAATTCTGGAATGGTATGTTAAGAAAGGTCAAAATGTGAAAGTTGGTGAACCTTTGGTGAAAATGGAGACAGATAAAGTGGTTACAGATATACCCTCGCCTCGAGATGGTGTTGTTGCGGCTATTTACGGAAAAGTTGGAGAAACAATTCATGTTGGGACTCCGCTTGTAGAAATTGAAATTGAAGGCATTAGCGGACAGGATGCTCAACCAGAAGTTAAAAATATTGAAAATCAAATACATCAGGTAGAAGAGGAGGGAGCAGGAGTTGTCGGGACACTCGAAATCGCAAGTAATGCTGCTGTTTTACCGGCAAGTGATGAAGGAACAAGGACTTCTACAGAAGAAAAATCAAAAAACAAAAAAGCACTAGCTACACCCGTTGCAAGAGCTTATGCAAAAGAGCTGGGAATAGACATTAATCTTGTAATCGGTACAGGACCCGCCGGCAGAGTTATGAAGGAAGATATTTTGAAATTTAAACAACAACAGGCTTATGTTGCTCCTCAAATGAGTACAGTAAAATCAGATTCTGATGAAAACAAAATCGAAGTCGTTAAAATGACTCAATTACGCAAAACTATTGCAAAAAACATGATACAGAGCAAACACAACGCTGCTCATATGACTGTTTTTGATGATGCCGAAATTTCCGAACTCATTAATCTCAGAAATAAATTTAAGAACAAATATGCTGATGAAGGATTAAAACTAAGTTATTTGCCATTCATACTGAAAGCAACAGTAAAAGCCCTTCAGAAATTTAAAGCTTTGAATTCCGAAATGGATATGGAAAACGGTAATATTATTTACAAAAAGTATTATAATATCGGAATTGCAGTAGATACCGAAGATGGATTATTAGTTCCAGTGATTAGGGATGTTGACAAAAAAAATATTAAGCAGTTGGCATTGGAAATAGCAGAGATTTCCGAAAAAGCCAGAACGCGTAATATTAAACTCGAAGATATGAAAGATGGTACTTTTACTATTACAAGTTACGGTTCTATTGGCGGAAAATATGCTGTTCCGGTAATAAATTATCCTCAGGCAGCCATCCTAGGTATTGGTAAAATTTTTGAAGCTCCTGTCGTGAAAAACGGCAAAATAGAGATAGGAAATCTGTTGCCTTTGTCTTTGTCGGTTGACCATAGAATAGTAGATGGAGGTGAAGTTACCCGTTTTCTTAATACTCTTATTGAATATTTGACAGAACCAATGAATATGTTAATTGATTAAAATCTTAAAAACATGGAATACGATTTAATAATAATAGGTTCAGGACCGGGCGGATATGTTGCTGCAATTCGTGCCGGACAGCTTGGAATGAAAGTTTTGTTGGTAGAAAAAGATAAACCGGGAGGAATGTGCCTGAATTGGGGATGTATTCCTTCAAAATCTCTTATCGAAAGTGCTAAAAAGTTTGCCGGATTATCTGAATTTAAAAAATACGGTATAGAAGGGATTGATTTAAAATCCGTAAGTTTTAACTGGCAGGCTGCTGTAAAAAAAGCAATGGCTAACGCAATAAAACTATCGAAAGGAATTGAATTTTTACTTAAAAAAAATGCTGTTGAAATAATTCTCGGCGAAGCAAAAATAAGCTCATTAAATTCTATTACCGTCGAAAATCGAAATATCTACGCAAAAAAAATTATTATTGCTACAGGGTCTTATCCTCAAGTAGGCAATAGCGACGAAATTAGCATAAAAGATTTTTATAATCTTGAAACCTTGCCCCATAAAATAGCTTTTATTGGCATTGGTACTGTTAGTCTCGAATTTTCCTTAATGGCTGCAATGATAGGAATAGATACTTATCTTGTAAGCTCAGAGGAAAAAATTGTCCCCGAACTGGATGATTACCTGAATGATTACATTCAAAAGCTATTGAAAAAGAATAAAGTAAAGTTGGTTAAAGACATTTCGGAAATCCCTGTAGATGCAGTAAAAGTAAACTCTCGTCGTCGAAAAGCTGTTTTACCAGAATCAGAAATAGAAATAAAAACAGACGAAAACGGCTTCATATTAACCGACGAAAAACTAAGAACAAATTACGATAGTATTTTTGCAATAGGAGATGTAAACGGTAAGTCTGCCTATGCTCACAATGCTTCGTTTCAAGGATTATTCGTTGTAAACACCATAAAAGGAATTGATACAACATTCTGTCTAGATAAAAGTCCAATAAACATTTATACTTATCCCGAAATTTCACAAATAGGATTAACAGAACAACAATTAAAACAAAAAAAAATTGACTATAAGATAAGTTCCTTCCCGCTAAGTGCAAACGGTAAAGCCTTAATCGAAGGTCAAAGTGAAGGTGAAATGCGAATACTTTCCGATAAAAAATACGGAGAAGTTCTGGGAGTTCAAATTATTTCTGATAATGCAACCGATATGATAGCAGAAGCCGCCGCTTATATGCAACTCGAAGCAACAATATATGACGTAGCCTCAACAATTCATGCACATCCAACAGTTTCGGAAATTTTTATGGAAGCCGGCTTCGAAGCCGTGGATAAAGCAATTCATAAGTAGTTAGGTTGGTTAGTTGGTTAGTTAGTTAGTTGGTTAGTTGGTTGGTTAGTTGGTTAGTTAGTTAGTTGATTAGTTGGTTGGTTAGTTGGTTGGTTGGTTAGTTAGTTATGGGGGTTTTTGAGGTAAAGATTTGAATTAACACTTAATTCTGTAGGAAAAAATGCTAAATTTAACTTATTTCTTGCATATTCTGGATTTCTATTACCTAAACTTCGGACATGAAAAAGTTGTGAAAACATCGCTGGTTAAAGTGAACTTACCGATAATGGAACAATTACAAAAACAAAATCTGAAAAAATTATTAAATAAAATATAAAGTAATCAAAAATTTTATTTTTTCTAATTACTTTCCACTGCTTTTTATAAATTTGTAGAAAAATTACTGTCTTTATACTTAGAATTTTAACTTCTAATGTTTAAAAATAATATTTACATAATTGTTGATGATACCGGACTGGGGACATTACGTGAGTTCTTTGGTTATTTGTCATTAAAAATCAATTTGAATATTTCTGTATTTTCAAATTTAAAAATCACAAATCCAATATTTTTTAGGGAGATACTTCATTCGCAATCAAAACTTGAAATAACTGATGATTTTAAAGATTTTCAGAATAATTCGAGTAAGATATATGCAAATGATATTAAATTTTTTAATTCGCTTGTTTATTCTTATCAAAATAGCAACGCTGATAAAAATTTTAATTGTAAATGTTTTTTACTAATATTTTCAAATAATAATAATCAATACAAAACTCAAATAGACAAATGTAAAGAAGCAGGATTCATAGTGATCGCAACAGAACAATCTAAATGTATTATAAATACGATTGACTACATTCTAGGACCTGAAAAAGTTCTAAAAAAGATTTACCAAATTATTCTTAGAAATGTAAATGACAGAAACGATAAATACAAAAAATTATTTGAAGAGAATCAAGAAATAATTATTAAGATTTTGAATCTTGTAAAACAAAAATACAATTTCGATTATCGAGCATTTAAGGAAAATACTATAATTCGAAGGATTGAAAAACGAATGTCTCTGGCCAATATGAATTTTGAATCCTATTACAATTTTATTTCAGAATCCGAAAAGGAAAAGGATCTTCTTTACAAAGAATTTTTAATTGGAGTAACTGAATTTTTCAGGGATAAAGAAATATTTGAAACTTTTAAGGAAAAAGTAGTTCCGAAAATATGTGAAAATTCGGAAAATGAAATTCGTGTATGGACAGCAGCCTGTTCAACAGGGGAAGAGGCATACACAGTTGCAATAGTTATATATGATTACATGCAACAAAATTCCATAAAAAAAGAATTAAAAATTTTTGCTACCGACATTGACTTAAATGCATTGAAAAATGCAGGCGATGGAATATATTCTGTTAGTTCGGTTGAAAATGTACCCGAATACTACAGAGAAAAATATTTTATTCAAAAAAATGGTAATTATAAAATTGATGAGAAACTTAGAAAATTAATAATTTTTGCTTTTCATGATGTTATTAACGACCCCCCATTCATAAAAATTGATTTTTTATCATGCAGAAATTTGTTTATTTATCTAAAGCCGGAGATACAAACAAAAGTATTGTCAAATTTTAGGTTTTCTTTAAAACAAAACGGATTTTTAATGCTTGGTATTAGTGAAACAATTGGAGAAATGAACAAATATTTTGAGGCTTATGATTACAAAATAAAAATATTTAGAAGAATATAAAAATTTTTATACATAATCCAATAAATTTATTGCAATATAAGCCATCATTCCTGCTGAATGTTCTAAAGATTTTTCGTCTATATCAAAGTTAGGATTATGAAGTCCGATATATCCTTTATTGTTTCCGGCAATTCCTGTTCGGTAGAATAATGAAGGTACTTTTTGCCCATAATAAGCAAAATCTTCGGCAGTCATCCTAACTTCCATTGGTTTTATCTTTTGCTCACCCGCAAAATCAATCGCAAAAGGCAAAACTTTATGATATAAATCAGGATTATTATAAACGGCAGGATAACCTTCTCTGATATTTACTCTTGCTTTGCAATTATACATTTCTGCAGATTTTTCTGCTATTTCATTAAGTTTCTCTTTTAATCTTTTTCTAAGTTCTTCGTTAAAAGTTCGCATGGTACCTTCGGCAAATGCTTCTGAAGGAATAGCATTTAAAGCTCCCGGAGCATTTATTTTGCCAAATGCAATGACAAACGGTTTATCGGAAATTATACTTTTCTGAAATTCATTAATTTCATAAAGAAAATTTGCAAGTGACAGTACAGTGTCGCTACGTTTGTGTGGTAGTGCAGCGTGACCTCCAATTCCGGTAAAAGAAATATACAGTTCGTCGGTGGCGGCCATCATTTCTCCATACCCAAAGGCAAAACTACCGGTTTCGAGTTCAGGCAAAACATGCTGACCGATGACATGCCGAATATCATATTTTTCGATAATTCCTTTTTCGACAAGAATTTTGGCACCTCCTGGGATTTTTTCTTCGGCAGGTTGAAAAATAAGAATTATTTTACCCCGGATTTGAGATTTTAATTCGTTTAAAATTATTGAAGTCCCTAATAGCGAAGCCGTATGTGCATCATGTCCGCAAGCATGCATTTTTCCAGCAACTTTTGATTTATATTCAGCATCATTTGCTTCATTAATAGGTAAAGCATCTATATCTGCTCGTAATGCAATTACGGGAGTTTCCTTTATGCCGTTGATAATTCCTATAACAGCATTTTTTCCAAAACTATCGTCTGTTTCAATATTGTGTTTCATTAAAACTTCAGAAATATATGCAGCAGTATCAAACTCCTCAAAAGCCAATTCCGGATTTTTATGAATATGCCTGCGATAACTGATAATTTCGGAAAGTATAGAAGCAGATTTTTCTTTTATTTTTGATTTCAAATCTTGCATACTTAGTCGAAAAACAATTTAATACCTGTAATAATCACGAGAACAGCGAACATTTTTTTAAGAGTATCACTTGAAAGGTTTATAGCGATTTTAGAGCCGAAAAACGCACCCACAAAAAAAGCAGCTGCTAAAATAGCAGCAAATTTAATGTTGATATAGCCGTTTTTGTAATAATTTATAAATGCCAGTAGCCCTACCGGTAGAAGCATAAAAGCAACACTAGTTCCCTGAGCCTGATGTTGTGTCATTCCGAGTAAATATATTAAGGCCGGAATTACAATAATTCCTCCGCCAACCCCAAATAATCCTCCCAGCATTCCTGCTGCTAAACCAATCAAAATCAATAAAATAATTTCGTTCATATTATATTAACTTTAAAAATCTGTGCTTAAAGACAAATAATAAATTCGAGGAAGCAAAATATTGTTGTCAATACCTTGAGCAACATCAAATCTTACAAAATATCCAAATATTTTGCTTCGTACTCCAAATCCGAATCCGGATACAATAGGAAAATTATCGTTATGAATGATTATGGTAATAGGATAGTTATTGTAATAATCGTTTTCATAGGCATTATTTCCGCTGAAAGGATTTAAACCCGACCAAGCTGAGCCAATATCAAAAAATCCTACAAGTTGAAAATTCCTGACAAAACTGTTGTTAATTGGTCTTTTAAACAAATAAGAAAAAATTGGACATCGAATTTCAGTATTTAAGAGCATAAAATTTGAACCATTCCTGATATTTTGAGAAAATCCTCTCAAATTTGTTGCCACGGCCTGATAAACATAATTTGCATCAGGGTCTATTCTGATATCAGTATTAAACATAGGATTTTTTGAAGATAAATTTATCCAATTGTCAACACCGCCAAGATAATAAACTAATTTAGCCGTCCCGAATGACGAACTTCCTGCCACACGACTTGCAAAAATCAGGTTTTTATGAATTGGCTGGTAATATCTGAAGTCAAAACCTGTAACAAACAATTCGCTGTTGGATTTATCGAGTTGTTTATAAAATTCTCCAAAAACCTTAAATCTGGTACCGGAAAGGATATTGGTCATTAATTCTCTACTATTATCAAAAATATATTCAGCTTTTACCATTCCCCAGAAATCATTATCGTTTTCTTTAATCAAGCTATTGTAATTTACCGACAAATATGAGTTTAAATTTTGCCTAATGTTTCCGGTAAGTTGTATAGCATCAACCTGGGAAAAAGGATATCTTGTAATATAAAAGGCCTGATGCGAAAATGTTTTAATATAATAGTCATTCTGAAAATTTATTAGCGATTGACGATGTAATATAACTTGCTTATTCCATCTCTTTTTAAGATTTTCGAAACTCAGCAGATATTCATTACTGTCGAAGTTTCCGCTTAAACGCACAGCTCCAGATATACGGTAATCTTCAAACAAATCGTAAGCTCCAACCTTTAAAAAAATATTAAAACCAGGATTAAAATAAAATGCAGAGCCAGTAAACTTTTGATATGAATTGTTTAAAAAACCAAAATCAACCTGCGAAACAATATAATTTGTGTAAAAAGTTGTGAAGTATTTAATCATCCTTTTATCTTTATCTTCGATCTCGGGCTTTAAATTAAGAGCATCTATACTTTTAAGAACAGTTGAAGAAAATTGATAATTATAAATGTTTACTTTCATTTCAGGATATACAGAATCTAATTGCATTGTAAGCATATTTTTATCCTGCTGCTTATTTGTTTTTTGTGCAGTTTCTTCTTTTCTTTGATTATACCTGAATTGTTGTGTTTTGCTTATGCTTTCTTTAGGTAATGGCTCAGGTAATTTATCGCTATATAATAAATTATATTTTCCTTCCGACAACATAATAAATGCATTAGCATCGGAGAATTTGTCGTTTGATATCTCCAAAATATTGTAATTATAATTAGTGAGAGGCATTTCGTTCAAAAAATAACGATAATGAACAATAGTATCAACAAAACTTACCGCGGAGTCAAGTTTGGCCATAAATAAATTATTTATACCGTTTGCATTACTAAGATAAGTGTAGCTTTTAAATTTTAAATGCGGATAAGTTTCACTGATTCTTTCAGTTTTTGATACCTGTTCGAGCTTCTTTGATTTAATATTATAAATGAAAATATCAGTTAAGTTTTGTTTGTCAACGATGTTATTGTTTTTATTTCCAGTTATTGGAAAATTTCTATTTGAGGCAAAAACAATTTGTTGCGATTTATTTACATATTGAGGTAAATAATCATCAGCGTCATCTTGAGTTAAATTAACAAATGTGTTTGAAGCAATATTGTAAATATAAATATCAGATTGTCCGTTTGTAAATGCTGATAAAACTATATTTAAGCCATCGTGGGAATAATCAAAAGAAGTTACTTTATCAAAAGCGGAGAGCTCAATTTCTTTTAATTCTTTTGTTTCAAAATTATAGGTCATATAATAAATTTCTCCTTTTTTTTCGATAATAAAACCGAGTAGTTTTCCCGAAGGATGCCATTTAATAATAGGATAGGAGTAATCCGTAATTTGTTCTAATCTGTGTTCGCGTTTAATTATGGTAGTAGTTTTATTCATAATTTTGTCGTAAACTCTTATCCAATATTTCCCTTCTAAATTTTCTGCCCAGGCGAATTTATCGGCATTGGAGTTATATGTAAGTGCATAATATTTTCTGTTTTTTCGGATTTTTACAGGTAGTTTTTGATAATCCGGAGTTTCAGACTTTAAATCAAAGGCTCTGTATTGTGTTAAATAAAAATCATTAACATTATTTCTCAGCATCTGCATATTTAAACCCAGAACATATAGAAACCCGCTTTCGGAGCTTTTGGTAACTCTTGTTAGGTAGATAATATTAGGTAAGACGTTTTTTCCAAAATTCAGAGCCACGTAATTCCAGATGGCAAAACCTGCAATTTCAGCATTATCTCCGCGTAGATTATTAAGCTCGTTAAATTTTCCTGACATAATAAGATTTTTCACTTGATTGTCAGTTTCAGAGTTCCAATCTTCTGAAACATATTTAACAAGTCCGCTAACATACCATTCAGGAAAATTCAAAAGAGTTGTATTTGTAATCTTTTCTCCTAAATTTTCGCCAATTAACATATCGTTTAGAATAACGTTCGTAATTCCGGCTTTAATTTGTTTTACCAAAGAATTCCTATCTCCTTCGATATAAAGGAAAATTGTATTATCCAAAACTTTTGTAACGCCGCCAATATTATAACTGTAGGTTTCGGTATTCAAACCAAAGTTTCCCTGTCTGAAATCGGATAAGTTATGATAAACAACAAAAATTAAACGTTTTCGTAATTCGTATTCAAAAAAATCTTCGGTTTCTGGAATAAATTTATCTGCTAATTGAGCTGTCAGGAGTGCATTTGTCATTCCTCCTGAATAGAAATAAACATCAAATTTAGGATAACGATAAAAATACCAGTCAAAAGTTTCGAATTGAACTCTGTTTTTTCCAAAGTTCATTTGATGACCATTGTAGAATTGAGCTTTTAAAACAAAACTTATTACTACAAGAAAAAGTATATATATTAGTTTCTTCAAATCAATACAATTTTTCCGAAAAATAATAAATCGCTAAATTACTGCAAAATATTATTTTCTTAACTTAATTTTATGTAAAAAAGTTTATTTTTGTTAACAAAAACTAACAGTATGAAAACACGAATATTTTTTGCTTTAATTCTTATAACAAGTGTTCTGGAGCAAAATGTTTTTGCGCAGGAAGAAAACGGCGAAAATAAAAAAATAGGTTGGAATATGGGAATTATTCCCGTTGTATCCTATAATTCGGATTTAGGCTTTCAGTATGGAGCATTAACAAATGTTTACAACTACGGAGACGGAACACATTTTCCAAAATACTATCATTCGATTTATGCAGAAGTTAGTCGTTATACAAAAGGTAGCGGAATTTTCAGGCTGTTTTATGATTCAGAGTTTTTAATTCCAAACATCAGATTCACCGCTGACATTTCTTACTTGCCCGACCAGGCATTGGATTTCTATGGTTTCAACGGGTACGATGCGGTTTATAATAAAGTTTTTGAAGATGAATCGTCAGCTGCTTACAAAACACGAATGTATTATAAACACCAAAGAAATATTTTCCGAGTAAAACTCGATTTTCAAGGAAAAACTCCGGTTAAAAATTTAAGATGGGTATTAGGATATAAATTAATAAATGTGGAAATAGGTTCTGTACCTATTGATAAATTGAATTAGGGAAAAGACTCCGTTAATATGCTTCCTGATGTTAATACTTTGTTTGATGATTATGTTGCCTGGGGAATAATAAAACCTGAGGAAGTTGTCGGTGCCCTTCATAACGGATTAAAACTTGGACTGGTATATGATACCAGAGACAACGAACCTTGCCCCATGAAAGGAATTTGGACAGAAGTAGTTTTATATAATAATTATAATAAAGATTTTGTTTTTGGACGTTTAGGGTTTACTCATCGTCAGTATTTTACAATAATTCCCAAAAATCTTTCTTTTGCATATCGTATAGGATATCAAGGTGTTGTATATGGTAATGCACCATTTTATTTTATATGTTGCCGTACATGGTTTATTCTTATTTACCTTCATCTACTATTGACGGATTAGGAGGCAGTAAATCGGTTAGAGGAATGATTCGTAACCGTACGGTAGGTAATGGAATGGCTTTTGCAAATATGGAATTCAGATATAAGTTTGTAAGATTTAAGTTCATCAATCAGAATTGGTATATTGCTATAAATCCATTTTTAGATGCCGGAATGGTAGTGAATAAAAAAGAAATTGATACTTCGGGCGTCACTGCCGATATTTCTCAATATTTCAACAATAATGCAGAAAAACCGCATTTAACTTATGGCTGCGGAATTCGCTTTGCCATGAATGAAAATTTTGTAATTGCTGCCGATGCTGGATTTCCCGTAAAACCACAAGATGGAAAAATGGGGCTTTATATTGGGATGAACTGGCTATTCTAAAATTACATTGATAGAGTATAATAAATATTTTAAGTCGGACGATTCGGATTGGCTTGTTTTTATTCACGGAGCCGGTGGTAGTTCTACTATTTGGTTTAAGCAAATCAAATATTTCAGTAAAAAATATAATGTATTATTGGTTGATTTGCGAGGTCATGGTAAATCAAACAGTTTTGCTTTAAAAGATTTAGAAATAAAAAAATATTCTTTTCCAATCATTGTTAACGATGTTCTCGAAATATTAGACTACGAGAAGATTGACTCTGCCCATTTTGCAGGGATTTCGTTAGGTACAATAATTATTCGTCAACTTTCCGAAGAATATCCGCAAAGGGTAAAATCAATGGTATTGGGTGGAGCAATAATAAAGTTTAACATAAGATCAAAAATCTTGATGAAATTTGGATTTATTTTTAAATCATTACTACCTTATATGATGTTGTATAAATTTTTTGCTTTTATCATTATGCCAAAGGCGAATCATAAGTTATCAAGGAACCTTTTTATTCGCGAAGCTCAAAAAATTTACCGCTCTGAATTTATACGTTGGTATCGTATGACTACAAATATAAATCCTCTGTTAAAACTCATGAGAGATAAAGAGTTGCCAATCCCAACACTTTACGTTATGGGAGAAGAAGATTATATGTTTCTGCCAGCAGTTAGAAATTTTATTGCTAAACATAACTTGTACTCGCGTTTGGTTGTATTAAAAAATTGCGGACATGTTGTAAATATTGACCGCCCAGATGATTTCAATAAAATTGTAAGTGATTTTTTGATTTCAGTTATTGAGAATAAGTTTTCTAAAAGTTATAAATCAGAATCGTATTTTTAAAGAGTTTTGAATGAAAATCAAAATCCGGAATTAAAAATATAAATTTATAATGACGCTGAGTTGGTAAACTGAGCTTGTAGATGTGATCTCGTTACGAACGTTTTTGATCCTTCTCGGTTTGTGAGCGTAGCCTGACTCTTCGGCGTTATGTTACAATCTCTATCTGATTTGTGCTCCAAGCTCTTTGTAAGCTTTTATCAGAGAATTCATCATACCGTCAATTTGTTTATCGGTCATAGTTTTTTCCTTGTCTTCGAATATAAAACTCAAAGCATATGAAATTTTACCAGGCTCTATGCCTTTACCTTCATAAACATCAAATAGTCTTATCTCCGACAGCCTTTCTCCAATAACTCTAAATGCCCTTTCCTTCAAAACTTCATAAGAAATACTCTTATCTATCAACATTGATAAGTCTCTTTTTACTTTTGGGAACTTGCTTATTGGCGAATATTGAACATTATGTTTTGAATAAATTTTAATAAGTTGATCCCAGTCAAATTCGGCATGAAAAACTTTTTGTTCAGTTTCTGTAAGTTTTAATATTGATTTATTAACTTCTCCAAACCTAACCAAGCGAGTATTTGAATTATATAAATATATCAAAGAGTATTCATAAACTTCATCAGAAACGCTTTGAGTTTTTAAATTTTCTACATCAATACCAATTTTTTTCAGAAGTAAATCAACATAAGATTTAAGATAATAAAAATCTGTATTTTCGTCTTTTTTGTTCCAGTTAAGGTAGTTTTTCTTGCCGGTAATCCACAAAGCCAGGTATTTCTTTTCATAATATTTTTCGATTTTTTCGGGATTATCAATCTCGGGTTTTGAGTGATATGTTCGGCCAAATTCATAAAATTTTAAATCAGTATTTTTTCTGTTTACATTAAATGTTATAGCTTCCAATCCGCCAAATACTGATTTGTGCCTCATAATTGCAAGGTCGTTGCTTAGAGGATTATGCAATCGAACTACATCAGTATCGTTTTCGATTATATATTTGGTACTTATTAATGAGTTGCACATTATTTCGTTAAAACCTCTTGATGAAAGAAAATCAGAAATAGTATCTGTAATTTTTTCATTATCAGGTTTAGGAGTATTGTTTATTGAAATAGAAATTTTTTTTGGTATTTCAACATTGTTATAACCGTAAATTCTCAATATGTCCTCAACAACATCTTCTTGGCGATATACATCAACTCTGTAAGAAGGTATTTCTATTAGAGAAGTTTTACCGTTGTAGTTCTCTATTTTGATGTCGAGTGAGAGCATTATATTATTTAATGTTTCGTCATCAATGTTTTTGCCTATAAAGGCTCTGGCTTTATCATAATTGAAGTTAATTTTAACATTATCGAACTTAACTGGATAAAGGTCGTAAATACCTGAGGCGATTTTTCCGGCACCAATTTGCTCAATGAGTTGGGCAGCTCTTAATGCCGCATAAACTGTGATATTTATATCAGCTCCGCGTTCAAATCTAAAAGATGAATCTGTTGATAATTGATGTCTTTTTGCAGTTTTTCTTACAAAAGTCGGATTAAACCATGCACTTTCGATAAATATTTTATTTGTTGAAGTAGAAATTCCGGAATACAAACCACCAAAAACTCCGGCAATACACATTGTTTCTTCTGCATTGCAAATCATTAAATCCTCGGAAGATAATTTTCTTTCGACACCGTCGAGGGTAATGAATTTTGTATTTTCTGCAACAGTTTTTACGATAATTTTATTTCCAATTATTTTATCTCCATCAAAAGCATGCAACGGCTGCCCAGTTTCGTGTAATACAAAGTTTGTAATATCAACAATATTATTGATGGGAGAGAGTCCTATTGCTTTAAGTCTGTTTTTCAACCATTCAGGAGACTCTTCTACTTTTATGTCTGTCATATAAATACCTGAATATCTTTTGCAGGCATCTTTATTTTCTATTTCAATGGATAATTGATAATGTGCATGTTTATTATCAGGAATTTTAACTTCAGGTTTGTTAATTTTTTTCCCGTAATAAGCAGCTAAATCTCTTGCAACACCAATATGACTTGCAGCGTCAATTCTGTTGGGTGTAATATCAATTTCGAAAATAATATCATTTTCAATTTTAAAATAATCTGCAGCTTTTTTTCCAATAGGAACATCTTCCGGGAGAACCAAAATACCATCGTGCGAAGTTCCAATTCCAAGTTCATCTTCGGCACAAATCATTCCGTTGGATTCGATTCCGCGGATTTTTGATTTTTTTATTTCAAAAGTTTCAGAACCCTTATTAATTACTGCTCCAGGTAAAGCAACGACAACCTTTTGTCCTTGAGCAACATTTGGAGCTCCACAAACAATTTGATAAACGTCATTTTCTGATATTTTTACTGTTGTCAGGGTTAATCTGTCAGCGTTTGGATGTTTTTCGCATGTTAAAACCTCACCAATAACAAAATTTTCTAATCCGCCTTCAATTGATGAAAACTTTTCGATTCCCGAAACTTCTAAGCCTAATTGAGTTAAAACTGATGCTATTTTTTCAGGATTTTCGTCAATTTCGATATAAGACTTAAGCCAATTATAAGATATTTTCATTTTGTAATTTTTTTGCAAATTTAGTTAATAAAAAAAAAACACAAAAAAAAGCCGGAAAAATCCGGCTCTTATTATTTATATTCTTTCGTAAAGCTCCATATATCGTCTGAATTTTTCAACCAGAGTATTGTAGAGTTCATCGCGTTTGTGTTTTGCAGCCATATTCACAACTCTGCGGTAGGTTTCCATTGCCATTTGAAGTTCTATTTGAGTTCTTAGAATTTTATCGCTATCGAGAGAGAAAATGAAATCCAGCTCCTGTTCAGAAACTTTTACAATTTCTTTCAGGAAATTATCGCCTTTTTGATAATCTCCAACAGCATAATAAGCCTCTGCATATTCAATATCGAAAATTCCTGGAGTGTAAATATTTAATGGCATCAATGACTCGCATTTTGCAAGAGCTTCTTTTGCCCGTACTGTATCACCTTGTTGAGTAAGAAGAATAGCCAAGTCTTTGAAATTGTCGCGGATCTTCACAATTCTTGTAGTACGATTGATAGTATGGTCAATATAAACATCAGGATCCTGCATATTCCCGTATTTATACTTATTCATAAGATTGTCATACATTATATCTACGTCAATTCTTCCTCTGGAATTTGATTTAATAGGTACAAGACGATAAGCAAAGCCTTCGTTCTGGAAAAATTCATCGAGACCAACAGTATTTGAGCTGCCAATAGAGGTAAAATACAACGGGCGATCCCAATTGTTTGTTCTGAGCAAGTCCAAAAACATCATTTCGTTCTTGACAAGATATTTACGATTCATATCGAATTTAATAATTTTTTGTATTTTATCTGCATCTTTGGGCTTTACTGTGCCATTTTGAACAACTTTAACAGAATCAACTCTCATAAACAGTTTATTCTGATGGTAGGAGTAAACTTTATCTCCTTGATACATAAAGGAGCTTAGATTATCGTTTGCAATATATCTCATAAGAGAATCCACCGATATATAATTGTTTTCGAGTTCTCTTGAAACAGGAGCATAGTATAAAATATCACGTACTGTTGGTTCATATTTTGATCTTTCTAAAGTTAATGGCATTGGAGCAGCTTCCCAACTTGCGCATTTCATCTGGTCAATATACCAATCCGATGCAAAGTAAGGTAAGCAGCAAACTTTAACATCCGGTCTGATACCTTCAACTTCCTGAGCATACCAAATAGGAAAGGTGTCGTTGTCTCCATAAGTGAACAAAATTGCGTTTGGAGCACAGGTCATAAGGTAATTATATGCAAAATCACGAGCAATGAAACGCTTACTACGATTATGATCATCCCAATTTTCTTTTGCCATAATGTAAGGAACAGGAATGGCAATTAAAAAAGCTGTACTTGCCCCAACAATTTTTGAGCCTAATTTTGATATCAAATGATAAATTGCTAAAACTCCCAGCCCAATCCATATTGCAAAAGCATAAAACGAACCTGCATAAGCATAATCTCGTTCACGAGGCTGGAAAGGAGTTTGATTCAGATAAACAACAATAGCAATACCTGTAAGGATAAACAATAAAGTTACTATCCACCAGTCTTGTAAGTGTTTAAACAATTGATATACCAATCCTAACAGACCCAGCAACAATGGTAACATATAGTATTTGTTATTTGCTTTATTGTTCTTCAAATAATCAGGTAGCTTGCCCTGATCACCAAGTCTGGGAGTATCAATAAAACTTAATCCGGATTTCCAGTTGCCGTGAATAACATTTCCATGGCCTTGAATATCATTCTGACGTCCTGCAAAATTCCACATAAAATAACGCCAATACATCCAATTCAGCTGATAGTTTATAAAAAATTTGATATTATTAGCAAATGTAGGTTCGGTTTGAGTTTTTCTCATTCCACTCCATTCTTTGTATGCGTCGATATGCTCACCGGAATTACTGTACATTCTTGGGAATACAGTACATTTTGAGTCATCGTAAACAACCTTGGTTTTATAACCGATTTTATAATATTCATTATTTCTTTTTACATAAATTGGATCACCTTGATCATATTTTTGAGCTTCGGCAGTAAAATATTGACCGTACATTAAAGGACGATCCCCGTACTGCTCGCGGTTTAAGTAGTAAATTAAGCTGAAAACATCTTCCGGATTATTCTGATCCATAGGAGGATTTGCATTGGAACGGATAACAATAGTAGCATAAGAACTATATCCTATCATTATCATTGTAAATCCTAGCATAATAAGATTTAAAATCCGCTGATATTTTTTTGATATATAGTATATTGCCCAAACTACACCAACGAGGAAAATAATATTGAGAAATATGCTATCGGAAACATAAGGAGCTCCTATCAAAGCTACACTAATTGACGAGAAAATAAAACCTTTTAAATGGTTTTCGGAATAGTGAGTATAGTAAATACTTAACGCAAGCATTACAAAAACAAGCAAAAACCAGAATAATAATCCCGAATTGAAAGGCAATCCGAGAGTATTTACAAGGAATAATTCCAGATTTGAGGCAATAACAGCAACACCCGGGATAATTCCCCACATTATCATTGCTAAGATAAAAAGTGATAACAAAGTAGTAATAATAAAACCTTTGATGTTTGGTTTGTAATTCTTAAAGTAAAAAATAAATGCCAATGCAGGGATTGTCAATAAGTTAAGCAAGTGTACCCCAATTGACATACCGATTAAAAGTGTAATAAGTATTATCCATCTGTTAGCTTGAATTTGGTCATCGGAGTCGCTCCATTTTAACATAGCCCAGAATACTACAGCAGTAAAAAACGATGAGAAAGCATAAACTTCGCCTTCAACTGCTGAGAACCAGAATGTATCGCTGAAAGTATAGGCTAAAGCTCCGATTAAGCCCGCTCCAATTATAGCAATAATTTTTCCTAATGAATAATCTTTTTCGGGAGCAATCATTCTTTTTGCAAAATAAACTATTGTCCAGAAAAGAAACATTATAGTAAAAGCACTTACTATTGCCGAAAATGAATTTATCATTATCGCAACCTGTTCCGGTCCTGAAGCAAACATTGCAAAAAGTCTAGCTATTATTAAGAAAAAGGGTGCTCCGGGGGGATGCCCAACTTGTAATTTGTTTGATGCTGAGATAAATTCTCCACAATCCCAAAAACTTACGGTTGGTTCAACTGTCATCAGGTAAACAACTGCCGCAATGACAAATGTTAACCATCCGAAAGCATAATCGAGTTTTTTGAAAATTTTTTCATTCATAAGGTAAAATTTTTATTTGACTGCCAAAAATAATATTTTAAAAAGATTTTTTGGTTAAAATTATTTAAAAAGCTATTTTATCACCTTCTTTAATATTAAATTTATCGCATAATCCGCCATTAATTTCAACAACATAACGTGCAGGAGCCTTAGATGGAAGCGAGGTCTCATCAAGAACTTTGGTGTTTTTGTATATGTCAACTATTTCGAACTTTGAATTTACATAAATAATATCTAATGGAATTATTGTATTTCTCATATAGAAGGATTGGATTTCTTCTCTGTCCATCAGAAACAGCATACCTTGATTCTCTTCCATTGAGGGGCGAAACATTAATCCTCGAGCCTTGTCAATATCTGTGCTTGCAATTTCTATATCAATTTTTAACAATACATTTTCAGTTTTACTGTCAACAAAATTTAATTCGCCGTCTTTTCTGAACTTTGGTGGATTTTCGAAGCTGTATTCTTTTATTTTCAATTCTTCTCTGTTTTTAATGTTAGAATTGTCTTCATTTTTTTTATTTTTATCGTTATTGCAACCTAATAAAATAAGTGTAGCACAAATTGACACTAAAATAATTATTCTATTCATAACTTTAAAGTTGTAAGCTGTTTAATTTGTAATAATATGATTTTTTCTCTATAAGACTTTCGTGTGTTCCGCTTTCAATAATTTCACCATTCTGCATAACATAAATCATATCTGCATTTCGAATTGTTGATAAACGATGGGCTATTATTATTGCCGTTCGGTCTTTCATTAAATTTTCGAGTGCTTGCTGAACGAGCTTCTCGGATTCGTTGTCCAGAGCACTTGTAGCTTCGTCAAGTATAAGAATGGGGGGATTTTTAAGCAATGCCCTGGCTATGGATATTCTTTGTTTTTCACCTCCCGATAGTTTGCAACCTCCATCGCCTATATTTGTTTGGTATTGATTTTCGGTTTCTATTATAAAATTATGTGCATTTGCTATTTTTGCGGCTTCAATAACTTTTTCGTAATCAACATCATTAATTCCGAAAGCTATATTATTATAGATAGTTTCATTAAATAAAATTGGTGTCTGATTAACATATCCTATAAGGCTTCGCAGGTCTTTTAATTTAAAGTTTTTAATATTCGTTCCGTCAATCAATATTTCTCCCTCGTTAACATCATAAAATCTAGGTATTAAATCTATCAGCGTGCTTTTACCGCTACCGCTTTGACCAACAATAGCAATTTTTTTGCCTTTTTGTATCTTAATATTTATGTTTTTTAAAACCGGGATATCATTGTATGCAAACGATACGTTTTTGAATTCAATACTTTCGTCAAAACTTTTTTTTGAAATGGCTCCCTGGGTTTCCACAATTTTATTTTCAGCTTTAAGAATATCGTTAACTCTGTCAACCGAGGCAAGAGCTTTTTTTATGTTATACCAGGATTGAGAAAGAGTTTTTGCCGGTGAAATTATTTGTGAAAAAATTATCAAATAACCAATCAGAGCCTGAGATGACATAATTTTATTTTCACCTAAAATCATACTTCCTCCATACCACATTATTACTACCACAGAAACCGTAGCAAGAAATTCTGTTAAGGGACCGGCAAGAAATCTTTTGCGATTTATCTTATTCATTAAACCTGTATAGAGGTTATTTGTGTTATAGAAACGATTTTTAACATGTTCTTCGGCATTAAAAGCCTTAACTATTCTGAGTCCTCCAATCATTTCGTCAATTTGAGCCATCAAACTTCCCATGTGTTGCTGACCTGCCATGGAGGTTTTTCTTAGTGTTTTGCCAATTTGCCCAATTACCAATCCTGTCAAAGGCAATAAAATGAAAACAAAAATGGTTAGTTTCCAGCTGATTACTATCATCGAAACTAAAAACATAATTATCTTAACAGGGTCACGAAAAACTATTTCCAAGGAACTCATTATTCCCCATTCAATTTCCTGAACGTCGTTTGTCATTCGCGAAATAATATTTCCTTTTTTTTCTTCGGAAAAATATCCAATCGGAAGCCCTACAACTTTATTGAACAACTCATTTCTGATGTCTCTGACTACACCGTTTCGGATGGGCACCATAAAATGATTGGCAAGATAAAATGTAGCAGTTTTAAGAAAAGTAGCAATTATTACAATAATTCCAATAAGTATTAAAGCCTTTAATTCTCCTTTTTCAATAATTATATTACTTAACCAAAAATTAAAATTATATTCAAGACTTTTAAAACTTGTCCAATCAATTGGCTGCGGTTCGGTGATAAGAGGTTGAGTTTTGAATAAAATCCCCAGAAAAGGAATTGCCATAGCAAACGAAAACAAACTGAAAATCGTGGACAAAATGTTGAAAATTATGTTCAGAAATGCATAATTTTTATATGGCAATATATAACTAAATATTTTAAGAATGTTTTTCACTGATAATATTTTTAAATTCCGGTATAATTAAAAGGTGTTATGCTTTTTAATTCATTTTTTACTTTATCGTCAATATTTAGATTGTCAATAAATTTTTCGAAAACTTCTGGTGTAATTTTTTGATTTGTTCGAGTTAATTCTTTGAGTGCCTCGTAAGGATTAGGATATTTTTCTCGGCGTAATATAGTTTGAATGGCTTCGGCAATAATAATCCAATTGTCTTCTAAATCTTGCTTTATCTTTTCTTTGTTAAGCAGCAATTTATCCAATCCTTTTAAAATTGATTCATAAGCAATACGAGCATGAGCAAAAGGCATACCTACATTTCTGATAACTGTAGAATCTGTTAAATCTCTTTGCAGTCGGCTCACAGGAAGTTTTTCTGCCAGATGAGAAGCTAAGGCGTTTGCAATACCTAGATTACCTTCGGCATTTTCAAAATCAATGGGATTAACTTTATGAGGCATAGCACTTGAACCAACTTCGCCCTTTTTAATTTTTTGTTTAAAATAATCCATTGAAATATAAGTCCAGAAATCTCTGCAAAGGTCAATGAGAATTGTGTTTATTCTTGCAATGGCGTGCATCTGAGCTGCTATATTGTCGTAATGCTCAATTTGTGTTGTGGGATAGCTGCGTTTTAGACCTAATCTTTGTATTACAAAATTTTCTGCAAAATTATTCCAATTAATCTCTGGATATGCAACAAAATGAGCATTAAAATTTCCTGTTGCTCCTCCGAATTTAGCACTACACGGTATAGATTTCAACTGTGCCAATTGCTCTTTCAGACGAACTGCAAAAACATTAATCTCTTTGCCTAAGCGTGTGGGAGAGGCCGGTTGTCCGTGTGTTCGTGCAAGCATAGCTATATCTTTCCATGTTTCGCTAAGTGTATCAATTTTATTAATTAAAATTTCACAAGAAGTGTAAAATTCGTTTTCCAAATAATCTTTAATGCTTAATGGGACAGCTGTATTGTTAATATCTTGAGAGGTAAGTCCGAAATGTATAAACTCCTTAAATTCCTCAAGTCCAAGGTCAGAAAATCGTTCTTTCAGAAAATATTCAACAGCTTTTACATCATGATTCGTAATTTTTTCTATTTCCTTTACTCTTAAAGCATCATCGAAGCTGAAATTTTGGTATATTTTTCTTAATTCAACAAAATTCTTAGTTTTAAAATCTTCAAGTTGCTTGAGAGGAATTTCGCATAATGCAATAAAATATTCAACTTCAACCAATACTCTGTATCTTATCAAGGCATATTCGGAAAAATAATTTTGCAAAACTTTCGTTTTTTCTACATACCTTCCATCAACCGGTGATATTGACAATAAACCTTTATAATTCATAATCATCATTTTGTAAAAACAAACGCAAATATACCTTATTTTATTTAATTACAAGTTTTTTTAGTTGGTTAGTTAGTTAGTTGGTTAGTTAGTTAGTTGGTTTGATAGTTAGTTAGATAGTTAGATAGTTAGTTGGTTGGTTAGTTTGATAGTTAGATAGATAGATAGATAGTTAGTTAGTTAGTTAGTTAGTTAGTTAGTTGGTTAGTTGGTTAGTTGGTTGGTTAGTTTGATAGTTAGTTAGATAGTTAGATAGTTAGATAGTTAGATAGTTAGATAGTTAGATAGTTGGTTAGTTGGTTAGATAGATAGTTAGTTAGTTAGATAGTTAGATAGTTAGTTGGTTGGTTAATCAGTTATATAGTTGGTTAGTTGATTGGGGTATTAGAAAGTTGTTGTGCTTATCGAAAAAAAAGATTACTTTAAAACAATTAAAAAAATTTTATATATTTACTGCAACAAAAAAATAAGAACATACTCCAAAAAATTTGAAGCCATGGCAAAAAAAATCTTAAACGAAAAACTTAATCCAAAATCTCTGGATGCTCACATTTTGCAAGTACTTACAGGTGAAAGAAAATTCGAAAATGTTTTTCAGTCTGTTTCGAGGATGATACTCGGTGATAAATCAAAAATTGAAAAAGTGAATGTAAATGGTCGTAGTACTTATGATTTTAAAATATTCCGTGAGGGTAAAAAGCATATAATTGGAATGTATGACGAAATAAACAGCTTTGTGTCTTATGTTAAAGATGCTGCCGAAAACGGTTCTTCAAAGGAGATGGCTTTTGTTTTGATTGGAGAACCAGGTAACGGCAAAACATTTTTTGTGGACCATTTAAGTATGCTATACAGAAATTTTATTTCCATTCCTGAAAACCGTCGTTATACATTTGTCTTTAAAGACCTCGACAAAATCGGAGGATACGGAAAAATAACCCGCATAGAATCCCAAACTTATGAGGACCCTATGATTCTGGCATTAAATCTTTTCGATGACAAAGAAGCCAATATCAATCATTTACAGGAATTGGGATTTAACGATAAACAAATAGAAAAACTCTACTTCAATTATCGGCCTTTAGGCTCATGTTCATATTATATTCTTAATCAAGTGAGGGAATATTGTAATAATGAAATCGAAAAGATAAAAGAATTTATTGAAATTGTACCTGTTCCGGTCAGTGAATCGCGCGGAACCATCACAGGAAAATATGCTGCAAAAGATAAAATCACCTCTTCGGCAACAGATTTAATTGGGGAGGAGTCAATTACCCGTCTTTTACATATCTCTGATACCGATAATCCGTATAGGTTCGATTTGCGTCGTGGGGCTCTTGCCCGGGTTGCAGGCGGGGGCATTCATTTTGCAGACGAAATATTTAAAAACAAACGCGATCTCGTTCAGGTTTATCTTGGTGTTATTCAGAATAGAACAATAGAAGTCGAAGGTTATAAATGGCCTCTCGACACTTTAATTATTGCAACAAGTAATAATGCCGAATTTGCCAGATTCCTTGAAGAAAAAGAACAAGCTCCAATCATTGACCGCTGTAGACTTACTTACATGTCTCACAATACGAACTACAGACTACAGCAAGAATTAACAGCCTATGCCATCGGTAGTCAGAACAAAACAACATTTATGGCCGAAAAACTACACATTGATCCAAATCTCAACTATACAGTATCTGTTGCTTTTGTGTTAACCAGAATGCCTGCAAACGACAAACTCACTCCGGTAGAAATGATGAAACTTGCTGCCGGAGAAATTGCCGGGGAAAAAAGTATTAAAACACTTGCAGAAGTAATTTCAGAACTTAATACAGACCCAGATGTTACAAAACGTTTCGGACAAAAAGGTCTGGGACACAGAAATTTAGGTCGAGCATTGCAAGTTTTGCTCGAGCAAAGCACAACCCAAGAAGGAAAATGTATGTATGCCGGCGATGTATTCAAAGCCATAGAAACCATTATTCTCGACTATGTTCAAGATCCTAACGACAGAACAAAATACTTCAACGACCTCAAAATTGCTCGCGAATTATATCGTAAAAATGTCCAAACAACTATCTTCAATGCCTATATGGACGAACCAAAAGCCATTGAAAAAGATGTTATGAATTATGTTAATATGATTATTGGTATTGATGCCAAAAATCTTGGCCCCGATAAAATCTGGACTTATCGCGACCCGCAAACAGGTAAATTAGTGCCTCTAAAAATTGATGAAACTTTTGTTAACAGCGTCGAAGAAAGACTCGGTTTAAAGAATAACGAACAAAAGCAGAGTTTCAGAACTACTATTGCCAAAATTTACGGGCAAAAAATGAATAGCGATCCTACTTATAATTTCATGGATAATAACGAATTAGTGAAAGCCGTTACCGATGTGAGATTAAAATCTGATATTTCCGGAGCCGGTAGTTTAATAGGTGCTTTATCTAACAGAACAAACGAAGAAAACATGAAACTCTATAACCGTATGATTGATACAATGATTAATAAACTCGGTTATTGCGAAACTTGTGCCCAAAAAACTATCGAGTATTTCTGCACTTACGATGATTCTAATTAGTAAGTTGTTAAATTACTGTTTTATATGTGTTTGATTTGAATTATAAATTCATATAAATTAAATTTGATGGAAAATTCCGAAGAACCAAAAATATCGCCTGAAATACAAGAAATAATCGAAAAAGAAAAACGTCTTTCGGAGGTTTTAAGACAAACACATGATATTGTTTTAAATCAAAATGCTGATGGCAATTTGATTGTTACAGGATTGTATGATCTTACAGATATAGAATTGTTTTTGTTTTTCAGGCAGGATAATCAAACATTAAAACTTCAGACCCTTGATGAACTTCTCGAACGTGACAAACAACGTGAAAAAGACGGATTTCCCCGAAGGATACGCCTTGGAAAATATATAAAGCCTGTCAAAGGCAATAAAGAAAAGATTGTTGTTGTTCCTACCACCACGGAGCCAAAATTTTACCACGACGACACTATCACCGAAGACGAAGAAACTACCGGTGGCAGCGGAGAAGGAGAAGAAGGTGAAGTTATTGGCGAACAAAAATCGCAACCACAGCAAGGCGAAGGCGAAGGACAGGGAGCAGGGCAGGGTGACAGCTCCGATCACGACTTAATTGAAGATGCTTTTGACCTTGGAAAGATTATTACTCAAAAATTCCATCTGCCAAACCTTCAACCCAAAGGGAAAAAGCTATCTTCTACAAAATTAACTTACGACCTCACCGATATAAACAGAGGTTTTGGTCAATATCTCGACAAAAAGTCTACAATAAAAAAAGTTGTTGAAACAAATATTCTTTTGGGTAGAATAAAACCAGGCGAAGAATTTAATCCCGAAGAGTTAATCGTAAATCCTAAAGATCAGATTTTCAGGATTTTATCTCCCGAAAAAGATTTCGAAGCTCAGGCTGTAGTTTTCTTCTTGAGAGATTATTCCGGATCAATGATGGGAGAACCAACCGAAGTCGTGGTTACACAACATTTGTTTATTTATTCCTGGTTGATGTTTCAGTATCAGAATCAGGTTAGCACAAGATTTATTGTTCATGATACTGCAGCTAAAGAAGTTCCAGATTTTTACACCTACTACAAATCGAATGTAGCCGGAGGAACTAATGTTTATCCTGCTTATGAATTAGTTGCTCAAATAATAGAAAAAGAACAACTTTACCGCGAAAACAACATTTATGTTTTTCATGGCACCGACGGAGATGACTGGGAGGAAAACGGACAAAAATCAATTGCTGCTGTAAGAAAAATGTTAACTTACATTAACCGTATGGGTATTACCGTAGCAAAAAACTCCTGGGGCAGCGACGACCGAAAAACAATCGTGGAAAAATATTTTGAAGAATCAGGATTACTTAAAGAAAAAAGTAATCTTATCAGACTCGATGCTTTTAAAGCCTCCGGAGTTAGCGAAGAAAGAATTATTGAAGGCATTAAAAAACTTTGTTCCGAAAAATAAAACATTTAAAACATGGAACTTATTGACCAAAAAACCAAAACCATAATGGAAGGCTGTAAAAATAGAGCACTTGCAGCCGGATTGGATCTACCTTTAGATACATTGGAATATATTGTTACTAACAGAGATTTAATTAAGCTTTCTCCGAAAGTAATGATACCAACGCTTTACGATTATTGGGTAAACGATGTGGAAATCTTAAAAGAATCCGGACGATATAAACTTTATCCTTCAAATCCTTACGAAACAGTTATAAATACTCGTCCTCCAATTTCTTTTTATAACGACAATAATCCCGATTGGTTAAACATAATGATTTTTTATCATGTTCTCGCACATATTGATTTTTTCAGAACTAATACGCTTTTTGCAAATACCTGGAATGACGACTTTGTGGGCAAAGCGCTTGCCGACAAAAGATTAATTGAATCTTTCAGATCTAAATACGGACGATGGGTTGATTATGTGATTGAATTTGCACGAAGCATTGATAATATATGTGCATATTTTAAAGAATTGCCAAAAATAAATCTTTTTCCCGAACAAGAACCCGGTAAAAAACTCGAATACCTGATAAATATCTTTCTACCGGAAGTTAAAAAACTTAATAATATTGAAATTTTAAAATATATTGATAAATACAATTACTATTGCGAATTAAATAAAGAAACAGCCGAAAACTTATTTTTTGCCGATATTATAAACATTTTTCCTGAATTTGATTCCTATTTCGAAAAATATGAAACCATACCGGATAAAAATTCGGACCTATTGGAATTTTTAAATGAGTATTCTCCTTTTCTGAATCGGAAAGAAAATCAATGGATGAAGTCAATTCTCACTATAATAAGAGATACCGCATTGTATTTTGCTCCCCAAATGAGAACCAAAATTATGAACGAGGGATGGGCTTCATACTGGCACAACGAGTTGTTTCTTACCGACGACAGAATAAGCACTCACGAAACTCAATATGCTAAAATTAACGCAGGAGTTACCTCAATAAGTAGAATAGGATTAAATCCTTATGCTATTGGGCTTAGATTGTTTGAATACATTAAAGATAAAGCCGACAGAGGAGCTTTTACGCTTGAATACGATAGAATATCCGATATTGACAATAGATTAAATTATAATAAAAATACAGGGCAGGGATTAAATTTTATTTTTAAAATCAAATCGCATTTCTCTGATTTTAATTTCATAAATACATTTGTAGATCAGGAATTTGTTGATAGATACAATCTTTTTGTTGTAGGCAAAAGGCTCGATGAAGATAGAAATGTAATACAGTATTACATTAAAAGTCGTAAAGCTGAAGATTATAAACAAATGTTGATTGATTCAATGTATCATCCGCCATTGATTAGAGTTAATATCGAAAAAACTACCGAAGATAACCTCTATCTGGAACATGAATTCGAAGGCAAACAATTATATAAACCATACATAGGAGATACTCTTATGGGGATTGAATTTTTATGGGGATCGCAAGTCAGCCTCGAAACAACAGAAATTAGGGTTGAAAAAACAAAAGAAGAAAAAGTCGGAGAGCAAAAGAAATTTATTTACGATCGGGTTTTATATGTTATGAAGGATAAAAAATTAAGCAAAACAAAACTTTAAAAACATGAAACTAAATAATAAAAAACCTGAATTAAACATTGAAGAAAAAGCTGCAAGACTCGAAGCTGCCTTGAATAAACTTTCCGAAGAACTGAAAATTAACGATCTGTATGAAAAAATAAATTTCGACGATTTTTTATTTCTGGCTTCAAGGCAACCAAAACTTGTATTCAGAGATATTTTCATGTTTTTTCATGATATGATTCATCACTATGTACCCGAAGGTAAAGACGATTTTGAAATTAATGAACATAGTGTAGGATATGTGGATTATGACTGCCGAAAGCTTTTTGTCGAAGACTGTGACGAACCTTTTTTTGCTGACAGACTTTTTGCAAATCGTTTTATGAATTTAATAAAAACATTTAACGCCGGAATTAAAAACAATAAGATTATTCTATTTGAAGGACCTCCGGGAAGCGGGAAATCAACATTTCTTAATAATCTATTACTCAAACTAGAACAGTTTTCAAACACTCCCGAAGGTGTAATGTATAAAACATACTGGAGAATAAAACCCGAATCAATAAAAAGAAAATCTTCTCTCAACGCACTTCAACAAAACGAAAACCAATCAAACAACCGGAACTTTATAGAAATATCTTGCCCGAGTAATGATCATCCTATATTACAAATTCCTAAAAAGTATCGCCGAGCCTTACTCGAAGAGCTTATTGAAGATGAAAACGTTAAAGAACAAATTTTTAACCACCGGGAATATAACTGGATTTTCACCGACAGTCCTTGTCATATTTGCAGTTCTATATTTCAGACTTTACTTGGAGAATACTCCGATCCTCTAAAAGTTCTCGACACTATTTATGCTAAACGTATAACCTTTAACAGACTTTTTGGCAAAGGAATTTCTGTTTTTAATCCCGGCGATGAAATTTTTAACAGGGCTATAACTGACTTAACTCTGCAAAATCAAATAAACGAACTTTTTAGCAACGAAGAGATAAAATACATTTTCTCCAATCTTGCATATACAAATAATGGGGTTTATGCACTGATGGACATCAAAGAAAACAATATAAAGCGATTGACAAATCTTCATGGAATTATTTCCGACGGGATACATAAAGTTGAACACGTCGAAGAAAAAATAAAAAGTATTTTCCTCGGACTTGTAAATCCTGAAGACAAACAAAACTACGAAAATATTAAATCATTTCAGGATAGAATAACTCACGTAAAAATCCCTTATATTCTTGATTACACTGCCGAAGTAAATGTTTATAAACACAAATTTGACAATATCGAAAAGATGTTCTTACCGGGAGTTCTCGAGAATTTTGCAAAAATTATTATTTCTACCCGGATGAATCTCGAAAATTCAGTTGTCTCTAAATGGCTTTCAAAAAATGTAAATAAATATTCGCAATATAATGACAAAAACTTCCTCTTGCTCAAAATGGATTTATATAGAGGAATTGTACCTAAATGGCTTTTAGAAGAAGATATTAAAAACTTTACCAGAGATGTTAGAAAAGCTCTGTTAAAATCTGCCGAAAATGAAGGTTTTACGGGAATTAGCGGCAGAAATTCAATTAATATTTTTGGAACGTTAATATCGCGTTTCGAAAATATCGGTAAATACATCACCATGGATGATGTCAGAACTTTTTTTGAATCCAATGATAAATTAAACGAACAAATACCAAACGGATTTATTGCTTCTCTTGTTAACCTTTATGATTATGAAGTTCTCCAGAACATTAAAGAATCAATTTATTATTTTTCTGAAAAACAGATTCGTAAAGAAATTCTAAATTATCTTTTTGCTTTAAATTATGATATTGGTAATACTGTAAGAAATACCTTTACAAACGAAGATATTGAAATCACCGAAGAACTGTATAAAAACTTTGAAGCCACAATTTTAGGAGTGGATTCTACTCAAGCCCAAAGAGAATCCTTCAGAAAAGAAATGCATAGGGAATTCGTTACTCAAACACTTGCCGGCGAAATCCGTTTAAAGGGGCTCGATATTCAAAAAACCACACAGTATTTTAATCTTCTCGAAAAATACACCCGCAGTTTAAAAGAAAATGCTTTGAGCATATACATTCATAATGACAATTTCAGAAGGTGCATAATGGAGTTTGAAACACAATCATTTAAAAATTATCCCGAAAAAATGAAAAACGATATAAAAAGATTACTTAAAAATCTTGTTTCTTGTTTCGGATATACTCTCGAAGGAGCTAAGCAGGTTAGTATATATGCAATTGACAAAAAACTCTGGGAAAAATTTGGCAAGTAAAATAGATTATCTTCAAAAACATAACGCAATTAATTAAATTGTTACTTATTTGCAAATAATTTCTAAAAACTTATTTTTGTAAAAAAAACAAATAACAAAAATGATAAAGGAAAATCTCTGTGCTTATTTCGAAAATGCAATAAAATCAAATTGGGAAAATTTATCAATGCAAGATTATGACAACGGATCTTTAACTTATGGAGCCTTTGGGATACAGATGCTAAACATACATCATTTGTATCGCCAACACGGCATTGAAAAAGGTGATAAAATTGCTCTTGTAGGTAAAAATTCTATATATTGGGCTTCCGTGTATATCGCAACAGTTACTTATGGAGCTGTAATTGTGCCATTATTACAGGATTTTACACCTAACGATATATACAAACTCGTAAATCATTCCGACGCCAAGCTCCTATTTGCTTCGGAGTTTATTTGTAAAAAATTTGACTACACTCGATTCGAAAATCTTAGAACAGTTTATTATCTTGACGATTGCGGAGTGGCTTTTGATTATACAAATGAATTTGTCGCTTATGACAGAGATGTAAACAAACATATTACCAGCGATACTTTTAAAATCGAATATATAAATAACTCTACCCTTGCAGCAATTTTATACACTTCTGGGACTTCCGGTTCTCCTAAAGGGGTAATGTTAACCCATAACTCTCTTGCTGCCAACATAAGATATGCAATAGCAAATATGCCTCTTCGTCCTGGTGATCAGATAGTTTCGTTTTTACCTTTGGCTCATTGCTATGGAGCAGCATTCGAGTTTTTATTTCCATTCTGTGTAGGCTGCACAATTACCTTTATGGGCAAGTTGCCCTCCCCACAGATTATTTTAAAAGCAATGGGAGAGATTCAACCAAAATTAATTCTTAGTGTTCCTTTAGTTCTCGAAAAAGTTTATAAAACAAAAATAAAACCGGTTTTAAATAATCCATTTGCTCGAATAATCACCAAAATACCACTGATAAGAAAACTCTTATACATGAAGATTGTAAATTCCCTTAATCAGTCTTTTGGTGGAGAATTTAAAGAGATTGTAATCGGTGGGGCAAAAATGAATGAAGAAATGGAAGTTTTTCTTAAAACTATTGGGTTTAGGTTTGCAGTTGGTTATGGAATGACTGAATGCGGTCCTTTAATTTCTTACGATGGTTGGAGAACAAATAAACTTCATGCTTCAGGAAAACCTATTGATTGCCTTGAAGTAAAAATAGATGCTCCCGGAGGTCGGGTAGGAGAGATACTAGTAAAAGGAGAAAATGTAATGCTGGGCTATTATAAGAACCCAGAAGAAACTGCCAAAGTTCTTGACAAAGACGGATGGCTACATACAGGAGATCTTGGAATTATTGATGATGATGGTTATTTGTTTATAAAAGGCCGTTCAAAAAGTATGATTCTTTCGGCTTCTGGTCAAAATGTTTATCCAGAAGAAATTGAATCAAAATTTATGAATTTTCCTCTAGTTGCGGAGGTTCTGGTAGTAAATAGGGATAATCTAATTACAGCACTTATATATCCTGATCAAGATAAAATTAAGAAAAACAATCTGAAACCCGTACAGGTCGAAAAAGTTCTATTAAATTATCAAAAGCGTGTTAACGAAGAACTGCCTAATTATATGCAGGTAAAACGATTACAAATAATGGAAGAAGAATTTGTTAAAACACCAAAACGAAACATAAAAAGGCATCTTTACGAAAATTAATCTTCAAACAAAATTTTTATGAGAATTTGTTTCATAATGTATCCTTGGAATAGCTTTAATCCCGAGAGAGATTCCACTTTAAGAATTATTCACGAATGAGTATTGAGAGGTCATGAAACTGCAATAATTCATTCCGGAAATTTATCAATCATAGGTGGTAATGTTTATGGTATATGCGAAAAAATCCGCCCGTTCGAAAAAGTTCCGGTATCAATAAAAAATTTTTATTATTCAGTAAAATTCGATAGAGTAAATATCCCTTTAAAAAGTTTTGATGTAATTTTTATGAGAGATAATCCTCCCATAGATCAGATCCCTTTGTTCTCAATTTTCTAGATGCAGTAAAAGATGACGTTTTCATCGTAAATAATATAAACGGATTAAGGGAGGCCAACAATAAAATTTATCCGGCTTCATTTTACGATCCAAATTCTGATATTATACCAAATACTTATGTTTCAAAAGACATAGATTTATTGATGGAAATTATTACCAATTCATCTTCAGACAAAATGATACTAAAACCACTTGACGGATATGGAGGAAAAGGAGTTATTATAATTGAAAAATCAGCAATGGCAAATATCAGATCATTGCTCGATTTTTACATCCGTAAACATGAAAATAAACCTGGATATGTTATACTGCAAGAATACGTGGAAGGGGCAGAAAAAGGCGATGTGCGAGTTCTAATTTTGAATGGAAAGCCTATTGGAGCCATACGAAGAGTTCCTACAAAAAATGATTTCAGATCCAATATATCTTCCGGTGGTTCAGTCGAAAAACATTCCTTAACAAAGAATGAAATAAAAATTTGTAATAAAATCGGGAAAAAACTTCTTAAAGACGGAATTTATTTTGCAGGCCTTGATATTATTAGTGAGAAACTCATCGAAATTAACGTAATAAGCCCGGGAACAATTACTGATATAAATAAACTGAATAGAACAAAAATTCAAAAAAAGATTGTTGATTTTCTTGAGGAACAAGTTAAATTAAAAACATAAGAAATGAAAATTTCCAGACTACCTATCAATCAGATTATTGAAAAAATACAAAACGAAGAATTGTTCGAGGCACAGTCCGAAGATGGTAGTTTCAATATAAAAATTGCCAAATATGTTCCGTATTGTTGTTTTGCCATTCACAGCGGTTCGAAATTGCAAAACGGATTAAACTCAAAAATTTTGCTGAACGAATAGAACGCTGGTATGAAGAGGACCCGTTTACAGATAGTTTTATAAAGTCTTTGCCTATTACACTCATTGCAAATGATTCTCGTTTTGAATACGATTTGAACCCTTCGCCGGAGAACAGCATATATACCGAAGCCTGGGGCAAAAAAGTATGGAAAATTCCACTAACACCACAAGAAAAAAATCGAGTCTTAAAAAGCACGAAAATTTTTACAAAGTTGTTTCCGCACTAATCGGAAAAATTCAAACAAAATTTAACTCCTGTGTTGTTTATGACATTCATTCTTATAACTATAAAAGATGGGACAGGGAAGTTCCTTTGTTTAACATTGGAACTATTAATATAGACCGAACAAAATTTTCGGATTGCATTGAAAACTGGAAAGAAGAATTGAATAAAATCAAATTGAATGATATTCAAACAACAGTCGCCGAAAATGATGTGTTCAAAGGAGAGGGATATTTGTTGAAATTTATAACTCAAAATTTTAAAAATACTCTGGTTCTTGCAACCGAAATAAAAAAAGTTTATTGCAATGAACTTAATGGCGATTCTTATCCAAAAATTATCCGACAGCTCCAGATTGACTTAAAATCGGCAATTATCAATAACGCACTTTTCTTTTCAATAAAAAACACTAACTGGAATAAAACTTCTGTTAATCTTCTCCTCGATAATAAAAGCCTTAATAATCAGATACTGAAGGTTGATAAAGAATTATACAAACTTCTAAAGGATTATGAGCTTTTAGTTGCGGTTACTCCGGTAAATTCAGAATCCGAAAAACTTAAATTTTTCCGTAGTCATTTTAGCGTAATCCCTGATTTTAAATATAATCCGATAAAAATCAAATCTTACGATATTAAACAAAAACTACTTAAAATTAACGTAAACTCTATTGATGATGTTTCGATAAGAAACCTGTATAAATCATTTGTAATGTCTTCTTTTGATATGATTGATCTTATCAGTTCGTTAAACACTGAAAAATTTTTAATAAACTCAATTCGTTATTACCGACGACCAGCCAACAAGGATATTGAAAATGCCAAATATCTTTTGAGTTTACCAGATATCCCCGGAGAAGCAAAAAAGGAGCCTTTGTATTCCGCTACACAAGCAATGGCTTTTTTAAAACGCGAAATGGATAGGTATAATTTAAAATGCAATATTGAATTCAGCAATAAAATTATCGCAAAAATAATGGTGATAAATTCGAGAAAAACTCTTTTGATAAAGCAAAGTGCTCAATTTAAGCACAAAGAATTATATGCTTTAGCTGCTCATGAAATAGGAGTCCATTTAATTACTACAGTTAATTCACACAACGAAAAATTAAAAATTTTTAATATAGGATTGCCTAATAATACCGAAACACAGGAAGGGATTGCCATTCTATCTGAATATCTAAGCGGAAATTTAATTCTCGACAGATTGAAAAAAATTGCTCTTAGGGTATTAGCTGTTGATTACATGTGTAACGGAGCAGATTTTATTGAAACTTTTTCAAGTATAAGAAAAAAATACGATCTCGATAGCAATACAGCTTGGAATATCGTTGCGAGAATTTACAGGGGAGGAGGATTCACCAAAGATTTTCTTTACCTTAGAGGTTTCGTGAAATTATTAAAATTCTGGGAAGAACATCATGATTTAACTCCAATAATGATCGGCAAAACTTCGCTTGAGTATTATAATCTTATAGAAGAAATGATTGGCAGGGAAATGATAGAGCCTCCAAAATATATACCTGAATTCATTGTAAAACCAAATCACGAAAATAATAATCCAATTTATTCTTATATTCTTAAAGGGTTAAAATCTTGAATTTAAAACGTTTTCCGTTAAGTTAGGCAAAAAGCTCTATAAATGCTCGCGAATAGTTGCACTATAATACCTTAACCCAAATTCTGCCTTAGAGAATACATAATTTGAGAAAATTGTATAATAAAAGCCTCTCACGAGGTTTTTATTCTATATTCGAAATGTGCTTTATAAATTGGAAACGTTCATATATTTTCGGGTCTTCGATGTTTTTGTATGAAAGCTTTCCTCTGAACTGATCAATGTTGCTGAATTTGTTTTTATCCATCCATTCTTCAATGCCTTTAACTATGACACCGGCTTCTTTAACTCCTTTTTTGTAAAGAACAGAACATAACTGAACTGTTTTTGCTCCAGCAAGAATTTGCTGTATTACTCCGTCTGCATTGTGTATTCCGGTTGAAGCTGAAATTTCAATATTTGGAACTTGACCGCTAACAATAGCAACCCATCTGAGCGTGTGTTTCAAATCATTTTCATAACTTAGGGCAGATGAAGCTTTCATTTCCATTGTATTGATGTCTATCACCGGTTCGAAAAATCTGTTAAACAGTACAAAACTGTTAACACCTCTAAAATGTAAATTTTTTACAACATAAGCAATATTTGTGAAATTTCTGGAGATTTTTACGGCAAATCTCAACTTTGTTTTACTGCTTACATGCTCTACAATTTTATAATATTGTTCTTCGATTTTGGCCGCGGGAGTATCGGCATCAAAATTTGGAACGTTGATATTCAATTCAAGAGCATCTGCTCCGGCATCTTCAATTTTTTTAACAAAGTCTTCCCATTCGTCATCTGAAACGCAATTTATGCTTGCAATTACGGGTATTTTAACATTTGATTTTGCTGTTTTTATAAGTTTAATATAATTATCTAAAACATCATGTTTGAGATAATTGCTAATATAATCTTGAGCTTCCGGATAATCGAGGCTTTGCAGAAAAGTTTTGTTTGCTTCATAGGAAATTTGTTCTTCGAACACCGATTTCAAAACAATTGCACCTATTCCGCTTTGTTCGGCAACAATAAGATTGTCAATTTTTTTTGATAATCCTGAACTTCCTAATATTACAGGACTTTTTAATTCTAATCCCAAATAGTTTGTTCTCAGTTTTTCCATAATTCGTTAATAATTTTCGGTAAATTTAATATTTTCTTTCACTTAATTACAAATTGTAATTTTAAATTACTTTTTCTGATAATATTTCATTGCTTCGGGCAATACTTTTTTAAGATTTTCTATACGATTTTTATCTGCCGGATGTGTACTTAGAAATTGGGGTGGACGAGCACCGGGAATTTCCGACATTCTTGTCCAAAATTCAATAGCCGATTCCGGATTATAACCTGCCATTGCCATAAAAATTAAACCAAGCCTGTCTGCTTCATATTCATGAGTTCTTGAATATGGTAACAAAACTCCTACAGTAGTTCCAACTGAAAAAACAGTTAAAAATATTTTCTGCGTTTCCTGAGGTTTGGATTTCACAAATTCACTTAAAGCCATACCTCCAGCAACAGCAAGTAATTGTTGCGACATTCTTTCATTACCATGACGAGCAACAGCATGAGCTATTTCGTGCCCCATTACAACTGCAACACCATTTTTATCTTTTGTGTAAGGAAGAATTCCGGTATAAAAACAAATCTTTCCTCCGGGCATACACCATGCATTCGGAACATCAATTTCCACAAGATTAAATTCCCATTGAAAATTTTTGAGTTGCTTTTGCATTCCGTTGTCATTCATGAATTTTTCTACTGCTACGGCTATGTCCTTTCCGACATCCTGAATCATTTTAGTTTGTTGTGCGTTTCTTGATAATTTTACTGTGTCCAAAAATCCTCTGTAGTTTGTTATTCCCATGCTTACTAACTCTGATTCAGGCAAAAGCAATATTTGTTTACGATTAGTAATGGGAACTCTTGAACAATTATTAAAAAGTAAAATTGAAAATGTAGCAATAATTAAGGTTGCTGTAATGTATTTTAAGAACGCTTTCATATTTTACTGTTTTTTAATTTGTAATAATTTGCCAATTTGTATAAATCAAAAATAAAAAGTTTTGGTTTTGTAGAATAAAACAAATGATAATGAATCCGTTTTGAATATCTGTTATAGATAAAAACAATCAAGGGTTTAAGAAATATCATTTGCTTGGATTTTCTTATTAATCTAATATCCTTTATAAAATCGGGAGATATTTCTTTATTATTTATAATCTTTATTAAGTTTCGTATTCCTTCAAGAGTTTTTGATACAAATACTCTGTTATTTTCAATTCCAACGTGAATTACAGGGTTATCAATGTGAAGAATCTTAAAATTATTACTCTTTAGCTCATAACCAAATAGACTGTCTTCGTGTCCATATTTTTTTAAAAACTCTCTGAACTTAACTTTTTCGAAAACACTCTTCTGTATAAGAAAATTATTAGTTGCAAATGATCGATTAGGATTTTTATTTCGCTTTTCAGCAGGAATCATCTCTCTAGTAACTCCGTAAATATATCTGAGTTGCTTTTTTTTATCGGTAAAAACTTCGGGATAGTAAGTTCCTCCGCAAACAACCGGAAAATCTAAATATTTTAAATATGTTTCCAAATAATCGGAGTTCTTAGGTTCCGAGTCTGCATCTATAAAAAGGATATGAGTTCCCGTAGCTCTATTTGCAAGATAATTCCGGGCAAAACTTCTTCCAAAATTATTAATATTATAATGGTGTTGTACTCTATTGAATTTTAGAGGCAACTTTGAATTCTTATTTATGTAGAATTCGTTTGACCCATCATCATATACTATAATTTCGTAATCAATGTTTAACTCATCAGCCTGAGCTATGAGAGCTTTAATAAGTTTTTTAGGAGAGTAATTATATACTGGCAAACATATACTCAGTTTCATTTTAAAAAAATTTATTTATCCATCATTGCTTTTTCGAGTAAGGTGTTTAATGAATCAAGTTGCCTTTGCAACTCTTCTTCAATACTCTCATCGTAATCTAAATATTCGTATTCTGTATTGTAAATTTTTACAAGTTTATCTGTTGCCTCTGCAATCTTTTTATCGTTTTTTTCTGCCCATTTATCAAATAAATCCGGACATTCTACAGAAAATTTTTCAGCTTGAGTATCAAATTGAGTAAAAAACTTATCAAACTTTTCCAATTCTTTTTTTGCAGTTTCGTCACCGTTATAAGCTTTATCAATAGTCTCCAGATAAACTTCCATCATTTCGTCAGTAGCTTTCATGAAGGATTCACAATCATTAAATTCCTTTTTGTCATATTTATCAAAAAGCTCAGTAAAATTTTTGGCCTTTTTTTCTTCTTCATTCTTAGATTTTGACTTAAACTTACATGAAGTGATTGTGAGCATAAATATTATAACTATTAAAATAACTTTTTTCATAATTTTATATATTTAAATTTTTTATCCACCAGTTGTCCTTAATCCTTCAGTAAAAAACAATCCCTTTGGAGTAACACTTAAAACCGGAATTGGAGATGTATTTAACATTTGATATGCATAAGAACCTAAAATAAAATTTGTTAGCGACATTGTTTGTTCTGTCATTATTGCAATTAATTGAGCATCAATTGCCTGTGCATATTCAATTGTAGAATCGGTAATGTTGTCACCAACTAGTAAACTCGATTGGTATTTGATCCCATGCTCATCAAAAAACTTTTTTACCTGCGTAGCATATAGTTTAAGATTGTTGTGTATTCCTTCGTTGGTTGAGGTAGTAACTTTTACTATGTGAACTTCAGAATCAAATGCTTTGGCAATCTGTGCTACCAATGGTACTTTCTCTCTTGTTTCTTTTGTAAGGTCTATAGGAAGTACAATTCTTTCCAGTTCTGTAATATATTTATCTGAAGTTACTGTTATAACGGGTCTTCTTGTTTTTTGAACTATTCTATATGCATTACTACCGATAATAAAATCAGAAAAACCCGATTCACCGTTTGTTGAGCAGATAATGATACTGTCATCAAATGCTTCTGCTTGATGTGCAACTTCTTCATGTACTTTTCCATATTTTATGATATATGAAAAATCACAATCTTGATGTAATTTTTTACGAAATTTTCTTTTAATATCTTCAAACTCTTCTAAAACTCTGTTGTATTGGTTTTCCAATTCAACATAAAATTTTACATTTTTACGGCTCAATACGTGAACCATCATAACATCCGAATTGAATTTATTGGCGTAAATAATCGCCAACTTAAGTCCCTTTAAAGACTCTTCCGAAAAATCTATCGGTACTATTATCTTTTTCATTTTTTTAAATTTTGCTTGTAAAGTTAATTCTTTTAGTTGAATTTATTTATTTTTGTTTATATTTTTTGGAAAAATTTTTTACAATGAAAATTATCGGACTAATGTCGGGAACTTCTTGTGATGGTTTGGATATTGCTTTATGCGAATTTAAACATGAGAATAATTCTTTTTATTACAGTATTTTACAAACAGAATTTATTCCATATCTGCCGAATTTAAGACAAAGGCTACTAAACTCCATTTATTTATCAGCTCAGGATGTGACTATTCTCGAAACCGACTTCTCCAATTTTTGTGCTGCTCGTGTGATTAATTTTCTAAATAAGTATAATCTTTCTGCTGATTATATATCTTCGCACGGTCATACAGTTTTTCACAATCCCAGATACGGATATTCTTATCAAATAGGAAACGGAGAAATTATTGCAAAAAAAACCGGAATTGACTGCATCTATGACTTTCGCAGTGGAGATGTGGCTCTCGGAGGACAAGGAGCTCCTCTTGTTCCTATTGGTGACTATCTTCTTTTTAATAATTATGACGCTTGCCTTAATTTAGGAGGATTTGCAAATATCTCTAAAAAATGGTTTGATACTCGTATTGCTTATGATATTTGCCCGCTTAATATTGTTCTAAACAGTTTGGTATTTAATTTAGGTCTCGAATACGATGACAAAGGTAGAATTGCTGCTACAGGAAAACTAATTAATGAACTTTTTGAAGCATTGACTAACCTGCATTATTATCATCAAAATCCACCAAAATCACTTGGCAAAGAATGGGTTACAGAAAACATTACACCTATTATCAATAAATATTTAAGTCATTCGCTTAATGATATTTTATACACATATACAATTCATGCCGCAATGCAAATCACTAGAAATTTTGATTCAAATACTAATGTTCTTGTAACCGGAGGTGGGGCATTTAATGATTTTTTAATTCAACAAATTGAGCGAAACACTTCCGCAAACTTGATATTCCCTTCAACAGAATTAATTATCTTCAAAGAAGCCGTGATTTTTGCATTTTTAGGCTATTTAAGAGTTAATAATATTAATAATTGTCTATGCTCTTATACCGGAGCTAAAAGAGATTCTTGCTGCGGTAGTATTGCAAAAGCTTAAATATATGAATAAAAAAATAGAAATTATCAAAAAAGAGTTTGCTTTTTACTCGGACGAAAAAATCATCAAAATTTCCCAGATTAAAAATTCAGGAAGCGATAGACATTACTTTAGAGTTTTTACTGAAAATAATTCATTTATAGGAGTTTATAGTAATAACTTAAAGGAAAACGAAACATTTATTTATTTTACAAAAGTTTTTTCAGATTTAAACTTTAATGTTCCTAAAATACTATATATATCAAAATCAAAAAATGTATATTTTCTTAATGATTTAGGCGATACCTCTCTGCTTGATGTGGTTTTAAAAACTCGTAAAAACAAAGAGGATGATGCAAATTATATTTCTATTTATACAAAAGTTGTGAAGGATTTAGCATACATGCAATTCCATGCCTATCATAACATTGATTTTGATAAAGCATACAAGATCAAAGATTTTAATAAAGATGCCATTGTTTTTGATTTGAATTATTTTAAATATTATTTCTTAAATCGTTGTAATATAGATTATAATGAAGTTTATTTGAATAGAGACTTTAATAAACTTGCAAGTTCGCTGGAAAAAGAAAACCTAAAGTTATTTATGTTTCGTGATTTTCAGGCACGTAATATTTTAATATATCGAAACCAAGCATATTACATTGATTATCAAGGAGGCAGGAGAGGTTCGCCTCTTTATGATCTAGCTTCTTTGTTGTTTCAGGCAAAAGCAGAACTGCAAAAAAACATTAAAACCCAACTTGCAGAAACATATTTAACCGAACTTTCTAAATACTGTGATTTTAATCTAGATACAATAACCGAAAGCTTTTATAAATTTGTTTTTGTGCGTGTTCTTCAAACTCTTGGAGCTTATGGTTTACGCGGAATAATCGAAAATAAACAACATTTTAAAGACAGTATTCCATACGCAATTAAGCAATTAAAAGACTTGCTGAATGAAAAATCATTTTTATTAAAAAAATACCCTGAATTGCTCAAAGTTTTAAATAAAATTTCTGAACTGACAATTTTTGATTCATATATTCCTGAGGAGTTTACTGTAACTATTACCAGTTTCAGTTATAAATTATCCTATCCAACTGATGAAACCGGTAATGGAGGAGGTTTTGTTTTCGATTGTCGTTTTCTTAATAATCCGGGAAGATATCCTGAATATAAAACACTTACAGGTAAAGACCCTGAAGTTATTAAATTTCTAAAAGAAAATTCCAACGCCGACGAGTATGTGCTAAAAGCTTATGAGATTGTAAAACCTGCTATTATGAATTATATTGAGAGAGGATTTCGCTCATTACAAATTAATTTTGGTTGTACAGGGGGGCAACATCGTAGTGTTTATTGTGCCGAACTAATGAATCAACTTTTAAAACAACAAAATATAAAAACCAAAATAATTCATAGAGAAATAAATTATTGATTACTTGTAATTAAGCTATTATAAATGTTGTAAAACTAAAAAAATGAAAACTTTCACAAAAACGTTTGTTTTTACAATTTATATAATAATATATAGTGTTTCAAATGCTCAAAATTACTATTGGGTAAATTTTAAAGATAAAGATACTGCTTATTTTAACCCCTATGATTTTTTTGACAGAAAAGCAATTGAACGACGACAAAAGCACAACCTGCCTCTTTATGACTACTCTGACATTCCCATAAATACAGCTTATCTACAGGCTGTTGAAGAAAATTCAATTGAGGTAATAGGTTTTTCACGTTGGTTTAATGCTGCTGCAATATCAGCCAATAATGAGCAGATTGAAATAATCCGGAATTTTGATTTTGTAAAAAGCATAGAAGATGTTTATATATCGAACACTCAAATATTATGTGATAATTTACAAAATGCTTTTCACAATAAAAATGAAGAATCATTGGATTTTATTGATGAAAACGATGAATTTTATTTTTTAGGTCAAATTACCAGAATGCAGGGAGAATTTTTCGAAAATGCCGGAATCACAGGAAAAGGTGTTCGTATTGCAGTTTTTGACGGTGGGTTTCCGAGTGTTGATAAACATGCTGCCTTTAAACACCTTTTCGATAATAATAGAATAATTAAAACCTATAATTTTCCTAGAAAAATTGAAAATGTATATGGTTGGAATTCACATGGAACTATGGTTTTGAGTTGCATTGCCGGAAGATATAAAAATAAAAACCTTGGAATGGCTACAGATGCAGAATTTTTGCTCGCACGAACAGAAGTAGGTCTGGAACCTTTCAAAGAAGAAGTTTGGTGGCTGATGGCAGCCGAATGGGCCGACCAGAATGGTGCGGATATTATTAGTTCCTCTCTCGGATATGGTATTGACAGATACAAAACCTCAGAAATGGACGGCAAAACAAGTCTTGTGGCTCGAGCTGCCTCAATTGCAAGTTCAAAAGGCATTTTAGTTGTTAATTCTATTGGTAACGAAGCAAATCGAAAAACATGGAAAACCTTAATTACACCCGCCGATGTTGACAGTGTTTTATCGGTTGGAGGAATTGACCCTGAAACTAACGTCAACATTGATTTTACTTCTTTAGGACCAACAGCTGACGGAAGACTTAAACCAAACGTTTCTGCTTTCGGTAAGGTTACAGCCGCCACTCCGGTTAAAGATAACAATTCTGCGAAATTTTCCACTGTTTACGGCACAAGTTTTTCCTGTCCTCTGGTCTCAGGTTTTGCTGCCTGTGTTTTGCAAATCAATCCTAAATTAACTAATATGCAGCTTAAAACAGAAATTGAAAAATCTGCTGATATGTATCCGTATTTTGATTACGCTATAGGATACGGTGTACCCCAAGCCTCTTATTTTATATCACCAAATAATTCAAAACCTCAAAAATCATTTTACTTTTATAATGATAAAAATTTTATTCACATAATTGCTGCGGGTAAGTCTTCAAAAGAAGAAAATACTTTGTTTTATCATATTCAAAAACCCGATGGAAAATTGTTATTTTACGGGAACCTGAGTTCTAATTCAAATAAAAGTTCTACTCTTTTAAGCATTCCCAAAAGCGATCTGGACGAAAATTTTGTTATTAGAATTTTATATAAAGGCTATATTGACAGTTTGTTAATTACACAAGAAACATTTAAATCTTTTGATACTAACATTACTTCTGGAAATACGGTTTTAATAGACTCCGATATGAGTAAAATCCAAACTTCAAAATGGGGAACTTATTCAAAATATACGATTGAAATTTTATATGGATTTAAGTTTCCGGTTTCACTTTCAGGAGATTATCCTACTAAATCCTTTAAAACAAACAATTTCAATCTAAGTTTGCAATTTATGACATACGCTACTAAATGGTATTGGATTGGATTAACTACTGCCTATAACAGTGATGTATATCATTATTTAAATTACAATACAACAATTCCTGGCACTACATTTATTGCAGATAAAAACTATTCTAAACACAATAATTTCTATTTTGACGTTTTTCAAAGATTTCGAATTGTTTCCGGAGGTTTAAACGGACATGGATTTTTTATAGGTGTGGGCGGATTTTTTGAATATAATTATAAATCAAAATTCATAAACAAGTACCAAATCGGCAGCACTGAAATAACTGCTGTGGATTCAAATCCTGATATAAACTCTCTGATAAGATATGGTTTATTTGGTGAATTAGGATTTGATTTTTTTTCCATGAAATTCAATTACAGATTAAACGACATTTTTGTTGAAAACATGAAATTGTCGAAATTATATGTAGGTTTTGATTTAAGAATTCCACTATCTTTTTAACATGACCATATACAGACTCATTGACGAAATTATTTTTCCGCCAGTAGATGAAGCCGAAGAAGACGGATTACTTGCCGTAGGAGGCGATTTATCTCCCGTAAGAGTGCTTTATGCTTTGAGTCTTGGGATTTTTCCTTGGTACAGTAATAACGATCCTGTCATGTGGTGGTCGCCAGATCCTCGATTTGTAATTTTTCCGAGAAAAATTAAAATCTCAAAATCCCTGCGTAATTCCCACAAGAAGTTTAAACATAAAATTAATTCTAATTTTGAAGCCGTAATAAAAAATTGTGCTGCAATTAAACGTAAAAACGAGTCCGGTACCTGGATTACAGACGATATGATTAAGTGTTATACAGAATTACATAAAGTAGGATACGGATATTCTTTTGAAACTTATTTTAATGGAGAACTCGTTGGCGGACTTTATGGAGTAAAATTGGGCAGAGTTTTTATAGGCGAAAGTATGTTCCATAAAGTTACGGATGCAAGTAAATCTGCATTTGTAGTTCTAAAAGAGTTTTGTCTGAAAAACGACATTAAGATTATAGATTGTCAGATCGAAACTGTACTTTTACGAAATTTTGGCGGAGAATATATTAGCAGGAAAGAATATATCGAATATTTAATAAAATACTCAGGATTTTATACCGAAAATTATGATAACCAAAATTCATAAAAACTTTGAATTAAACAAAATTGTTGTTAAGTCAAAAATATTATGTGCAGTAAGCGGCGGAATTGACTCTTCAGTAATGCTGCATATATTAAACAATTACGGTTTTGAGTGTATTGTAGCACACTGTAACTTTAAACTTCGCGGAAAAGAATCTGATGATGACCAGAAATTTGTGCAGCAACTTGCCGTTAAATACGATGTTAAGTTTGTTACCATAGATTTTGATACCGAAAAATATGCTAACTCTCTTGGAATATCAATACAAATGGCAGCCAGAGATCTGCGTTACCAGTGGTTTAAAGAAATGAAAGAAAAATATTCCTGTGATTATATTGCACTTGCACATAATTCCGATGACCAAATAGAAACAATGCTTACAAATTTAATACGTGGAACAGGAGTGAGGGGATTATCCGGAATGTATTTTCTTAAAAATGACATTCTTCGTCCATTAATTTATACTTCGAGAGTAGAAATTGAAAATTATGCTAAAGATTTTAATATTGATTTCAGGAATGATTCCACAAATGCAACAACAAAATACTCCCGCAATAAAATCCGCCATCAAATATTACCTTTGTTCGAAGAAATAAATCCTGCCGCCAAAGAAAATATCCTTAAGACAAATCTATTCATAAAAGAAACATCCGAAATTCTTGCCGACTATATCAAACTTGTTAGCGAAAAATGCACCTATTACAAAAACGAAGATTTCGTTATAGATCTTAATGAACTTTTTAAATATAAATCTCCAAATACCCTTATTTTTGAAATATTAATAAATAAAGGCATTCCAAAAGTTTTAGCCTCTGAGGCCATTCAATTAATTTATTCGAGCTCAGGTAAATATTGCCAATTTGCAACATACAAAATTTTACGAAACAGAAACGAAATTATTGTAAAACTCATTAAACAAAGCCCCAAGCAGGAAATATTAATTAAAAAAGAAAGTTTTGAAAAAGACTTTTATTCTCAAGGAATATTTGCAAAAATTGTTAATATAAATGATCTAAAATCGTTTGAAAACTTTCCCCATATTGCTTATTTTGATTTTGACAAACTTTCTTTTCCGTTAAAAATTCGTAAGTGGCTACATGGCGATAAGTTCAAACCTTTCGGGATGAACAATTTTAAAAAATTGAGCAACTTTTTTAATGACATTAAACTAAACTGTTTCGAAAAAGAAAACATAAATATATTATGTTCCGCCGATAAAATTGTATGGATTATAGGGTATAGATCTGACAATAGATTTAAGATCGATAATACAACTAAAACTGTTTTGATTCTTGAAACAGAAGAAGTTAGAAAGTAGTTTGAAATGTGAGTAATAAAAAAACCCGCCTAAACGGGCAAAACCTTCAAATAGCAATGCTTAAGTTAAATTGGTTTTGGTTATTGAATATTAATATTAGTTCCCATGATCATGAACGTGATCATCATCATCATCATCATGATCATGACTACATGCTTTCTTTATAGGTTTATTTTTATCGGAAAATTCGGTATAATATCCGATTTCTTCTATTTTTACAATGATCTGTTCTTTCGAGATTTGAGACGGATCAAAATCGAAATCAATAACTTTTGTTTCTAAATCTACTTTAAAATTAATAATACCAGGGACTTCTGCTAATTTTGTTTCGAGTAATTTTTTCCCATTTGGACAATGAAAACCAACTTTAACTTTAAAATTTTCTGTAACAACTTGCTGAGAAAAAAGATAAATACCTAAAACACAAAAAATTATTGTAAATAATAATCGTTTCATAGTTAGTTTGTTTAGTGCAAAAATAAAAATATTTTAAAATATAAAAAAATTTTTTTATTTTTTTAATTAAAACAAACAAATTTCAAAAAATGTAAAGCAAATATCAAATTAATTCCTTAATAATATTAAACAATTTCGATAAATACCAACCAATGCATTATTAAAAATATAATACAAAATACTTCAATTATGAATATAAAACTCTGAATTTTCACTTTAGTTTTTTAAGATTTTTAAAATATTCCGCATTAAATTTTTCCGGGACAGGATCATTCCCGTGAGTACCCCAAGGATTACATCTTAAAATTCGCCAAACGGTTAATATTAAGCCCTTAAAAGGTCCATGTTTTCGAAAGGCTTCAATCCCGTAATTAGAACACGAAGGATAATGACGACAGCTTGACGGTAGGTAAGGGGATATTACATATTGGTAAAATTTTATTAAAAAAATAAAAGGAAAAATCAATATGTTCTTTATTAACTTTTTAAATTTCATTTTTTAATTTTACACAAAAATAGAACAAAAATCTAAATCTTTAACCATGAATAGCATTAGAGGTTACATACCTGAAAAAAAAATTTATCAGAATGAGTTTTTTGAAGATTACATTGCATATCATTCAATTTTTAAGGATCAAAAAATAAAAATAAGATTATTTAACAAAAGCATAATTGAAGTCAAAAACATAAAATCTGCCATTGATTCTGCAGTTTTTAAAATTAGTTTTATTGAACATAAAAATATTATTAAAGTTATAGAAGTCGTTGAGGAAAACGACAAGCTGGCTGTTGTTTACGAAAATAAAGAACTAATAAAGATCCTTGATATTTTAAATGAATTGAATTTTGATGAAAAAATTTCTCAAATTTTAAAAATAATCGAAGCAATTGAATATCTTAATAACAAATCATTGCTTTTGGGGATATTTTCTCCAGATTTATTTTTTTTCGACGAAGTTGAAGGTGAAGTTATTCTTGGTGAAATTGGGTTGCTATCAATTATTTATAATGCCGGAAATGAAGAAATAAAGCAGAAATTTCATGATGAATTCCCTTTATTTAACTTTGAATACACAAATAATTCCAAGATTGATTTTAAAACCGACAGTTATGTTGCCGGACAAATTATGTATAACTTTCTTTGTTCGTGTGATTCCAATATTTTGAGCCAACTACCTGATAATTTTCAAAATCTTATACATTTAACTTTTGAAAAAGATCCACTTTTAAGGCCTAAAATTCAAGAGATTAAATCTTTTTTAGAGACTATCAAAAACAAAAATGTAATTTCTGGACCAATTCAGAGTCAAATTCCAACATTTGAAGAAAGTAATAAATTTATAAATGAAGATTTTGAAAATATTGAAACAAATCGTGACATCCAATTCTCAGAAAGTAAAAATACTGAAAACATAGAAGATGAATTTAATGAAAATAAGATAAATGTTGAAAGTTCTGAGGATATCATTGTTGAATTTGAAGAATTACAAAAGACTGTTACTGTTGAAGATAATAACTCTGCAAACATCTCAAATCAAATGAATTATCAAGCCACCTTCCGTGAAAAAAGAGATAATCCTCCAAAATTTGAATATAAGCCATACCCTAACACAAAACAAAAACAACCGGATTTTGTTGGTCCATTGGTTTTATCAATTTTTGCATTATTTACCTCAATATTTATTTCTTTTGCTGGAATAATCCTGGCAATTATTAGTCTATCTAAACTATCGAAACAAAAAAAAATCGTTCGTTTTGAACATAAACGTGCTCTATCAGGATCAGAAATTTCGGTTTCAAGAATAACTATATTCATAAATATTTTTTCAATAATCATAGGATTTTTGTTTTTTTTAAGTTGGATTTCCTAATTATTTTAGGTTATCCAACAGCCAATTTACTTATCGGAATAATATTTCTAAGAGGTTTAAAATATTTCCTTGACTGTGGATATTTGGTGATATCCGAAGTTAAAATCTGATTTATTGTATCTGAATTTGTTTTAATATATATTGTTATGGAAGCTGCTGAAACCTCAGGTTCCATATATTTCGATACATTTTCTCCGGTAACTTTTTCTTTGTTGGCAATAGCCCGCTTAACTGCATTTTCGAGTCTGTCGAGATATTGTTCTACTCGCTTGTTTTTATCAATGTATTTATTTGAGTCTTTTTGTGCTACGTTAATATTTTCTTTATTATCCAATTCTATAACATCGGAAATGCTGAAATCAAAATATTCTTCTTCGATCACAATAAGTTCTTCTTTAGATGATAAAGAATTGAGACTATAAGCAAACTCGGCAGCTTTGATAATTATGCTTTTCAATCTTTCAAGGCTACTGTTATAACTTTTGAGAAGTTCTACACTTTCGCTGGTGAGTTCAAATGTGCAACCGAATTTATTCCCGAGGTCGGAGAGGAGAGTCTTAGTAAATACAAGAATGTTTTTATGATGCTCACTGCTGAATTCTTTAAGTTTTAATTTGTAATTTTTAAGATTATCCAGAGTCTTTTTTGTTTGATCCGAAAATTTTAAAAATTCTTGTGCATCCTTTTTAGCATTTTTAATCGCAGCATTACATGATCTTAATAATATTTCAGCAATTAAAGATTTATTTTGTGTGTTAAGATTTTGCCTTCCGAAATCTATCCCCAAAAATCCCAAATCTTCCCTGAAACTGACAATCAAAACATCATTATTGAAATCAATATCACTTTTAAACCTCAACTGTAATGTGTTTACATCTTTTTCGTCGTCCAAAACAAGCTGTATCTCTTTTTTTTCGGTACTAGCTATCAATTGAGGTTTCTTTGTCCAGCTATAAGGATTTTTGCGAGGTTTTCTTAATTCAAATACATAAGCCAACTCATCATCATTTGTTATCGGAGTAATAATTAATTCCGAATTTACAAACTCCGCACGATGATAAGAATTTTTATATGAACAATAATAGCAAAACATTTCTATGCCAATGGGCAACATAGAAGCTAATTGCTTTAATGCAATAATTCCTGCTTCGCTGAAAAATGATAAATCCAAAACTTAAGATTTTTAACTTCTACAAAATTAAGTAAACTAATTTAATTAAGCAAACAATTAACTTAATAAATTTTATACTTAACTAAAAAATTAACTTAAAAATTAAACTTAAATTCCTAATTTATAGCACTTTGAAAGGTATTTTTGTTTTGTGACAATTTAATTTTTAAGTTATGAAAACAAAATATTTTATAGTTATTGATGCCGATTTTTTAAGTCTAATATCGGAAAATGAAATTAAAAATTTTTATTTCAGTGATTACGGAATAAATAAAATAAACTGGAATTTTGTTAATGAAATCATTTCGGAAAATACATCTAATACAGTTGAATCAGAATTTTATATTGTTGTATCTGATACATTCCTCGAAATTAGGGAAAAAATAACAACAAAAATCAAAACAAATCATATTAGCAAATACAAATCTTTCTGTAAAAATAACTTTGTTTTAAAATCCGGGCAAAAACAACCAATATTAAGCCATAGCAGGACATTGTTATATAATAATAAGGAATACCAAGAAGATGCAGAAATTCCAATTATGTCCCAGTTTTTCATTAAAGACATAATAGTTAAAATAAACGAAAACTTTTTTAATGAATTCATAATTGGATTTTATGAAAGTTTTTTGAACGTAAAAGGAGTTTTTTCGCTTTCCTCATTAAACAGTATGATTTCTTCAGAAAAACATTCCTATAATGTTTATGTTGGAAATAAAAACATTACTATTTCCGAGGCAGAAAACGGCAATATACTGTGGATAGATAAAATTGATACAGGCTTCGAAAATTTAATAATAAAAATTGGTAATAAATTTAATCTATCTACTCAATTAAGTAAAAAGCTTGTTCAATTTCACGGTTATATGATATTGCCCAAAAAATACGTAAATTTAGTTGTCAGCGTACCTGTTTTTAGTGATTTTAAAATTAATATTCCCATGGTGGATCTTTCGTATGAACTGCGAGAATCGTATAAAGAAATGATCGGAGTTTTAAACGACAGAATTTGGAAAAACAAAAGAGATGCAAACAAAAATTCTTATTTTTTACGAACAGCAATAAATATAAAAGGTATTGACACCATAACATCCTTGTCATTGGGCCTTGAGAAGCAAAACATTGATTTTTCAGGATTTGACGATAATATTTTAAATGACAATAATAATCACATTTCACTCGTAAAATCTCGGGGAACTAAACAGGTTGAGACGATTGATAAAAAAGTAAGAGAAAAACAAAGTTTAATGGAAAGTGTAGTAAATTTTTTTTATAAAAAATTTCTGCCACTTTTGCTCGAATAACTACATTATCAAAATAAAACCGCTGCCATGAACATTATTTATTTGAATATTTTCGTCGTCTTTAAAGTATTTGCGTAATTTTGTGATATAAACATCCATGCTGCGGGCATTAAAATAATTATCATCTCCCCAAATTTTTCTGAGAGCTTCGTTTCGGTCTAGGACAGTATTTTTATGTTGAATTAGTTCTTTAAGTAAATCAGCTTCTCTTGGAGTCAATCTGTAGGTTTCAGTAGCACTTGTTAGAGTTCTTAATTTAGTATCAAATACATATTTACCGATAGTTAGTTTTTCTTCAAGTCCCGGTTTGAGTTCATTAGAACGCTTTAAAATTGCCCTGATCTTCAGCAGGAGAACGTCTGAATCGAAAGGTTTGGTTATATAATCGTCGCCACCGGATTTAAAGCCTTCCAAAACATCTTCCTTCATGCTTTTAGCTGTTAGAAAAATAATAGGAACACTTTTGTTAATTTTACGAATTTCTTTGGCGATTGTAAATCCGTCAATATTAGGCAACATAACATCAAGGATACACAATTTGAATTCATCTTTTTCAAAAGTATTAACAGCATCTTTACCATCATTAACAAGAACAACGTCGAAATCATTCATTTCCAAATATGATTTTAAAACGTATCCAAAATTTACGTCATCTTCAACAAGTAATAATTTTTCTTTCATGGTCTTAATATTTTTATTTTAACGGTAAACTTATAATAAAATTGCTTCCTTTTCCGGGCGAACTTTTAACGCTAATATCACCTTTATGAGCTTTAACAATTTCATAAACATAATTCAATCCAAGTCCGAATCCTTTTATGTCGTGAACATTACCGGTAGTGGCTCTGTAAAATCTTTCAAATATCCTTTTTTGAACATCCTTACTCATTCCGATACCATTATCTTTTATGGAGATGTTAATGCTGTTGTTACTTATGTAGGTTGTTACTTGAATTAAAGGAGCTTCTTTACAATATTTAATTGCGTTATCAAGTAGATTTCTTATAGCATTCATCATTAATTCAGGATCAATGTTAAGCAGAACATCAACAGAACAGAAATTAAGTTCAGTCTCACCACCTCGTTCAGCAACAATAAGTTCTATATTTTCTACAGCTTCAGAAACAAGCTCGTTTATGTTAGTTTTTTTCTTATTTAGAATCAAATTTTGTTTATCGAGTAGTGACATTTGTAAGACCTGTTCAACATGATGGTTCATTCTGTTTGTTTCCTGAGAAATGATCTCTAGCATAGCATTTGTCATTTCCGGATTATTGCGTGTTTTTTCGTTTTTTAAATTACTCACTGCTAGTTTTATAGTAGCCAAAGGTGTTTTAAACTCGTGTGTCATGTTACTAATAAAGTCATTTTTAATTTCGCTAATCTTTTTCTGTTTTATTAAAGCAAAAATACTTGCTCCAAAAGAAATTATAAATAACAATGTAAGAGCTATAGAAGAAAACAACTGAGCATAAATAGAACTAAGAGTATATTTACTCTTTTGAGGAAAATCTACCAGAAAAATATCAGGATTTGAAAATAAACTCGTTGGTGCCAAATTATACCGGTAACATTTATCAATTCTATCTTTTTTAAATCCTTTGCTTTTAATTTTAATTTTTTGTTGTTGGTCAATTATTGCAAATTCAAAATTCATATTTATTCCGGTCGCAATAAGGGATTGTTTTAAAATTTGTTCGATTTTTTGGGCATTAAATCTTTTTTCTATCGGGATTCGTTTTTGAAAAAATTCTTGTTCTAATTGTTTTATTATTTCATCAAATTGAAAACTATTTTCAGAAAATTGCTTAGCAAAAAATTCTTCTACATTTAAGTTCATGTCTTGAGAATTAATGGAAAAAGAGTATTTTAAATTGTCATAATACCCTGTGCCGTTTTGAATTTGTATTTGAAAGCCCCCTCCTGATAATTGATTCATTGCAGGATGACTTCCTAACTGCACCATATAAGGATCTATGGGAACTACACTATCTGAACTCTGAGTAGTATTAAACTTATCGTAAATGTATATAATTGCATCTTGTTTTTGTAATATTAAGAGTGTTCTGTTTATTGCATCGCTAATTCCTCTGTCTATAATTTCACTTGCTCTGCGATAAGAATTTTTCAAATGAAAAGTTTGCAATAAAATTATAAATATCAGGGATACCGACATTAAAACAATAATCCATGTGATAAATCGTTTCTTTTTCATATTACAAAAATATGAATTTATATTTTTGAATTACACTATACTTAACTTTTCTTTAACGATGTTTAACGAAAATATAACAATAAATTATTCAAGATTTTCGTTTTTTTGCAAAACAAAATGTGAGTAATTATGTTTATTAAATGGTTAATAGATTACTCCCTATAACTCTCCTTTAAATAACAATGCTTAATTTGTAAAGTCTCTGTCTCCCCGGCAGGGCTTTACTTTTTTAATTGGTTTTTAGTAAAAAGCAGATTTTTATTTTGTTTATTTTCAATAAAAAAATTAAATATAAAAAAATCTTCACAAGAAACGAACTTTTTTAATATTTTAGCGTAAATATAGAAAAAATTATATGGAATACATAGACAAAATACCCATTTTAAAAAAAACTTACAGGTTTGCATTAGATTGTATTTATTTCCATGATGAATTGGTTGATCAAAAAAAAGGATCCATCGCAAAAAGGGTTTTAACCTCTGCTTTAGAAGGCATTTGTAATTTGCAAAATTCATTTTCTGCATCACGCAGGCATGAATTCTATGAATTCAGAAGCAAGGCAATTATTAATTTTAAAAATGTTGTTTACTGGTTATCTCAATGCGAAAAATCCGGCTACCTTTTTAATGAAGAGTTGTTACGAGATGCAGTGGAATTATACGATTATTGCAGCAACGACATTATGCCTTAATTTTTCTGCTCTTGTTCGTACATATATTTTGCATCGAGTAAAATCATTTCGTCAAGGCTTTTACCTCGCTGTTTGGCTTTTTCTTTAATGTGCTGCAGCCATTTAGCATCTTTTTTTATTGCATCAATGTATTTCTGAACTCCCGGAGAGATTTCACCATAAGAGTAACTATTAATTATTTTGTCAAAAACACCAAATCCAAAATTATTTAATCCCCCGTCTGTCTGCAAGATGATAATGTATTCATACTTAGATATTTCTTTAAAATATTCTATATTGCCAACTTCAGATTTAGGATTGGAAGTACCATCATTGTAGTACTTACTGTTATAGTAGTAAAAATCCAATCCGTTAAAAACATTAGAAGCTATCCCACTGTAATATATATTCCAATAAAAGCTGTCTCCAACAACCAGAACTCTTGGTCTGTACTTATTTTCTTTTTTATAAGAGAATTTTGGATATCCCAACGGATATGTTTTTATTGGGAATAAAATATTTATCAAATCTCCAAGGTCATATTCGGGATTTCGTTGTTCTTCGCTGATTTCTATTTCATTAACCATAATGTCGGGTAAATCTTTTCCCAAATCTTTTTCAACCTTTTTAATTATACTATCTGCTGCAATATACATTCCGTAAGTTGACCAATGAATCCCGGCTTTTGGAAATAGAGGATATGGAGATTTATTTTTTATTTCAAGAAAATATTTATTAAAATCAATGTAATCTATTTTATTTTCATTTAGAAGTTTAACCAATGTGCCGTAGTTGGTTATTGGATTAACACCTTCTCCATAGTATTTTTCAGGAATGAATTCTCGAAAAAATGTAGCCTTACCGGGAGCAAAAACATATAAAATTTTGATATTATATTCCTCTAATATTAGTTGAGCTCGCTTAAACTTTTCAACCAGTTCTTTTAACTTTTCTTCACCAACAAAATCTTTACCAAGAGTAGCAAAGATGTAATTTTCTTCAAACAGATAATTCTTTTTACCGACTACAACCTTTTCGGCATTGACTTTCTTGTAAAGTGAGAACTTCAATTGATTGTTTAATCTCACTAAAGTTTTATAAAGTCCAATGTTTTCATTTAAATACTTTTCTCGTTGCTGTTGAAACTCTCCAGAAAACCAGGTAGAATCTGTAAAAATTGGTTTTTCAGCCGGTATCCAGGCTCCACCCAAAGGCTTTTCATTAAAAAGATTTAATGTTTTGACAATAAAAGGTAAAAATATAAGTGCCAGAAAAAAAGCAAAAAGAAAATATTTAACCTTAAAATTCATTAAATTTATTTTTATGACGCAAATTTACACAAACATTCAAATAATAAAAATCATTTCTTGAGTCCCATAAAGTAAACTTATAAATCTTTAATTTAATTATCTATTTCTCAGTTTAAAGTTTTTAAAAATGAGTATTATTCCAATAAAATATAGTTTTATATTTAGGTATAGTTGTTTATCAAATTTTCTTCAAAATCAACTTTAAATCTTATGTTATTAGATTTCCATTTTCGTTTTATCGCTACATAATCATTCATACTTAAAGAATTTCTTTGAAAAAAATCCTGATATAACACTTCCATCTTTAAATATTTTATCCACGCTAGTCTCATTTCCAACAGCTTATAATAATCCGGAACTGATTTTAAACTTTGCAGAAAAGAATAAAAATTTGCATACACCTGCAAGTACTTCGTGGCTACTCCACGCATAAATCTATTTATAAAAACTTTGAATTCTTCTGATTTGTATTTATGTATTTTCAAACTTTTCTCTAATCTCTTGAGTTTTACAGGATTATTTTTTTCTTTATTTAAAATTTTAATGTCGTCAATTAAAATATTTTCATCATCCTTAAAAAATAATATTCCTCGGTTTCCAACTCGTCCGGAAAATCTTTCGTAAAAATCTTTTCTTATATTGTCTCCAATGTTAATAAACTTAAACTCAGTCAATCTGCTATCTGTAATAGAACACAAATTAACTTTTTGTTTAAATTTTTTTCGTTTTCCGGACACACTTTTACGACCTTTTTCGTTAAAATAAAAAACAACTTTATTTGCTATCGTAAATGATTCGAAATCTTGCTTGACTAATTGCAAGGCCAAAAAAATCTTATGTCGCCAGTCAAAGGCGGTTAAAATACTAATCCCAAACTTTTGTGAAATATTTTTTATCGTCAAAACTTCCCCACTATTGAACATATCAAACAATCTCAGAAACGTTTCTTTTTTATTTATGTAATGAATGCTGCTCCCACTTGTCGGAATAAACGTGCGACGACATGCTTTACATCTATATCTCGATACATTTACGTACTTTCCAAACTTTATAAAATGTCTGCTACCGCAGTGAGGACATTCCTTAATCGGCAAGTTGACAATCTCTTGTGGAAAAGGATTCCGCTTTACTTTTTTGCTTTTTTGATTCATTTTAAATGTTTTTCAATGAATAAACAGCTACAAAATTATAAAATAAATTGAAATAACAATACAAATTATAAATAGATTATAATTTTTTACACCCGATAAATTCTACCCATATTATAATCCCTCATTTCACTAAAATCACATATCAATAAGCTATTTACTTTGAACTAATTCTTATCAATCTTTTAAATATTTTCTATCTAATACTTTATAAATAAAATTTAAATTTCGAGCATTTGACTATTTACGTATTTTAATTTGGAATATGTTTTCCCATTGAAAAAAGAGAAATTAACCCAAATTTCAAGAGATTTTTTTAATCTCTTGAAATTTGGGTTAAACTAAAAGGAACACCATAATAAAAACAGAAATTTTGCAATTAATTTGCTATAATTTAGATTTTTCTTTGGTGTAATTTTAGAAAAAAGTTGTTATTAAAAAAAAAATCTTTAATTTTACATTGAAAATACAAAACTTCGATAAATTGCAAAAGTTAAATAAAATATATTTATTCACAATATTAACGGTTATAAGCTTTTGTTCAAGAGTTTTTGCACAAGATATTCATTTCAGCCAATTTTTTGCGGCCCCATTATTTACTAATCCTGCTAATACAGGACTTTTTGATGGTGATTTAAGATTTGTTTTAAATCAAAAAAATCAATGGAACAGCTTCACAAATGCTTATAGAACATTTGGAGGTTCTGTTGATGCTGCTTATAAAATAAATAAAATCAACTATTCCGAATCAGGAAGTGGTATTTTGTTAAATCAAGACATAGCAGGAGATGGAAGATTCAGTACAACTCAAATTTATTTAAATTCTGCTCTAAGATTCAAATACGGTAATAACAATAAATTTAAAACAGGAATAGGTATTCAAATCGGATATACATTTCATTCCATAAACTTCAACAATTTCACATTTGGAGAACAATATGACGGAGAACAATTTGATCCAAATCGTCCTTCAAACGAAGTATGGGATTTCAACAGATTTAATTATTTAGATTTTGGTTCAGGGATAGTTTTTTCATACAATCACAGCCCAAAACTTGATGTCGGGGTATCTATTTCTGCTAATCATATCAATCGTCCAAAACGAACTTTCTTAGAAAATTCAAATTCTATATTACCTGTAAAATGGACTTTAAACTTTTTTGGAGAATACAATTTTAAAGATGATTTATGGATTGAACCCCTTATACTTTACCATCAACAACAAAAATATACAGAATTAAATTTAGGTGGTATTTTGCGTTTTAATTACAATCCTTTATCGTTTCAATCTTTTAGTTTTGGATTACTTTTGCGTGCAAGAGATGCTGGTATTGTAGTTTTCGGGTTAAACTACAATAACTTGAGATTCTTTATTAGTTACGATATTAATATTTCAAAACTGAGTGCTATCAGTAAAGGAAGAGGAGGAACAGAATTCAGTCTTATTTATATTTTTTCTAAAATTCGTCCGTTTGATGCTCCTCATTATCGGAAATGTCCTGATTTTATTTAAGTAGTGAAGCTATGAGGAAATTGATTTTTTTTCTAGTATTTTTGATTCCAACAGTTACATTTTCGCAGCAGGAACGTGAAATAAAAAATTTAATAATCTCCGGAGATAAAGCTTTCGCTGAAAAAAATTATTATGGTGCAGTTATGCTATATGAGCAAGCTTTGAGTTTAAACTCAAAGATGTATGATGTAATTTATAAAGCTGCCGAAGCATACAGGCTTGATAATGATTATGTTAGAGCAGCTGCAAAATATAAAATTATTGTTGACAAAGTGCCCGAAAAATATCCTGAATCAATTTTTCACTATGCACAAATGCTTAAATCAAATGAAGAATTTGTTAGTGCTCAATATTATTTTGGGAAATATATCGAAATCAACAAACTTGCAAGCGAAAATCCATATTTAAAAATTGCTGAACAAGAAATTATAAATTGTGAACTTGCATGGAAATTATACAATAATCCAAACGGAATAATTGTTTACCAGGCAGATTCCTTTATTAACACAGTTTATAGCGAGTTTTCAACTGCTTTACTTAATGATTCGGTATTAGTATTTGCTTCAATAAAACCTTTAAATGATACTCTAAGAAAATATAAATCACGTTTATATTCAATAAACTTTCTGGCCGAAAACAAAAAAGCAGAATTATTCTCCGAAATTATAAACTTTCCGGATTATGATATTGCAAATCCTTGTTTTAACTATCAAGGTACAAAAATGTATTTTACTGTCTCAAATTATATCGAAAACTACACCTATATTTATGAAGCTATTTATGAAAATGGAGAATGGAAAAAACCTAAAAAACTGCCTGAAAAAATAAATTATCCCGGATATCATAATACACATCCTTTTTTGGTGGAACGTGACAATAAAACCGACATTTTGTTATGGTCATCTAATCGTCCTGATGGCGAAGGAGGATTTGATATCTGGCAGTGCGAGATTTTGCCCGATGAAACTTGGGGTATTGTAAGAAATATTGGACGACCAATCATTGAGGATACGAGGTTTATCAATTTTATGGATACTTCTTCTACAATAAATACTTCAGGCAATGAAATTACCCCGTTTTATGACTTAAAAGATTCTACACTTTATTTCAGTTCCAACAGATTTAATACTATTGGCGGATATGATATTTTCTCAACAAAAGGTTTTTTTTACAAATGGAATGAAGTTAAAAATGTAGGTTTTCCTTTAAATACTGCACAAAACGATTTTTACTATAGAAAATACCACAAACAGGCAATAGCATTTTTAACCAGCAATCGCAAATCTTCCTTTGCAGAAAGACAAAAAAGTTGCTGTAATGATATTTACTTTCATTATCTAGAAAAAGAAATTACTCGGGAAGATATTGAAGAACAAAAAATTGAATTACTTACAACAAAAACAAGGTTGCTCGTACCTATAGCTTTGTATTTCCATAACGATATTCCCAACCCCAACTCATGGGATACGGTTACTCAACTAACATACTCTCAGACATTTAACGATTACATTAAAATGACAGATGAATATCGTAAACAGTTTTCAAAAGGTCTTCCAAAAGCCGAAAAACAAGCCGCAATTGACAGTATAGATTATTTCTTTGCCGAATATATTGAAGCCAATTATAATAAATTACTCGAATTTTCTGCTCTTTTGAAGGAACTCGTATTATCGGGACAAAAAATTAAAGTAACCATAAAAGGATATACATCACCATTAAATACTGTAGAATACAACAATAATCTGGCTAAACGAAGAATTTCGAGTTTAGTTAATTTCTTTAATGAATATGATAACGGATTTTTCAGAGAATACATCCAAAATGGACAAATTGAATATGAATTTGTAGCTTTCGGAAAAACTTTTTCAGCCGGAAAAGTAAGCGATGACCCAAACGACCCTCGCAATTCAATATACAGTCCAGCGGCTTCACGTGAAAGACGCATAGAAATTATTGCTGTTTCGTTTGAAAAAGTTGAACAAAACGAAGACTAATTTGTATATTTGTCCGATTGTTTATTGTTTTAATAGAAATGGAAAAGTTTAATTGGTTTCTTATTATACAGGAAACTCTTATGATTACCAGCTTTGTTATTGTTGTAATGCTGGCAATAGAATTTATTAATGTAGTTTCAGGCGGTTTTCTAAATAAAAAACTTAAATCAAGACCTCTTACACAGCTTATTACAGCTGTAGTACTGGGAGCTCTGCCCGGATGTATGGGAACCTTCACTGCTGTTTCCCTATATACACACCGTCTTTTAAGTTTTGGTTCCATTGTAGCTGTAATGATTGCCACTTCAGGCGATGAAGCTTATTTTATGCTGGCTCTTATGCCTGAGAAAGCTATTTTAATTTTTCTGATATTATCAGTGATTGCTTTCTTTACAGGTTGGCTTATTGACAAATTTATTAAGACTCCAAATTTTACAGAGATTAAAGAATTTTCCTTTGATGTTCACGAAAATGATTGCATAAATACACAAAAAAACTTTTCTTTAAAAAACTTCAATTTCAATCCTAAAAGAATAATTATTTCAATAATTTTCATATCATTTGCTGCATTTTCAGCATTAGGAATTATTGGTCATTCTCACACCGAAACACTGGTGTTTTCACTTCCGGATAAATATGGTGATAAAGTTAAAATAGAAAATGTGTTAAGTTCAAAAAATCACATTCATAGTAAGGATTGTGAGCACCACTACCATGAAAACGAGCATTCTTACAAAAACAATATTCATAATCACAATCATGAAATAGACTGGGTTAAAATTACAATCTTAATTAGCAGTATTTTAGCTTTAATCATTGTTTTATTCACAAATGAACATTTTATTGAAACACACGTATGGAAACATTTGATAGTTAAGCATTTACCTAAAATTATTTTCTGGATTTTCCTTACTTTAATTTTAATTTCATTTATTCTGAATTATGCTGAGATTGGAACCTGGATATACAAAAATCCCGTTTTTGTTCTTTTGATAGCTTTAGCTTTGGGCATTATTCCACAATCAGGACCTCATCTGGTATTCTTGATAATGTATTTACAAGGACTGGTTCCTTTCAGTATTTTGCTTGCAAGTAGTGCAGTTCAGGATGGTCATGGTTCATTGCCATTATTGGCAGAATCTCAAAAAAGTTTTGTGTATGTTAAATTTTTTAATATTTTAGTAGGAATTTTGATTGGAATAGCGGGATTAATTTTCAAATTTTAATTTAACTTTCGAAATCTATCAATATGAAACCGGGAGAATTTACTTTTGCAATGGTTAAGCCTACAGCTGTAAAGTTAGGAAGATTAGTTCCTATTTTAAATGAAATTGATTTGGCTGGTTTTAGAGTTATTGCAATGAAAATGACAAGACTTTCAAAGTCTCAGGCCGAAAGATTTTATGCAGTACATAAAGACAGACCATTTTATCAAGGGCTCGTTGAATTTATGTCAAGTGGTCCGGTAGTAGCAATGGTTCTGCAAAAAGAAAATGCAGTTCAGGATTTTCGTAAACTAATAGGAAATACAAACCCTGAATTAGCCGAAGAAGGAACTATTCGTAAAAAATTTGCTCTTTCTGTTCAAGAAAATGCAATTCACGGCTCTGACTCCGATGATAATGCATGCATAGAAGCAAATTTTTTCTTTAGCCAATTTGAGATTTTTCCTATAAATGAACAATACTAAGAAAGTTTCTTGAAACTATTCTTGTTTGTTGATAATTTAATCTTCTTAGAAGGTTAATTAAAGTTTTTATTGTTATTTTTGCTGAAATTTTAATTATATTATGAAAAAATTTATTAGTGATTTTGAAGTTTTATACAACCTAAGGCTCAATAATCAGTATTTTTTATTAAAACTCTTTAACGAAGAACCTTTACCTCCAATTTTACCGGCCCAATTTGTTCAAGTAAAAATTGAAGATTCTCCCGAAACCTTCTTGAGAAGACCAATAAGCATCCATGATGTAAATTACGAAAAAAACACGATCAGCCTCTTGATAAGAATTGCAGGAAAAGGAACTGCTAAACTCTCTGAAATTAAAGCCGGAGAAAAGCTGAATTTGGTTTATCCGCTCGGAAATTCATTTAACTTGCCTTTAGAAGATAGTATTTTATTAGTTGGAGGTGGATGTGGCGTTGCTCCGATGCTTTATACTGCAAAATATTTTATGCAATTTGGTTTTAACCCAACTTTATTACTTGGCTACAGAGATAAAAATTCTATTTTACGTAAAGAACGTTTTGAAAAATATGGAAATGTATTTTATACCACCGATGATGGAAGTTATGGAGAAAAAGGGACTGTATTAGAACATTCAATTTTTAACTCAGAACTTTTCCCTTATAAAAATATTTATGCGTGTGGACCTACAGTTATGTTGAAAAACCTTACTTATAAAGCTAAATTACTAAATGTAACTCTGGAAGTGTCGCTAGAAAACCTTATGGCTTGCGGAATAGGTGCTTGTCTGTGCTGTGTTCAGAATACAACTGAAGGTCATAAATGTGTTTGCGTTGATGGTCCGGTTTTAAAAGCAAATGAAATAATATGGTAAATCTTGAAATAAATTTTAATGGTTTAAAACTAAAAAATCCCATCTTAACAGCCTCAGGAACATTTGGTTATGGATATGAATTTGAAGATTTTGTTAATCTGAATAACTTAGGAGGATTTATCGTTAAGGGAACAACACGTCATCATCGTGAAGGAAATCCATATCCAAGAATGGCTGAAACCCCCTCAGGAATGCTTAATGCCGTAGGATTACAAAATAAAGGAGTAGAATATTTCTGCAAAAATATCTACCCAAAAATAAAAGACTATAAAACAAATGTAATTGTTAATGTAAGTGGTTCAATTATTAATGATTATGTTGAGACCGCTGAAATGATTAACGAACTTGATAATATTCCTGCCATAGAATTAAATATTTCCTGTCCAAATGTAAAAGAAGGAGGAATGGCATTCGGAACAAGTTGTTCATCCGCAGCACAAGTTGTTAAAGAAGTTCGTAAAGTATATAAAAAACATTTGATTGTTAAACTGTCTCCAAATGTTACCGATATTGTTTCAATCGCTAAGTCAGTTGAAGCAGAAGGAGCAGATTCATTATCACTGGTAAATACATTCTTGGGAATGGCTATAGATATTAAAACAAGAAAACCAAAACTCTCCACTATAACCGGAGGTCTCTCAGGACCGGCAATTAAACCTATTGCTGTAAGAATGGTTTGGCAGGTTAGTAAAGCCGTACAAATTCCTGTTTGCGGATTAGGCGGTATAATGAACTATGAAGATGTAATCGAATTTATGCTGGCCGGAGCCTCTTGTGTACAAATCGGCACTGCTAATTTTATAAATCCCGACATAACCATGAAAATAATACATGATTTAAAAGTATTCTGCAACCAAAACAATATTAAAGATATTAACGAAATAATTGGTGCCATGAATTGTTAATGTTTTAATTATTTATATCACAAATACTTTAAAGAATTTACTTAAAGTAAAATGTAAATTAAACATTTTTAATTTTTACCGGTTAAACTTAATTAAATGTATTTTTTATGAAGAAAACAATTTTAATGATATTAGACGGTTGGGGAATAGGAAACGGCTCAGAAGCAGATTTAATAACACAAGCCAACACACCAAATTACGATAATTTCCGAAAAATATATCCAAATTCATATTTGTTAACTTCTGGAGAAAATGTAGGTTTGCCTGATGGACAAATGGGAAATTCAGAAGTAGGACATTTGAACATCGGTGCAGGAAGGATTGTTTATCAAGACCTTGTTAAAATCAATAAAGAAATTGAATCCGGAAAATTTTTCAATAATCCTGTTCTTATTGATGCATTAAATTATGCTAAAGAAAATGACAAACAAGTTCATCTTTTAGGTCTGGTAAGTGATGGAGGAGTTCATTCCAGTGACGAACATTTAATTGCATTGATTAAACTTTCGGATAAATTAGGCCTAAAAAAAACATTTATTCATGCTCTAACTGATGGTCGCGATACTGACCCTCATAGTGGTATAGGTTATCTGAAAAAAATTAATGATGCTTTGCAAAACTCATCAGTTAAGCTAGCAAGTCTTATTGGACGTTACTACACAATGGACAGAGATAAACGTTGGGAAAGAATCAAAGTAGGATATGATTTAATGGTTTTGGGAAAAGGAAAAAAATCTCGTAATATTACTCAATCCATTCAGGAATCTTATGACGAAGGAATAACGGATGAATTCATTAAACCTATTGTTATGGTTGATGAAAACGAAAAACCAATAACAACAATTCAAGAAGGCGATGTAGTATTATGCTTTAATTTTCGAACAGACAGACTCAGACAAATTACCACAGCTCTTACACAAAAGGACTTCCCTGAATTTGAAATGCATACAATTCCTCTTTATTACGTTACAATGACCCGCTATGACGAAAGTTTTAAAAACATTAATGTTGTTTATGAAAAAGATAATTTATTCAATACAATAGGAGAGGTCATCTCAAGTAAAGGTTTAAAACAATTAAGAATTGCCGAAACAGAAAAATATGCTCACGTAACATTCTTTTTCAGTGGTGGCAGAGAAGATGTCTTCGAGAATGAATCCAGGATTTTAATCCCTTCACCCAAAGTCGCAACTTACGACCTAAAACCAGAAATGAGTGCAATCGAAGTTAAAGATGCTCTTGTTAACGAAATTAACAAAAATATTCACGATTTTATTGTTGTAAACTTTGCTAATGGTGATATGGTAGGACACACGGGAGTTAAAAAAGCTATAATTAAAGCTGCTGAAACAGTTGATTTTTGTGTTGGAGAAGTTGTTGATAATGCTATAAAAAATGATTATGCCGTTATGATTATTGCCGACCATGGAAATGCTGATAACGCAATAAATCCAGATGGTTCACCCAATACAGCACACTCATTAAATCCGGTTCCTTGTATTTTAATAAACACAAATTATAACAAAATAAACAACGGAATACTAGCAGATGTAGCACCAACTCTTTTGAAAATAATGGAAATTGAGATTCCCTACGAAATGACCGGCAAAATTCTTGTTTAATAATGCTTGGCAATATATTATTAAAAAAAAACTTCTTTGCTCGTATGTTATTTTTGTTTACTTACTATCATCTTAGTTGAATAAAATCCTTTATTGGTATTTAATAATATATTATAGAATCCTGTAGGTAAATTTGTTTCTAAATTTTGCTTATAGTGAGGATTCTCAAAATTATACTCATAGACAATCTGTCCTGTTATATTAATTATTTTAATACTAAATATTGCAACACTTTTATCTCTTGTTTCGATATAAAAACTTCCATGGTTTGGATTTGGATAGATTGTGAAATCAGAAATTGATAAATATGAATTTTTACTAATATTCGTTGATTCATAAGGAGTAATTTCCCATATAACTAATCTCCCGCTACCATTTACAGATGAATACTCAAAACTATCAAAAACAAAATCATTTTGGGACGTACTTGAAAAAGTCAAATTGTAAATAATATTGTTAAGGTACGAAAGTTCTGTCAGTTCATAACGATTAATTGAATATCCTGAATTTCCCCAAGGTAGATTATTAATTGTAAGATTAATGGTATTATTTCCAAATTATGGTTCATCGGCAGGAAAAATTACAACAATTTTATCATTTGAGTCATTTTTTCCTGCAAGAGCATACATTCCTTCATTTATGGAAAGCGGAAGTCTGTTTAAAGCATCATTAATTTTATTTAAATTATAAAATACATAGGCTGTCGGTTTAGGAACAATTGGACCAACTCTAAAAATACCCATGTGTGCAAAATTATCATCTGATGCATCAACATCAAATAAACAAACTCTATGAGACATTGAAATGCCATTATTCAACATATCTATAATATGCTTAAATTTATTTAATCCATAGTCCAAATCGCCCCAAACAGTAGTATTTTGATCCAAGCGGCCCCATTCTGAATTTATCAATTCTGCGTTAGGTACGAATTCATTTCTCCACTGAATTGCTAGATTTACTTTTACAGTATCATACCCCCCCTGATATTGAGTATCGGAATAGGGGTGAAAAGACAAAAAATCAAACTTTTTATTATTGTTTTTTATCTGTGTTAGAAAATTAATCGGGAATAAATTTAAAAAAGAATAAAATGCAAAACTGCAACATCCTAATTTCACATTTTCAGATAGTTCAGGATCAGCAGAAATTTCATCGGCTATCGCCGCATAAGCATCATAAAGTTCAAATTCTGTTCCTTTCCAGAAAAATTTCACCATAACGGGATTTGTCCATTGTTGATCAGGTTCATTCCAATGTTCAAAGTATCTTACATTATGTGTCTCGTAACAATGTTTAACAAAATGATACATAACCCTTCCATAAACATTATTATCACTTGGTGGTGAATTACGAATGGAATTATCATAAGCTAAATTATAAATTAAACCCATAAGAGCCTGGTATTCTGGTGTTGTATCTCTACTCAGATTAAAAGGCATGTAGTCCATTGTAATAAATGGTTCTGCACCAAAAAATTTTATAAGTGTTATAGCAGAATCTATATATGAAAAATCATAATTATTGAGGTTATTGGCATCTGAAAGTGTATTTCCACCTTTGTAAAATTCATATTTTAAATTACGCAAAACTTCAGTATTATTTGAATAATAACTCGTATCAGGCGGATTGTCCATTCTCCCAATAGAAATTCTAATATAACGTGGTTGAAGTTCTGACATAACTGTATTAAATTCCGGATCAGTAGTGTACATAATATGTGGTCCAACTATAGAAGGATTACCACCGTAACCATCCATTAAATGACATTCATAATGATCTCTCCATAATGGTGGTATTTCAACAGTTGAAGCACTTGCATCAATGCTTATATTAATAATAGATTGCGAAAATAAATTATAAAAAAATAATAATCCAATTAAACATAGAATTAATGAAACTTTTAATAATTTTAGCATAAAATCAAATCTTATTTTTTTGTAAAAATACTAATTTTTCAAAAATAAATATAAAAAGGAGATACTATCTATTATAAAATTAATTGATCAAAAACATTATCTCCGCAGGCTTGCAGACTGGACAGCTTGTCCCGAATAGCGGAAGGACTCCAATCCAGCGACTTCTGATATCTTTCATAAAATATTACATTATCTGAATCATGAATAAATTACAATTCATTTGAGCCTTAATTTTTCAAAATCCTCAATCTCTGGAATTGCTTAACTCATTATTAGTAAACAAAAAAGCCCGCATATCTGCAGGCTTGCGGACTGGACGGGACTCGAACCCGCGACCTCCGGCGTGACAGGCCGGCATTCTAACCAACTGAACTACCAATCCTTAATTCGGCTGCAAATATATACTGTTTTTTTTAATACTCCAAATAAAAATAAAAAAAAATTTTATCTTTTTTTATTCTATTATAATAATGACCTAATAATGAGCAATATATTCGAAATAAATTAAAAATATTAGGAATATTTTAGAAAAAATAGTAAGTAAATAAAGTATTATTAACAAAATAATGCATTTGTATTTAATAGTTCGAAAACACCTACTTATAGCATTTTTCAATAATATAAGTATTATAATAACCTTTTAACAAAACATATAGAATATTTTTATGTTAGTTTGTAAAACATTTTAATTATTGTTTTATATGTCATTTAAAAAATTAACGATTCCGGAAATACTAGTAAATTCATTCACAAAATTTTCGGATAATCATTTTCTAGGATTTAGTGATGAAAACTCATTGACTTACAAAGAAGTAAAAGAAAAAATTGAGATTGTAATTGCAAATTTAAAAAAAATTGGAATAAGAAAAACCGATAAAGTTGCAATCTTTTCCAATAATATGCCCAATTGGGGTATTATTTATTTTGCAACAACATCAATAGGTGCGGTTGCTGTACCTATACTACCGGATTTTGGTTCAGAAGAGCTTAATATTATACTCAAACACAGCGAAGCCAAAGTACTTTTTGTTGCCGGGATTCTTGATGACAAAATTCAAAATATTGATAAACACAATCTAAAGGCAATAATAAGAACAAACGACCTAAAAACTCTTTATCCCGAAAATTTCGATTTTGATTTTTCAATAAATTCAAACTTTGAAGAATCAATAAATGCTGATGAAAACGATTTAGCCTCTATAATATATACTTCAGGCACAACAGGCAAATCAAAAGGAGTGATGCTTACGCATAAAAATATTTGTTTTAATGCTGTGGAATGCGGTAAAGTACAACCAATTAGAGAAGATGATGTTTTCCTATCAATCTTGCCACTATCTCATGCTTATGAAAATACCTTAGGATTGATTTTACCAATGATGAATGGCGCTCAGGTGAAGTACTTGCGAAAACTTCCCACTCCGGCAATACTCGTACCTGCATTGCAATCCGTGCGTCCGACAATTATGTTATCAGTCCCTCTGATAATCGAAAAAATATACAAGTCAAAAATTCTTCCTGCTTTTAATTCAAAGAAACTAATAAAAATTCTCTATAAAATACCAGTTTTCAGAAAATGGTTCAATGCTGCAGCAGGAAGAAAGCTGATTAAAACATTTGGCGGCAGAATAAGATTCTTTGGAATAGGAGGAGCAAAATTAGATCCTATTGTGGAAAAGTTTTTAATTGAAGCTAAATTTCCTTATGCTATCGGATATGGATTAACAGAAACATCTCCGTTAATTGCAGGCGTAAATCCAAAAACTGTAAGATTACAATCTACGGGTCCAAAAATCGAAGGAATAGAAATTAAACTTACGGATGTTAATCATAAAACAGGAGAGGGTGAAATCTGGGTGAGAGGAGAAAGTGTTATGAAAGGTTACTATAAAGACGAAGCTCTAACTTCTGAAGTTCTTACAGAAGACGGATGGTTCAAAACAGGGGACTTAGCTGTTATGGATAAAGACGGATATATTTTTATTAAAGGTCGAAAAAAGAATGTTATTATTGGAGCAAGCGGAGAAAATATTTATCCGGAAGATATAGAATCGATTATAAACAATTTCGACTTTGTCCTTGAATCCATAGTTGTTGAAGAAAAAGGAAGACTTGTTGCCTTAGTACATCTTAATATGGAAGAAATGGAGAAAAAGTACAAAAATTTTAAAAACGAAATGGAAGTAAAACTCGAAGAATATAAAATAGATCTCCTTAATTACATAAATACAAAAGTCAATAAATTCTCAAACGTAAAGAAAATCAACATCCAAAAAGACCCTTTCGAAAAAACTCCTACTCAAAAAATTAAACGTTATAAATACAATTCAAATGATTAGTTAACGGAAGAAGCAAAGTTAGAAAAATTATAGTATTATAATTTTATAAAAATCCCTAGTACAGATTTTCTGACTTATGTTAATAAAAAATGAATATTTACTTTTGTTTATAAAATTAAGTTTGGATATTTTTGTTTAAATTAAAAAGTAATAAAAATGCAAACATTAATTAAAAACATAAAAGAACTGGTTGGTATTATTGAAAATCCCGATATCATTTTACTATCAGGGGAGCAAATGTCGAAACTAAATACAATTAAAGATGCTTATTTGTTGGTCGAAGGCGAAATAATCAAGGATTTTGGAAAAATGTCTGAAATCTCTCAGGATCTTCTAAATGATTCAAGTCTAGAAATAATAGATGCTAAGGGAAAATTCGTTTTGCCATCATTTTGTGATTCTCATACTCATATTGTTTATGCAGGCAGCAGAGAACAAGAATTTTGTGACAAAATCAAAGGATTGAGTTACGAAGAAATAGCAAAAAGGGGAGGAGGAATTCTAAATTCCGCTAAATTGCTTCAAAATACTTCTGAAGATGATCTTTACGAACAATCAATTGAGAGGGTGAAAGAAATCATTTCGCAAGGGACAGGAGCAGTAGAGATTAAAAGCGGTTATGGATTAACGCCTGAAGCCGAATTGAAAATGCTAAGAGTAATTAGAAGAATAAAACAAAACTTTCCAATCGAAGTAAAATCCACATTTCTAGGTGCTCATTCAATACCATTGGAATACCGTCAAAATCCAGACGAATATGTTGATATTGTTATAAATGAAATGATTCCATTGGTTGCCGCAGAAGATTTAGCTGACTATATTGATGTATTTTGCGATAAAGGATTTTTTACTGTTGAACAAACAGAAAGAATTTTAATGGCAGGAATAAAATACGGATTAAGACCAAAAATTCACGCTAACGAATTGGATAAATCGGGCGGAATTCAAGTTGGAGTAAAGTATAATGCTTTATCGGTTGATCATATTGAATACACTGAAAAAGAAGAAATGCAAGCTCTACTGAACAGTGAAACAATGCCGACAATTCTTCCGGGAGCAGCTTTCTTTTTAAATATGCCTTTTGCACCTGCACGGAAAATGATTGACTTTGGGCTTCCTGTTGCAATTGCCTCTGATTATAATCCGGGATCTTCTCCATCTGGAAATATGAAGTTAATGATGTCCTTTGCCTGTGTAAACTATAAACTTTTGCCCGAAGAAGCAATTAATGCATCTACAATTAACGGTGCTTATGCAATGGGAATAAGCTATATCACAGGTAGCATAACTAAAGGAAAATTGGCAAATTTCTATATCACAAAAAAAATAAATTCTTATAATTTTATTCCTTACGCTTACGGTTCTGATTTGATTGATAAAGTATTTTTGAAAGGAATTGAACAAAAATGTTAAAAAGTGGTTAAAATTAATAATTTTACATATAACTTTTAGTATTAGTTAATCGTTTTACCTTAAAATTTATGAAAATGGACGTAAGAGAACAAATTTTGAAAGTTTTAAATGAAAATGAACCCATGAGTGCTGGTCAAATTGCTGAGAAAACAGGACTTGACAAAAAAATTGTTGAAAAAGAAATGGATAAACTTAAAAAAGAAAATCTTATAGTTTCGCCTAAAAGATGTTATTGGACAGTAAATAAATGATTTGTTATTCTATTAACAATATTGTAAAAGTCTTGTACAAAACTTTTTTTTCAGTTTTTGTGCTTTTAATTTTAGCATCTTGTTCGTCTAATATTTCAAGCACAAAAGATTTCCTTGAGCTTATAAATTCAAATTACTCTAATAGATGGAAATCCGGTATTAGTTATTATAAAATTGTAAATTTTTATTATAAAAAGGATGTCATAGCTAACCAAATTCAGAAAGTAAACTATAATATAGAAACAGGATTTTCAAACAAATCAATTACACAAAATATTGCAGATTCAACGAAAAAATTTAATGTATTCAAGTTGGAAAAAGATTTAAACATATTTTCAAAAGAATTTTTTCATAATGCACCTGATGTTAATTTCAAATATTTTTCGTAATTAAATTACAATATAAATAAGTTTTGTATAAATAAAATTAACGATAGTAAAGTTTTTGTTATTGGAGACGAAAATAATAATCAGCTTTGGTATGATGCCAAAAATTTGTATTTACTTAAAATTATAAAATTTGAGCCCGAAGGTAAATACGAAATTTTATTAAAGGATCATATTAAAATCGAAAATGATACATGGATTGAACAAAATGTTGATGTTAAATTAAATAATGAATTAATTATTTCCGAAAAATATTTCAATATTCAACTTCCAATTTTATTTGAAAGTATTTCTGAAAAATCTGTTAAAAATGAAACAAATATTATTTCTACAGAGAATTATCTGAATATAATAGTTATATATGGATCAAAAAAAATTGCCGATGGTATTTACTTAATTTATAAACGATTATTATAAAAATTTTTTAAATCTTTTTTCTTATAATTTATATTATGTTAAATAGAATATTTTAAAAAAATCTATAGTGGTTTTTCGTTTTTCAACTCCCTCTCTAATTGAGAATAAATTAGCAATGAATTACAACTTACAACTTTTGTATTCTTATAAAAATAATAAAGAATTTGTTCATATTTATAACCCTTAGCTGCCATATTAAAAGCTGATTCAAGCGATAATCCTACACCATGACCATTTCCTCTTCCGTTTACAGTAATTACGCCACTTTTGTCAATGCTCATAGAAAAAAATGCTGAATTCCAATTCAAATCATTACGAACGTCATCAACTTTTAAATTATCGTTACCAAGTTTGTAACTTATCAATCTTGTGTTTTTCTGATCTATTAAAAGATCTTTGAATAATTTTGATTGAGCAGATTTTATACCTTTACGAACTAAATACTGCTGCCATTCAGCACCAGGAATCAATAATTTCCATTGATAACTTTGTCCGTAGATTGCGAATGTATCTACAACAGGTTGTAGATAATCCGAAGAAATCCCCAATACTGAACCGTCAGTTGTTAACCCGCCACTATTAATATGATAAACCGGATTTATCATATTTAAAGAATTATCAACTATAACCTGCTTATTTGTTTTTTTTGCAGCTTGTAAAATTAATCTACTGCCGGCTCTGTTCTTGTAAAGATAACAATGTCGGCTATCGCAAAAGTCAAAACCTTCTGATTTATGTTTTCCGAGATTTAAGAAAATACTTGTTCGTAATATTACAGCTATAGCCTTATAATACTCTTCTGAAGCAAGAGTTCCGCGTTCTGCTTCAATAATTCCTGCAATATATTGATCAAGTTCAATGTAGTTGATAACATAAATAAAACCCGAAGTTCTTTTAATTCTTAACCATCCTTCAAAGTTTTTAGCCGGCTCAACACTCCCGGTATAATTAAGAAAGAAAGATGCCTCTCCCCTGTTAACTATGACTAAATCCTGATCGGAGGCAAAAGCTTTTGATCTGTTACGATAAACCAAGTAGTCAGATTCTTTTATAACAGTAATATTTGTGCCTATTTCGAGAGTATCAACGATTTTTTTTCCATCAAAGACTATGTAAGAACCTTTTTGTACAGTGAGTGTGATACCTTGAATTTTTCTATCATGAAACAGAGATACGGAAACCTCTTCAGCAACAAGAAATTTGGAAATAATCAGAAATAATATAACTATTACTATTTTAAAGTTATTTTCTCTTCTCTTTTTCATTTAAAGTTAAACTCACAATATATTCAGCTATATTAAAAAAAATTCCTGGTTGATTCAAAATTTTATGCAAATATATATAATTTTCTCTAATGGAATGTAAAATTTCATCATTATATAGAATTTTTTTCAACTGTTTTTCAACATTATATGGTGTTAATTCATATTGTATTAATTCCTTAACAACATGTTTGTCGAGAATTATATTTACCAAAGAAATATAATTTACTCTGGCAAGTTTTTTCGCAATGGCAACAGAAATAGGATTTGCCTTATAACAGACCACCTGTGGCAAATTAAACAATGCCGCTTCCAGTGTGGATGTTCCTGATTTTATTAATCCTGCAACAGAATTTGCCATCAAATCGTAGGTCTGATCATAAATAATTGATATTTTGTGATTTTTAGTCAAGGATTCATATAACTTTTCAGGCAAATTATGTGTTGCGGCAATAACAAAATTATATTCAGGGAATTTTGGAATTACAGGCAAAATTTCGGGTAAAATATGCTTTAATTCTTGTTGACGACTTCCTGGTAGAATTGCTATTATTGGTTTATCATCAAGTTTATTTTTTTTTCGAAAATCTTGGCTGTTTAAGGGCCGATAATTTTCAATAATTTCAGCTAAAGGATGTCCAAAATATTGAACTTCAATACCGAATTTTGCATAAAATTCTTTCTCGAATGGTAAGATGCATACTATTCCTACATTATTATCCCTTAGTTTATAAACTCTGTTTGCTTTCCATGCCCAAACTGTTGGAGAAATAAAATAAACTGATTTAAAACCTTGTTTTTTTGTCCATTTAGATATTCTAATATTAAATCCCGGATAGTCAACAAAGATTATCATGTCGGGATTAAAAGATAGAATATCATTTTTACATTTTTTAAAATTCTTTTTTATTGTTCTTAAATTGGCAACCACCTCCACAAATCCCATAAATGCCAATTCTCTAATATGTTTTTCGATTTCAACGCCCTCTGATGCCATTAAATCTCCCCCCCAAGCTTTTATTTTGGCTGATTGATCGAGAGATTTTATTTGTCTGGCAATATAAGAACCATATAAATCACCTGATGCTTCGCCGGCAATGATAAAGTATTTCATTAGAGAATTTTTGTTAAAATAACAAGTGCCGTGTAAACAACTACAGATATTATCAATCCTTTAATCGCATACCAATAATCCATCTTTTTCCATGCAAAAAACAATATCATATTGGGCAATACACAAATCGTAACGGCTGCAGTAAAAGCATCGTTAATTATAAGAGCTTCAATAAATTCAAAAAGTTTTAATTCCGGATTTTTTGAAAGCATGTATAAAAAATAAATCAAAAAAGAAATTAGAGGTAATATAATCCCTATGATTAAACCAACATAAGGTTGATTGAACTTCTTAATTTTATTTGGTTTCGGTTCCATTTTTATTTAATTTAAAAGTTTTTAAAAAATCTATAGAATTATAATCGGTAAAATCAATTTTTACCGGCACTATCGAAGCATAATTATTTGCCAAAGCCCACTCATCTGCAGATTGATTTTCCGGTTCAAAGTTATGAAAACTCCCGGTTAGCCAATAATAATCGAGGCCATAAGGGTCTATACGTTTTTCAAAATCTTCTTTCCATACTCCGGTGGTTTGTTTACAAATTTTGTATCCCTTAAATTCATTTTCGGATACAACAGGAAAATTCACGTTTAAACATATTTGAGATGGCAACCCTTTAGAAATTACTTCACTGATCAATGCCGGAGCATATTTTTGTACTAAACTGAAATCGGCATTTGGTGAATGATCCAGAACAGAAAAACCTATTGATGGAATTCCATATAAACTGGCTTCTATTGCCGCACCCATAGTACCACTATAAATAATACTTACTGCTGAATTTGAACCATGATTTATTCCGGAGAGCATTAAATCCGGTTTTTTGTCGAGCAATTGATTTATTGCAAGTTTTATGCAATCTACGGGGGTTCCGGGAACTGCATAAACTTTAAGATTATCTTCTTCTACAACTCGCCTAACACGCAAAGGTGTAAGCAAACTAATAGAATGACTCATTCCTGATTGACCTCTTTCAGGAGCTACAACAACAACCCGACCAAATTCAGATGCAATTTCTATCAATGTTTTTAAGCCTTTGGCATCTATTCCGTCATCGTTTGAAACTAAAATTAATCTTTCGTTTTGCACTTTAGAATTTTTTTTACAAAAATACTTTTCCTGTTTTATTCTTCCAAATCATTTTTATCATCCTTTATATCATCCTCTCCTACGTTTATTTTATTTCCGTCATAAGCCAAAACAGTGTTTGGAAATACTTTAATCGCTTCCCTTAATAATCCGTCCAATTTTTTATATCTGGATGAAAAATGCCCAATAACAAGTTTTTTAGCATACAGTAACTTAGCAATATCTGCTGCTTGTTCGGCTGTGGAATGCATAGTCTGCTTTGCAATATCCTTATGTTCATTTGCAAATGTAGCTTCGTGATATAGAAGATCGGGATTTTCGATGTATTTTTTTATGCTTTTTACCGGCAATGTATCTGTACAAAAAACATATTTACGTGGTTTAGGTGGTTCTATTGTCAGTAGATTGTTTGATATAATCTCACCATCAGCTTTAACAAAATCCTCTCCTTTCTTTATTTTCACAATATCTGAAATTGATAAATTAAACTCCTCAATTTTTTCTTTGATAATATTTTTATCTTTTTGTTTTTCCTCGAAAATAAATCCCCATACAGGTTTTGAATGTATTAATGGAAAACTGTACACCGATAAGTGTTTATTTTGTAATATTAAAACTTTACCTTTCGGATTTAAAGGGAAAAATTTTACTTTATATTTTAGCTCATCGTTATTTAAGTTAAGAACTGTAGAATAAATGCTTTCAAGTTCTGTTGGTGCATAAATATTCAAATCGGATTTTCGTCCCATCAGGTTATAGCTTGATAATAACCCGAATATTCCGTATATATGATCTCCGTGAGTATGAGATATAAAAATATGGTTTATTTTTAACATTGGAACATTAAATCTGCGTAATTGAGCTTGAGTACCTTCTGCACAATCAATCAAATAAGGTGTATTGTTATAAAAAACAACTTGCGATGTAGGCATTCTTTGAGAAGTAGGCAAAGCAGAGCTGGAACCTAAAATTCTGACGTAAAAGTTAAGCATAAAACTTTAAAATTGAAGATGCTTAACTGATTTACCACCTCTTGCAATAAGTTTCAGAGATTCTATTCCGATTTTTATATGGTCATCAACGTATTGTTCTGTAACCTTTTTATCGCTTTCCTCGGTTTTAATACCTGTGGAAATCATTGGCTGGTCACTAACAAGCAGAAGAGCTCCAGAAGGAATACTATTGTAGAAACCAACGATAAAAATTGTTGCTGTTTCCATATCGATAGCCATAGCTCTTGTTTTACGCAAGAACTTTTTAAATCTTTCGTCGTATTCCCAAACTCTTTTATTGGTTGTAAAAACAGTACCTGTCCAATAATCTCGTCCCATATCACGAATAGTTGTAGAAACAGCTCTTTGAAGCTGAAATGCTGGCAAAGCAGGTACTTCGGGCGGTAAATAGTCGTTTGAAGTCCCTTCACTACGTATAGCAGCGATTGGTAATATTAAATCACCAAGTTTATTTTTAGCTTTTAGTCCGCCGCATTTACCAAGAAATAGTACTGCTTTTGGATAAATAGCACTCAATAAATCCATTATAATTGCAGCATTTGGCGAGCCAATTCCAAAGTTTATTATCGTAATGTTATCAGCAGTAGCACTTGGCATGTTTCTGTCAAGACCATCAACCTGAACATTGTTATACTGAGCGAAAAGTTCTACATATAATTGAAAGTTGGTTAATAAAATATATTCCCCGAAACTGTCGAGGCTTTTTCCGGTATAACGTGGTAACCAATTTCTAACAATTTCTTCTTTTGTTTTCATACCTGATTAATTTTAGCAAAAATACAGGAATTTTTTATATTTTTAGTAATAAAATTTGATATGAATATAGAATGAAAAAAACATTAACATTTCGTTAATACTATTTTAAGATTTTATCACAATAAATTTTATAACAATTTGTTATCTTTGTGAGAGTTGCAAGGCAAAACAAACAACTCTTTTTCATGGTTATTGGGTTTTAGTTGTCCTGAAGTCAGAAATGGCTTCAGGTTTTTTATTTTATATTATATGCCTCAAAAGTGCCATCATCAAACAATACAATAACTCTTTTAATTTTTGTTTCAGGTTTTTCTGAAATTTTGGGCGTGGCTTCTGAATTTACTGAAATAAAAGGAATTTGTTCCTTTTTGGGTTGTTCAAAAGAATTATTTTCAATTTGTTGAACAGTTTTATTCTCAATTATAGGTTCTGGTTTCGATAAAGCAGCTTTTTCTTCTTGTTTATCAACTTCATCTGTCAATTCGGAGTTTACAGTCTTAATATTTGCGTTTTCTTTTTCATCGGCAACAATAGTAGAAAATAAATCTTTTTGTATTGGTAATTTTGATTTGATATTTCCGGGTATTTCAGTAGCCGATTCATTTTTGTACATAGAACCTTCTCCAAGTAAAAGCCAATCTGTGCTTATATCAGGAAATCTTTTTAATATCTTTAAAATTAAATCTGTGGAGGGATTGTTACGTCCGGATAAAATATGAGATATTCCAGATGCCTGAACACCTATTTCTTCAGCGAATTTAGCAGAAGTTAATCCTCTTGACTTAATAATCTTAGCTATTCTGTCTTTCATTTGTTTGTAAATTTTGCTACAAATGTAAACATTTAAACATTACAAATGTAAAACATATTAACATTATTTTTGTAATTTTTTATTAACATGAGTGAATTTACAAAAGTGAAAGAATTTACATTTATAACTTTAAAAAAAATATTACATTTAATTTCATCCTCTTTTACTTAATTGTCTAAACCTGTTATTGGCATATCTTTCAAATTTATAAAGATTAACTTTAATAAAATTTATTAAAATATTGGTTTTCAAATAAATAAGATGTTTTATTTTATCATAAATTTACATATATAAACTAAAAATGACTAAAAATCGTTTTTTAATTGAATATTTATTTTAAATAATAATTTTAATTAATTGATTTAAAGTATTTTATATTTATTTTTTTTTGCAAAAATAAATAATATTTTTAGATTGATTTGAGCTGTTTATTTTTGTAAATATAATTTATTTATAATATTACCATTGATACTAATATTATAAAAGTAAATAAAATTTATTTTTATTCAATGTTTAACTGTAAATATTTTTGTCTTTACATTTGTAAATAAATAATTTTAAATCCCGTTTGCTTTACATTTGTAATTCTAATTAAATAAAAATAATTATCAACCTTTAATATTTAAAAAATTTAATTGGAATTTCTAACTATTAGGAAAATACACCCCTATTTTTCTAAATTGACTGAGAATTGCATAAATAAAATCTTATCATAAATTGTCCGAAATATTAAAATTATAAGCATTTAGAAAAATACCTTCCATCAAAGATTATGGTTTGTATTATCTAAAAAGAAATTTAGAATTAATGTTTTAGCAATAATTCTTTTTCCAACAATAAAGGAGTGATTGGATTATTATGGTAACAAATCAAGATAAATTTATTTAACTTGAGTAGTTTTTAGAACCTTTGTGAGATTAATAAGCATAAATAAAGTAATCAAAGCTGCCAGAAAATCAGCGGTAGGAAAAGATATCCAAATACCAATCTCTCCGAAATACAAAGGCAAAAGTAAAACAAACGGGATAAGAAATAGAACCTGCCTGGCTAAAGCAAGAAAAAGAGAAGATTTTGCTTTACCAAGAGACTGATATAATCCAGAAACAATTATTTGAAAACCAATTACCGGGAAAGCGATGATAAATATTTTCAACATTTTTCCTCCATACTCAATGACAGTACTATCTGTAGTAAAAATCATTATTAGTTGTTTAGAAAAACTAAAATATATTATAAGAGAAAAGATGCAAAACCAGGTTGACCACTTAATCGAAACTTTAATAGATTCAATAACTCTATGGAAGTTTTTAGCTCCGTAATTATATCCTGCAATAGGCATAAAAGCTTGGTTTAGCCCGAATAAAGGCATAAAAATAAGCATAGATAATCTTAGAATTATACCAAAACTTGCAATAGCAACAGTTCCTCCGTATCGAATAAGAGCATGATTAAGAACAACTGTCATAACTGAAGAAGCCATTTGACGTGCAAAAGAAGAAGCACCAAGAGCAAAAGTTTCGGTAATAATATTCTTTTCTGGAATTCTATAAAGTTGAGCTAAATTTATTTTAAGATAAGATTTATTATTTAATGTAAAATACCAAACACAAGCCAAAGATGCTAAAGTTTGGCTGATGCTTGTTGCAATTGCGGCTCCCATAACTCCCCAAGAAAACCCAAAAATAAATATTGGATCAAGAATAATATTTAACAGAGCAGCAAATGCTTGAACTTTCATTGGAAATTTTGTATTTCCCTCTGCCCTGATTGCATTCATTAGAACATAAAGTATATTCTGAAAAAAAGCTCCGGGTAAACACCATAATAAGTAAATTTTGGCTTGTGGTAAAATTTCTTCATTAGCTCCAAAAAGTCGTAGAAAAAATTCAGGCAGAATCGCTAATAGTAGAATAAGAAAAAAATTAAAAAAACTTATTGCAGTAATTATATTATGCAAAACTAATTGAGCTTTAAGTTTTTTTTTGCTTCCTAAAGCACGAGAAATTATTGAAGCCCCTCCCATTCCTATTGCATGACCAAATGTTGTGATAGTCATTAATACAGGCAAAGCCACAGCAACAGCTGCTAAAGCCACTGTTCCGGCTCCATGTCCTAAGAAAATAGTATCAGTAATATTGTAAACAGAAATTGCCATCATTCCCAAAATGGAAGGTCCAGACATTGACAATAATAATCGTGGTATATTTTCACTTTCTAACCTTTCTGTATGCTTCATCCCGGCTAATTATGCTTGTAAAGTTTTAATTCAGTGAAATCAAAATCCGGATTAGGAATATCAATTCTTATTTCCGTAACATTTCCATATTTGTCCGAAATAAATTGAACAGTTCCCGCAGGTAAAGACGGAGCCTGATCAAATTTTATGCTAAAAACATCATAATGCCAATGTTTTAAATAGCCTTGGTATATTGATGTATGAATCATTTCGAGATATAATTTTTTATCTTTCAAACTAACTTTAACCTCGCCATAAATATCACTGGAATAAACTCCGCAATAGGTCTCAAGATTAAATGAAGGTTGTGTATTTTTTACTCGTGAGGTTTCCCATTTTTCTTTTTCTTCTTTATCTTGATTACTAACCCATTGCTTTACTTTCAAAAAATAATCAGACCAATATAAATCAAGGCTATTATCAATCAAATAATCAAGAAGCGTAAGCATTACAACATTATATGTATATGCCATATTATTTGTAAGAATAACAAAACCCAGATTTTTCTCCGGAATAAATACAGTTTGAGAAATCATACCATCGTATCCACCATTATGAGTAACAATCAAAAACGATTTATAATCATATAAAGTCCAACCCAAACCATAAGCTTTAAAATGTGTAGATGGATTTATTGATTTTGAAAACGGACTAATATCAATAATTGTATGTGGCTTTGTAAGTTCATTATATTGTTTTTCTGAGAAAATCTGTTTACCTTTAAATTTACCTTTGTTTAGGTTCAGAATTAGCCATTTTGCAAGATCATTTACATTACTGTTAATACTTCCTGCCGGACCAATATTATCCCAATTAATATAAGGAATAACAAGATTTTTGTCATCAACAAAAGCATGACATGAAGCAACATTATCAAGTTGACTGTTTACCGTAATACTTGTATTTGTTCTGTTCATTTCGAGGGGTTCAAATATTCTATGTTTAATAAAATCATCCCAGGTTGTGTCTGTAACATATTCAACAATAATTCCCGCAGCTAGATACATTATATTTGAATATCCGAATTTTTCTCTGAAGCCATATTGAGGTTTTAGATAGGCTGCTCTTCTTATAACTTCTTCGCGGGAGTAATCACTTGCATACCAAATCAAATCTCCGGAAAAAGTTTTTAACCCGGTTCGATGACATAATAAATCCCGAACAGTGATTTGTTCTGTTACAAAAGGATCGTAAAGCTTAAACCATGGAATGTATTTTGTTACTTTATCATCCCACGAGATTCTGTTTTCATCAACTAAAATTGCCAGTGCTGTTGCTGTAAAAGCTTTGGTATTGGATGCTATGGCAAAGTTGGTATTTTCGCTAACTTTTCTGCGTTTTCCTTCTTCGAGATAGCCGAAGCCTTTGGCATACAGTATTTTTTGATTATCCACAATCGCAATTGCCATTCCGGGGGTATTGTAAGTTTGGCGGATTTTCTCCAAAACATCGTCTAATTTTGTTGCGTCTATATCTGTCTGGGAAAAAAGAAATGAAAATAAAAAGCAAAATAGTTTTAAAATTAAAAACCTTTTCATGACAACTTTTAAATTTTGAATTATTAAACTAAAAATCTCAAGGTTTGTTTGATATTACCTTAAATTCTGTTCGACGATTAAGAGCTCTGCCTTCTTCTGTATCGTTAGTTGCAATAGGTACAGAAAAATCATATCCTTTGTAGCTCAGGCGTTTTTTATCAATTCCCTTAGAAACTAAATAATCAAAAACAGACTTGGCTCGATTTTCGGATAAGGTTTTATTATAAGCTTTTGACCCTCTATTATCAGTATGACCGCCGATTTCAATAACCAAACCCGGATTGTTATTAAGATATTCCAACACTTTGTTTAACTCTGCAAAAGATTCAGGCAGAAGTTCGTATGAATCGAATTCAAAGAAAATATTTTTTAAAATAACAGTAACGCCTTCGGTTAAAGGTTGCAGTGGAATATTCATAACATAAGGTTTATCCGGAGTTTCGAGGTTACTGAGAGAAAAGTTTTCGGAATAAAACAAATAGCCTCTTTTATCAACATTAAAAGCATAATCCTTGTCCACAGGCAAAGAAACCATATATTCTCCGGTTTTTGCATCGGATAAAACAGTAGAAACAAGATTTTCGGTTTTAAGGTCAATAAGTTCGCAAATTGCTTCGAGTCTTTGATTGGTTACAATATCATATACATATCCTGTAACATAAGTAGTGGCAATTGGTTTAATTTCTTCAGGAATTTTAAAGAAATAAATATCCAGGTCGTTTTTTCCCTTAGTTGAAGCAAATAATGCAATATCTCCTCTGGCATTGACAATCAAACTTCTTTCTTCTCCGTTTGTATTTATTGGATATCCGAGATTCACAGGCTTTGACCATTTGCCGGTTTTTTCGTCGCGTCTGGAATAAAACAGGTCGAAATCTCCCATTCCGGGATGTCCTTGAGAAGCAAAGTATAAAGTTCGTCCGTCGGGATGAATAAACGGGGAAATTTCTTCATATTCTGTATTTAAAGGATCTCCCAAATTAAATACAGGAGAAACAGCATTGCCCTGATTGTCAATTTCTACAACCCAAATATCTGTTTTTCCTTTTCCTCCGGGTCTTCCAGATGCAAAGTACAAAAATCTGCCATCGGCACTAAGGCTTGGATTACTATCCCAATACGGAGAATTTACAGTTTTCATGTTTTTGGGAGCAGTCCATTTTCCATCAACAAGAAACATTATGTATAAATCACAAGATCCAAGGCCATCAGGACGGTTACAGGCTGTAAAAACTATTGTTTTACCGTCCCCCGAAATACACTGAGCTCCTTCGTTTAGTTTTGTATTTATATTTCCCGGCAAAGGGATTGCTGTACCAAACATTTTAAATTCCGGATCATAATACGAAACAAATAAGTCTTCGTGCATGTTGGATTGAGCCCTTGAAGAATTATTCGGATTTAAAGGAATTTGGCGAGTAAAAACCAGAACATGCTCATCAATTGACAGCGAAGGCCAGTATTCATCGAAATGTGTGTTAACCCCCGGTCCGAGGTTTATCGGAGTGAATGGAACAGGATTGTTATATGCACTGTCGGCAAAGTAAATGTATTTCTTAAGACGTTGAAAATCATATTTAAGATATTTTACTGTATCGGCATTTTTATAAAAAAAATCTATGAATTGTTTGGCATTGGAATATTCTCCTGCCCTATATGCAAGTACAGCAAGTTTGTAGCATAAGCCGGTATCATAAAACGGGTCTATTTCAAATACATTCTTATAGGCCAGATAGGACTCCCAAACATCTCCTAAAAAATCATGAATCTCGGCTTTAAGTAACCAAGCTTCGAGGAATCCCGGATCAATTTCCACTGCTTTGTTTATTTCCATAACAGCAGCATTGTTTTGATGTCGTTCCATTAAAGCTACTGATTTATTAAAACTTTTAATGGCTTTTTTGTTCGTTGTATATTTAGATTTCTCTTGAGAAAAAAGAATTATGCAAGGCAGCATCAAAAAGTATATCAATAATATTTTTTTCATTTGTGCAGAATTATTATTTTGTTAATTATCATCATTTAATAAAAATTATTTTTAAAATTTATATCTTACAATATGGATATTCAATTTAAACATTACACTCTTTAATTAGCTTTTTACTACTATACTTTTATTAAATTTAAATTCTTTACATACCTATATTTTAAAAAATTAAACTATCCGATTTTATTACGAATCATCAAGGGATATTTAGATATTTATGCACCTGTAAGGAAATTTTCCATTTAGGATTATTTTTAACATAATCAACAACCATTTCTGCTGTTTTTTTTATTCTACTCCATTCGGGTTGCAAAAATAATTCCGAAGACTTTTTGGATTTATTTGCACAAGTTTCTGCCCAGAGAAAATCATCTTCTTCGAAAATCACAACTTTAACCTCATTAGCTATCTGAAAATAAATATCAAGTGGTGGTTTTTGTTTTTTTGGCGAAAGGCAAACCCAATCCCATAACCCACTGAATTGGTATGCTCCACAGGTCTCGAGCATCAACTTATAACCAAGTTTTTTTGCTTTATGACAAAACTCGTCAAAATTATATATTAAAGGTTCTCCTCCTGTTACAACTATTGTATCGGCTACTGTAGATTTTACTCTTTGGAGAATTTCCTCTATTTTGATGTATTTATGTTCTTCGGGAAACCACGACTCTTTTGAATCGCACCAATGGCATGCCAAATCGCAACCACCAACCCTTATGAAGTAGGCGGGTTTTCCTGTATTATGCCCCTCTCCCTGTATGGAATAAAATTCTTCAAGTATCGGAATAGAACCTTGTATATTTGCCATTTAAGCCATGTTATTTAATTATTTTATCTAAAACTCCTTTTGCCACATCATAATGTATCATAATGGTCATCATTTTTAATTTGATATAGTCTTCGTGAAAAAAACGATACCCTTTATGTTTTCCGTCAAATGCTCCGCTACCTGAATCTTTAATCAAGTACCAATAAGCATCTCCGGTTTTATAATAACCAACAATATGAATACAATGGTCATTTGTTGTAGAACCATTATATAATCTTAGCTCACGCGAATCTGCATTTATATAAGCTGCCGGAATATCAAAATCCGGAACAATTGCAACTTCTTCGATCTGACAGTAACCCGGCTCGGATACATCTCCGCAAAGACTTACTGTATATCCTGATGTTACTGCACTACGTATTAAAAAAATAAAATCCTCCAGTGAAACATTATAGTATTCTTTGCATTTCCACCAGTTATCAGGTTCTTCGAGCTCATGTTTTTCGTTGTAGTTATATCGTTTCGTTGACATAAAGGAGTAATATCGCCCCGGATTAAGTTTAAGAAATTCTCGCATATAAGTCTGAGGATTATATACTATATTATTGATTTTCAGCACTGTTGGTGGTTCTCCTAAATATTTGTTTAGAATATTTTTAATATTTGTAAGGACTTCTTCTTTGTCCCAAATATCGGCTGTTTTTACAGATTTCAGATATGTTTCATATTCCTCGAAAAGTTTGTCGTGATCGTTAAATTTTTTACCTTCCTGAAGGCCTGTATATAATTCATAAGGAACTAAACCGTATTTATTCATAATCCTTTGAATTGCATTTGACTCTGATCCTTGACCAAGCGGAGTTTCTCCTCTAGTATCAACAAAATTTTCTGCACGGTCATAGTAATCCCAATAAACCAAATACATTTCAGATAGTTTTACTTTTTTGGTTGTTAATCTGTAAATCTCAGATTCCATAAATGAAACTGCAGAATAAGCCCAGCAAGTTCCGCTATTTCCTTGAGAAAGTGGAAGATTGTGATATATGGTATTATAAAGAGAAATATCGTTTGGATATTTTTTTTCGGAAAAATCCACTTTAAATTGTAATGGAGCTTTATAATTTTTAAGCACAGGCATTTCACCACTGATATCGGGCAAAATTACCTTATGATAAAATCCGGGCGGATATATTTTATAAATTCCAACATATTGATTTTGAGCAATTATTGCTACTGTAACTAAAACTAAAATTAAATTAAAAAAAACTTTTTTCATAGTCATGAATTTATTTTCAAAAATATGAAATTAATTGAAGAATGAAAGATTTTTAAGGTTAATAATTTTGCAAGATAGAATGAACCTTATAGATTCTTCGATTACAATCTTTTAACAATCTCTTCAAAAATACTTATTTAAATGGTAATAAATTTATATAAAAGAATTTAGTATTTTTTCACAAAGGTTTTTAAATAATAAGTAATTTAATTTTGTTGTAAGTTGGTAAAAATAGTATGTTTGTTAAAGTTGGAGTAGATTGTTTTTTTAAAGTATTTACTTTCTTTTTTACCGATATAACTGGAATTAACCTGGATGCTTTTTTGTTCGGCATTTTTGAGATTAAAAAGAATTTTAAATTTCAAATCATAGTTGAGATAACATCTTGAAAATAAAAGTCACAAAAGAAAAAGCTCAGAAGTCCACAGAAAATATTTGAGTAATGGAAAAATTATACTTAAAAAATAGAGAGCATTCATAAAAACATCCAACTAACCAACTAACCAACTAATCAACCAACTAACTAACTAACTAACTAACTAACTGACTAACTGACTAACTGACTAACTGACTAACTAACTTAATTCTTCATTTGTCTTCTTCTATCAATTTCTTTAAGAAAGATTTTTCTAAGTCGCATATTTTTGGGAGTTACTTCCACGAGTTCGTCTTCGGCTATATATTCCATAGCTTCTTCGAGAGAAAATTTAACAGCAGGAGCGATATTTACTTTTTCGTCTGATCCTGCAGCTCTAATATTTGTTAATTTTTTTGTTTTTGTTACATTTAATCCAATATCTTCCTGTCTTGTATTTTCGCCAATAATTTGACCTTCGTAAACTTCTTCGCCGGGTTCAATGAAAAATATGCCTCTATCCTGTAATTTATCCAGAGAATAAGCAATAGCAGTTCCGGTTTCTATGCTGATTAGAGAGCCGTTGCGTTTATTCCCGATTTCACCTTTATAAGGTTGAAAAGAATGAAATCTGTGAGCTATAATTGCTTCTCCTTCAGTAAGTGTCAATAATATATTCCTTATGCCTATTAATCCGCGAGAGGGGATGTAAAATTCGAGGAATGTCCAGTCATTTTTAATCTCGATGTTAAGGAGTTCGCCTTTTCGCGATGTAACAACTTCAATTACTTTTCCGGCCGATGTTTCAGGTGTATGTACAGTGAGGTATTCAACAGGTTCGTGTTTTACTCCGTTAATTTCCTTAATAACAACTTTTGGCTGACCAAGTTGCAACTCATATCCTTCACGCCTCATTGTTTCGATTAAAATTGAGAGATGTAAAATGCCTCTGCCGTAAACTTTAAATTTATCGGCTGATTCAGTTTCTTCAACCCGTAGTGCAAGATTTTTTTCAGTTTCTCTAAACAGTCTGTCTCTAAGCTGACGGGAGGTAATAAATTTTCCGTCTCTTCCAAAAAACGGAGAGTCGTTGGTCATAAAAAACATACTGATTGTAGGCTCATCAATTTTTATAGCTTCGAGTGGTTCGGGTTCCATAAAATCGCAAACAGTATCTCCTATATCGAAACTTTCAAGTCCCATAATAGCACAAATCTCCCCTGCATAAACCGGTTTCTTGGTCTTTTCTTTGGCAAGACCCTCAAATGTATATAATTCTTTAACTACAGACTTAAATATAGTACCATCGGGTTTAACAACGGAAACCTGATCACCAGCTTGTATTTTACCTCTTGTTACTTTTCCGATAGCAATTCTACCGACATAAGATGAATAATCAAGATTAGTTATCCGCATTTGTAAACTTCCTGCATGATAATCTTTTGGTTTAATAGTATCAAGGATTACATCAAGCAAATATGCTACATCTGAGGTTTGATTTCCCCAGTGATCACTCATCCAGCCTTGTTTTGCAGAACCAAATACGGTTGGAAAGTCTAATTGATCTTCTGTTGCATTAAGTTGACACATCAAATCAAAAACCTTTTCTTGTGCTAATTCCGGATTACAATTTGGTTTATCAACCTTATTTATTACAACAATTGGTTTAAGACCAAGTTCCAGAGCCTTCTGAAGAACAAATCGTGTTTGAGGCATAGGTCCTTCAAAAGCATCAACAATCAACAACACTCCATCAGCCATATTTAAAACTCGTTCCACCTCACCGCCAAAATCAGCGTGTCCGGGAGTATCTATGATGTTAATTTTAACGCCTTTGTATCGCACAGATACATTTTTTGCTAAAATTGTAATTCCTCTTTCTCGTTCGAGTTCATTTGAGTCGAGAATTAACTCACCAACATTTTGATTATCTCTGAAAAGTTTTACCTGAAATAAAATTCGGTCAACAAGTGTTGTTTTTCCGTGATCTACATGAGCAATTATTGCAATATTTCTTATATCTTCCATTTAAAAAAAAATTTAAAAATCAATTTAAAAAAAAAGTCTCCAACCGGAGACTCTTGTGAACCAGAGAGGAGTCGAACCCCTAACCTTCTGATCCGTAGTCAGATGCTCTATCCAATTGAGCTACTGGTCCATTTTTTGAGCTACAAAGATAAAATGTTTATTTTAAATCTGCAAAAAGATTTTTTAGATTTTTTTTCCTCTCAATGAATATTCGTCTGCAGACTCTATATTTACTTGAACAAATTGTCCTGTTTCAATCTTTTCTAACGAAGTAAAAATCACTTCATTATCAACTTCCGGAGAATCAAATTCAGTTCGCCCGTAATAAAATTTTCCGTCAAATTCATCAACAATAGTTTTAAAACTTCTCCCTACTTTTTTAAGATTAAGTTCTAGAGAAATTTCAGCCTGAATATCCATAATCATTTTTGATCTTTGCTTTTTTACAGAAGTTTTTATCGTATCTTTATAATTTTTTGCTGATTTTGTTCCTTCTTCTTCCGAATATTCAAACACACCAAGCCTATCGAATTTTATGATTTTAACAAATTCAAGCAGTTCTTCGAATTCTCTTTTGCCTTCACCCGGATGACCTACAAGCAAACTTGTACGGATGGCTGCATCAGGAATTTTTTTTCTGATTTTTTCAATGAGTTTATACGTTTCTGCTTTTGTACCTCCACGGTTCATCATTTGAAGGATTTTGTCGGAAATATGCTGAACAGGAATATCAAAATATTTACAAATTTTAGGATTTTCAGCAGCAATATCAATAACCTTCTCAGGGAACAAAAACGGATACAAATAGTGCATTCTAATCCATTCAATACCATCAATTACACTTAACTTTTCGATGAGTTCGGACAGAAGAAATTTCTTTTTTAGATCATATCCGTAAAAACTCAAATCCTGAGCAATTAAAAGTAATTCTTTAACTCCATTATCGCTTAACACTTTAGCTTCTTGCAATATTTCGTCTGTTTCTCGAGAAACATATTTCCCTTTAAACAATGGAATTGCACAAAAAGAGCAATTCCTGTTGCATCCTTCGGCAATTTTTAAGTATGAATAATGATTTGCCGACTCAAAAATACGTCCATAAATATTATAAGTTTTTCTATTTTGAACATTTAGAGCCGACATTAAGTCGTTAGGATTGTAATTTCCAAGAAAAACGTCAACCTCCGGGATCTCTTGTTTTAAGTCGTTCATATATCTTTCGCTCAAACAACCGAATACAATAATTTTTTCAAGATTTTTATTTTTTTTTAAAGCTACTAAATCTAAAATTGTATCAATTGATTGTACTTTGGCATCATTTATGAATCCGCAGGTGTTGACAATAGCAATGTTAAAATCATTAGTTTCGGAATTATGATAAACCTTAAATCCATGATTTTCAGCAATATAAGCAAATTTTTCGGAATCCACAGTGTTTTTTGCACATCCCAAAGTTATAATATTAATTATTTTTTGCATATTAGCAATGTTAAATTTTTGCAAATATAAAAAGTATGAAGAATATTGTCCTATTGATATTAAGTAGTTTATTTTATTTTAGTTTATTTTCTCAATACTATAAAATTCCTGATTGGGCAGAAAATTTACCACAAAGTTCCAATTATTTTATATACTCTATAGGAATAAGTGATCCGCGAATTAAAGATACAGAATTAGCAGAAAGCATTGCAATACAAAGGGCTTTATGTTTTGCAGTAATTGCATCAAAATCTGATGTGCTTTTAATATCAGATTATTTCGAAAAGAAAAGCGAAGAATATCGTTGGATAATAATGAAAGATAATGTTGAAGAATTGAGTAAAATTATTGCTTCAGGATATGTTGACAAAAATAATTATACCGTAATTGATAAATTCACAAATGAAAACGACGAAGTATTTGTATTGTTAAAGTATGTTCATGACAATTCAAAAACTCCCAATTTTTTTGTTGAAGCTGAATATTACCGTAAGGAATTCGAAGTAAGTAATACAAGAGCTTTAGAATCTGTAAAAAATATTATTCTTAAATCAAAATGGAAATCTTCCGAAATGAAAGACACGCTTCGAAGTTCTTACGAGCTTGTTATCTGGAACAATGATATAACAGTAAAAAATAACTTTAACAATAAAACAGTTACATCTCCCGGATTTTCATACGAATATTTTTCAACTATCCCCGAAAATTTCGAACCGAGCTTATATACAGGAAACGGAAGTGTAAAGAAAGGTATCTGGATTGGATATCTCGAAACGATGATGCAAAGTTTTGTTATAGCCTCAAAAAACTATCAATCGAAATTTGCATCAGTATCAGATGATTATAAAGTAAGCCGAAATGATGGGATTTACGAGACAAGTACAGAAAGTTTATCAAGAAGTGTAAGCAGAAATAATTTGTCATTTGAATATGCTGGTTTTGGAATTAACGAAAATCGCATTTACACAAGAACCTATCTTTATGGACAACGACCTGCATATAAAACCTACGAAGCGATTCAAGCAGAACAAGACAGTCTTAATAACAGCAAAACAAACAAATGTTTCTTAAAAAGAATTTTTAAGAAAAAAAGATAATTCCCAAAAATTAAGTTTTTCGGCAATTAAGATTTTATAAAAAAGAAAACATTATTCTTCGTCAGAATCTGAATCCTGATAATCAGAATAATTTTCGTTTTCAGAACTTTCGCGTGGAATAAAATACTCAGGTTTTTGTTCCTTAATATATTCTACAGCTTTCTCGTAACCTTCGGCAAACTTTCCAAAATCTTCTTTATATAAGAAAACTTTGTGTTTTTCGAATCTTGAGTTTCCATCACGATCAAAAACCTTTTTACTTTCAGTAATTGTAAGGTAGAAATCCCCTTGTTTAGTTTCTTTTACATCAAAAAAATACGTCCTTTTTCCGGCTCTAACAGACACAGAAAAAATTTCCTCTCTCCTTTTTTCATTGCCTTCCATACAACACTATTTTATTGTTCAGCACAAATATAAATAAAAAATAAATATACAAACAACAATTTCAAAGATTTTTTTCATTGATTTTTTTTTATTGCTGGTAAAAAGAATTAAATTATTTTTGCACAGCAAATTTTTTGACAAGTACATTAACATGATTAGCCGAAGATTAATTCGATTGAAAGTGATGCAGATTCACTACGGTTTTTTACAGTCTGATGATATTTCTGAATTATCAAAACTGGAAAACGATTTAAATTACAGTATTGAACAATCATACAATTTATTTTTAAGTTTACATTGTTTATTGATAGAACTTTTTGAACTCGAAAGAGAAAAAATAGAAATCAGAAAAAACAAGTTAATACCAAGTCGTGAAGATTTGAATCCTAACACAAAATTAATTGATAATGAAATAATTAAAAAATTTAAAGAACACCCTCTTATTCAGAAAGCTTGTAAAAATTTTGATTTAAATTGGATAGAACATTATAGATTAATAAATAATATTCATGAAACATTGATAAAATCCGAACATTATTATAAATTCATGAATAACGGAAAATTGGGAATTGATCAAGATTATGATATTATTTCCTTTATTTTAGAAAAAATAATTCTTAAAAACAAACTTCTCGAAGAAATTTTGGAGGACCGCAACATTTTTTGGAACGATGATATTGAATTTTGGGTTAGTAACATTTTGCAATACTTAAAAAAATACAAAAAAAATCCGCAGTCATTTGAGATTCCTGGTGTTTGGAAAGATGAAGAAGACAAAACATTTGCCTTTAGATTGCTTAAGTTTTCTGTTTTAAACAGACAAAAATTTGATGCTATAATTGTTGATGCATTACAGAAATGGGAATTAGATAGACTTGCCTTAGTTGATAGATCGCTTCTGCATCTTGCAATTTGTGAGTACACCGAAATGTCTGAGGTCCCCGTAAAAGTTACAATTAACGAATATATAGAAATTTCAAAATACTACAGCACCGAAAAAAGCAGTGTTTTTATTAATGGAATTCTTGATAAAATTCATTTAATGCTTAAAGAAAAAGGTCTGCTCTTAAAAGTAGGACGAGGCTTAGCCGATTGTTAACATTTTTTAATGATTTTATTCTTTAAAAATCTTTAAAATATTTTATTTTTGTAAAACGTTAAATTTTCGTAAAAAAATGAACAGATTAATTTTTTATTCGATAGTTTTTCTTAGTGTGATTACATTTTCGTGTAAAAACGGCAACAATAAAACCGGTGGAGATTATAATATTAACAATCCAAATTCGGCAACTGAAAGTGTACGATCCGGTTCACCAACGATTGACTTCGAAGAAATGGAATATAATTTTGGAACTGTTATCGCAGGTGAAAAAGTTTCGCATGCTTTTGTTTTTAAAAATAACGGTAAAGGAAATCTTATAATTTCCAATGTGAAAACATCCTGCGGTTGCACAGCATCAAAATGGACTAAAGAACCCGTTAAACCCGGAGAAACAGGAATTATAGAAATAGTCTTCGACAGTGCAAATAGAAGTGGGAAACAAACTAAAACAGCTATAGTATATTCAAACGCTCAACCGAATTCAACCGAATTGGTTATACATTGTGATGTTATAAATTAAAATTAACTAAATTAAATCAAAAATTATGATGAATCATTTGTTTTTAATGGCAGGACAAGAAGGTCAAAGTCCTTACGGTTCACTTATTTTTTTCTTAGGTCTTATTATTGTTGTTTTTTACTTTTTTATGATTAGACCACAAATCAAAAGACAAAAGGAAGCCCAAAAATTCAGAAACAGCCTTCAGAAAGGCGATAAAGTTATCACATCTGGAGGCATTTACGGTATTATCACCGAAGTTCACGACACTTATGTAATGGTTGAAATTGATTCCAACGTAAAAGTTAAAATTGATAAAGGCTCAATTGTTGCAAGCCCTTCTGATCTTCAAAACACTCAGAAATAATTTATTATGGATAAAAAAAAGAACATTGTGTTGGTACTGAAAAGAAAATTCAGAAGTCGCAATGTTCTTATTTTTATATTTTTTGTTATTATCTCAACAATTTTGTGGTTTTTAAATGCACTCAACAAAACATATGTTACGGATTTTAATTTAAATATTTCTTTCATAAATATTCCGGAAAATTTAATACAAAAAAATATCAGTAAAACTTTTATTATTAAAGTTAAAGGAACAGGTTTTTCTTTAATACGTGAAAAATTTAATAACCTCGATATCCCGATAAATATAGATTTAAACAATAAAAACATAAAAATTTTTTCCTTAGAAAATTCTTCTGAAAAATATATATTGACTCGAGATATTGTTCCTCTGATTAGTAAATTATTTTCCGATGAAGTAAGCATTGGAAAAATTATTCCTGATACAATTTTTTTTGTAGATAAAAGAGGTATTTCAAAAACAGTTCCTATCAAGGCAAATTTAGTTTTTCCCGAAAACGATATCTCAAACTTTATTTCTGAAATTATTATTTCACCAAAAAAAATAACCATTTATGGTGAAAAAGGAATTATTGATACAATTAATTATCTATACACTCAACCGAGAGAAGTAATTCTTACAAGCCTTAATAATTATTTTGAACTGCCCATATTAGACAAATTTGAAGGTAAAATCAATTTTTCGATAAAAAAAGTCATTGTAAATGTAAAGGTAAAAGAATTTACTGAAAAAAAATTATTGGTAAAAATAACTCCCGAAAACTTTCCAGAAGAATTTGATGTAATATTATCGCCAAATGAAGTAAACATTGTTTGTAAAATACCCCTCAGCGACTATGAGAACATAAAATCCGAAGATTTTCATGCATTTGTTGATTACCAGATTAGAGGTAAGGATATGATACAAGTAAAAGTCGAAAGCAAAAACACCAAAGCTAGAGTTACTCAGATAAATCCGGAATTTATTAATTATATTTTGCAAAAGAAAAATCATGATTAAAATTGGACTTACCGGAATTATCGGTTCCGGCAAATCTACAGTTTCTAAAATTTTTGAAACACTTCAAATACCAGTTTATTATTCAGACTTAAGAGCTTCGGAATTGATAAATACCAACCAATACATTATAGATTCTTTAAAAAATAAATACGGTAAAACCATTTACATAGATGGAACATTAAATAAACCTTTACTGTCAAGCATTATATTTAACGACAATGATGAAAGAAAATTTGTAAATTCTGTTGTTCATCCCATCGTTATAAATGATTTCATATTTTGGTCGGAAAATCAAAAAGCTAAAATTGCTGCTATTGAATCGGCCTTAATTTATGAAACATCATTAAAGACAATTTTAACAAATATTATTGAAGTAAGAAGTCCTCGAAAATTACTTATCGAACGAATTATAAAAAGAGATAAAATTTCAAAAACAGAAGCATTAAAAAAAATCAATTCTCAAAAAGCTTTATTTACTAATGAAAAACCAGATTTTGTGATTATAAACGACGAGAAAAAATCAGTAATATTACAGATGCAAAGAATATTAACAAAAATTGGACATAATGAAGTTTGGTAAAATCATTGGAGCAGGTTTAGGATGGGCATTCGGTGGACCTATTGGAGCTTTATTGGGCTTAATTTTAGGTGGGTTTCTCGATGCTGTGAGTGTTAGCACAGTTAATGTTTCCAGGAATAAAACAACCAGAGGAGACTTTATTTTGAGTTTATTGGTATTATCAGCAGCCGTAATGAAAGCCGATAATGTTGTTAGAAAGAGCGAACTCAATTTTGTAAAAAAATTTTTACTGCAAAACTTCAACGAAGAAGAAACTCTCGAAGCTCTCAGGATTTTAAAAGAAATTCTTGATAGAGAAATAAACCTCGACGAGGTTTGTACTCAAATAAGAATGAAAATGACTAAACCCTTGAAACTTCAAATTATTCATTATTTATTTGGAATAGCATACGCTGATGGTGAATTACATAATAACGAAATAGAAACAATAAAAAATATTTGCTTTAAAATAGGACTATCAGGCTATGACTTTGAAACAATTTATTCAATGTTTAAGCCAAAACTAAACATAGATGATTATTACAGCGTTTTGGGATTAAACCAGTCTGCAAGCAACGAAGAAATAAAAAAAGCATACAGGAGTTTAGCTTTGAAGCACCATCCGGATAAGGTTGCACATTTGGGGGAAGATATACAAAAGGCGGCACAAGAAAAATTCAAAAAAATCAATGAAGCCTACGAATACATCAAAAAAGAAAGAAACATGAATTAATTTTAAGGCATAAATTTTGTTTGCCGATATTTTATTTTAATTTTATTTTTGCATTCGAATTACTAAAAAGATTGGTTATGTATTTGGAAGGAATATTATCAATTTCCGGACAGTCCGGATTATTTAAATTAATTTCAAAAGGAAAAAGCAGCGTTATTGTTGAATCATTAGTTACCGGTAAAAAAATGCCGGCTTTCAGCACATCAAGGATCAGCACATTAGAAGATGTAGCTGTTTATACCGATGACGGAGAAATTCCTTTAAAAGATATTTTTAATAATATTTTTAAAAAATACGAAGGGAAAAAAATAGATAATTCAGTAATTAAGAACAATAATTATCTGGAATTTTTCGAAACAGTATTACCTAATTTCGACAGAGACAGAGTTTACCAATCAGATGTAAAAATAATCGTAAACTGGTATAACTGTTTGGTTGATAATAATATCCTAAACGAAAATTCTGTTAAAGAATCAGAGGAATCTAAAGAAAATAATAAAGAAACAATCGAACAAGCTAGCGATTCCGGAAAAGAATAATTATTCAGTTTCATCATCATGATTGTGGAGATTAGCACCTCCGCAACAACCACCATTTATACCACAAGCTTTGTATTCATCGTGTTTAACACAGGTAATATTAAGTTTGTGCATATCTTTATTTTTGCTTATTGAAGTTTGAGGAAATTTTTTCTTCTTTGTGAAAAATATATTAATTCCTAAACCAATAACAACCAAAATTAAAAATCCAATAACAAGTAATAAAACTTTCCACATAAAAATAATTTTATATTAAAACCAAAAAATCTACGTTTTGTTTATTTCTACTTCTGTATGTTTACCAAAGAAATATATTACCAACACAGTCGAAATTATCATTATCAAATAAACAATGAATATATTTAATCCACTCTCTACTAAAAAAGTTCCAAATAATGCAGAAATCAAAGCCACAATTAAGGCATAAGGAGCTTGAGTCCTTACGTGCTGAATATGATTGCACGAAGAAGACAATGAACTCAAAATTGTGGTATCAGAAATTGGACTGCAATGGTCACCAAAAACAGAACCAGAAATTACAGTTGCACTAACGTGAGCAAAAATTTCCAATGATTGCCCGTAATCCAATCCGAAATGAACAGATAGCGACCAAGTAGCCGGTAAAATTAAAGGATACATTATGGCCATTGTTCCCCATGAAGTACCTGTGCTGAAAGATACCAAAGCTGAAACAATAAAACTTAGTAATGGCATTACATTTGGGCTTATTTCGGTTGTGGTTATAAGACGAATAATGAAATCTGCAGTTCGTAAATCTGATATAAGATTAGATAAAGCCCATGCTAAACATAAAATTATAATTGCCGTGAGCATTACCTTAAAACCACTCAAAATACTTTCTGCCGCTTCTTTAATTGTCAATATTTTTTGTGCTACGCTTAAAATTACGGCAACGATCAAAGCCAAACCCGAAGCACGTATCAAAGATACATAAGAATCAGAATTACCAATTATCTGCGATAGTTTTGTAACAAAACCTATTTCAGGATTATTCCAAACATTTGTATCCCAACCTGTATAAAACAACCCGATAATTGCTCCTAAAACAAGAACCAAAACCGGAATTATTGCATTAAATGCTTTGGGTTTTTCAACCGAACTTTCAAATTCTTTGAGATTATATTCTATTTTTTTCTCATTCGAAGGTAAATACACTCCTTTGGTTCTTGCTCTTATTTCGGCTTTATACATTGGTCCGAAATCACGTTTAAGGTATATTAACACTAAAATAAAAAACAAAGCTAAAAACGGGTAAAAACAATATTTTAAGCTCATAAAGAAAATACTATAAGGACTAACATCCAGATTTGCCAGTGTAATCGCTGATTGAATATAACTAAGCTCCGCTCCTATCCAGGTTGTAACAAAAGCTATTGAAGCAACCGGAGCTGCGGTACTATCAACAATGTATGCCAGCTTTTCTCTAGAAATTTTCAACTTATCAGTTACCGGTCTGATTGTATTTCCAACTATAAGTGTATTAGCATAGTCATCGAAAAAAATTAAAATTCCCATAAGCCATGCAACAAACTGACCAGAACGAGGAGTATTGGCATAATTGGTTAATTTATTTATAATACCCTGCATCCCTCCGTTACGGCTTATTACATTTACAGTGGCACCTATTAACATGCTGAAAATAATAATGGAAACATGAGAACCTTCTGATAAGGCTCTGACAATATAAGTATCGAAAACCCCGAAAAATGCGGTTCCGATTGAAACTATAAAGCCGGTGCCGGAATAAAAAGCAATTATCAATGTTCCTGAAAAAATTCCCAAAAAAATTGCTGTATAAACTTCTTTAAAAAGTAAAGCTAACAAAATTGCAATCAAGGGAGGCAGAATTGATAGCCATAAGGGTATGGGATTTATTTCTTTTGAAACAGAAATATCTTCACAAGATAATATCAATTCCGATTTTTCTTTAAAATTAAATTTTAAAGTCGCAACTCCTTCATTAAAAAAGATATCAACCTTTTGTCCATTAATGAAAATGCTGCTGAAACAATCATAATCAGCGACTTTTCCCAAACTATCGAGTGCGATTATTTTTAATTCCGATTCCACACCTTTGATAATTGGTGCGGAATTTTGGAATTTGAATTCTTTTACAATAGAATTTTGAGCATAAGATAAAAATGCGACAAAGATAAATGATGAAAATATCAGAATATTAAAAAAAACTTTTGTCATTAATTTTTAATCCATTTATCAACTTCATCAACTGAAGGATTTTTTAAACCAAGTTTATGTTTTTTGTTCAAACCGCATAAAATCTGGTGCAATTTTCCGACGCTGGTTTGTTTAAGTTGAGTAACAGAATTAAAACCTGCTTTTACCAAAACTTTTGCCCAATCTTCAGGAATCCCCATTTCGATGAATACTTTTTCATCAAAAACTTCTGCTTTTTTCTCAGGTTTCATTTGCGGGAAGAACAGAACATCCTGAATTGATTGACTATTGGTCATGAACATTGTCAGGCGGTCAATTCCAATACCCATACCTGAATTTGGAGGCATACCGTATTCAAGAGCTTTGAGGAAATCATAATCAATATACATAGCTTCGTCGTCGCCACGCTGTGATAATCTGAGTTGTTCTTCGAATCTATGTTTTTGGTCAATAGGATCATTTAATTCTGAATATGCATTTGCAAGTTCTTTTCCATTAACCATCAATTCAAAACGTTCGGTAAGTCCCGGTTTTGAGCGATGTTTTTTTGTTAATGGCGACATCTCCATAGGATAATCAATGATAAAAGTAGGTTGAATAAAATGATGCTCACACTTTTCTCCAAAGATGGCATCAATCAATTTTCCTTTACCCATCGAAGAATCTGTTTCTATCTCCAAGTCTTTACAAATTTTACGCAATTCATCTTCTGATTTACCTTCAATATCATAACCTGTATATTCCTTTATGGCGTCATACATGCTAACTCTGCGGAAAGGTCTTTTAAAATCAATGATATTATCGCCGTATTGCACTTTTGTAGTTCCATGAAGAGCTAATGCTATTTTTTCGATCATTTCCTCAGTGAAGTTCATCATCCACAAGTAATCCTTATATGCAACATAAATTTCGAGAACAGTAAACTCAGGATTATGAGTTCTGTCCATTCCCTCATTACGGAAATCTTTTGCAAATTCATAAACCCCGTCAAAACCACCAACTATTAATCTTTTTAAATAAAGTTCATTGGCAATACGTAAATATAATGGAATATTTAAAGCATTATGATGAGTAATAAAAGGACGTGCTGCTGCTCCACCTGGAATACTTTGCAAAATTGGAGTTTCAACTTCAAGGTAACCTCTTTCGTTGAAAAACTCTCGCATGGTGTTGATTATTTTTGTTCTTTTAATGAAAACATCCTTTACATGTGGATTAACGATCAAATCCACGTATCTTTGTCTGTATCTTTGTTCGGGATCAGTAAAGGCATCGAAAACTTTCCCGTCTTTTTCTTTAACAATCGGCAGTGGACGTAACGACTTGCAAAGAACCTTAAACTCTTTTACATGAACCGAAATCTCTCCCATCTGCGTTCTGAAAACAAAACCTTTGACTCCAATAATATCGCCAATATCGAGCAATTTTTTAAAAACAACATTATACATTGTTTTGTCTTCGCCGGGACAAATATCATCACGCTTGAAATATAATTGAATCTTTCCTTTGGAATCCTGCAACTCTGCAAAAGAGGCATTTCCCATAATTCTACGACTCATAATTCGTCCGGAAATGCAAACATTTTGTAATTTTTCATTTTCAACGCTATCATCAAATTGTCCAAGAATGTCGGTTGTATGAATGTTTACCGGATACTCTTCGGCAGGATATGGATCTATTCCAAGATTAATTAATTCCTGTAATGCTTCACGTCTGATTATTTCCTGTTCACTTAAACCTAATTGTTCCATCTGCTTAAATTTTTGGCAAATTTATAAAATAGAGTTCAGAATCTAAAATTTAAGAAAAAAATTATCAAATTGGTTTTTGCTTGATTCTAAATAAAATTATGCGTTCTTGTTTAAATAACTAAAATTTTTTGAATTTTCAGGTTTACATTCAAAAAATTCTATGGATTAATAATATATCCATAAAGAAATTTCATATTTTAAATATTTTCTTAGTTTATAACTAATTTTTTGTCAATTTTAGTCAAGATATTTTAATTTATTTTGAACAATAATTTAAAATATTAACTCGCCCCGAGCCTTTAATTTTTGAAAAAGTATTGATAAAAAAGAAAATTTATATTATGAAAATTTAAATTAAAACATTAATATTGTTGCATAAAAATATAAAAATGAACAAGCCTCGTTGGATAATTAAAGAGAATGGAGATAAAGAAAAAGTTGAAAAACTTGCTGAAGTACTGAATGTTGATAAAATAATTGCCAATTTGCTTGTCCAAAGAGGGATAGAGACTTATGATCAGGCAAGAGTTTTTTTCAGACCTGAAATTAGCGATTTGCACAATCCTTTTGAAATGAAAGATATGGATATTGCCGTTCAAAGACTTGATCAAGCAATATCCAAAAATGAAAAAATACTTGTTTTCGGAGATTACGATGTTGACGGTACTACCGGAGTAGCTCTGGTTTACAGATTTTTACGCAAATTCACCGATAAACTTGACTTTTATATCCCCGACAGGTATAACGAGGGCTATGGGATTTCTTTTAAAGCTTTAGACTATGCAGATGAAAATAAGATAACCTTAATTATTGCAGTTGATTGTGGTATAAAAGCAGTTGAAAAAGCAGAATATGCCAAATGCAAGAACATAGATCTAATTGTTTGCGATCATCACAATCCGGGGGAAAAAATCCCTTGTGCTCTGGCTGTTTTGGACCCTAAAAGACCCGAATGTAATTATCCATACAAAGAATTATCGGGATGCGGAGTTGCTTTTAAATTATTACAAGCATATTGTATTTATAAAAATCTTGATTATTATGATTTAATCAGGCTTCTTGATTTAGTTGTAGTTTCAATAGGTTCAGATATTGTACCAATCACGGGCGAAAACAGAATTTTAGCTTATTACGGATTACAGCAATTAAATACTGAGCCCTTGCCCGGTTTAAAAAGTATAATAGATCTATCATGCCTAACGGATAAAGAAATTCAAATAAACGACATTGTTTTTAAAATCGGACCGCGAATAAACGCAGCAGGCAGAATGAATTCGGGTAATAAAGCTGTGGAACTGCTAATAACCGATAACTTAGAATATGCAAACGATATTGCTGGTCAAATAAACCTTTTTAATGATAGCCGTAAAGAATTAGACCACGATATTACTGAGCAAGCTCTTGAGCTGATAAAAAATAATCCTGAAGAATTAAATGCAGCTTGCACTGTTCTTTATAACGAAAACTGGCTAAAAGGAGTAATAGGAATTGTTGCTTCCAGATTAATCGAAACTTATCACAGACCAACAATAATTTTTACAAGATCAGGTAATTTTGCTACAGGGTCAGCAAGATCAGTTCCGGGATTTAATCTCTACGAAGCTATCGAATCCTGTTCAGACCTGCTCGAAAATTTTGGTGGGCATATGTATGCAGCCGGTCTCACTATGAAAATTGAAAACTTTCCGGAATTCAAAAAAAAATTTACCAAATATGTGGAAGAACATATTACCAATGAACAAAAAACACCGGTATTAGAAGCTGACATGCTAATAGAATTAAAAGACATTACACCTAAATTTTACAGGATTTTACGACAATTTTCTCCTTTTGGACCTCAAAATATGACCCCAACATTCGTTACCAGAGGAGTTTTTGATAACGGTTCCGGTAAAATTGTCGGTAAAAGCAACGAACATTTAAAACTCAAATTAGTTCAACATCTTGGTGATAATCGCTGTATAGAAGCAATTGGGTTTGGATTTGGTGAATACTACGATAAAATAAAGGATTATAAGTCGTTTGATATCTGTTACCAGGTATTCGAAAATAATTTTATGAATCAAACTTTTTTACAATTGTTGATAAAAGATATACAAAATATTAAAAATTCTTTTTGACAAAAATTTTTTTTTAAATTTGTAGCAACTATTTTGTATAAAATTTCGTTATATTTGTTAAATAAAAATAACTCTAATCAATTCTGTTATGAAAAAAACAATTTTGGTACCCCATGATTTTACAGAAGTTGGTGATTTTGCATTAGAACATGCCTATATGATTAGCAAATCTTCCAACAGCCCTATTAATCTTATTCATATTGTTAGAAAAACCTCTCAAATTGAGGAAGCAAAAAGAAAACTTCAGGAAATTGCAGACAATTTTATTGCAAACAAAACTAACGCTGATGTTCAAATAAATGTTGATGTTAGAAGAGGAAATTTATTTAAAGAAATATATAACTATGGCGTTGAAATTGATGCATACCTTGCAGTTATGGGCACTCATGGTGAAAAAACAGTAAAAAAAGCCATGAAAGTTGTAAAAAAATTCGTCAAGATTCCGTTTATACTCGTACAAAGTCCTGTACAGCACGGTGAATATGATAGAATTGTTGTTCCTATTGATCATGACAAAAGTGCAAGAATAAAAATTCAATGGATAAGATATATAAACACTCTTTTCAAAAGCAATGTTTATATAATAACTCATAATTACTCCGACGGATTTAAACAAAAATCACTTGCAGCAAACATTAAATTTTCTCAAAATTGGTTCGAAAGAGAATTAATTGATTATGACCTTAAAGTTCTCGAAAACGGGAAGAATTTTGCTGATGAAATTTATAATTACGCCAATCAAGTTGAAGCTGACCTTATATTGGTTATGACAGACAAATATCGTGAATACGTAAGAGATTTAAAACGGGCAGCAAACAAGGAATTGTTTAAGAAAATTCCTATGATGTGCGTAAACAAAAGAACTGATATTGTAAAACTTGGCGGCTTCAATTAATATCTGCTGCTAATTGAGATTTTTTTCGGCCTAATTTTACCTTCGAAAAGCAATTTTTTAACTTTATTGGTTGCATTTATCAAGTCTTTATATAATTCTTCTACTTTAATTACTATTGTTTCGTTTTCAATTTCCAGGTGTTTATAGTATTCCGAATCCTGATTTCCAACAATCAGTAACGAAGAAGTTGGAATGAACATGTGTGTAAGGCAAGCACGCATTTGTGAATATAAAAATGACTTTGTATTTACTTCAGCATATTTTTTGGGGAAAAGCTTATACAAAGCCAGTTCAAAACGCTTTGCAGACAAGCCTTTAGCCCGCATAGGTTTATCATCTAAATATGCACCCAAAACCTCAATTGCCTGAGCAGAAATCATAACTGTCAGAACATTTTCATTTTGATTTAAAAGTTTCGAAACAGTTTCAATTATTCTTTTATTCAAAAAATCAATGTGGTCTTCTTTTGTTTGAAGCAGCATTAAAATTTATATCTAAGTTGAAGTTTTACATCGGTTTTATTTCGCCCGTTAATTTTATCCAACCCGCTGCTAATATAATCCCTGTCGTTGAAATAAGTATTAGAAATTCTAAACCAGAAATCCAGATTTCTTGAAGCTGTATATTTTACAACCAAAACATTTCTTATTCCCTGTCCATAATATGCCGGAACAGAAAATCCGTATAATACATCGGGTTCATAAGCATAAATTGCAGCATCATAAGTATCAATTTCAAAAACAGCTATGCGTGCTGTAAATGTTAACGGTAATTTTTCAAGTTTATACTGAAAATCCTGATAAATCATAAATCCCCAGTCATCTCGTTCATCAATTCTGTAATTCGATACCTCTACCCTACTTTTAAGAGTTAAATTTTTATTAACAACATAATTTAAATGATACCTGTATCTTGTTGTACTATAATCAATTAGCGGTCTTATTCCGGTAGTAATTTCAGTATTATTCTTTTGTTTTGTTTTATTCCTATATCGGAAATACATATCTAGATTGCGTTTTGGAAAATATGAAACCTGCACAAGCATATCATTTCCGGTTGAAGGCGAATTTACGCCATATCTCAACCATGGATAATTCCACGAGTCAAAAAAAGTTTCAATCTTCCAATATTTGCGTGGAAATATCTCTGCTCCGATGAATAATCCCGATTCATTATTTGCTTTATTCCCTTCAGAAAATGGATTTGCATACATATTTTGATAATCAGGACGATAATACCTATGCACCAAAGACATTTTAAACTCTGGGACAAAATCAATCAAAGCACCATTAAGGCTTGCCCAACCTAAATTCTGACTCAGAGAAGTTTCTCCGAACAAAATAAGTTTATTTTGAGTATAAATATAATCAACTCCAAAATTAGAATTTAAACTACCTGTAAAATCAAAAAACCTGTATGGCTCTGTTCTACTGCCCACTGGGATAGAATAATTATAATATACTCCTGTTGCTCCTAATTTAAGCTTGTTCAGTGTATAATTCGCATTAAACCCGGTAACAAATTCGGAAATGGTTTTACGTTTCTTTATTTCAGAAGGTGTCCTATGATATCCGGTTTCAAGAAAAGAAGTTATATATTGCTCTTCCATAAGATCTGAATCAGTTGTATCTGATACATTTAGAAATCCATCAATATTTTTAAATGAAATGAATTCTGTAAAATTAAATTTACCCAAACTAATGGTAGCAGCTTGTCCTCTGAAAAAGGAAGTTTCGTTTACTGAACTATACTTGTTGATACCTCTTGCTTTTTTCATCACTCCAGAAAGACTGCTGGTTTTACCGAAACTCAAGCCACTCCAGAGCGTCAATCCTTGTCCGAATTGTGCTAAATAATCACCAACAATAATTTTCTTAAATTTCCAAAGATCATTTACCTGTAAATGTGCAGAATAAAAATCAAATCCATATTTTTGAGCTCCTTTAAAGAATTGTTCGCCATCATCCTTCTCGGCAGTTATACCAAACAATAAGCGATTTTTAAATTGAAATGAATGACGAAAATAAAGTTTATAAGGACTCCCTAAATAACGGCTTTTATCAGGATTTATGGCAAGAATGCTATCCGGGATTGGAATATATCCGGTCTTTTGCTGTAAAGTTTGCTGATATCGTAAAAACGTAACATTTTTACCGTAAAACAAAGCCTTTTTCAAATCCAGAGTCTCGGTCGTTCTAACATCACCAACAGTAACAAAAGGCAATATCCTTTTCAGCGTAAGTAAATCAATACCATCAACAAACTGTAACTCATATATACTCATGAAATTGCCATATTTTTTTTTGTATTTAATGATAGAATAAATTTGAAATTCATTCAAAAAAAGCAATTCCTTAAGTTGTGTTTCGGTAGCCTGATTAAGATCAATAGGATCATACCAGTATTTTTCAAGAGCATCAAATAAAGTTGTGTAATCCAACTCAGAATCTGTAGCTGAGGCAATTTCTTCGATAATTTCGTCCAGCCTACTTAAAGTTTCCTCCTGTGATATCGCCAGAAGTGGAAACCCAAGAATCGAAATAAATATAATAAGTCTCTTAAAAAGCATAATTTACTGAAAGTTTTGGAGTACTGCCTAAAACATTGTGATAAGCATAAGAAAAATCCAGATTAAAATCAGAGATTTTATAACCCAGTCCAAAAGTATATTCGATAGGATAAAATGCTACACCAGTTCTAAACATAAATTTATCGTTTATTGTGTATTCAATACCTGAACGAAAAACATGAGTAAAGCCATTTATTGATTTTCCGGTTTCAACAGCTAACAAAAGAGAATTACTGAATTTATATGACAATCCCATTCTCAAGCAAAATGGCAATTTAAAAGTATTATCAGAAAAGTAAGAAATATTAACTGGATTAGCTATGTAAGTTGCTATTCTAAGATTTTTTCCTTGAAGAAATAAAGCTCCGATTTCAAAACTCATGCCGTGAAAATTTCCATAATCGGCAGATTGTCGCATACTGAAATAATTAGCATTTATGCCAAGGAAAAAGTTGTTAAAAAGTTGCTGTGAAAACCCTAAAGAAGCCTTTTGCTTATTAAAAGAAGAAAAACCAAAATTGGCAAATCCCACGTTAATTGTAGTACCTCCAAGTGGAGCCGAAAATGCAAGAGCCGACAATCCTGTTTCTTTTAAAATAAAACGATTTTCGTAATAAATTCCTGAATTTATTCTTTCCAGCTGAGCTGTTCCGGCAGGATTATTAAACACAGCCCAAACATCACTTAAAGTAACCGAAGCATATCCCATTCCGGATGGTCTGCCTCCGGGATTAATGTTTTCAGTTTGAGAATAAGCAATTGTCGAGCAAAAAAACAATGCAAAAACTGATATTTTTAATTTCAACATTTTAAAAAATATTTAATTTACTCTATATTCAAACTTATAAGATTTAAGTTCTTCGTTAGCTTTAACAATTTTTTCCTTGAGATTTTCTTTGAACTCTTTCAATTTTTGAGCCAATTCTGGATCTCCGGTAGCGATAATCTGAGCAGCCAAAATAGCAGCATTTTGAGCCCCATTAATTGCAACTGTTGCAACAGGTATTCCGGGCGGCATCTGAACTATTGCTAACAAAGCATCCATTCCATCCAAACTTGCGTTAATCGGAACTCCGATAACCGGCACTGTTGTCATGGCTGCAATAACTCCACATAAATGAGCTGCCATACCTGCACCGGCAATTATTACTTTTATTCCTCTTTCTGCTGCTCCTTTAGCAAATTTTTCTACCTCTTCTGGAGTACGATGAGCCGAAAGAGCGTTTATCTCAAACGGAATCTTAAATTCATTCAACTGAACTGCAGCCTTTTCCATTATTTTATAATCACTCACAGAACCCATAATAATACTTACAACTGGTTTCATAATTCAATTTTTTTAATTTTCGTAAAAATAAATATTTTTTTTAATTTTGTAACAATTTATATAACAATAAATTTTTCTGAAATGAACGAAATTAAAATTTTAGATAAAGTTTTTAAACTATATATTTCTTACAACGAAATAAAAAAAAGAATTAAAAAACTAGCTCTGCAAATAGAAACCGATTACGGCGATAAAGACCCGATTTTTATTAGCATTCTAAATGGCTCTTTTATGTTTGCTGCTGAATTGTTTAAAAACTTAAATATTCCATGTAACATTACTTTTGTAAAGCTTGCTTCTTATCAAGGAACACAAAGTAGCGGAAAGATAAAAGAACTTGTAGGTTTTAATGAACAAATCGAAGGTCGAACGGTTATTGTTATTGAAGACATTGTTGATACAGGTAATACAATTATTGATATTGTGAAAGATTTAGAATCCAAAAATCCTAAAGAAATTGTTATATGCACTCTGTTGCTTAAACCTGAGGCGTATAATAATTCATTTCCAATAAAATACCGATGTTTCGAAATTCCCAATGATTTTATTGTGGGCTTCGGGCTTGACTATAACTCGTATGGAAGAAATTTTAAAGATATTTATGTAATAAGTAATCAAAAATAAACTTATATGCTTAACATTGCTTTATTCGGACCTCCCGGTGCAGGAAAAGGAACACAAGCTAAAAGACTCGCTGAAAAATACAATCTAACCTACATTTCAACAGGCGATATTCTACGAAGGGAAATTGCTGAAGGAACTTCTTTAGGACTTGAAGCTAAGTCAATCATCGAACAAGGTGGTTTGGTTTCAGATGAAATAATTGTTCAAATCATTGAGAGAAGCATAAGAATGAATCCGGATTCTAATGGTATTCTTTTCGACGGGTTCCCACGTACTTATGCTCAAGCTTATATCTTAGATGGATTATTGCTGAAAATGAACACCAAATTGTCCTGTTTGTTAAGTCTTGAGGTGCCAAGAGATGAACTTGTTAAAAGAATGATGCTCAGAGCCGAAAAGGAAGCTCGTGCCGACGATAAAATCGAAATTATCGAAAATCGTCTCAGAGAATACGATATTAAAACTGTTCCGGTAATTGATTTTTATAAAAATCAAAATAAATTTTATCCAATTAACGGAATAGGAACAGTTGATGTAGTGTATGAAAGACTTACAAATACCATTGAAGAAATACTTGCTCAAACTTTGTTAAATGTTGTTTTCTTCGGACGACCCGGAGCAGGAAAAGGAACCCAGGCAAAACGCATAGCCGAAAAATTCGGACTCGAATACATTTCAACCGGCGAAATGATCCGACAAGAAGTTGCCGCGCAAACAGAACTTGGAAAAATTGCTCAACCCTATCTCGAAAAAGGAGATATTGTTCCGGATGACGTAGCTATCAGGCTTATTGAGCGTAAACTAGCCGAAACAAAGAATGCCAAAGGATTTATTTTTAAAGGATTTCCTTCAACCCTTGTTCAGGCATACATACTTGGTGGTTTGTTGAAAAAATTAGATTCTTCGGTTTCTGTGGTGATTGAATTAAAAACATCTACCCTTCAAGCTATGAAGAGACTCACCGCCAGATCAAAAACAGATAAAGCAAGAACCTACGACCTCAATCCCGAAACTATAATCCATCGCCTCGAAGTATTTCAGGATCGAAGTGAAAAAATAAGGGATTTTTATATTCAACAAAACAAACTTATCAGCTTTAATGGAGATCAAGACGCTGAAACTCTAAACAAACAAATCGAATCCGTAATTGAAAAAGCTTTTAAGGAGATAAGAAAATAATTTTTATAATACATAAACAATATCTTAAAAAAACTTACTTAATACCAATTATTTATAATCATTTGTTTTAACATCAAATGTGAAATGTTTTTGCATAAAGTAAGAGTATAAAATAACTATGCCTGTGGTTAAAATTTTTGATATTGTTGGCCATATATAGCACAATTCAACAAAAAATTTCAATAAAACATAGTTTAGAATAATTGAACCGGTTACAGACACTCCATACCTGAATAATTGTTTGCGACCTCGAAAAACAGATTGAGTAAAGGTTACATATTTTGCCATTAAAAATCCTGTAATAAAAGTGATCGGAAAAACTATCAAAAAAGCCGCTATATGTGATGAAATAACAATAACACCAAGGTCAAGATTATTTTTTTTTAAAATAAAATTGTAAAAAACAAAATATAAGAAAATATCAAAGGTTGTGTTCAATCCTCCTGTAAAAGCATATCTGTACGTTAATCTTGGCATAAACCTGCTAAATACCGGATATGTAAAATCACAAACCTTAACAATATAATTTTTTATCCACTTTAGCATAAAAATATTTTAGCAAATACAAATACTCATGTAATCAACTTTCTGCTTCTTTTTATTCTTTATCTCCTATTTACTCTTCCATTTTTTCTCAAAATCATAAAACCGTCACGTATATCAAGAATTACTTTTTCTACCCTGTTGTCATTTCTTACAAAATCATTAAATTCCATTATGCCTTTTGTCATGTAATCATTAGATTCTACCGGATAAAAAATTTTATTGTCCCACAAAACATTATCTACTAATATTAAACCTCCGGGCTTTGTTTTTGACAACACAATTTCGTAATAATTTATATACTCTCTCTTATCCGCATCTATAAAAACAAGATCAAAAACTTCTTCTATTTTAGGTAAAATTTCAAGAGCATCACCTATTAATAAGTTAACTTTATTTTCAATATCTGCCAGTTTAAAATATTTTCTTATAAGCCATTCGATTTCATCGTTTATTTCTATACTTGTTAATTTACCGTTTTCAGGCAGTGCACGTGCTATACAAATTGATGTATATCCTGTATATGTTCCGATTTCAAGAACATTTTTTGCATTTGATATTTTTACTAACATAGCGATAAAAGCTGCCTGAGTCGGTCCGGAGATCATTCGTGGATGTAACTGAGTTAGATGTGTCTCTCTATATAAATCTTTTAAAACATCGTCTTCGATATTACAAAAACTGTCAATATATTCCTGCTTGATATCGTAAATAAAATTAGTCATACTAATAGAAAATAAGTTTTGAAAAATTGTCCTTATTTAAAATTTCATTTGCTACCTCGAGAATGTCACTTTCAGTAACTTTTTCAATTTCGGAATACATTTCTTTTAAGGTTTCAACATTATTGTAAACCAAAACAGACTTACCAATACCCATCAGAACGTTAGAGTGAATTTCGTTTGCAATTGCAAGTTGTCCGATAAGCTGTTTTTTCATTTTGTTTAATTGTAAAGTTCCTAGAGATTTTGATTTAAGAGCTGAAAACTCTTTAAAAATCAATTCTAATGCGATTTCATGATTATTTTTATCGGAGCTGAAATAAATAGTAAACGAGCCTGTATCTTCGTAATTCGTATAATTAGATTCTATATTGTAGCTAAAACCTTTTTTTTCGCGTAAGAGTAGGTTTAATCTGGAATTCATACCCGGTCCCGCAAGAAGATTATTTATCATAAAAAAAGGCAATCTTTTCGGATTTTTATAAGAATATGCATAGGTACCGATTATGCAATGCAATTGATGTGTTTTGCGAGCAATTTTCTTTTCAAAAACAGTTTTGTTATTAAATTCAATTCTTTTGTAATTTCGGTAATTTGCAGGATTCTGCTCCAAATATTTTTTACATAATTTCTGCAACCTATCGAATTTTATCTTTCCGATTGATGCAAAGACCATTTGATCTGTATTGTATTTCTTAGCGACAAAAGTCCTTATTTCATCAACTTTAAATTTTTTCAACAATTTTTGAGAACCAAGTATATTTCTTCCTAAAGGATGTTTCGGAAAAATCATCTCCTCAAACAAATCATATATGGTGTCAACGGGAGAATCTTTATATGAATTTATTTCATCAATAATTACTTCACGTTCACGTTCAAATTCTCTTTCGGGAAATGTAGAATTAAAAACAACATCATTTAGCAATTCAATGGCACGTTCGTAAAACTCGTTTAAAAAACTTGCAGTTACACAGGTTTCTTCCTTAGAGGTATAGGCATCAATTTCACCTCCTACATCTTCGAGACGGCTTAGTATATGAAAAGTTTTACGATGTTTTGTCCCTTTAAAAAGCATGTGCTCTGTAAAATGAGCCAGTCCAGATTGATTCTCATCTTCGTCGCGTGAACCTGTATTTATAATTATTCCACAGTGAGCAACATCAGAATCCACATATTTATGTACTAATCTTATTCCGTTACTCAGTTCTGAAATTTGATACATGTAATTTTTTTTCGCAAAGATACTATTTAAGACATAAATACCAATATACATTTTTACATACTAAAGTAGATTATCTCGACATTTTTTCAATATAAAACAATTATTAAATTCCTGAATTTCTGATATATAGAATTTATATTAAAAAAAATTTTGTATTTTTTTCGTAAAGTTCTTGTATAATTAAAAAATTCTACATATTTTTGCAGTCCAAATTGGTACCATAGCTCAGTTGGTAGAGCACAGGACTGAAAATCCTGGTGTCCCTAGTTCGATCCTAGGTGGTACCACGGTCCTTCTGAAAAGAAGGACTTTTTTTTATTATTATCATTAAACCTTGAAAAATCCGAGATATTTTCTTAGAAATATTTTTGTAGCATTAAAAAACAAATCAAAGAATTTGTTTTAATTTTGTTCATAAAATTATCTAAAAGATGTTACCTTGCCCTATTCATAAATTAACAGGTTTTGACTGTCCGGGATGCGGAATGCAGAGAGCAGCAATGGAACTTCTCAATGGAAACATTTGTAAAAGTATATTATACTATCCTGCCCTTTTGCCTTTAATTCTTATGTTTGTTTTTCTATCTATATATTTAATTTTTAAAATTAAAAACGGAGCTAAAATTTTAAAATATTTATTTATTTTTAATGCAATAATTATTTTCGTAAATTACATAATTAAATTCATTAAAATATGACAGACGATTTGAATCAAAACCCCAACAAAAACCAGGAAATACCTCCTGTTCCAGACATTACAAATATTCCGGATATTCCCGAGTTGAATGACGACTTAACACTCACATCAAATGAAAATATAAATATTGAAGATCCGAACTCTATTGAACCAGACAAAACAGTAATTTCGGATATTAAAGCTGAAAATCAGCAACATACATCATATCAATCCAAAGGTTTTGGTCCGGAACATCATGAATTCAATCGTCAAAAAGAAATTGAAGAAGAAAAACTTTATGCTAAAAATACAAATAATTCATATTCATCAAATAAAAGCCAGACACCGCCAAATATTCCACCTCAAAACAATAATTACTTATATCAACAAAACTTACCAAATTCATCTGCTATATTAACTTTTGGAATATTATCAATATTAACAATTTGTTGTTGCGGATCATTTGTCCCTACAATTTTTGCAGTTATTGCTCTGGCAATGGCTGGCAAACCTTTACAGCTTTATAAACAAAATCCGGGGCAATACACTTATTCTTCCTATAACAATATTAAAACAGGAAAAATTTGTGCTATAATAGGATTAATTCTTTCAATTTTGGTATTGATTATTTTTATTTTAAACATGATTTTCAACGGTGAATTTCAATACCAATTTAACGAAATCATTAACGAGACATGGGATCAGAGTGGTTATTAAAAGTTTATGACATTACAAGATCGCATAGAAATTTTATCAGAAATTGGGACAGAATTATCTCAATTAATTGAAAATCGAGACTTATACGATTTTCCGGGATACGAAAAAATAAATCTGGAAAATTCTTGGTTTACTGAAGAATTCGTTAAGAATTCGTTCAATCATTATGCTTATTTATTGACAGAAAACAAACTAACTGATTGGACTAAGAATTATGATTTTTCAAAAGATTTATCAAAAAAAACTTTAGGTATAATTATGGCAGGGAATATACCTTTGGTTGGTCTTCATGATTTTATCTGTGCCTATCTTAGCGGAATTAGTACGATTATAAAACCGAGCAGTAAAGATTCTGTTTTAATAAAATGGATTATCAATAGGATTCTGAAAAAACACAAAGAAAAAAACTATTTGATTAAAATTGCAGATGGGTCTATCAGTAGGGTTGATGCAATAATTGCCACAGGCAATAACAATTCAAACCGTTATTTTGAATATTATTTTTCAAGTATTCCATCTATACTTAGAAAAAACAGAAATTCAATTGGAATACTTAGTGGCAATGAAACCGAAGAAGAACTATCAAAACTGACTGATGATATTTTCTTATATTTCGGATTAGGTTGCAGAAGTGTGAGTTTGATTTACATTCCGGAAGATTATGATTTCAATCCTTTGTTCAAAGCTTTTGAAAAGTATAAACATTTGATTTATCATCATAAGTACGCAAATAATCTGGAATACCAATATGCAGTAAATATTGTTAGCAGAATTCCGGTTTTAAATCCAGGAAATATTATTTTGATTGAAAACGATAAAATAAATTCACCCGTTGGTGTTTTACATTATAAATTTTATAAATTTGCCGAAGATATTTATAAAGAGATAAATAAGAATATAGAGGATATTCAATGTGTTTCGACCAGTAAATTATCAAAATCTTTTGAAGTGGAATTCGGAAGAACACAATATCCGGAATTAAATGAATATGCAGATAATATAGATACGTTAAAATTTATTTTAACATTATGAGCAGAATAATAAAATACAGAATTGTAAGTGCTTACGATGATGATTTCGTAAGAGATATAGAAATTGAAGAAGACAAAACCTTTATGGATTTGCATTTGGCTATTCAGTCAGCTTGTAATTATGACCCAAGCTTATTAACAACTTTTTATCTTTCAAATAAAAATTGGGATAAACTTCAAGAAATTAGTGCCGAATGCATTGACCCCGAAACTCAAAAAGAGGTAATGCTTATGGACAGCACTAAATTAGCCAAATTCAAACCTGTTGTAGGACAAAGATATATTTACATTTTCGACTTTTTCTCAGTAAGAGCATTTTTTATTGAAATAGTAAACATCAGAGAAAAATCCGAAAGTGATGAAAATCTCCAATTTCCTATATGTACACTATCTCACGGAAATCCTCCAGAACAATTATTTGTTGATGATATTACCGATGATAATGACATCGAAGATGATGATTTTAATGACATTGATGATGATTTATATGATGATTTCAACGAATATGGATATGATAATTTAGATGATTATTAGAATTTTAAAATGACAAAAAAACTTTTTGTTATTCTAGGTCCCACAGCAATTGGAAAAACAGAGCTTAGCATTGAAATAGCACAAAGAATTAATTCAGAAATTTTCTCTTGCGATTCGAGGCAATTTTTTAAAGAATTAAATATTGGAGTTGCCAAACCTGATGTAAATCAATTAAATACCGTAAAACATCATTTTATAGGGCATATTTCGGTTACCCAACATTACAGTATAAGTAAATACGAACAAGATTTTCTCGCTTTATCGAGTGAATATTTCAAAAAAAACAACATTGCAATTTTGTGTGGAGGTTCGGGTTTATATATTGATGCTGTTTGTTATGGAGTTGATGAAATGCCTGATCATGATCCTAAAATTCGTGAAGAAGTAAATGTTTTTTTAAAAACTTATGGCCTTGAAAAGTTAAAGCAAGAGGTAAAAAAAATAGATCCGGAATATTATAACTCTGTTGATAAAAACAATCCTCAAAGACTGTTAAGAGCCCTGGAAATATACAAACAAACCGGGAAAAAATTCTCAGAATACAGGAAAAGAAATATCCCCAAAAGAGATTTTGAAATCATAAAAATTGGCATAGAATTAGAAAGAGAAAAACTTTATCAAAAAGCCAATTTAAGAGTGGATAAAATGATAGTAGCCGGGTTAATAGATGAAGTTAAAAGCTTATCAGTATATAAAGAATTAATTCCTTTAAAAACAATAGGTTACAAAGAAATTTTTGATTACTTTGACAACAAAATCAATCTTGAAACTGCGATTGAACAAATTAAACGAAATACAAGACATTATATCCGCAGGCAAATGACATGGTTTAGAAGGTATAATGATATTAAATGGTTTAACGTTGAACAAAAAAATGATATAATGTGTTATATAGAAAAATCTTTATAAATTTCAAAAATTGAAACTATGAAAAAAATTATTGTTTTATTAAGTGCCATTGCAATGTTTGGTTTATTTGCAAATGCTCAAAACACGCAACTTACTCAGTCAAAAATCATTTCCCTTACAGAATCAAATTTTGATGCAACAACTAAAAAAGGGCTTTACCTTGTAGATTTCTATGCCGACTGGTGTCGTCCATGTAAACTAATGAAACCCGTATTAGAAGAATTTGCGGGAAACTATGAGTCTAAAATTAAAGTAGTATCAGTTAATACTGATTATAATAAAAATCTCTCAACTCAGTACCAGGTTAGTGGAATTCCTTGTTTAATACTCCTGAAAGACGGAAAAGAGATAAAAAGATTGGTAGGTTATAGAGGAAAGGCAGAGCTTGAAAACGATCTTCAACAATGGATAAAATAAAAAAACCGGATTTGCCGGTTTTTTTATTATTCAACAGTCCAAGTACTCCCACTATTAAATACATCATCCATGCATTTAAATTTTGATTTACTTTTAACTTCTTCAATTTGTTGATAAAGCAAATCATCAAAGCAAGAAGCTTCAACGGCCCTAATAATTCCAAATACCATCGGAAAGTCAGGCAAATTAAGATTAGCAAGTGCAAGGTGAATAAATGGGTTCTTTTGTGTCATATCATGAACTAAAATATCCTTTTCGGTAATACCGTTTTCACCTATTTTAACTATCTTCAATTCGCCATTTTCAAAAATTAAGCCCTTATCTTTATTCTTACCAAAAATCATTGGTTTTCCGTGTTCAACCCACAATTGATTTTCTTCACGCTCATCCTTATTTGTAATTTTATTGTGGGCTCCATCATTAAAGATTACACAATTCTGAAGAATTTCAATTATAGATGTACCTTTAAATTTATCAGCAAACTTGAAGATTTCAACGTTTTCCTTAACGTTAACGTCAATAGTTCGTGCAAAGAATGTTCCTCCTGCACCAATTGTCAAAGAGCCAACATTAAAAGGTTTTTCTAATGTCCCATAAGGCGAAGTCTTTGTTTTTTGACCAAATTTTGATGTAGGAGAATACTGACCTTTAGTAAGACCATAAATTTCGTTGTTAAACAACAAAACATTAACATCAATATTTCTACGTACTTCGTGAATAAAGTGATTCCCTCCAATAGCGAGTGCATCTCCATCACCGGTAATTTGCCAAACGCTGAGTTTAGGATTAGCAATTTTTACACCTGTAGCAAGCAAAGCTGCACGTCCATGAATACCGTGAAATCCATAAGTATTCATATAATACGGAAAACGAGATGAACAACCTATACCCGAAACTACTACAAAATCTTCACGTTTACGTCCGGTTTCTGCAAAAGCTTTTTGAACAGCTGCTAAAATGGAGAAGTCTCCACAACCAGGGCACCATCTTACCATTTGCCCGCTTTTAAAATCTTTAGCTTCGTATGTTGTTGACATAATTTATTCCTCCATCATTTTTTGAATTTTTTCTACGATTTCATTCACTGTAAATGGTAATCCCTGAATTTTATTTATTTGTTCGTATTTATATTGCGGGAAGGTCATTCTCAAATAGTTGGCAAGTTGTCCCATGTTCATTTCACAAACAATAATTCTCTTATATTTTTCAAGGATTTCACCAAGATTTTTTGGAAATGGATTGATGTAATGAATATGTGCATGGGCAAGTTTTAAACCGTTTTGAGCCAATTCTTCAATAGCAGACTCTATATGTCCGTAAGAACTGCCCCAACCAATAATAAGAGTATCGGCATCTTCGAAACCCTCTACAATTTGCAATGGTATAAAATCAGCTATTTTCTTTACTTTACTGTCCCTTAACATTGTCATTCTTTCGTGATTTGCCGGTACATAAGAGACAGTTCCGGTAATATCCATCTTTTCCAGACCTCCGATTCTGTGTTCTAATCCGGGAGTACCTGGAATTGCCCACATTCTTACAAAATTTTCATCTCTTGCATAAGGCTGATAACATTCTACATCTTCCTTAGCAAATTTAGGTTTAATTTCATCTAGATCTTTAACAGAAACAATTTTCCACGGTTCGGTTCCGTTGGCAAGATAAGAATCTGTCAACAACAATACGGGAGTCATGTGTTCGATTGCAATTTTTGATGCCTGATAAGCATAATGGAAACAATTTGATGGAGTACTTGCAGCAATAACAGGAACAGGAGATTCTCCATTTCGTCCGAATAATGCCTGCATTAAATCTGCTTGCTCGGTTTTTGTTGGTAACCCTGTTGATGGTCCACCACGCTGAACGTCAACAACAACCAATGGCAATTCAGTCATAACAGCTAAACCAAGAGCTTCAGATTTTAATGCTAAACCAGGTCCAGAAGTGGACGTTGCTGCAAAATTTCCTGCAAAAGCAGCGCCAATAGCTGTAACAATTCCTCCGATTTCATCTTCTGCCTGTAAGCATTTAGCTCCCAAATCTCTTCTTTCTGCGATTTCCATTAAAATTTCAGTTGCCGGGGTTATTGGATAAGAACCTAAATAAAATGGCAAATTTGCCTTTTCGGCTGCTGCCAATAAACCCCATGCTGTAGCTATATTTCCGCTTATACTTTTATATTTCCCTTTTAGTCTTGTATCATTACTAACTCTAAACGACGGAATTGCCTGAATTGCTGAGGCATAAGAGGCCCCGCCTTGTAATACCTTTTTGTTAGCTTCTGCCAATTCAGGCTTATTTTTAAACTTCTTTTCTAAAAATTCCTCTGTATATTTCAAAGGAAATCCAAATAGCTTATAAACAATACCCAAAGCAAACATGTTTTTCATCTTCATTATAGTTTTGATATCTAAACCTGTATCCTGAAGAGCTGCTTTGGTCATAGAACTTATTGGTGCTTCAATTAAATTATTGTTTTGCTTTATTTGTTCAAAAAGTTCGGGAGTAAAACCTGCTTTTTCGAAATTTGCTTCACTAAAAGTATCCGAATCGGCTATTATGGTTGATCCCCATTTTATATTATTAATATTTGCCATAATAGCTGCAGGATTCAATGCGATTAGAACATCACATTTATCCCCCGGAGTATAAACATTTTTGCCAAAATGTAGTTGAAAACCTGATACACCACCAACTGTTCCCTGGGGTGCTCTAATTTCAGCCGGATAATCAGGAAAAGTCGCGACTTCTTCTCCCATTAAAGCTGTGGTATTTGTCAATTGTGTTCCGGTTAATTGTATTCCGTCTCCGGAATCACCGGCAATTTTTACTACCACATTGTCTAAATCAATAATCTTTTTACTACTCATATCAATTGTTATTTATTAAACAAAAATTACTGTTGAATTTCTTTCATACTAAGTTGTATTCTTTTTCTTTCTATATCTATAGATAAAATTTTCACTCTAACATGCTGATGTAACTTCAATACTTGTGAAGGATTAGAAATAAATTGTTCTGTAATTTGGGAAATATGGATTAATCCGTTTTCCTTAATTCCAATATCAACGAATGCTCCAAAGTTTGTAATATTAGTAATAATCCCTGGCAAAATCATACCTTCTTTCAAGTCTTCAATTTTGTAGATACTTTTATCAAACTCTAAAACTTTAACTTGTTTTCGCGGATCTCTTCCGGGCTTTTCCAGTTCAGCTACTATATCTTGCAATGTTGGTAATCCGAAATTCTCGTCAATATAATCATGTAGATTTATTTTAGAAACCAAGTCCTTATTACTTATCAAGTCATTGATTTTAACTCCGAGATTTTTAGCAATTTTTTCAACAACTCCATAAGCTTCGGGATGCACGGCACTGTTATCAAGCGGATTATCACTTTCTGGAATACGTAAAAATCCTGCACATTGTTCATAGGCTTTTGCACCTAACCTTGGAACTTTAATCAATTCTTTTCTAGATTTAAAATAACCGTTAGTCTTGCGATACTCAACTATATTTTGTGCCAATACTGGTCCTAATCCTGAAACGTAAGTTAATAAATGTTTACTCGCAGTATTCAGGTTAACTCCAACCGTATTTACACAGGATTCTACCACACGGTCAAGGCTTTCTTTAAGCATCTTTTGGTCAACATCATGTTGATATTGCCCCACTCCTATTGCTTTCGGGTCAATTTTAACCAATTCAGCCAGTGGGTCCATCAAACGTCTGGCAATAGAAACAGCACCCCGAACAGTAACATCATATTGCGGAAATTCTTCCCTAGCAATTGAGGATGCTGAATAAACAGAGGCTCCGTCCTCGCTTACAACATAAACCTTAACTTCCCTATCGAAATGTATTTTCTTAATAAAATACTCTGTTTCTCTGCTTGCAGTGCCATTACCAATTGCAATAGCTTCGATTTTATACGTACTGACAAGTGTAGATATTTTTTTTGAAGCTAAAGCAACTTCTTCTTGTGGTTTATGCGGATAAATTGTTTCGTTATGAAGAAGATTTCCCGTTTCGTCAAGACAAACAACTTTGCAACCTGTTTTATATCCCGGATCAATGCCCATTACTCGTTTTTTGCCAAGAGGAGGTTCAAGTAAAAGCTGTCTTAAATTTGACGCAAACACTTCAATTGCTTGTATATCAGCCTTTTGTTTAGCATCATTAAAAAATTCATTTTCGATTGATGGTTTTAATAATCTATCATAAGCATCTTCAACAGCTTCGGCAACAATTAAAGAGGAATGTTCCTTCCCTTTAACAAATAGATAATTTAATGATTTTAGTGCTAAGTTTCTATCGGGAGAAATATCAACACGCAATAAAGATTCACGATTAGCACGCATAATTGCCAAAATTCTATGAGAAGGACAATTATCTAATTTTTGGGAAAATTCAAAGTAATCTTTATATTTTTCGGCTTCGGCTTCTTTAGATTTTATAACTCTGGATGAAATAATAGCTGTTTGTGCAAAAATTTTTCTAATTCTTTCCCTTGCCTGTTTCTCTTCACTAACAATTTCGGAAATAATATCTTTTGCTCCCTGAATTGCTTCATCAACATCTTTAACTTGCTCGTTAACAAATGATTCTGCAAATTTAAAAACATCAAACTTTGGAGCTTGTTTCAGGATTGCTTCGGCAAGCGGTTCTAAGCCTTTTTCACGAGCTACCGAAGCTCTTGTTTTACGTTTTGGTTTATATGGCAGATATAAATCTTCAATTTCATTTATATCCCAGGTGGAATTTATTTGATTTAAAAATTCATCGGTAAGTTTCCCTTGTTTTTCAACTGAACTTATGATGCTTTTTTTTCTATCTTTAATCTCAACAAATCTTTCATACTCTTTTTTGATGATTTCAATCTGAGTTTCGTCGAGCCCGCCGGTTTTTTCTTTTCGATAACGACTAATAAACGGAATTGTTGCTCCATCATTTAGAAGTGCTACAGTGGCAGAAACATTTTTATAACTGATGCCCGTAGTTCTAACAACCAATTCCAGTAACTCAGTCATTTAATTATTATTATTATTATTATTATTTTTTGCAAAACTACTACTTTTTATAAATTTAGAGAAATTAAAACCTTATTATACAACATATTTTTGTAAATTTTTAATTGATAATAGTCATATAAAATTATGGAATTTATCAGTTAAGATTGTCATTAAGTTTATTCATAAATTGGTATATATAAAACTATCGAGAAAGTTTTTATTTTTGCAGAAACGAATTTTTAGAATTTGAAGCTTAGTAAAGAAAATATTAACGCTATTCTAGGAACAATTTTGTTTCATCTTATTATCGTTATTATTCTTTTAGTAAATAAGATTCAATCCTTAACAATTCATGAAGAAACCTACATGATTATTGAGCCTGAATATATTGAGGAAATCACAAAAAAACCTGTTGAAGAAAATATTCTTGGCGAAGATTTTAATATTCAGGACTATATTAATGAATTTAGAAACGTAGCCTCAAACAATCCTGTGCAATATCAAAAATTTGAAGCAATGTCGGAAGATGAGCTTAGAAAATATTATGAAACACAATTTTTAAATGAAAAATACGGAGATAATCCAATAAGATATCAAGATAAAAATCAGGGGAATCAAGATAAACAGGAAAACAAGGAAAACTCTAAAAATGATAAATCTAAAAATGAGAATAATAATTCCGACAATTATCAAAATTATTCTGGTCCTGCACTGGTATTTGTAGAGCTTGAAAATCCCAAGAGGGGCAAAATATATATTGAAGTACCTGTATTTACATGCCGTCATGGTGGTAAAGTAGTTGTGGATATTCTAATTGGCTCGGATGGCAGAGTTCGTTCTGCTAACGTTATTTCAGCAAATTCATCAGGTGATGCTTCGTGCATTTCTGAAGCTGCTTTAAGAGCTGCAAGAAATTCAAGATTTACCATGATATCAGGAGGCAAAAACGAAAAAGGAAAAATAACATATACTTTTATTGAACAATGAAATACAATTTTAGTACAATCCAAACCGATAAAAATAATGAAATTAGATGGATAAAACTTAATAATCCATTGAAATATAATAAGATAAGCAAATTATTTATAAATGAACTTGAAGTTATTTTCGACCATTGCATTAATGAAAATGATTTAAAAGCAGTTATAATTTATAGCGATGATAAAGTATTTTCGGCAGGAGGCGACTTAAAAGAAATAGCTGGTGCAGATTATAAACAAGCTGAATTGATGTGTTCGAGGGTTCAATCAGTTTTCAGAAAACTACATTCCATACCGGTACCGGTTATTTGTTGCTTGAAAGGAATTGTTTTCGGGGGTGGGCTTGAGCTTGCTCTGCATTGCGATATAAGATTTGCCGACAAAACCACAGTGCTAAAAATGCCCGAAACTGATTTAGGGCTCATTCCTGGTGCAGGAGGAATAACTTTACTTTCTAAATATCTAAGTCCTGCTGATACTTTTTATTATTTATCTATCGGAAAAGAAATCCCCTTAGAAAAAGCTATTTATAAAGGTTTGCTTCAAGAAATAATTGAAGATGAAGATGTGATTAAATACGGTTTTGATTTTGCAGAAAAATTAGCTGTAAAACCAAAAGAATCTTTAACTGCTTTAAAGTCTGTTCTATATACAGCTCTATATAATGACACACTTGCCGGTTTAGATGCAGAAATAAAAGAATTCAGTTCTGTTGTTCAACTTTGTGGCAATAAAAAGATAGAAATGTTTTTTAAAGATAAAAAGAATAAAAATGAGTGATAGCTATATCTTTACTGGAATACATTTTGTAACCGGACAGTATAAAATCAGCAATTCAGAAATTCAAAAAGCCATCGAATCAGGTATTTTAGAAGGATTCGATCAAAATCGCATAAAAGAATCTGATGAATTCAAATCACAATCAGACTTAAACGAATTTGAATTTTTATGCAAAACACTTATGGGATTTGAATTTCGGTATCACGTTGTACCATTTCCACCGGATTTTAATCACATGGAAGAAGCAGAAGACGTAGTTTCACTATGCGTCAAAGCCACAGAAAATGTTCTTCAAAAAACCGGACTTAAAGGAGACGATATTGATGCATGGTTTGCAAGCACTGCTACACAATCGCATATTACTCCAGGAATAGCAGAATTTATTAAATCTTATTTTACGGGCATACACAATCAAAAGCCAACATATTCATTAACATCTGCTTGTGTTGGATTTAACATCAACCTTGAAAATGCCATAAATTATTTTAAAAACCATCCTGAAGCCAATCATATTTTAATAGCTCATGGAGAGATTATGTCATCCTTGCTAACTAAAGAAAGAGATTTTGTTCCTTATGTAACTTTTGGGGATTCTGCAGCAGCAGTGGTTCTTTCACGTGTTAAAACAAAAAAACAATGTGGCGTTATTGCAATTACCAATCATGAAGATACAACAATGATTGACTTTTTAGCTTCTGATTCAAAAGGAAATCTGATAATGAATCCCAGAATGGTTAAAAACAGAGCCGTACCAAATATTACAAAAGCTTTCAAAATAATCGAAGAAAAAAGTCAAACTGGATTTGTTGATGTTGACATTTTTATCCCGCATCAAACAGGAAATGCAATTGTTGACAGTGTTGTAAAAAACTTGAATCTTGACCAAAATAAAGTTTTCAAAGACATTCAAATAAAGTATGGAAATCTCTCAGGAGCCTCAATTCCTGCGGCATTTTGCGAACTTGAAAATCAAAAAAAACTATTACCCGGCATAAAAGTTTTTACTGCTGTAGCAGGACTTGGTGGAGAATTTGGGGGCTTTTCCTATATTGTTCCGGAAGAAAAAATTAAGTTTGATTCTAAAAAAGAATTGGAAGGTAAAACTATTCTAATTACTGGAGCTTCAGGAGGATTAGGCAAAGAAATAGCTCTATGTGCTGCTGAAAATTCTTGCTCAAACATATTGCTTCAATATAATTCCGGCTCAAAGGAGGCATTAAGTATTAAGAAAAAAATCGAATCTGAATTTGGATTATGTTGCAGAATATACAAAGCAGATTTATCAAACGAAAAAGAAATAAAAAACTTTAAATCAAACATTTTAAGTAACTTTAAATCAATTGATTACCTAATTTGCACACATGCTATTACCGGTCCACTTGCAAAAGCAGGCGAAACTTCAATTGAAGAATATATAAGAGTTATGGAAGTAAATTATCGGTCTGTTAAAAATAGCGTTGAGATTTTTGCTGATTCAGTAAAAGAATGTGTATTAATTACAGGTTCGGTTGGCGAAGATGCACAATTTCCCGGGTCTGCTCCTTACGTTGCTTCAAAAAGAGCTTTAAGAGCATTTGCTAGAGAATTTGCAAATACTTTATATCAACGAAATGTTAGGTGTATTTATTATCTGCCGGGTGTTATTGATTCGGGAATGGTAAGCATTTTAAATGAACAACAAATAAGTGCTTCATTACAAGCAATAAGACAAAAAAAACTTACACCGGTAAGAGAAATAGCTCGCAGAATTTTGCATTCTACCTACAGACTTAATGTGCCTAATGTTCGCAGAAGTATGGAGTCGAAACTAATTGTAATAAAAGATTCTTATCGGAATTATTAATAATTAAAAAATACAATCAAAAATTATTCAGAATGAAGCATATAAATTACATATTTAGTGGCTTTGGTTATTCACACGGTAAATACAAAATCTCCAATAAGGACATACAAGATGCGATAAGTAAATCTTTTCTGTCAGGTTTTAAAGAAGACAGAATCTCAGAAAGCGAAAACTTTTTAAAATATAAAGCTAACAATCCTGATGCAAGAGCTTTTGATTATTTTGTGACCGAAATTATGGGTTTTTACGAAAGATACCATGTGAGTCCATTCCCGCCCACACGCAAAAAGTTGTTTTATTCAGAAACATCATTAGATTTAGCGGTAAAAGCAGTAGAAAACTGTTTGATTGACGCAAAAATAAAAGCTGAAGAAATAGATGCATGGTTTGTCAGTACAGTTTCACCTCAACAAAAAGCTCCCGGAATTGCAGCAAATGTAAAAGCATTCTTTGTTGAAAGTTCTAATTACACACCGGCATTTAGTCTTCAGAGCGGATGTGCAGGTTTTTTATTGAATCTCCAAAGAGCAATTGAATGGTTGAATTCACATCCCGAAGCAAAAAATGTTGTAATTGCTCACAGTGAAACAATGTCTTCGTTCTTGACTCAGAGAATTAAGTTTGTGCCTTTTGTTACATTTGGGGATGCTGCTGCTGCCGTTGTTTTAACAAAAATAGAATCAGAAGAAAAATTTGGTATTATTTATTTGAATAATTATCAAGACCAATACATGCTTGATTTTGTGGGTGTTGATAAGAACAAAAATTTATATATGGACGACCTGTTAATAAAAGACAGGGCCATAAAAAACATTACCGATTCAGTTGTTGATTGTCTTAAAGCTACAAATCATAAAATTGAAGATATTAGTTTTTTCGTTCCTCACCAAACCGGTAATGCAATTATTTTTCCAATAGCTAAACATTTTTCAATTCCTAAAGAAAAAATTATTCTATACGGGCAACACAAATACGGAAATGTATCGGGAGCTACTATTCCAATAACTTTAGCTCTGTTGCAGGAAAATAATGAGCTTTACGATGGTTCCAAAATTTTATGTGCCACTGCTGGTGTAGGGGGCAATTTTGGAGCATTTTTGTATTCACATAAAATCACAGAAAAACCTAAAGAGTTTTACCTATACGAAAATGATTTTAAGAATAAAACCTGCCTTGTATTGGGAGCTTCAGGACATATTGGTTCACAATTAGCAATAGAACTACAAAAAAGAGGAGCTGATTTAATTTTACAGTATAATTCTGCTCCTCATAAAATTGAAATTTTTAAAAATCATATTCAATTAAAATGTGATTTAAAAAAAGAAACTGATGTTGATAAGTTTATTAATCATTTACAAAACCTCAATTCCAAAATTGATTACGTTTTTAATCTTGCAGGAACCACTGAGGCGAACGATTCAATGCAAGTTAATTTTTATTCACCGATTAAAATATTTAACAATCTAATTAGTAAAATAAAATCAGCAATAATTCAATTAGGAAATTCATCTGAAGATTTTGCTTCAAACGATTGCTATGAATGGGCTGCATCCAAAAGAGCTCTACACGGATATTTAGCATCGGCAAGTGGCGAATTCCTTAAATACGGGATAAAGATTATTTATATCCAGTCAGGATTTACAAACCAAGGTATTTTTACTAAATTACCCGAAAAGTATATATTTAAGACAATGTTATTGTCAGGACAGGATGATAGTATAAAAACAGATATTCTTGTGAACAAAATTGTCAATTCTCCGTATAAATCAAAAGTTTTAGGTATGAGATCCTCTTACGAAAATGCAATGTTGCTTTATCGTTACGGATATCATCAAGATGTTGACATTTAATTGATTGTATGAAGAAAATATTTTTTTGTTGTTTGTTGCTCATAATATCTTTAATTATCAGTTTTGAAGTTTTTTCTCTTGAAGAAACAAGACTATTAAGGTTTCCAAATGAGTATAACGATACTGTAGTTTTTTCTTATGCCGGTGATTTGTACCTGGTTCCAATATCGGGAGGTGTAGCAAAAAGACTTACATCACACAGCGGATTTGAGATGTTTGCAAGATTTTCGCCTGACGGCAAAACAATAGCTTTTACTGCTCAGTATGACGGTAATACAGAAGTTTATTTAATACCTAAAACAGGAGGCGAACCCAAAAGAATTACCTTCACTGCCACTCTCGAAAGAGATGATGTCTCTGACAGAATGGGGCCTAACAATATCGTTATGAGCTGGACCAACGATGGTAAAAATGTTGTTTACAGAAGTAGAGGAAAATCTTTTAATGATTTTAAAGGACAACTATTTTTAGCTCCCATTGACGGAGGAATGAGTTCTCCTCTCCCATTTTCAACTGCAAGCTGGTGTTCATACTCACCAGATGGTAAAAAACTTGCAATGAATAGGGTATTCCGTGAATTCCGAACCTGGAAATACTATAAGGGAGGCATGGCCGATGACATTTGGATATTCGATTTTAAAACAAAAAGTTTTGAAAACATCACAGAAAACCCCGCTCAAGACATTTTCCCAATGTGGTATAATGATAAAATTTATTTTATCTCCGACCGCGATAGAATAATGAACCTCTTTGTTTACGACACAAAAACTAAAGAAACTAAAAAGCTTACAAATTTTACTCGTTACGACATTAAATTTCCAAGTTTAGGTACTGACAAGATAATTTTCGAGAACGGAGGATATATTTATTATTACGATTTAAAAGAATCTAAAATTATAAAACTGTTCATCTCAATTCAAGAAGACTTTTCATCCGGAAGATCAGTAATGAAAGATGTGTCATCTGAATTCAGGACTCCCGATCTTTCTCCTGATGGAAACCGATTAGTTTTGTCTGCAAGAGGAGAAATATTTAACATCCCCGTAAAACAAGGCATAATAAGAAATATAACAAACTCATCAGGAGCTCACGATCGGAATCCTGTATGGTCGCCGGATGGTAAATATATTGCCTATATTTCGGACAAAAACGGAGAATATCAAATTTTCATCCAATCTCCCGATAAACCAGGTAGTGAAATTCAATTGACAAACTTTGATTCCGGATATATTTATTCTCTAAAATGGTCTCCCGACAGCAAAAAAATTCTTTTTCACAATAAAAAACTTGAACTTAATTTTATTGACATTGAAACGAAAATAATAACTACAGTTCACCAATCATCTATATGGGAAATAAATAATTATAATTGGTCTCCGGATAATAATTGGATTGCTTTTAGTGATAAAGATGTTAGTAGAATTTCCAAAGTTTGGCTTTATAATATTCCAAAAAATACAAAATATCTTGTTACTTCTGAATGGTTTGAATCTTTTGAGCCGGTTTTCAGCAGCGATGGAAAATACTTGTTCTTCGTTTCTAATAGAGATTTCAATCCGATTTACAGCAGCGTTGAATGGAATGTTGCCTACAAAGACATGAGCAGAATATATTTTGTAACTTTATCGAAATTAGCAGAATCTCCTTTTACACCAAAAGATGACAAAGTTTTTGATCCCAAAAATACAAATCAAAAATCAGTTAAAAAGACTTCTGAACAACAATTCAATATTGATATTGATAATATCGAAAACAGAACAGAAGTTTTACCCATGCCCGCCGGAAATTTCTATAATCTTTTCTGGGCAGACGACAAATTATTCTATCTTGAAAGTAGAATTAATCAGGAAACAAAACTCTCATTCTTTGATTTTAAGACTCTTAAAACTGTTGAAGTCGGAAATTTTTCATACTATAAAATAAGCTTTGACGGTAAAAAGATATTGCTGCAAAAGGATAAAAATATTTATGTAACAGACTTGCCTTCAGGAAAAGTTAATCTTGAAAACCCCGTAAATATTAGTCCTTTGAATGTTATAGTTGACCTAAAATCAGAATGGTATCAGATTTTCAGTGAATCTTGGAGGCAAATGCGAGACTATTTCTACGATCCGGGACTTCACAAAGTTGATTGGCATAAGCAATTTGAAAAATATGCTGAACTGCTCCCATATGTAAATGACAGGCACGACTTGAATTATATTATCGGCGAAATGATTGGAGAATTAAATGCCGGTCATGCTTATGTTGGCGGTGGCGATCGCAAACAAATTAATCGTATAAAATTAGGACTGCTCGGAGCTGAATTTGAAAAAGACAAAAAATCAGGATATTTTAAAATTCTGAAAATTTATAAGGGAGAAAATTGGTACGAAAATCTTAAATCCCCTCTTCAAACTCCGGACAATGAAATTAAAGAAGGTGATTTTATTATTTCTATTAACGGTTTAAGTCTTAAAAATTATAATAACATTTACGAGTTATTAATTGACCAGGCTAACAAAACTATTGAGATTGAAATAAATTCCAAACCATCTGAAAAAGACGCAAGAACATATCTAATAAGAACCACCGAAAAAGAGTCTGAACTCATTTATTATAATTGGGTAAGAAATAATATCGAATACGTTAATTTAAAAACCAATGGACAGGTTGGATATATTCATATTCCAGATATGTCTGTTGTTGGTCTTAATGAATTTGTAAAACATTATTATCCTCAATTATCGAAAAAAGCTTTAATCATAGACGATAGAGGTAATGGCGGAGGAAATGTATCCCCAATGCTAATCGAAAGATTAAGAAGGGAAATGTCAATGATGGTTATGTCGAGAGATATTCCTGAACCAAATACCAAGCCCGGAGGAATGCTATTCGGTCCAAAAGTATTACTTATAGACCAATACTCTGCCTCAGACGGAGATTTATTCCCTTATCAATTCCGCAGACACAGGATTGGTCCTATTGTAGGAGTAAGAAGTTGGGGGGGAGTAATTGGTATTAGAGGCAGTCTTCCTTTTGTTGACGGAGGGCAATTATTTAAACCGGAATTTGCTCATTTCGACGAAACCGGGTGGATTATTGAAGGACACGGCGTTGACCCAGATTTCGAAGTTCAAAACGACCCACATAGAGAATTTAATGGAATTGACGACCAGCTTGATAAAGCTATAGAAATAATCCTTCAAGAACTTGAAAAATTTGAGAAAAAATTGCCACCAATCCCACAATTCCCGGATAAGTCTGGTTATTAGTTAGTTAGTTAGTTAGTTAGTTAGTTTAGTTAGTTGGTTGGTTAGTTGGTTGGTTAGTTAGTTGGTTGTGGATTGTGTGGAAAGGTTGAAATTATAAACCTTGAAACTCATATTTAATTCTTTTTAAAAAATTTATTTTTCTTCACTTTCATCTTCATTTTTTTCTTTAATGATATCGCAAACACATCTAAATCCAATCCAGCTTTCAGGTTTATAATATCTAAAATCCGTGAGGACAGTAACTTCTTCGGGACGTTGTCGCCATGAACCCCCTTTTGCAATTCCATACTCATCAATCATTTCAGCGACATTACCTAAAATATGATAAATCCCAATTACGTTTGGACTATAAGAATGCACAGGAACTGTAATTTCAGATTCAACCGGAGCTTTTATGTAATCATCTCCAAAATTAAATTTAAAAACCTCGTAAAGAGCTATTTTTTCTTTTAACAATAGCTTTCTTATTTTTCGGGGAAAATCATAAGCAGCAGCTTCCTCCCATTCCTTTCTTGTGGGCAATCTGAATTTTATACGCTTTGGTATCTGAACATTACTAATATCTGTACCCGGTTTGATTTTATTTTCTTTGAAATAAATATATTCATTAACTCTATCTGTTCTCCACTCACAGTACTTTACGGCTTGCTCATAGGTTACACCAACAACAGGATAATTGGCATAAGCCGGATGACGTAAATAAAGCGATACATAAGCCAATCTTGTTTTCGTTCCCCAGACTGTTGTATCAGGCAATATCGAAATAAACTCAGGACTTTTAGGACCATATTTTTTGGCTGTCCAGTACATATACTCTCTGTAATTGAGATTTGTAACCTCAAATTTGTCAATGTAGGTACTGTCATTAAGTTTAACTGTTCCGGGAGGTACAATTCTTTTTTGAGAAAACAAACTATAAAAAAACAAAATCTGAAATACTAACAAAATTAAAGTCGTCTTCATAATAACTAATTAAAAAATTTTAACAAATTTCATTTTTTTTTTTAATAATTCAAATGATTGTTAAAATTTATTGATAAAATTGTTTATAAATAATTCTGAAGATTTTTGGCTATTAAAACAAATAATTTTAATTTAGTCTAAAATTATAATTAAAAATGGAAATAAAAAATTACAACTTATCAATAAAGGCAATTTTAACGGATTACCTCGAAAGAAAAGGTTACAGAAAAACTCCCGAAAGGTTTGCCATACTTGACGAAATATATAGCAGAGAAGGACATTTCGACATAGAAAGCTTGTATATATCAATGAAAAATAAAAATTATCAGGTTAGCCGAGCTACATTATACAATAATATAGATATTTTGATTGATGCAGGCTTAATTATTAAGCATCAATTCGGGAAAAATCACAGTACATATGAAAAAGCCTATCAATGCGGTCAACACGACCACATGATTTGTTCAAGTTGCGGGAAAGTAATTGAGTTTTGCGACCCTCGAATTTCAGAAATAGAAAAAACCTTAAAAAAGAATTTTAATTTTGATATTACGCATCATTCTTTGTATTTTTACGGCATTTGTAAAGATTGTAAAACTAGGTAATTTTTTTTTTAATTGCGGATAAGATGAAAGTAGATGTTTTGTTAGGGCTCCAATGGGGTGATGAAGGAAAAGGAAAAATTGTTGACGTTATCACACCAAAATATGATATTATAGCTAGGTTTCAAGGAGGTCCCAATGCCGGACACACCCTTGAATTTAATGGGATAAAACATGTTTTACACACTATTCCTTCAGGTATTTTTCATGATAACACCGTAAATTTAATAGGTAATGGAGTTGTTATTGACCCTATTATTCTAAAAAAAGAAATTCTTGAAGCTCAAAAAATCGGAGCTAATCTTAAAGAAAATCTTTTAATAAGCAATAAAGCACAACTTATTTTACCGTCTCACCGTATTCTTGATAAAGTATACGAAGAAACAAAAGCAGAAAAGAAGATTGGAAGTACGCTTAAAGGCATAGGACCGGCATATACCGATAAAACAGCAAGAATAGCCGTCAAAACAGGAGATATATTTGATAGTAAATGTTTTATCGAAAAATATAATAATGCCAAAAGCCATCACATAAAAATTTTGAATGGTTACAATTATTTTGAAAGTTTTGATGAACTTGAAAAACAATGGTTCGATGCTGTTGAATTTTTAAAACAATTTAAATTTGTTAATTCAGAAAATTATGTAAATCAAGCAATTAAATTAAAAAAATCTATTCTGGCCGAAGGTGCTCAAGGTTCACTGTTGGATATAGATTTTGGTTCCTACCCTTATGTTACTTCATCAAACACAACCTGTTCGGGAGTATGCACAGGATTAGGAATATCGCCTAAAAAGGTAGGTAAAGTTTATGGGATTGTAAAGGCATATTGCACAAGAGTTGGTAGTGGCCCATTCCCAACAGAACTCACTGACGAAATCGGGCAATATCTTAGAGACAAAGGACACGAATATGGTTCAACTACAGGAAGACCTCGTCGTTGTGGATGGCTCGACCTTGTTGCTCTTAAGTACTCCATAATGCTTAATGGTGTTGATAAACTTATTGTTACAAAAGCAGATGTGCTAAGCGGATTAGATACGTTAAAAGTTGCAGTAGCTTATAAAGTAAACGGAGAAATTACAACAGAAATGCCTTATGATTTAAGCTCAATTAGCGAAATTATCTACGACGAATTACCAGGCTGGAAAAAAGATATTTCCAAATGTAGCAAATTTGAAGAATTACCTGTTGAACTTCACAACTATTTAAAGTACATTTCAGTAAATACGGGAGTAAAAATAAAATACCTAAGCGTTGGTCCCGACAGATCTCAAACGCTTAAAATTTAACCACAGAAAATTTTTGTGGTTAAATTTTGCAATTAAATAGGAAACTCTCTCAATAACTCATGAACGCCTTTATGAATTTCATACCAAAAATCATAAGCAGCTTCATGCTTATTTTCTTCGAAACGTTTCACCCAATAATCAAGTTCGGAATTATTCTTTTCGGTCTTTTGTTTAAGTTTTAAAAATGTAAAGACATAGTCAATATTTCTTTCTGATTCCCAGAAAACGCTGGAGTTACGGCTATTAATTCTACTAGCAGCCAAATCAATTGATTTTAAAAATCCCTCTTTGTCTCCAAACAATTTCTGCACTATATCAGGCATAATGTCTTCTGCCCATGCTCTATGGAATCTGCAAATACCAAGATTGTCGAGAATAAGTTCTTTTTTCATTCTAGTTGCAGATATTCTTCCTAATTCACGTGGAGAGAAAAATGCTCTGCCATAATCGTTGTAGTATTTTCCCATAATACCCATTGGAGACAAAACTCCGGGAGTCCAATACTGATTTGGCACCATCCAACCTTGGCGAGCAAATGCGGTATAAACAAATTTATCCATTATTTCTTTTGAAATGCATTTTGCCCAAGCTCTTGCAATTTTACGGGCACCAAGGCTCAAATCTATTTTTGATTCCGGTTTAACTATTTCATCAAGTAAAGCAATTGCCAAATTTGCATTGTGCATAGAATCATTTACCAGATCAAAATTATTTACATCCCATTTTGGTTTTCCTTTAACACCGAGCTCTTCTTCGCCGAGTAATCCTGAATCCATGCAATCCAACAACCAAGCTAAAACCCCACCGATGGAAATTGCATCAAATCCTAAACTATCGGCCTTATGATTTAATTTTTCTGCAGCACGTTGGTCGAAGATTCCACAAAGTGGTCCCATTGTATGATATGGTTCGTAATCTTTTTTAAATTCATCTTTCATTTTTTTACAAACAGCAACACAAGGCTCACCACAATTTTTGAATTGTTTGGGCATTATTGTTTCTTCATTAAACTGTGCCAGATAATGATCGAGAACAAATTCCTTGTGTATTTTGAGTCTTTCTTCACTTGACCAGTAAATAGTTCTGTAATTGAAAGCAGTCATGTGTTCGCCTAATGAAGCATAATTAACACCGAATGTGCCACCAGTGTTAAAATTCGGGTCATATCTGTATTTTGTTGTTGCTTCAAGATCTTTTGCCGACAATTTTTTATTATATCTATCTTCGAACCATTGATCTGCAACTTTTCGGTCACGGAAGTCCTCGTCAACAAATGTTCCACCATAAATCACAGCAGCAATTCCATGTTCTGTTAGAAGTTTAGTTCCAAAACCTCCTCTACCTGCCCAGGTATCTACATAAGTCAGTAAACCTTTTTTTACAGGTGCCGAGCAAATAGCTCCTATATCCGTATATTTTGATGCCGGACCAACGGCTAAAACTCTTGGGTCTTCTTCGTATCTGTCGCCAAAAAGATTTAAAGCATGTTGCATCATAGCATAAACCCCTTTTCTGCCTTGTTGCCACACCTTATCAACATCAACAGGAACAATTTCTATCTGAATTTCTTCACCATGAATACGGTTAAGATATAAAATTGAAGGAGTTACAGCTTTTCCCTTGATTGAAAGCATATTTATCCCCAAATTATCGAATACAAGACCTGCACCACCCATACTCGAAATATAAAAGCCATGCCAGCAAGGACTTATGCCGGTAAATATAAGACGATTAGACCCAGGGAAAATTGAGCCTGCCAATAATCCAGTGCCAATGTTAAGACTATTATGTTTATATGCCAAATGTAATCCTAAATCAACAGGTCCCCAAAATTTTCCGATATTGAATCGCATGGTTTTATAAAATCCGCTGCCTGCATCAATCATTAAAGTTTTTAACTGTGATTGTAACATATCCTTTTGTTTTTATTATTTTTGCAAAGATATTATTTTTACTTAAATTCAGTGAGAATATTCAATAAAAACATACCAAAACCCTGAATAAATGAAAGTAATAAAGTTTCTGGTTCCTTTAATTGTAGTTTTTTCATTTGTAAATGCTAATGCACAAAAAACTGCAAAAAGCATAATTGAAAAAGAAGTTGTGAAATTACTCGAAAAAGATAAAGTGCTTTTATCAGAAGTTGAGAAAAAATGTGAAGGAGATTGCTCCTATTCAGGTCTTTGGAAAAATAAAAAACAAAAAAAGAAATTTCTTGATTTTGATCAAAAACTAAAAACTAAATTATTAAGCAACTTAAGTACTCCTTCTTTTTTGATAATTCGATAATTAAAACCGAACTTTCATTTCCGAACAAATCTCTCAATTTTCTGGGGAGTGTAATTATTAGAGATAACTATTTCGATGCTATAAACGAAAAGAAAACTCCGGATTTACCGGTTTTGATTTCCGAAAATCAGTTTTTACTACCATCACCAAACACCTCCACAAGTTCGTATTTATTGGCATTTAATTCGGAAAAATTTTTCAATACATCTCTCAACAATCAATTATCAGGAGAGTTTAAAGATTATTTTAAAGCTAAATTTGATTTAATAAGCAAAGTTTCTGAATCAGAACGAAACAATTTACTGGCAGCAGCAGGAATTTTTACCAACAGACTTGCCGAAATTTTCGAAAATCTCGAAACGATTTCCTCAAAAGACTTTTCACCGGTTTATTATTTGTGGTTAAATCACTGCAAAGGTAATGTTAACCCAGGAGATAAAATAATTAAGGCTTTTGAAGGACTTTGTGTTTACATAAGAAAAGGGATAAATTCTGAACATCAAACTTCTTTAGAAATAAATTCCGGATTTAACATTAATGCTTTTCCATTTGTGAATATTCAAACAAACCAATCGAATGAATGGATATTTAATTATAAATTAAACATTTCCCAAAATACCTATGATATTTATATGTTCGACATACCCGAACTTACAGAACTTCCCTCAAGCTCAAAAATACTTAATTGTTGGAAACGATTAAGTTCTAACTGCCATATTGACTTTGTAAGCTCAAATATGTTGGTTAGCGGCAAAAAATTACAACTAAGAGTCAAGTTCGGTCCAATTGCCGATTTTGAATCAATAAAAAACATTATACTCGATGAAAAATATACACTAAGCAAAATTCCGGATAATAAAAAGTTTGTAAAATCAATAAAAATCACCTCCGATCCCGGAAAAATTTCAATTGATGACGATAATTTTTGTTACTTAATTGTTGAGGTTTTAAGAGATGAAAACTTTATTTCACTTAATTATTCAACATTATCTACTATTATCAGCAATAATCTTTATTTGAGACTATACTACGATATCTCGTGCGGCAAAGATACACTGGATATTAAATATGCTCCCGTAGAAATAATTACGGAAAGATTTCCTTCACCAAGAGCAGATTATGAAATTAAACCGGTTAAATTGGACAAGTTTTTTGAATACTCTTCAATAATTAATTTTTATTCTAATAATACGCAATTCAGTGTTGGAACAGCACCTTTTCCGCCACGAATTACGGAATTAAAAGTTATTAGCGGAAGTGTAGATCAAAAATTTCATCAGTGTTTGAAAGAAGCGAGTTTTAAGATTAAAAACATAAACCAATTTGAATTAAGTTTTAAAATTCCTGCAATAAATAATTACTTCAGTGCAGAACAAAGAAGCATTGAATTAATTGCTGTTATTGAGTTTTATTCAACTTCAGGCAATTTGTACAAACGCCAATTACCGTTAAAGCTGATTGCTCCGGATGAAATGCTTAATAAACGTCTTCCCAATTTGCAAGTTATAATAAAAGACCCAAATGAATTGTTAAAATTGCTTGACAACAATGCAGTACTACCTGATGGCAAAACTATCCAAAAGGCTAAAGAAGGATTTGATTTTAAAAACGACGAGGATAATATTAAATTTATAAAATATTTAAAGAGAAATAACGTAATAACAGAATCGGTTTTTGGACATTTCAAAGTATATGTTAAATTTTTAAATTTTTAATATAGGCTAATTCAATTTTAATTTAAGGTCATTTCATGTATTGTTCTAGAAATAAAGTATTTATAAAAATTTTAACTGTAGCTCAGGATTAATGCGTTTTCGATACTACATTTCGTGAAAATTATCCAGACTTAAAACCCAAATTTCGAATAAAAAAATGTAAAATTTGTCTAAAGATCGACACTCTATGGTTTTGAGGCTCTCAAAACGCCCAGAATGCTGATGTTTTTCCAAACACATCAAGCATTAGTTCATTAAATTCCTAATCATTATTATGATATATGTAAAATTATCAACAGTGTAAAATATTGAATTTCTGATATTTATAATATTTTTTAACAATTTAAACTAGTTTTTTTTAAATTCATTTGTAACATATAAAAAAAATGTATATTTTTACTAAAAATTATTGTTTAATTAAAATCAAAAGTTATGAAAAAATTATTCATTTATGTAATTTCAGGAGTTTTCTTATTAAGTGCTTTTTCTTGCGGAAATAAAAAAGCTGAAAACCTTGCAGATCTCAAGAAAAAATACGATGGAAAAGAATTTAAAAACTGTGACAAGTTCTTAGAAGCAATGAACGAAAGCTTCGACGTATATTTTTCATTGATTGACAAGGCTTATGAAGGAAACGAAGAAGCTAAAAAAGAAATGGAAGAATTTGATAAATTTTTCAATTCTTTTGACAGTCAAGGCGAAAAATTCGAAAAAGATTGTCCGGAAAAATTTGAAGAATTTCAGAAAAATTTAGAAAAAAAGATGGAAGAAAAAATGGAAAAATTAATGAAAATTTATGGCTTAGACGAATTGAATAATACCGAAATGGAAGAAGGTGATTTTGCAGAAGATTCTATAGCAGAGGAAGTTGTTGAATAATTATTAATAAAATTAAAAAAACCGCTTTCGAGCGGTTTTTTTTTCTATGAAAATTCTAATTCACATAGTTTTCATTTCATTTGTTCTTTTATCTTGTAATAGAAATGACAAAAAGAATTTTGAAAATTCGAAAGAAACAGAGCTCGCAACAGAAAACCTTGTTTATAAAAAGAAAAAAAATATTGTTTATCATGATTCATCAGTAAACATAAATCATTTAACTCCTCCAGAATCAAATCAAGATACCGTAAATGAAACCAATCTCAATTCTATAGTTTTAAATCAAAATGCCTTTGTAAATAGCTACAATGAAAACATTTTAGACTCAATGATATCAGGTTTTGAAATAGACATAATTGCAGTTGACACAACAAAATCCTGTAGTCAGATATATCAAGATGCATTGAATGTGTTAGAGAAATTCTTTAAAATAGTTGATTTGATTGAAATAAAGGATACAGCAAATATCAATCGGTTAAGAAATTTTGAAAGTTATACAAACAGAATAACACCGATATTAGAAAGATGCGACACAGAATACAATGATTTTATGGAAATTTTAGATGAGTACGATATTAAGTACAGAAATAAAATAGAACTTATACTTGAATATTAAATTTTATCTTTGAAATGATTTTTTGAAATTCAATTTCAAAATTTGGAGTGAAAATACCTTTTCCAAGATTCTTATTAATCTCAGTAATTTTCCAGAACTTAACCTCCTCTACTTCATCGTTGGGTGAAAAATTAATATTATCAAAAACTGTTATAAAAACAAATACCAATTCTTTTTCAATTGCAGATTCCCATACATATCGAGTTAGGAAATCAACTTTAAAATTCTTAATATATATTTCCTCGTAAGTTTCGCGTTTGATGGCATTTTCTATACTTTCTCCAAATTTAATATGCCCCCCTACAGCGGTATCCCATTTTCCGGGCTGAATTTTCTTTGTAGCCGAACGTTTCTGCAATAATAACTCACCTTTGCTATTAAAAACATGGACATGGATAACCGGATTTAACTTTTTAGAACCATCGTGAGCTGTTGTTCTGGAAATTTTTCCAATAATTTTACCATTCCCATCAACTTCAGCAAAGTACTCTTCAGTATCAATTTTGGAAATATATCTATTTTTGATGAATTCTATAATAAAAATAAAACCAAAAACAATATAAAGTAAAACACAACTTATAAATCCCCATGCTTCTTTGCTCATCCAAAAAACAGAGTAAAAAACCAGTAAATTGTGAGCAAAGAATATCCAGAACATCAATCTCATTGAATTTTGCATCTTTTTTTGAACATCCTCATTAAAATCCACACCTTTTAAATATCTTCCGGTTATAATTAAAAGAATATTTTTTTTGCCAAAAGCCGATATTCCTAGAATAATAAGCAAAATACTTTCTATAAATACAGGTTTTAATTTAAAAAATACTTCGTTTTGAAGAACTACAGAAATTAATCCCAATAAAACAATTAACGCGATATCAAACAGAACAAATTTATCAATTCTTTTTTCCTTGACATAAATTGCAAAAAATTGAATAATACCAAATATTATTGCAACAATTAAACCTGTTTTCGCACCCCAGATCTCATCAACAAGAATAAATACAAAAAGCGGGATTAACCCGGGAAGGATGGTTTTTAAGATGCGCTTTAAATCCATTTTTAAAGCAAATTTATGAATATTTTTTTATCGAATTTAAAAATTAAATAAATTTACAATCAAAACTTCAAAAGATGAAAAGCAGATTTTGTTTCAATCCTAAGCAATTTCAAAAGATTATTTTGTTTATTATCTTTTTTTCAATGTGTTTAAATGTTTTTGCTCGTATGGGAGGCGGAGGCGGTGACGGTGACATTGGAGTTGGCGACGGCGACGGATTAATAGAATTGATTTTATATCTGCTCTTTATGCTCCCCGAACCTTATAACTATTTATCTGTAACTACTATTATTATTGGAGCTATAATATTTGGAAAACTAAAAAAACAAGGTTCTATCCTTAATAAAATTGATAGTAGCAAAATCCCTTCAAAACAAGATGAAAAAGGAATCAGAGTATTTAAAGAAAGACATCCCGATTTTGAAACAAATTTATTTCTAGAAAAAGTTACAAAAGCATTTTACGATATTCAATCGGCTTGGACAGAAAAAAATATTTCAAAAGTTCGAAGATACATTACTGATGGTATGTACCAGAGAGTTAACACACAATTTAAAATGATGGAAATACTCGGACAAAGAAATATTATAGAAAAATTATCTCTTAAAAATTTAATCATTGATAAAATCGAATCTGACGGGGTTTTTGATATTATACATGTTGGAGTTTATGCCTCTGTAAAAGACAGTTTTATCTCAGAGAAATATCCTAATTTGAATTCCGTTTATTGGGAAGAATTTGTTGAATACTGGACATTTATACGAAAAAATTCCTCAAAATCAAACAAAGATATTTATTCTACTTATAACTGTCCTAATTGTGGTGGAGATTTGTCATCAAATATGGGAGATTTATCAAAATGCCCTTATTGTGGTACTATTACTAATAGCGGAGAATATGACTGGGTATTGAGTGAAATAACACAAGCTGACGACTATAGAACTTTTGGAAAAAGATTTTCATATTTCAGTAATACACTTGTTAATAAATTAAAAGAAATTGCAGAGGCAGATTCTGATTTTGCACCACAAATTATCGAAGATAAAGCCAGCAATGGATACTTACAAATCGAAACAGCGAGAGTTCTAAAAAACATTAACTATGTAAAAAGATTTGTTAACGATGATTTTCTTAAAAAATTAGAAAAAAACTTAAAAAAAGAAGCATATTTTGTATATAACCGAATTTATCTTAATCATGCTACTCTTATTGGAGCTTTGCAAAAAGACAATAAAAACATTTTGATTATTTCGCTTAAATTATCATTCCAAAGAGTGAAAATAGAAAACTCACAAGCAAAAATAATAGATCCTGTTATGATAAGCAAAAATGAAATTATGTTACTTGAAAGAGATGTTGATGCTAATCCTGCCAATGGGTCTATTTATGCTTATCAATGTCCCTCCTGCGGTGGAACATTAACAGATACTACAAATATAAATTGTCCCTATTGTGGAGCAATACTTAATTCCTCAAAATATGAGTGGATTATTTCTGACATAATGTCAGAAACTGAATACTTAAAATATTTTAATACAAATGCCCCTTATTTTATCGGTAACGTAAATCCGAAAAAATTAGACAAGATTTTAACCGTAAGAGACTATGCCTTTAACAATGTACTGGTAATGATAGCTGCAGATGGAATTCTTGAAAAGGAAGAAATTAATTTTGTAAATAAATTGGCATCTAAATGGGGTTATTCAAAATCAAAAATTCAAGGTATGATTGAAATGGCAATGAGCAATAAATTATCAATTAAAATGCCCGGAGATTCAATATCCCGAGAAAAAATATTTAAAATGATGGAAAAGGCTGCTAGCATTGATGGCAAAATATCTACTGAAGAAGCTGATTTGCTTGAAAAAATTAAAGCAGAGTATCGTATAAAAATCAAATAATAAAAAAAAAAAAAGACGGCATTCGCCGTCTTTAAATTTTATGATTGATTCTACTTAACCTCCTCAAAATCAACATCAGTTACCTCATCATTCGAAGAGCCTTTTCCGGTACTCGAAGATTGATTGCTATCTGAAGAACTGCTGCTCTGACTACCACTTTGCTGTTGGGCATTATATATATCTTGGGATGCAGATTGGAATGCTGCATTAATTTCATTCATTGCAGTATCAATGCCTGCAAGATCTTCAGATTTGTGAGCAGTTTTCAGTTTTTCGAGAGCCGACTCAATAGCAGCCTTTTTGTCGGCCGGAATTTTATCTCCAAACTCTTTTAATTGTTTTTCTGTCTGGAATATTACAGAATCAGCCTGATTTAATTTATCGATTTTTTCTTTAGCTTTTCTGTCAGCTTCTGCATTAGCTTGAGCCTCAGCTTTCATTCTTTCGATTTCTTCCTGAGTCAAACCGCTCGAAGCCTCTATTCTGATGCTTTGCTGTTTACCCGTACCTTTATCTTTTGCAGAAACCTGTAAAATACCATTAGCATCAATATCAAAAGTTACTTCAATTTGAGGAACGCCTCTTGGGGCAGGTGGAATTCCATCGAGATGGAAACGACCAATAGTTTTGTTATCACGAGCCATGGCTCTTTCGCCCTGTAGAACGTGAATTTCAACAGATGGCTGATTATCACTTGCGGTGGTGAATACTTCGGTTTTACGTGTCGGGATGGTAGTATTTGCTTCAATAAGTTTGGTCATTACACCGCCCATAGTTTCAATACCAAGAGAAAGTGGAGTAACATCGAGCAATAACACATCTTTAACTTCTCCGGTTAAAACTCCACCTTGAATTGCAGCCCCAACAGCAACTACTTCATCAGGGTTAACTCCTTTTGAAGGAGCTTTCCCAAAGAATTCTTCAACTTTTTTCTGCACTGCAGGTATACGAGTTGACCCCCCAATCAATATTACTTCGTCAATATCATTTATAGTATAACCTGCGTCTTTAAGTGCTATCTTACAAGGTTCAATAGTTGCATTAATAAGATGATCAACCATTTTCTCAAATTGTGATCTTGTGAGTGTTTTAACAAGGTGTTTTGGAATTCCGTCAACAGGCATAATGTAAGGCAAGTTAATCTCTGTACTTGTTGTACTTGATAACTCTATTTTTGCTTTTTCGGCTGCTTCCTTCAATCTTTGAAGAGCCATTGGGTCTTTTCTTAGATCTACACCTTCTTCTTTTTGAAATTCATCTGCCAACCAATTAATAATTACATCATCAAAATCATCACCACCTAAATGGGTATCTCCGTTAGTTGACTTAACCTCAAAAACACCATCACCAAGCTCGAGAATTGAAATGTCAAAAGTCCCACCACCTAAATCAAATACTGCTACTTTGATATCTTTATTTTTTTTATCAAGCCCATAAGCTAAAGCAGCAGCCGTAGGCTCATTGATAATTCTCCGTACATTTAAACCAGCAATTTCGCCGGCTTCTTTCGTAGCCTGACGTTGAGCATCATCAAAATATGCAGGTACTGTTATAACAGCCTCAGTAACTTCGTGTCCGAGGTAATCTTCAGCAGTCTTCTTCATTTTCTGAAGAATAATTGCAGAAATTTCCTGTGGGGTGTAGAGTCTGTCATAAATTTTAACACGCGGGGTATTATTTTCGCCTTGAACCACTTCATAAGGAACACGTTTAATTTCGTTAGCTAATTTATCGTAACGCATTCCCATGAAACGTTTAATTGAGAATACAGTATTTTTTGAATTAGTGATTGCCTGACGTTTTGCGGGATCACCAACTTTTCTTTCACCGTCTTTCAAAAAACCAACTACCGAAGGAGTTGTTCTCTTTCCTTCACTGTTTGGTATTACAACTGGTTCGTTACCTTCCATTACGGCAACACATGAATTTGTTGTTCCTAAATCTATTCCTATTATTTTTCCCATGTTTATCTATTTTTTATGTTAATATTAAATTTTTTCACGCTTTGTGAGGTTGCAATACTTATGCCACTGACAACTTTTATAAAAAATTGCCTTTATTGTCAGAGTATTACGACAAAATAAATATTAAAATCATAAAATAATATGACAAATTGACATAAAAAATAATATGAGTAATGCCATCCAAAAAATTATGTAAATCTTACACTCAATTCTATTTACATATTGTATGCTTAATATAAAATTTGATTGATAAGAGATGTTATAAATCTATATTTAACTTCATTTCTTATTAATTGGATATTGTATGTAAATACATCCTCAAAAAAAGTAAGTTATAATAATTTCAGTTAAAGAAAAATCAATAGTTTGATTGTTTTTCATAGAATTAAATATTTATAAATCTTAATATTATCTTTTAATTTGAATTTATTTTCAAAAAAAAATAATTATAAACTATCGAAACTTATAAAAAAATTACTAGTGCAAAGTATCAAATATTATTACATTTCGATAAAATTCAATCTTAGAATACTTATATAATTTAATTTAAGCCATTAAATAGTTTAATAAATTTTAAAGAAAGAATTTTAATTTTTTTTAATAACAAAAAAAAGCAACCATTTTTTTTTGATTTCGTTAAAAATACAAAAAGTAATTTATTTTATTAAATATACACACAAAGGAGAGGCTTAGATGCAGTGAGGAACAAACTCCCGACAAATAATAAATTTGGGAGTTTGTTTTTCTTTTTATATCTTGCAGAAAAAAAAATGATTTGTAATAAATGTTCGACTTACAACCCTCCACAATCAAAATTTTGCTATAAATGTGGAAACAATTTAGAAGAAAATAATAAAAACTTTTACAATAATTTTGAATATAAGTGTAATTGCGGAAATATATTAAAACCTCGTGACAGATTTTGTGATAAATGTAATACATGGTATCCATATACAAAAGAGCAAGCCAATATATCTTCGGATGCAATAAAGCAGAAAAATGAAATTAGACTTATTGCATCTGAAAGACAAATAAATGTTTCAGGAAATTCCAATAACAACTATAATAAGTCTCCAATTGACAATAACATTAAACAAAGTCACATTGAGGGAAGTAAAAATTATAAAAAAACCTTAAAAAATACAAAATCTGGAATAACAAAATATTTAATAATTTCAATAGCAGTATTTCTAATCATTTCGAGTATTTTAATATTATTTTTGAATAAAGACAAGATTTTCAATAAAACACACAATACTTTACTTAAATTTTATCCTCAAAAAGTCGTTCCAGGGTCGCTTCTTTATATTGACATTTCAGAAATAACCCCAATTGAAAATTTTAATGATTTTAATGTGTTTATTAATAATGTCGAAATACCAATAGTTTCAGTTGATGAGAAAATATTTATTGGAAGAGTTCCTGAAAATGCAAGCAGTGGCGAAATTAGTTTGTTTTCAGGAGGAAAGAAAAAACTTTCGAGTAAGATTGAAATTATTATACCTGAAAAAATCTTTATAGCTCGAGAGAAAATTAAATCTTCCAATAAATCACAAACTATTAAATTTCCCGAAGATATTCAAGTTGTAGTTCCGGCAGGTTTTGTTAAAAATGAAACTCAAATAGTTTTAAATAAAATTATCAATGCTCCCGAACCTGATATTTTGGGTAGCTATCAATTTTTCGAATATGATATAAAAATAGGTAATTACGAACAATTGCCGGATTTTATTGAAATAAGTTTTCCTCTTAAAGCAGAACTTTTTTCGAAAGACAAAGCTTTTGAGGATCAAATATTGGCTTACAGAAGAGATGTAAATTTTGAAGATTTAACAGTTCTACCCTATCGGTATGATAGTAATGCCGAAAGAGTTTATATTTACACAGATCATTTGTCATTAGCCGGAGTAATAATAATCGGAGGCTTGGTTGTTGGCGGAGTTGTTTCTATACTCGGACCAGAGGCACTTGATAAAATTTCTTATGATGTTTACATAACTCCGCAAAAGAATTTTAGAATTCTTTACAATAAAGGAATAGAAAAAAACAGCAATTTTTTTGAAGATGGTAGCTGGGTTAGCAAATATTCTCCACAAGTTTTAAACACATATAATTCCAAATATCCGAAATATGTACAAGATGTTGGAGAGATGTTTGAAATAGCCTTAGCAAATTATCAAAAAGCAGGACTTACGGAAATGGTAAGCAAGAACAATATTTTTGGAAATAAAACAAATTATCATATCAACATAAAATTAAATTCTTATGCATCAAAATTATCCCCCGGTCCTTTATATTTATCTCATACAGGATATATTCATATAGATGCACCTCTTTATTTAATTGAGTTCAGAGGCAAAAAATCTTCATGTTCTTACATTGGTCATGAATTATTTCATCGTCAGCAAGCAGAATATTACAATTTCACAAGATTTAAAAGATCAAAGGATTTTTGGTGGATAGAAGCCTGCGCTGAATATGCAGGTGATAGAATCGCATGGAAAAACAGCGTTAACAATTGGAATGGAGAAGTATTTACAAAAATGTTTAACGATATTCCTCCGGAATATCTAAGTTTTCCTATAAAAACCACCGGCAAACCAAACAAAAACTTTGCAAATGAATATGAATATAACACAGCAGTATTTGTTTATTTTCTGACAGAAGTTTGTGGTTTTAAATTCAATGAACTAATTGCAGGAGGAGCAAAAGACGAGCCCATTGAAAGTTTGAACAGTTTTCTGAAATCCAAAACTAATAATACAAACGGAATAAATCATTATTACAGACAATTTTCTATATGGAGCATATTCTCTGAAGGAAACTATGGAACAGGGTATTTTAAAAATTATAAACCGGCAAATTTTGAAAAAAATTCAGATATCAAAGAAATAGCTGAGAAAAAAACAGAAATATATCTGCCAGATACTAAAGAATTTGAAATCAGTACTGAAGGAAACGACGGTATCTTGATTGACATTTTTAAGTTCTCGGGAAACAAGAAACTGAAAGGGGATGATATAGCAAAACCTATTGAAACATTAAATCCGGGAAACACATTTATTATCAAAAATTGTAAAAGCAATGAAATTTATTACATTTTAGCCACAAATCTTTCAGGCGACAAATCCGAAGCGAAAATTAAACTTACGACAAAACATGATAAAGAAACTATTGAAATAGATACGCATACATTTCAATTTTCTGGAAATTACTCGTCAAAATTATATGCTATAAAACTTAAAAACATTGAATTTACAGTAAGTCCCGATACCATAAAAGACGGGAAAATTAATAATGAATATACTTTTAAAATCAATGCGGAAAATATTCCGCCTGAAGTTGTGAGTGTTTACATAGAGTACGATTTTGACGACAGTCAAAACAACAATTCTAAAGGTATTACATTGCCAATTAGTGTTGATAAAGACAGAAAAATTGAAACCGAAATAAAATATAAATGGAAATATCCTTTACGCAAATCAAATATTAAATTCAAATTAAAAAATGCTGTTAATGATAAAGAACTTGCAAAAGCTGAGGCATTTATTCAATTTTATACCGTTACTATCACAGGGGCAAGAATCATCAATTATGAATTAAAAGGAGGAGCAACAGAACAAACACATAAATTTGTAGCAGAAGCCACTCCTTCAGGTAATTACAATTTTGAATGGGATTTTGGAGACGGCACTCCTGTTTTAAAGATTCCCGGTAAAAATAACAAATGCCAAACCGAACACAGATATAAGAATCTTAAACCTGGACAAAAATTTAAGCCTAAAGTAAAACTATATGATGATAAAAACAACTTATTAGACGAAGATGTAATTAATATAAACATAGATTCTAAGTCAGAACCAGTAAAGCCTGACAACAAACCACAACAATCGAATAATTATTATATAGATTTTAGAATATTCGTTTATACTAATTATACTGATAGTTACCAAGATAATAATCAAAAGTGGAATAGTTCGCAATATGAATCGTTTGAAAACAACTATCATACAACTCTCGGGATGCCAATAAACAAAGGGAATTCTTTTTCAGCATATTTTACTCGAGGTAACGGATTTGAAAAAATATCCGGGAATTTTGATAATAAAAAACTTAATAGATTAAATTATGAGAGAGTAAAAAGCATTTATTCTGGAAATACTAAAATTAGAGAAGAAAGTCTGTCTTTAGAAATTCGTGATATCCCAATTGAAGAAGCAAACGAATATGGAATATCATTTTTATTGTGGGGTTGGGATTGTGATAAATTGGCCCCTGATCCACGCTTTGAACGCAGCATTGTTAAGTTAGAACAAAAGGTAAAGTTTTTTCCGTCAGGAAAAGAAATTTCTATTGCTAATCTGGATTTTAATAAATCAGAAGTTTATTCCTGTAAAAACTGGCAAGACTTGTGGGCACCTCGAAGTCATATTAGAGTTTCTATTTCTTATGGCAACTGAAACTAAAGATTTTTTCAGGATAAACAAAGTGAAATCTTATGTCAGGGTTAGTTAAAACCTAACTAAATATTTATAATTAATAAGTTATTAAATTATGTCGAAAATTGTTAAAAGTATTATTATAATTGTTGGAGTTTGAAAGATTTTTTTTGTGTTGTAATATTTACTTTGCTTTTTGCAGTCGCTCAGTAAGAAAAAAATCTTGCTGCTGACTAAAAATAGACTTATCAAAAACGTGAATAAAACTATATTATAAACTTGATGGCAAGTAGTCATTAAAAATTTTTTCTAATTCATTGTATAATCGGGTTTTAAAATCTGAATAGTGTTTTTTATCGGATGAAATTATATTTAAACATTCCTTGTTGTTATGAGGGCTTTGATTTGCAATATTTTGTTCAATAAGAGTAAATATTTCCAGAGCTGTTTGTTCATCGGCGACGACAAAAATTTCGCAAAAAGGTCTTAAATCGTTAAAATTTATAGACGACTCCCACAATGCAACAATAATATTTTTTATTTCTTTATGGTGTTTATATTCTGCGACAACGCTTTCAACTTCTTCGGCAACATTTTTTACCTTTATGTTTGAAAAAATTTTCTCAACAGCTTTTTTTGCTTTAACTGTTAGGGAGGAAAAATATAATTCCAGCAATGGTTTAATAAAAACAACATTACCAACTTCTTCGATACGATTTAAGGCATTTAAAACCACTTCTTCGTCTTTGCTGAATAATTCTTCGAGTAATTGTTTTTGTTCTTTAGTTAATTTAATATTTTCTATTTGTTTTGTCATTTTGTTTTTTTTGCAAAATTAGAATTTTATTTATAAAGTTTTTTTTCGAGGCTCAAAAATACATCCGGTAAAGTATTAACAATATCCGAAGCAGTGGTTGAGATCATTGAATATTTATTTTTACACAAGTCGCCTGAAGATGAATGAACAAAAACAGATATAACAGCAGCAACTATAGGCTCATATTTTTGAGCTAAAAGGGCAGCAATAATACCGGTAAGAACATCTCCACTTCCACCTGTGGCCATACCAGGATTTCCTTTTACATTAATGTAAATTTTTCCATCAATATCCGAAATAAAAGTATGACCTGTTTTATAAACAATTAGTATTTTATTTTTATGAGAAAAATCACTCATAAAGTTAATAATTTCGAGCGTATTATTAAATTTTCCAAATAATCTTTCAAACTCCTTGGGATGAGGAGTTAAAATAGTTCCTTCAGGAAGCAGACTTTGAAAATTTTCAATTTTTGCGAGGCAATTTAATCCGTCGGCATCGATTACAGAAGGGACTTTTATCCCTTTAAATAAATTTTTTATTGAAGAAACAGTAATATCTTTAGTGCCTATACCAGGACCAATTCCTATTGATGAATAAGCATTAGAAAACTTTACGTGCGAAATTACATTTTCGTAATTGTCTATAGAGCACATAGCTTCGGGAACAGAAATCTGAATAATATCCAATAATTTTTGAGGAATATGAACACTTACCAACCCAACACCTGATTTTATAGCGGATTTAGCTGCCAAAACAGCAGCCCCGGCTTTACCGTATGAACCTGCAACAATTAAAGTATGACCATAACTTCCTTTATGATCGAAGCGTTTTCTTTTTTTTAGATGTTGTAATACATAATCTTCTGTTACAATTTTATATTTTGTAGGGGTATCATCCTTGGCTTGATTACTTAAACCAATATCAACTATATGAATATTTCCAAAGTAATTAAAATTTTCAGGAAGTAAAGCAGAAAGAACCGGAGAATCAATGCAAATTGTGTGTTCAGCTTTTATTGCAACAGTATGTTCATCTGCTGCCATTTCACTGAAAAATCCACTCGGAATATCAAAAGAAATAATTATTTTATTACTGTTGTTAAGTATTTTAATTAATTCTTCATATTTACCAGATATTTCTCGATTTAGTCCGGTACCAAAAAGAGCATCAATAATTACAGTGTTTTTGGAAAAATTAAAATTTAAAGGTTCTCGAATTTCGACAATATTATTTGGATGTTTTTCTTTCAAAATCTTTAAATTAAGTTCACAATCCTTACTTAGATAATCTGAAAATCTGCATAAAACGGCCTTAACATTATTAAATTCTTTTTTTTCGATTAACAACCTGGTAAAAGCCAAACCATCTCCCCCATTATTTCCTTGACCACAAAATACTACAAATTCTTTGTGAGTGTAATCAGGAATTATTTCAATAGTCTTTAATAATAGTGCATTTGCAGCTCTTTCCATAAGTTCAATTGAATTTACAGGTTCATTTAATATTGTAAATTGATCAATAAATCTTTTTTGTTCAGCGTTAAAAACTTTCATATTAAAAAATTTTTAAAAATCAAAATAAACGATTTTTTATTTGCAAATAAAAAAAGATTTTTAATTTTGTCAACGACAAAATGAATATTAACCAAAAATTGAAATAATATGTTTAAAGGACAACCAAAAGGATTGATTGCTGCAGCCTTAGCTAATATGGGTGAGCGTTTTGGGTTTTATACCATGATGGCTATATTGACATTATTTTTAATGTCAAAGTTTAATCTCACGGGTTCTGAAGCCGGAACATTGTATTCCATTTTTTATGGTGCTATATACATTTTAGCCCTTGTGGGAGGTATAATAGCTGACCAATTAAGAAATTATAAAGGCATTATCATAGCCGGGTTGGTAACAATGACTCTTGGCTATTTATTATTGGCAATGCCAGCGTTGATTACAACAAAATATATTGCATTGGGTGCATTACTGATTATTGCATTTGGAAACGGACTCTTTAAAGGCAACCTTCAAGCTGTTGTAGGTCAGATGTATGACAATGATCAATATAGAAAAAAAAGAGATTCAGGATTCCAAATTTTTTATATGTTTATTAATTTAGGTGCCATGTTTGCTCCATTTATGGCAACATGGATCAGAAACACTTTTGTAAAGTTACAAGGATTTGCATATAATGCTGAATTACCGGGCTTATGTCATCAGTTCATAGATGGAAAAATGGAGCAAGAAGTTATAAACGGACGTTTTTCAGAATTAGCAGCCCAAGTTTCAGGTGGTTCTCTGCCCGTAGATTTGGCAGAATTTGCACATAAATATTTAGATGCATTTAATACCGGATTTCACTATGCCTTTTTAAGTTCAGTTGGTGCAATGTTAATTTCTTTAGCAATTTTCTTATCAACTAAAAAGAGATTGCCAAACCCAGCAGGGAGTAAATCAGACAAAACCCAAATTTCCAAAGAAGAGATCAAAATGGATGCAAAAGAAATTAAGCAAAGAATATATGCTTTATTCGCTGTATTTGGTATTGTTATCTTCTTTTGGTTTTCTTTCCATCAAAATGGACTTACACTTACTATGTTCGCCAAGGACTATACAAGACTTGGTGGAATTTTTGCTTCCGCAGAAATCTTTCAATCTATTAATCCAATTTTAGTTGTTGGACTTACACCATTAATAATTATTCTATTTAACTTTTTATCAAAACGAGAAAAAGAGCCATCAACACCGCGAAAAATTGCTATTGGTATGGTCGTCGTAACATATGTCTGTGAAGTCAAGGAGCCATCAACACCGCGAAAAATTGCTATTGGTATGGGAATAGCTGCCTTGGCTTTTATTGTAATGGCTATTGGTTCATTAGGATTACCAAAATATTCTGAAATTGTTAAACAAGGAGGACTTGACGATGCACTTAAAGTTACACCATGGCTTCTGTTCTTTGTTTACTTTATTCTCACCGTTGCTGAATTGTTTATATCTCCACTAGGATTATCTTTTGTTTCAAAAGTTGCTCCTCCACACATGCAAGGTTTAATGCAAGGTGGGTGGTTAACAGCAACTGCTGTTGGAAACTTTTCTCTCTTCCTTGGTGCTATGATGTACGAAAATATTTCTATTTCATTAACATGGTCAGTTTTCGTAATAGTATGTTTAATTTCTATGGGGATAATGCTTGGTATGGTAAAATGGCTTGAAAAAGTTGCTAAATAACATTTTTAAAGTAATTCTTAAAAAGCTTACAAAAATTTTGTGAGCTTTTTTATTTTTTTAATTTAGCCTAAAATTTTCAAACATTTTAAACTTTAAAGCTATGAAAAAATTCCACTTAACATTTTTAACTTTAGTAATAATACTAAGCTATGGACAAAATCTTCTAGGACAGCAAACATGCATAGATTCTCACGTGATTAACTCATTACCATTTTCAGCAACAGGACTAACAACAGTGGGAACAGGTAATGATTATGGTCCATCAGATGCCTGCGGTTCGCCTGCAATGGAAAATGAAGATTATGTTTTTAGTTATACTCCTTTAAACAACATGCAAATTAATGTTGCATTAAAAAATACTCAAATTATTAATGGAGGATTTTTAAACTTTGCAGATATAGGGTTATTTATATTAGATGCGTGTCCGGATGACCCAACAGCTAATTGTGTAGCCAATAACGTAGCGACTTCAAATCCTTCTATAGCAAATATTGATTTAGTAGGAGGAACTACATATTATATTATCGTATCAACAGCTAATAATCTTTTAGGGAGTTCTACCAATGTTAATTTCGATATAGAAATTTTAAAAAATAATGATATTGATTTGGCAGTATCTAATATTATAATAGAACCTTCATCATGTAATTTAACTGAATCACCAATTAGTGTAGAAATTAGTAACTTGGGGATTCAAGACGTTAATTCATTTGAAATTAGTTATACAATCAACGGAGGTTTGCCGGTCTCACAAATTTTTGATGAATTTTTACCTTCAGGAGAATCATCAGTTTTCGATTTTACAACTAATATTGAATTTCCCTCTGTTGGAAATTATGAGATTACTGTTGAAGTTAATATAATAGATGATGAAAATACCGATAATAATACTTTAACTACAAACCGCACAAAATTTCCAATCTACGACACCCCACCCTATGTAGAAGATTTTTCTGCAGACAATGGATACTGGTATGCAGGTGGAACAGCATCTTCCTGGGTTTATGGCATTCCTGCAGGTACTATAATAAATAATCCGGGAGTTTACGGTACACAATGCTGGGTTACCAATTTATCAGGTAATGCAAATATGAATGAAAACTCTTATATTCAAAGTCCTTGTTATGATGTTTCTTCGTTTTATCTGCCAACAATTAGTATTGGAGTTTGGACAAACTTTGCTACATCTGGGAATTCAGCAAAACTTTTAGCCTCAATTGACGGAGGAGAAAATTTTGACATTGAGCTTTATCAATGGACATCTTCAACAGGTAATTGGATAATTTACACTATACCTGCAGCACAACTTACAGGCGCTAATCAGGTTATTTTCAGATTAAACTATATAGGTGGAATGGTTAATGGTGAAGGTATTGCACTAAATTATTTTGAAGTTAAGGAAGCGACTTTGTATGATTTAGGTATTACAAATATTTTAAAACCTTTCACTTCATGCAATATGTCTTCAACCGAAACAGTAACGGTTGAGATTACCAATTTTGGTGCAATGCCACAATCAAACTTCCCAGTAGAATATTCAATAGACGGAGTTAACTTTGTCCAAGAAATCATAAATGTATCAATTGAACCGGGCGAATCAATTATTTACACTTTTTCTCAAACTATAGACCTAAGTACCCCCGGAACATATGAAATAATAGCAAAAACAGTTTTAAACGTTGATGAAGACAATTCAAATGACGAAATAACAAAAAATATAATTTCTCAACAAAGTATTATTATTACTGATACCTACGAAGAATCATTTGAAAACGGGAATGCGGGTTGGTATGCTTATGGAACTAATTCAACTCTTGAACTTGGTACTCCAAATGGGACAACAATAGTAAATGCTGCCGATGGAACAAATGCATGGGTTACAAATCTTACAGGATTATCAAATATAATGGAGTTATCTTATCTTGAGTCACCATGTTTTGATTTTTCAGATATGGTTAATCCTGTTTTTAAAGCATCTATAATATATAACACTAATATGTTCGTAAATGATTTTTATTTGGAGTATTCACTTAATGGAGAAACCTGGGACACGGTTTATGCAGGAGATGCTTCAAATAACTGGTATGGTACCGGAATGATTGGATATGGGACATGGGGTGGTGATTCTCAAGGATGGATAAACGTAAAAACTAATCTCCCTAACCTTGGAGGAGAATCCTACGTAAAATTCAGATTTGTTTATAACACCGGTTTATTAACTATGCTACCACCAGAAGGTGTGGGAATAGACATGATAATAATTTATGATTGTGATGTATTCCCTGTTGCAGAATTTACATATACAGTTAACGGAAACACTGTTGAATTCCAAAACAATTCACAAAATGCCGATTCATATCTATGGAATTTTGGTGATAATCAATTCCTACCCTCAACTTCGACTGATCCCAACCCTGTTTTCACATATAACCTTCCAGGAAATTACTATGTAACACTAACAGCAACAAATGATTGCAGCAGCTCTACTTACGGAACTTTCATTGATATATCAACAGGTAATGATATATACACAATTTCAGGGATAAATATATTTCCAAATCCTGCAAGCGATAATATTCTAATTGAAGGGCTCAAAACAAATCAAATAACTATTATTGACATAAACGGTAAAACTGTTATGAATCAAATAATTACTTCGCAAACAGTTACTTTAAATGTTGAAGATTTGAGTTCAGGTACTTATTTTATTAAAACATTTGTTGATAACAATCCTATAACTATTAAATTTATTAAAGAATAATTTTCATAATAAAAAAGCCTCCCGTAATGGGAGGCTTTTTTATTTTATATCTTTTATATAAATCTTGTCATTTAGATCGAATTCACGAAGTGCATTTATTAAAATTAAATATTCATATTTGGATAATTCATCAATTGAAATTTCTTTTTCAAAAATTACTCCATTATCAAGCAAGTATTTACGATATGTACCTTTAAGAAGAGGGTTTCGTGGTGTTACAAATCTCACACCATCATAAAGTACAACATTCGCAATAGAAGTATCGGTAATAAGGCCTTTTTTACAAATTAGAATATCATCACAATTTCCACGTAAATCGAACAGTTCATTCAATCTGTTTCTATCTGAATATTTTAAGCAATACATAATTTGATCATCAAAAATTATTTTTAAAGAATCAATATTCCTTTTGATGTAGGGGCTTAAGTTCAATTCATATCTTTCATAGCTATAATTAAAACGACATCGCAAAATTTCGCTGTTGTCATATAAAGGCAATTGAAGTTTTTTAAGAACTATATTATTATTAGATTTTCCATAAAATAGTTTAATTGAATATTCAATCCTTTCCTGATGATATTCCAGATTATTTATTTTTCCTGAAATAATCTTAAATGTTTCAAACAATGGGAACATAAATTTTTTTTATCATTTCGTTATACTCGTCTTGAGGATAGCTTAAAGCAGTTATTCCACCTCCGCTTTTAAAATAAAGTTTACCGTTTTCACTTTCGATAAACCGTATTGAAACAGCAGTATCAAGAGTTTTTCCATCAAAGTATCCAAAAATTCCTGTATAGAAACCTCTATTATAATTCTCAGCCATCTTTATTAATTCTACAGTTCGCTTTTTAGGAGCTCCTGTAACCGAACCTGCCGGCAAAATTTTGATTAAAAGTTCTCCTATTTTATTACGGAATTCAGGTTTAATTGTTCCTTTAATTAAAGAACTAACTTGCAATATATCTCCGAAAATAGTATTTATCTTATCAATATATCGAAATCGTTCAACAGAAACATTGGTTGCCACAATATTTAAATCATTCCTCAACAAATCAACAATAGTATTATGTTCGAAAAGTTCTTTCTGATTTTCGAGAATTAGTTTTTCCGCATTCGGAATGTTGGCATCTATTGTTCCTTTCATCGGAGAAGTTTCTATAAATACATCATAAATTTTGACAAACCTTTCGGGAGAAAAAATAACAAACTTATCCTTAAACAATAATTTAAAAGGAGCCATGCTGAGTGCAAATATTTCTTTGAGATTGTAATCTGTTTCGAGTTGAGTTTGATATGTGTAATTAATTAAATAAGTATCACCACGTTGCAAAGCTTCACTGCAAATCTCGTAACCTTTTAAATATTCATCAAATAATGGTGTTTTAAAATTAAATTTCTTTTTAGTAGCTAAAACAATATTTTCTGTAAAGTTTGTTTTTCCGTTGAAATTAAAATAAACAGCATTTGCAGCAGCTTCTTGAGGTGAAAAAACATAAAATTCCGAACAATCGAAATCAATAAAAAAAATAAATTCTTTACCTGAATTAAATCTTTCTGACAATATTTTACTTATTTCGCAACTAAAGTTCATAGTATATGATAAAAATATTTTTGCTCGACAATCACGATAGTTTCACTTACAACTTAGCATCAATGTTTAATTCATACAAAAATATTAAACTCGAAATTTATAATCCTGAAAATACAAATATTGCAAAAATAAATAATTTTGATAAAATAATTTTTTCTCCAGGACCTGGTTTGCCCAACGAATTCCCAATAATGCAGGAAATACTTGAAAATTATAAAACAAAAAAACACTTTTTAGGAGTTTGCTTGGGACATCAAAGTATTGGAGAATTTTTCGGAGCTAAACTTAAAAATTATAATGAAGTTAAGCACGGTAGAATGCAAAAACTAAAAATATTAAAATCTAACAGTTTACTATTAAAAAATATTCCAGACAATTCTTTAATAGGTGTTTATCATTCATGGTATATCGACGAAATTAATTTTCCAGAAGAATTTTGTATTACAGGGACAAATGAAGACGGAATTATAATGTCGATTGAACATAATTTTTACAACATTCAATCAGTGCAATTTCATCCAGAATCTTTTATTACAAAATTTGGATACAAAATTATTGATAATTGGGTGAATAATAAGTAAATTAACTTTTCCCCTGTTTAGTATTTTCAGTACGGTATATTATTTATTGAAATATAATAATTATAAGTTGTTTTCCATTTTCTTTTGGTTGGAGCAGAATACACTGCTGTAGTTTGTTGTGTAATGAAATTTCTGTAGATATTCTCCATATCGGTAAATATCCGCCAGACAAACCTAAGATTCAAACTGTATTTTCCTAGTGGATCAAATCGTCGAAACAATGAAAATAAATAAAAATTATTATACTGCTGTAAATATTTTGTCGAAACCCCACAAAGTTTATGATTTATCCACAGCTTTAAATCTTTATTCATACCAATAAACCGATTTATCTTAATCGCTTTTTTAGTTTTCTTCACAAACTTTAAATCTTCATGATTAAGACTCATTTTCTTAACAAAACCTAAATAACAGTTTCGCGAAGAA
>Ga0208198_1000041_pt1 | contig 162228 bp, 129 predicted proteins | sample AD_JPNTR2_MetaG_FD_184446 | JGI IMG/M metagenome (GOLD analysis project Ga0208198, IMG submission 184446) | Active sludge microbial communities of municipal wastewater-treating anaerobic digesters from Japan - AD_JPNTR2_MetaG (SPAdes) (version 2) | ecosystem: Engineered > Bioreactor >...
CTGGCGCTTGCGGGACACCCGTATCACCCTGCTGTCCATGTAGTCACGCTCCGTTGCCAATGTTGACATGAAACATCCTCCCTCTAGTATATGTCGCAGTGCCACTCGTAATGCATATTGCTTGGTTCTCAGTATATCAAAGAAACCAAGCAGACTCAACTGGATGTCAGGGGATGGCAGTTGTGAAAGGGCCCTGCCTTCATAATATGAAGGTATGATATTTATGAAATGCACCTGAGATCAGTCAAGAGGCCGACATGAAGCGCCAGGATAATTCGAAACGTTCGATGGAAATCGCACGTGAGGCAGAGGAGAAATCCTTCAACGAGGTCCATCTTCATTGTAGATATAAGAATAGGGGGATTGAGTCGTGCGTACGAAGGTGCAGAAGTGTGGGAACAGCCTAGCCATTCGTATTCCTCATGGGTTCGCCGAAAAGCTGATGGTACAAGAGGGTAGCGAGGTGGATCTGTCACTTGACGGAGATCGGCTTGTCATTAAGTCTAAGCGCAGAGATATGTCTCTCTCTGAGCTATTGGCGCAGGGAACTGATGAGAACATCCATGCCGGGGTTGCAACAGGTGAGCCGTGGTGAAGTGTGCTACGTTCCAAAGCGCGGCGATCTGATCTGGCTCACGTTTCAGCCGCAAGCCGATCATGAACAGAGCGGTCGACGCCCGGCACTCGTTGTGTCTCCGGCCGCCTACAACTCAATGACTAGCAAATCTAATTCCGAACCCAAATTAGTGGTTACTTGACGCCCGATTATCAAGACCTTCCCGTCTTCTAACAAACAGTGAGGGTTATTTTCCAGCCACGATTCCAGTCCTTCCTCTAAGTTCTCCGATTTGAAGTCTTGCTCTGCGTATTCGACTAGTCTGTCATCATCGCTGATCTTGAAGATTCTCATAGACGCATCTCCAAGTCAAGACCCTGTATCAGGTTTAAGCAAGCGCCCTCGACAAGAACTCTATCACCGTCCCCCGCTTCAGGTCATCATGGTAGAATTGATTTCTATAGTTACGTAAGCACCCGTAGCAGCTTGTATCGCCATCCTCACCTCCACAATCGCAAAGCTCCAACCTGTGTAACGATTCCTCCAAGACATCGCGGAGCGCACTCTCACGGACAAGCCTCCTGACATGTCCTGCTCCGCCCGGCACATCATCAAAGAGGACAAGTACCCTACTGTCAGGACTGCCTACCGGTGCATATAGACACCCGTCAATATCCTGTCTTTCCACATCCAGAGCCCCGCTGACTCCTTCAAGAAGTCCATACAAAAGAGACAACCAGAAACCGGGTCTCGAATCTATCCAGTCACGAAACTCAAGCTTTACCACGTCAGTTTGAAACTCATGACCTAACGCTGAACAATACAGATGCCCGTTACATTCCCGTCCCCATGGGTTCACATGTGTATTCGGTACGGATTCAGAGCCTGTAACCGCATATCCGCATGTACCGCATACTCTGAACCCACTGTGTCCCGCATCATTTATGATCCCCAGTGTTCCACGGGAGACCGGAGTCGCTATGAGAGATACCCCGTGAAGCTCTAAGACTATGCTGTCTTCGTCATGTCCGCTCTGCCTTGGATAGAATACCCGAGTCGAATACGTCCTCTTGGGTTTTGTATCCCCCGGCTTTCCCGGCTCATCCCGACTCCCCATAAATCCAAACGACGGCACTATGAAAGTCCCTTGACTCCTGCCGTACGGCTCATTACATACCGGACACTTTTCAAACCGGTTTGAGAAATCCTGCCTCTCTCTTACGTAACTCTGACAATGGTCACATATGGCATATCTATAGCGCTCCCATTCCTTGTTAGGCAGACGTCTAATGTACCTACTGGTCCAGAGCTTACCTCCTGCGACCACCTGACTACCGGGAGCATATTCTGAAAGCGCAATCCGAAGGTCTCTCTCAAGTTGCAGCCTTTTGGCATCTTCTCCTTCATGGGTAAGCTTAAGTTCCACTACATCTACAGGGAACCCGTACTTCGGGATCACATTCCGGCTTGATAGGAACCCAATGAGATCCCTGTATTTGATTGTGTTTATCAAGCGTCCCAGATAGTCTACAGACTTCCCCTCATTGAATCGCTCTTGCCTTAACTTCTCAAGCTCATCCACATCGCTTGCGACCTCTTTATGAGCTATCTCAAGCACACCGTCATCTTCATCAAACAAGCCTTTTACCCATCCCCAACCTGAGATATCAAGCTCATCATGGAGAGTCTGAGGGACTATCCGTTCCAGCGACTCAAGTAAGGTTATAGGCCTGCTCTCCAAGTAACTCCTGAAAGCGTCAGGACCTGAGCTTCCTTGACCAAAGAAAAACTCCGCCACATTTTCGAAAAATCCACTGTTTTCCCTTAGGAAAGCTGCAAGGGCTGTAGCATAAACGTGCCGCCTGACAATCTTCTCGTTCTCCAATTTGAACTGAGGCGCAACTATCTTCCCTGACACCATCCGCCACGGTTCCCTGAAATGAACCAGGTCATGGGATCTTCTCTGAGCAAAGGTCAGCGCAAAAGCAGTGGAATCAGTGCGCCTTCCTGCCCGTCCTGCTCGCTGGATGTAGTTGGCTGCAGAAGGCGGCATATTCCGCATAAAGACAGCTTCTAAGTCACCCACATCCACACCCAGTTCAAAAGTAGTGGAGCAGCTTAAGACATTTACCTCTCCCCTGATGAACTTTGTCTGTAGCTCGGCTGCAGCGTCAGTTGTGAGTTGTGCGGTATGCTCTTCCACCTGCATTGGGATAGGTTTCATGTCGGAGTAAAGCCGATAGTAGTGATTTGACTGAAACTCCTTCTCAGGGTCTAAGACGCGTAGATTACCTGCACATCGATATGCCCTGCAAACACCGCGGACATTATGTAAGGTAACACTGGAACATGTGTCACAAATATACCAGGTGAGATCCTTATCCATAATTGACGAACGCAGTTCCCAGAAGTCATGTCTAAGCTGGAAGACTACACCCGCCCCTCGCATCGTCTGGGAGGAAAAACAGTCGCACCAAGGGCTGCCCGTCGTATCAAGCCGTAGGTAACGTGTCCAAATCTTACCCAGATCAGCCCTTATTTCTTCAATAGACTTATCCAGCCCAATCCTTGTCGCAACTCGCGCCAAATAATCCACCCTGCTGTTTAGCGCAGATGAATTCCAACTTAATATCCCTCTCTTTGGATCCGCGCCCTCCTCCCGTACATATAGCGCCTTGTTTCGCGGTGCAAAAGCTTCATCTGTCGGATAAACATAATCCGGGAACAAAACAGCCCCGTTTATCCTGAGTGTATCAAGGAGCACAAGAATAAGAGTCCATGCTTCATCAGGGCTGAGGTTCCAAGGGGGGCCCAGGAGTTCCTCAGGCGGCCCCACTCCTTTAGGCGTCACAAGAGAAAAACCCATAAGGCCGAGCCCTTCAAGACTGTTATGACGGTCAATTGCGAGGAATTCCTGAAGCACCCATTTCCATGCCTCGTTCTTCAGTTGCTGAGGGCTGTAATTAGGGAAGAGATCCGCCTCTTCTATACACTTTGCAAGAGGAGCTACAAGATCCTGAAGTCTCCACCTGTAACATAACGCATCCTCTTTATGTCTTCTTAATGTCTCCAGGATCAGGGAGCGGCGTAGGATACGTTCATGTGTACGGTTGAGGTACGGGGCGAAAAACGCAGCGTCTTGCCGGCTGTCTGAAAACACCAAGAGCTTCGGAGACAAAGTGTCATCGTCCTCTCTTCCATCCTCCTCTCCCGCCCCGAGATTTTGATAAAGAGCGGTAGCGAGCACACTGCCTGCAGCTTCAGCCCCCACCAAGAAACGCCATACTATACCGTGGGGATTCCGTCTTCCGCATGCCCTGCATAGAAAAACTCCTTCCCTCTTAGATCTCGATTTCTTTGCCTTAAGCACAACATACCTGTTACCGTCATCACAGTCACACAGCGGTAACAAGGCATTAAGAGAGTCTATTGCCCCACACGTACCACACAGACGATACTCCTCATAGGGCTCCGAAGATGGGGACAATTCAGGGAATCCCACTTCATCATCTTCGTTAGTGGCTACGTCTCCTATGTCGTCCTCTGCAAGGAGAAAGTAATCCGGATGTTCTTCATAAGCCTGCGCCTGCTTCAAGAATTTCTTTTCACCGTTAGATTCGATCTTGCCGACGAGATACGTGGAACCGCATTGACGGCAACCTGCCACTTCAAAGACAGGGTATTTCCTTCCATTTTCGGTGACAGACTCATGTCTTTCAAGATACAATCTCTTCTCTCCGGAAAGACTGATGTATGCTCCTTCAATTGCCCGGACGAACAAATGGTATCTCGCAGGTAGCAGCGCCTGGCTTTCATCGTCCGCTTTTGCTTGGTTTGCAAGATCCACAAGAGCCACAAGTTTCTCGATTGGATCATTATCGTCAGGGATCACGATTTCTGCCAGGTCCCGGACAAACCCGGGCTCAGTCTCGAGTTTGCGTTGTAAGTCAATCAGTCTCATGTCACCCTTTAACACTTCATAAAGAAAAGCCTGCCAGCCCTTGGCCTTCCCTATTTCCCCGGCCTCTTTCACCACGGCTTCAGGGACTCCGCCTCTATGTGCCACCTTAATTAACTCGTCCAGGATAGAGGACTCCGGCGTGTTCTTTACTGCGTGTTGAAGTTCCGGGTAGATCCTAGGCGTAGGCCTCCCCCAGCCGGGCCTTGCCTCCGTAAGAGGCAGCCTCGATGCTTCAACCACATCCTGGTTGTCAGGATCCCCTTGTCTCCAAGCAAAAGATTCGCCAAACAGGCTTGAGGCGAACTTGGCTACATGAGGGTAATCATCTCTTCCGCGACCCAGCGTCGCGCTGGTGGCTATACACTGTATTCTGCCGGCCTTGCCCTCAACTACCCGGTCTTTCAACCTCCTAAGCAGCATGGCTATTTCTATGCCTTTTGCACCTGCGTATGTGTGAGCTTCGTCAATGACAATGAATCGCCAGCTATCTGCATAGTCACCGTCAAAAAATACGCTATCGTATGGCCTGAGCAGGAGATACTCCAGCATCGCGTAGTTAGTCAAAAGAATATGAGGCGGAGATTTCCACATAGCTTCCCTGGAGATAAGTTCATTTCGAGGCGGATCAGCTCCAAATAGCTTTCTGTGTTTCTCAAGGGCAGCGGAATGCCTTATCTCGGTTTCTCCCGTGTACCTGCCAAAGGTGATCTTCGGATAGTTCACCAGTAGCTTGCGAAGCCTTGCCAACTGGTCGTTGGCAAGAGCGTTCATAGGATACAAAAGAAGAGCCCTTACGCCGGGACTAAGCGTTCCCTTTTCGTCCTCCAGAAACAAGTGGTTCAAGATGGGGATAAGAAAAGCTTCTGTCTTACCGCTACCGGTTCCGGTTGCAACAACCACGTTTCGCCCTTTCTCCACAAGCTTCCTTACTGCATCTTCCTGGTGTCGATACAGTGCTCTGGAAGGAGGAAGAGACGGGGTATCAAGTTTGAGAAACCGTTTTGACAGCACTCCTTCTCCTATCATCTCCTCAATGGAAGAGCCTGTGGCAAACGCAGGCGTAGCCTCAAGGATTGGATCCTTCACAAATCGCGCGTGCTTCCCTAACGTGTCTACGAATTGCTCTTGAAGGATAGGATCCTTGAATCGGAACGTAGTGGTAAGGTAATTGAGGTAGCTTCTTCTGATATCACGTGTTGCGTCAATGGGGTTCATGCCCATTCTTAGCTTCACTCCTTAAGAGCGCTGATATTAGCTGCCTTTCTAAAGACAGCAGAAATCCGGTAAGCTTTGTCAAATAGTCATTGCTATCGTCTACACCCGACAGTTCAAGAGGTAAAGCCCCATGGGTGGAGCCGGAATGCAAAGTTCGAGGTCGATGCCCTGCCAAAGGATATGCACTAAGCTGCGCAGATGCAATCTTGATGGGATCATCTACTATGAGCAGAGATGCGGTGACATCTTTCTTCTCCGGATAAAGGCTCTTACATTTAGGATAATGGTACATCTGCCACGTGTGTTGGTTAGCTACAAGCTTATTGCAGGTAGTGCAATGCACTCTCCCTGTACTGAGAGAAATTCGCAGAGAATCCCGGAGTTCTGACCAAGATACGACTGCTTTGTCCGTTGCTCCCCCAATCCTGATGGCGACTTCCACCTTGTCGTCATCCCCAAGCCAGGCCTTGATAACCTTCCTGCTATCCTCCTCGGACAAATCCGGCTGCTCAAGGGAACCTTCTTCACATTGAATTCTTACGATTGGGCTGTATCCTGTGAAAGAGGGACTTACTGACGACGCTTGCTCTGAAACGCCCGGCAGCGAAGACGTCTCCTGGGATAGGAGGGACTCCCGCAGTTGTGAGGCAAGGGGCCATTCCAATAGGAATGGGGACGCAGGCTTTGGCGCAAACCACCACTCAAGCGGAGCGTGTTCAGGTAGAACCGCAAAGAGGTGTGATTTGGGTTCAGTGTCGATAGTTATCCCTATCCAGCGAGCAGAATTCTTGATTCTATCTCTATCCTTGATGCTATGCTTTGTCCCGGCCTTGCGGGCTGCAACATGCCCTTCTTCTTGTATGGGGGCGCCTAGCACATGAATTGTGAACCTACCGGTAGAGTCGGTCTTACCATATGCCGTCCATGAACAAGCCTGTCCTGCCCTGACTCCGAAGAGTCTTGCGCACACGCAAGTTCCTTGCGGAGTGCCTGCTACGCTCCCGGTAATCTTGGCCTCATAGTTGCTTAACCAGTGAATATCCCATACCTCGAGATAAGGACGGTCATCGTGAAGATGGACGATAAAAGTATTAAACTCATCCCCCGGGAATGAGTCTCCGGCACCTGCGGGAGCCCATCTGTCAAGAACGGAGAATTTTACAAGATAAGCTCCCTGGGGTAAGTGGTCCTCATCCACGTCAACTGCCGGACTCATCTCGCCTTCCGGGATATGCCATTTTAGCGGTTCCGCCCATGGCTCCCACATGCGCCAAATACGGAGAATCCTGTCCTCGGCTTGGCCTTTCTCCTGCCAGGTAAACTCAAGATGCCAAATACCGCAAGATTTCTTCCTAACACAGATAAAATCTGACACTTCCCAACGGCAGCGTAAACGAAGAATCGATCCTTCTCCAACAAGTCTTCCTGAACTGTCAAGAAGCCTTGCAGTGATCTCGCCTACTGAACCGCCTGCCTTCAAAGTATCCATGAATTGCAACAAGCTGACTTCCGCCGTACCACATTTGGCAGGTGCCTTGTAGTATTGCCTGTCATCCAATGCAAAATGAACTCCACTGATGTGGACAGGGAGCTCCAGTTGGAGGAGGAGTATGTTAGGTCGGTTTAAGTCGCTTACAAACACTTCTTCTACATGGCAGGACCAGTCCGTGTCTCCGTCTTCCCTTCCTTCTTTCAGGCGCCACCTGACCTTCGGGATTTCAATTGTAATCGGGATGTGTATTTCGTCATCTGTCAACAGGATCTCAAGCATTCCTGTTACAAGGCTTTCCGCCGGGTCTACCTGAATCTGATATTCACCGTCTTCGGAAGATAGGATTTCAGAAGGAGAATCGACATTAAACCGTGCACCATCCGGCACGCTAACAAGGAGTTTAACCCTGGATTCATCGCCTGCGACAGGAAAAACAATTGAAGGTTCAAATTGATACCAGAAATCAGGGACCACCACAAATCCTAAGGAGAACTGAGACCTTCTTCTGCCCCTGTGCCGTAAGTGTATCGTATATCCCCCGACAGGATTCGGTCCTAAGAGCTCCGGGATTCCGAGAGGTATTTCAACGCTCCCATCCATCTCTTTGACTTCCGCGATTGAGCAAAGCTCATCCAGTTGGAATTGCTTACGTTCAGCAAGCACACCTCCGCCGTAGCGCAAAACCACATCCCATGCGCTTGCTTCAGTATCATTTGAAAGCGGAATCATGAGGTGCGGAGGAGCGCCGATGTAAAGAGGGATACCATCGATTGAAACACCGCTGATGGGTTGGCCGCAGACGAGCATAGGTTCAGACACCTTATCACGGGCCACCCGAAACTCAAACTCCCCTCCCCTGCCGTCTCCTACAGAAACCGTGTCTACCATGGTAAGATCCATAAGAACAATACGGCAAGCATCCTTGAGGTAGAGAGGCGTGGCATCCTGAATCATTGGAACTCTCTTAGTAAAACCCCGGTCTCTGGGAAGCACAAACCATAGCCTGGATCTGGGGAGGTATCCTGAGTCAATCAACTTGCCGTCCTCACTAAAGATGAGGCATGGTGTCTTGTCATCAAAAACCTTTAGGTCCCAGGTAACGTGTTTAACATCGCCGATAAGCATGGAAACTTGATATGCGTCGGCAAGGCCGGGCAGGCCCATGGTAATAGGAGACACTTCAGTCATGGTCGAATGCCCGTCTACAATCGTGCCGAGAGCGTCATCCAAGAGATTGCCGGAATCTGCGTCCACAGTTGTGCTTCCATCGGTATCCGCGGTTATGTCCCGGCTGGAATCCATGTGGGTGTCGGTTTCTGAAAAAGCCTTGTCCAATATCGGTAGGATATACTCAATCCGCTCGGTTTCAGCAAGCCCGGGCATTCTGCTTCGTATGGGCTTTAATGGTAGCGTCTTCGACCACCCGGGACTGGTCGGCGATGTGATCACAATAGAAAACGACGAGGCTCCTTCTGCATATTCCAGTTTGAATCTCTGGGAATCAACAACAATCTTAATATCGGCATGGATAGGATCGAGTCTAATCTGAGGCGCGGGGAGTCGTTCTCCTGAGTATTCATATGAAAAGCCTTCGTCTTGGATAGCAGCCTTGCGCGACTCCCACCATTCCTTGAATCCCCGGACCACTCTGAGGGGCAAGTCCGGCCTAAAGTCTCCCGGGATCTCCTCTTCCCCCTTGGCGAGCTCGAGCAGGTCTACACACCCTACTATCCACTTCTCCGCCCATTCATCGCCATAGAGCACAAACCGCTGGACAGGTTCGTCTGTATAGGGATATGCCGGAGGATAGTCTTGGAGTTCAACTTCGGTATCCTCTATTGAAAGCGCAAGCTCCTTGAGAACTTGCACTTTTGTGTCGTATAAGTGCAGGAGATCTTCCAATTCATATTTGTCCTTATCAGCCAGGGAAAAGAGCGCTTGCCCGGCACTGTAAATGCCGGCGTTAACCTTGTCAAGCTCAAGGAAGGCTTCGTGCTTAGACTTAAGAACGCCTAAACCGGTCTCGAAAGACCCGTTACCTAACCCGGTTACAGATTCGTCAAGTTCTCTGATATGTATCTCGATTTCCGTAGCTTCATTGTAAAGCGCGTGAAGTCGCGGCTGAATGTATTCTCGAAGATGCGCTCTGGCATTCATGGTATCCACGCTCCGATGGATGGCGTCATCAAGAGAGGCCTTAAGGAGCTCTACAGCTGATTTTAGGGTATCGCTGTCACAGAAATCATCTATGCTCCGTTGTCCCCTACACCTGTCATTTCCATCTTGGATTTCCGGTTCGCTCCCGCTCTCATTTTGCAGCTCGCTATTTCGGTCGAGCCCGGGGAGTCCTGCCAGTACCAAAAGTTCATCGAGTCTTTGCTCCCATTCGGCGATTGAGTCTATGAGTTCGCCTCTTCGGAGTAGCAGCCTATGATAAGACGCGAAAACATCAGCTACTGACCTAAGTTCAGGGAGCGCCACACGCAGCGCATCGACTGTTCCTCCGGAGGCGTCATCTGTCCGCCCGCTGGAATCAACTGTTCCCCCGCCAAAACCGCCTGTCTTTGAAAGAATCGCCTTCATAATCACTTGAGGCTCATGAGGCAACTCTTCCATTATTGAACTGACAGCCGTCTCAAAGTCGGCAATCTTTGATTGTGTTTTGGACACTTCCTTGGAGATCGCATCATAGCGAGCTTTCCGGCGCTTGTTATCCCTGTATGCTTCCTGGAACCTCTGAAGACTTAAGATTATAGAAAGGCATCCCGAAAGAGCAAGGGCAATAGCTATCCCTAAACCTAAAGGAGAATGTCCCGTAATAAGCCACATGCATAACGCTGCCGGAAGGGAAGCTGAACCTATCCAAAAGCTGGTACCAGGCTTTATAGGTTGTGGCACAAACTGGTCTGCCTCATCGTATAGCTGGGATAAACGGCTTTTGAGAGCGTCAAGTCGACTCGCAGTCTCAACCAGAGCATTCAAAGTGTCTACGGTATCTGCGGAAAGCCTCGTTAAGGCCTCATCAGAGGAGCTCAGCCAGAGGGCTTCTCCCTGAATGCTTCCTGCATACTCCTCCAGCTTTGCCATACACGCAGCCTCATCCGCCTGGAGGGATGCAAGCTCCGCCTTATCGCGAAGGACGGCTGGCAGTTCCACGCTGATTACGCAAACTAACTGACCAAGCTGAAGGACGGCTTCATGTTCCCGGGTGAAAGCGGATATTCTATCCAAGCAAAGTCTTTCGTCACTTTGAAGACTGGAGATCTCATTGTTGATGTCTTCTATCTCGTTTAGCTTATCAAGTCGGAAGGTTTCGTAATCCTCTGGGACATGGCGCCACTCGTCAGGATTGCCCACACTTTCCCGGAGTTTTACGGCTTCTTGTCGTAAGTCAATGAACGAGGCGAGGTCTTTTGCCTCTTTGCGGCATTTTGATTCGCTTTGTTTAAGTTCTTTGAGCTTTTGTCGAAGCGCAACCCGGGTCTTCTCATCTTCCCTAAGAGAGTGAAGGTAGTCCCTGATTTCATCACCTGTCACAAGGTTGAATTCCACCATGTCCATGATTACATAGTCAAAGAATTGGCCCAGACATTTCTGGGGAATGCCCCCATGAAGCAAGATGGGGGTAACAAATCGCAACGCGCCTTCAATGGGGAAATCGGGCAGATCCATACACCGGAGGAAGTCGATGAATGTCTCGCCAAGCTCCTGTTGCCACCTGGGCTCTTCTAAGCCGATAGCCCGAAGTGCAGGTGTCCAGTAGTCGCCTTCCTCATATTCTATGATGCCTTGCCAAACCAGGAATGCGGAAATAGTCGCAGGGGCTTTCTGCTTAAGCAAGTTAAGCCCATACTTAGGATCAGGATCAAGTTCGATAATAATAAAGTTGATTAGCTTCCGGATATCTTCAGGGGAGAGTTCAATTTCACCGATGAACTTAACTTCTTGAAACTTCTCAATAAGAACTCGCTCACAGTCATAAAGGGAGACACACGTTTCCAGCATACCAAGTCCACCCCGCGTGAGACGTTTTATGAAGTCCTACATTTTATTTCGACTATTCCGTCTAATATCCTTTTTGAATCGCCATAACAAAATCAGGTGCGCCTGGCGGACGCAAGGTGTGGTAAAATTAGAGGAACGAGGAGCACTCAACTCAGTCACATTTTTGAAAATTAGCTGGTCCTTGAGATGCTTGAATGATAATATTGAAGACAAGCATGACTAGATAAGGCATAGCTCGCGCAGATTTTTTGACAGCATCCGCCGGTCGATAGCTGCTTCGTACGCAGCATATACCGGCACACCGAGGAGGAGAACCGAATGCAAATTGTCACAGACTACGGAGCGGACATCTCCACTGAGCAGCTTGAAGGTCTTGAAGTACACTATCTTCCCTTGATGATTACAATAGACGGTAAAATCTACCGTAGCGGGGTGGACATCACTCCTGACGAATTCTACGAGCTCCAGGCAAATGCAAAAGAGATCCCAACCACGTCTCAACCTTCACCCGGAGATTTCGCAGATCTCTATCGCAGTCTTGCAAAAAAGGATCCGGACATTCTCTCCATTCATATATCTTCCGGACTCAGCGGTACAATCAATGCTGCAAGAATCGGCGCAGATATGACACCTGAAGCCAATGTGGAAATATATGACACGAAAACCCTTTCAGCTGCCCAGGGATGGCACGTTGAGATGGCCGCAAAAGCAGTACGTGCAGGATGGGATAAACCTCGCATATTGTCTATGCTGAAACAGGTTACCGAATCAACAGAGACACTTTTCACCCTCTCAACGCTGAAGTATCTGATCCACGGCGGACGGATCAATCACTTGAAAGGCTTACTCGCGTCATTGCTTAACATAAAGCCGGTAATCGGCGTGGAAAAGGCAGGCGGAACATACGTTAACCGCGGACAGGCCCGCACCATAACCCGGGCAATTGATATGATAGCAGATATAGTTGTCTCAACCTATCCTTTAAAGACCGCTATGCGCGTACAGATTCTTCATTCCCAGAACCCACAAGGCGAAGCCTACCTCAAAGAGCAAGTGGACAAGATGTTCGAGTGCAACTGGCTCTCGTCCGGTCCCATCGCACCTGCGCTTGGCGCACATACAGGAAGAGGCCTTGTAGGAATAGCATTTGCCCCGAAGTCGTTGTTCCCCCAAGTGCCGTAGCAAGTGTTTTCACCTGCTATCGCACATAGTCATAATCCTATTTATCCAATGTCCTTGCCATAATAAGAACATGACGTGTCATATAAGAAAGCTCATTTCCTATAGATTAAAACAGCCGGACGAAGCGCTCTAAGATGCAATGACGTGCCTTTCTCGAGCACTCTGCTATCCAGGGCTGCTTTTTCCGACTTTGCTTATTCCTGACCCAAACATATGACAGGATTTAAGAACTCGGCAAGATTATCTAGCGCGATGTTGTGTGTTCCTTTGACCAACGCCCGAATCTTCTCTCGAAACAACTTTCCTTCGCCCATGAAAATCTTCCCATGTTCTGGTTATTTCATTTCCGAAGCATAGACAACAAAATCGCTTCGCTCAATGACCATTATAGCCCTTTCATCACTACTACGAGCTTTTCAAGAACCTTTGGACATTCCCGAGGCCTTTTCAGAAATTGCAAGGGCATGCATTGAATCCGACAGCTTGGAATAAAGACTACTATAAATGGCGTACACTTGGTCGTACACTTTTTGATCTGCATCACATGGCTTAGATACGTCCGCTAATTGCACTGTTGATCGACATGCATCCTGTACAGTCGAATATATTCCTACCCCCACACAGGCCAAGAGAGCTGCGCCGAATGCAGCACCCTCTGCTGACGCAACTACGGCAACTTCTCTTCCAAATACGTCTGCATGCATCTGCCTCCACAGCGGACTGCGAGATCCACCACCGGACACGAGCACTCTGTCTACAGAGATACCGAGCTCTTCGATAAGTTGTAGGCAATCTCGCATGCTATAGGTTACTCCCTCCATGATAGCTCTCACCAAATGTGCCCGTTTGTGTCTCGATGTCAGTCCTATGAATGCCCCACGAGCAAAGGGATCTAGATGTGGTGTGCGTTCACCCATTAGATACGGAAGAAACACCAATCCGTCGCAGCCCGGTGGTACCGTTTCAGCTTCTCTGGACAGATAGTCGTATACATCCTCCCCTGTGGCCCGAGCTACTTCTTCCTCGCATGGACTTAGAGTTCTACGAAACCATTGCAGTGAACCACCGGCAGCTTGCGTAACACCCATTACATGCCACATGTCAGGCACAGCGTGACAAAACGAATGCAGTCTACCTAGACTATCAAGGCACATCCCTTCAGTTGACGCAAATACTACACCTGATGTTCCTATCGTACATGACACAACACCGGGTTTCACAACTCCGCTTCCTATTGCGCTTGCAGCCTGATCGCCAGCACCTGCTACCACAGGGGTGCCTTCTATTATTCCCGTACTAGATGCAGCATTATGCGTAATATGGCCAACAACCTCTGTAGACTCAAACACTGTGGGTAGCCAGTTCAGCGGGATATCCAAAGACTCCAACATAGCTGATGACCACTGCCTATTCCTCACGTCAAGAAGCAATGTTCCTGACGCATCTGACACATCAGTCGCGTAGTCTCCCGTAAGCATCCACCTGATATAATCTTTGGGAAGCAACACATGCGCTATACGATCATAATTAAACGGCTCTTTGTCACGTAACCATAGCAACTTAGTAGCTGTGAGATTAGGCAGGGGTGGATTACCCGTCCATTTGGTAATATTAGTTTCTCCCAAGTGTTTTCTCATCCAATTGCACTGGGCGTCAGACCGCTGATCGCACCATATGATGGCTGGTCGAATCACCTGACCTGCCGCGTCAAGACACACCGCACCATGCATCTGGCCTGAAAGTCCAATAGCCTCAATATCATGAGGCCTCACACCCAAGAGCGCCGCATCCGCTATGGCTTGCCGGATGCTTCCCACTGTGGCATTCCACCAATCCTCGGGGTTCTGCTCTGCCCAACCAGGACAAGGTTGACTCAACTCATATTTCGCAACGCTCGAAGAGACCATATTGCCATTATCTTGAAATATCGCCGTTTTCGTTGCTGAAGTTCCCACGTCTATACCCATCACGTAAGCCATCTACGCGTACCCCCAATGTCGTAGAACCATCTGGACGCCCAAGTAGTTTCGCACAAAACAACCTGTCAGTCAGTATGACCGCTAACCTCTCAAAGAATCTGTGTACCGGCTTTCCTAACTTGCCACTGTCCGCAATTTCCTTTACTCTGACATACTCAGGCCAGAACCGTAGGACATGACCTGCCATAGCATGAGTAACACTTCACGCCAACACTCTAACCAACTGCCAACCCCTTATCTGGTGTAGGGTCAACTACAGCCGCTACCCGAGCACAATCGATATTCTCTGCAATAATGCTCAAAGTAGCACGGCTGGTGGACCGTCGTTAACATCAGAAAATATGTCTCCCGGAGATCCTTCTTACTGACCACTGTATCAAACTTATGCCGAAGCACGAACATTTGACTTATCTTTTGTGTCAGCGTTAATCTCTTTAATAGATCGTTTACTCTTTCCTCTGTTGGCTTATTTGGATTCCTGAAAACAGGTGTTCCTTTTACCTCTTTCATAACCGAAGCCTCCTATTACAGAGATCAGCTTTTACAGATAAATCTCCCTGTTATGTGTGTCAGGAATACCTGTTTTTCGATAAGAGCAGGTATTGATCACATCCTACCTCTCCTTTGCACTCTCCGACTACTCATATAGTCTCTCTAATTCCCGTTGCAAACGTTTGTGATTTATATTCTTTCTTAACCCTCCCGGCTTTGCATTAACCCTTTTACCTGGTCAATACCTTAGCAGCAAGTGTCATATATGCTGTATTACGGTTTTTTCCGTTACCTCAGCAACGGCAGCAACCTGTTCGACATTAGCCCCTATACTCCTTTATTTCACCGTCGACTTAGGTGTCTCATAACCAATACGCATTCTTGAAGTTGTTGGGCTTAAGATGCGGTGCGCGCGGGTTCATAAGCATGGAGCTTCTCCCTTTCTTTTCGCCGGTCTGTGTACGTATCCTCCCGTACGGGTTCGGACGGACGCTGTTTCCCCAACCGTCACACCGTCAGTGTAGCATACCTGCTGTACGGAGCCGGACTGACGGACCCACGACATCCATTGGTTCCAGAAAAAAACCCCGGCTCGTAACAACGATGCAAGGTCTTCACTAACACATGTGAACCCAAGACTAGGTTGCTTCAGGTCATCTAATTGCGAAGGCATTACCTTGGCTCAGAAGAAACGGTCTGTAGTACCCGAGTATATCTGACATAGGCAACACATCGTCGCCTAGTTCAATCCCTAACACGTCACGAATATACTGCCTGCGCCGTTCAAACCGAGCCCATACATCAGGGGATTTTGCCTTGATACCTGCCTTCAATTCCTCGTCGGCCAGGACGACACCGTCTTCCAAGTCAGCTCCGAAATGCGGAGGGTCAGGAGCGATGATTAGATCAAACTGTATGTAGTTTCCACTTTGAAGCCTCACGTCAGAACCCGGCATGAACGGTGTGGAAACCCACTCATCAGAGGCAATAAAATGACCGGGGTTCAAGTTCCAACCGAACTTCAACTTGGGCAAATTGGTTTCAGCCATTTCCCATATTTCACTACCTTCCATGCCGATCCGGATACTTTGGAACCATCGCGCTGCGGTAGCGAAATAGGGTACGGCAATATGCTCAAGCCAATCCTGAGTGCCAGAGGTGAGAGCCTTTTCATCACGGGCGATATAAGCTGCCCGGCAGGAGAGTGCCCCCTCGATCCCATAGGCTGCAGTCATGAAGTCTCCCAGGTTAGCCTCTCTATTTGTAGGACTTGTCAACCCAAAGCGAGCTTTCTCTCCCACAGAAACCATGGGATGAACTGAAAGCGGAATCCCCATGCTCTGAAACCTACCGGCCAATTCCATCTCTGTTTTCCCTACATCTACGTAATTCATCAGAGCCAACATTGAACGGGCGACAAGACATGCGGCATACTCAAACACAACTACTTGCTCGGGTTCTAGCACAATACGCAGCCCATCATATGGTGACATGAATATGTCAGTGACATTCCTGACTATACTACCCTTATCCGTGCCGGATCCGGCAGACGAAGTCTCCCCCACTACCTCATGAATAGTCTCAACTATATAGTGAGGTATCTCAAACGACCCGGCCGGACATCCATCTTTTGCATGGTAATACTTCCAGCCGACAGTCCCCACTGTCATGCCTTTTTTCAATCCAGCATCCCGCAAGATATCCTTGAGAGACTTGACTTCTTGTCGTGGCTGTCCTATCAAGCTGAAAGTGGGATAATGAATGCCTTCCAGTTCTGCGAGAGTATATCTCACCATATTGATATTCTCTGTCCCGAGTACTGCTTGGGGAGTCCCGTCCAGGCCGACTATGAGCAATGCCTCCTCAAAGCGGGGGCTAAATCCTGCTAAGTAAGCGAAGTTGGCTGCATGCTCTCGGTCAGCGTATATAATGACCTGATCAAGGCCTGCTTCTTTCATTCTCTCTCGCAAGCGTCGGAGTCTCACTTGATAAACCTCTCTAGGCAGCTGAGGGCATTTTGACGGAATCTCACTGTCCGGCTGCGGTATGTTGAGCAGTTTAACTCTGCTTATCATCTCATATCACATCCTTTGACCAGTCTCGCCTGGAAGCCCAGATCACGAGTTGGGCGCCTCGGGAGCCTCCTAGTTTCCGTGATACAGACGTGTACAGGTTATCCCGCATCTGGTGATAGCTTACTCCATAGCGATGCTTACCTGGACTTGACATCTATTAGCACGGCCACCATTAAGATAAGACCCTTGATGATTTGCTGCCAAAACGCTTGGACATTGAGCATGCTTAGGCCATTATCTATGCTGGCCATAACCAAAGCTCCAAGCAGAGCGCCAGGGATACTGCCAGAACCTCCCTGAAGGCTTGTGCCTCCGATGACACAAGAAGCTATGGCGTTCAGCTCAAACTGATTGCCTGCATTGGCAGTAGCTGCATTCAGTCTGGCGGTCAAAACAATTCCGGCTATAGCGCCTAGAATTCCCATTAGGGCGAAGATCTGTACCATCACTCGCCGTACATTCAGTCCGGACAAACGAGCAGCTTCCAGATTGCCTCCGATAGCGCAAGTATAGCGACCCAATTGGGTCCTATTGAAAATAAAGGAGCAAATGACTGCTATGACAATCAAGAGCACCACCGGAATCGGCACGCCTCGATAACGATTCATAATGATGACAAAGCCGATGACCAATCCTGAGTAAAGAACGATCAAGACGACCTCTGTCCATAGTGGCTTTACGGGGAAATCATACTTAAGCTTGTTCCTGCTTGACATGATGGTATACACAATAATCAGGGCGACAGAGGCAATCGCCAATGCTATTCCTGTAGTGTGGGAAAGATACGCCTGACCAAGGCCTTGAAATGTCGGGTTCATAGGCCCGATGTTTATTCCTTTGGTAATGCCCAGAATTGCGCCTCTGAAGATCAGAAGCCCTCCCAAGGTCACAATGAACGCCGGAACCTGACCATAGGCCACCCATGCCCCCTGCCATATTCCGATAATGGTGCCTACTATCAGAGCGGCAACAATGCTGATAATAGTAGAAGGCCAGCCTGCTTGTAGCCAAGCAACACCCAGTTCTGCGCCTAGTGTCGGCAGCCACTGCACTTGCAGCATTGCAGCGATAGCACCGGTCAGTCCTGCTACTGCTCCCACCGACAGGTCGATATGTCCTGCGGTAATGACAAAGACCATGCCGATGGCAAGGTAACCGTTGATGGCTGTCTGCCGGAAAAGATTCGATAGGTTGCGGGGCTCCAAAAAGGTGCCCTGTGTGGCTATGGCCAAAACCAGCCAGATGGCCAGTAGTGCAAAAACCATGGTATATGCCCGCAAATTGTCTTTGAGTTTTTTCCCAGGAACCTGCTCTACAAGAGACATATCTACAGTGGATTGACTCGTTTCCAGCCGTGTCTTTCCCACTCTACCGCAGCTCCCTTCTCACGAATTGCTCCTCCGATCTTCTCTGGCGCCCATCGCGGCCAACGACATGATCTTCTCAGGATTGGCTTCTTCAGACTCGACTATGCCCGCAATTGTGCCTTCATGCATTACCAGAATCCTGTCACTCATTCCCAAGATCTCCGGTAAGTCGGATGAAACCATAATAATCGCCATCCCGTCAGCTGCCAGCCGGTCCATAAGCTCATAAATCTGATACTTTGTCCCTACGTCGATTCCTCTGGTGGGCTCATCCAGCATCAGTATTCGCGGATTAGTCATGAGCCATTTGGCGATGGAAACCTTCTGCTGGTTGCCGCCGCTTAGCGTTTCCACTTTGGACTCAACCGATGGTGCCCTAATGTTCAACTCCTTAATAAGCTTTGACGTAGAAGCCAGCTCCAAACCGGTGTCAATCACAGGACCATTGCTGAGATTAGGCAATGAAGGTAGTGTCATGTTGTGGGTAACTGAATGCATAAGGATAAGGCCTGTATTCTTTCTATCTTCGGTAACCAGCCCCATTCCAAGGGCAATAGCATCACGGGAAGAGTTTATCTTGCACTTTTTCCCATCAATCATGATCTCACCTGAAGGCTGAAACCCATATTCACCAAATAGGCTCTGCAGAAGTTCGGTCCTGCCTGAACCCATAAGGCCCGATACGCCAAGGATTTCACCGGCTCTGACATCAAAAGATACATTGCGTATTGCATAAAGGTCCTTATTTTCGGGATTCCTGACTGTCCAATTCCTAACTGAGAACATCACCTTACCGGCTCTCCTCGTTTTGCTAGGGAATCGGCCGGTGGGAGCACGTCCAACCATCATGGCTATGACTTCGTCCTCGGTAATATCGGCAGTTGCTTCAGTCCCAATGCACCTGCCATCCCTGAGAACGGTGATGCGGTCAGCAATGTCAAAGAGTTCTCTGAGTTTATGGGATATGTAAATGCAGGTTACACCAATATGCTTTAACTCACGTAATGTCTGCATGAGATTTTCAACCTCTGCATCATTCAAAGCTGATGTAGGCTCATCCAGAATCAGGAGTCTCACATGTCCTCGTAAGGCCTTTGCTATCTCCACCATCTGCTGTTGACCTACACCAAGAGTCCTGACCAGAGCAGTTCCTGGAACATTGAGTCCGGATCGCCTAAGCAACTCCCGGGTTTCACTGTATAGGCTCATTTGATCAATAATCCCATACTTGGCTGTTTCTGCGCCCAGGAAAATATTCTCAGCCACAGTCATCTGTTTGACCAGGGCCAGTTCTTGATGAATAATGCGAATGCCTCTTGCTTCTGCATCTCGTATGCCAGAGAACCTTGTAGGTTCACCCCCGAAGAATACCTGTCCTTCATAGGTTCCGTACGGGTAAGTGCCACTGAGTATCTTCATGAGGGTAGATTTACCTGCCCCATTTTCTCCACAGAGTCCATGGATCTCTCCTTCCCGGACTTCCATCGACACATTATCAAGGGCTCTGGTTCCAGGGAAGTCTTTGGTTACATTACGTATATCGAGAAGAGCGCCAGATCCTTTTTGCACTGTTCTCCCTCATTCCGAAGGTGTATTCGATTATTCCCTATATCAGCTTTGCGTCAACTATGCTATGAACAATCTCGGAACGCCGCGCCCCTTCGCCACGCTGAACGCGAGTATAGTGTGGGAAGAGACGCAGCACTCCCCGAGAAATGAGACTAGCCTTTCGGCCACTCATCCTTGGGAACGTTCCTGTAAACATCCTCCAGCTTATGGAACCCACCTTTGACGATGACCTCGTATAGATTCTTTTGAGTAACAGGTATCACTTCTACGAAGATAGCATCCTGCTCAATACCTTTCTGTTCGTTAACATACTTGCCGTTAATGCCGGCAGGGCGCTTACCCTGGGCTAACTCCACGGCAGCATATACGGCTGCATCAGCCAGTATCCGGACATCCTTGAATATAGTCACTGTTTGGGTGCCTTCGGCAATTCTCTGGCATGCCACGAGATCCGCATCCTGACCACATGTCGGTACCTTACCGGCAAGGCCCTGCTCTTTCAAAGCCTGCACTGCGCCGCCGGCTGTACCGTCATTAGAGCAGACCACAGCATCGATCCGGTTGGCGTGAGCAGTCAGGGCATTCTCTACATGCTTGAGGGCTTCTTCAGGGCTCCAAGCATCACACCACTGCTCTCCTAAGAGCTCAATGTCGCCACTGTCAATTAAGGGCTGCAGCACCTGGAAGTGACCTTTGCGAACAAGATAGGCGTTGTCGTCGGTGGGAGAGCCACCTATCCAGAAATAACGGCCCTTAGGAACCTGCTCCACAACTGCCTTAGCCATCTCATAGCCAACTCTTACACTATCAAAAGAGACATAGATGGCATCAGGATGGTAAATGGCGACGTCATACGCAATAGAGGGAATGCCTTCCTTACTAGCCATGTCTACGCCAATGGCAGCAACATCGCTGTTTCTAGCGATAATAATCAGGGCATCGATACCCCGGGCAATCAGGTTCTCGATCTGAGAGTTCTGCACAAACTCATCATTATTGGCATCCGTGAAAATGATGTCTACCCCTAGTTCTTCGGCCTTCTTAGCCATGAGTTCTCTCTCCCTAGCCCAGCGCTCTTCAGAAAGGCTACGGATTGAGACCCCAATGGTTAGTCGCTTGGCAGCAAAGGCCGGCATGGTCAGTGTCAGTGAGAACAAGAAAACAAGTAACACAAAACCGGCAACTAGCCTTGAACGCTTGACTGTCATCCTTGTTTCCTCCCCCTTACTTGATTTGCGATGAGTGATCCCCTACTAAACCTTGAATCCTCACAGTTTTGTGAAGTCTGGTTCACCTCCTTTGCCCGCCACTGCTCATCGCCGCTAATTCTGCTGCGTTCTCGGAGCAGGGACCCAAACGTTCTTAAGAGGGTCGACTCTCTTCCGCCTAGAGGGCATCTGCTCGTACAACTGACAAACGTGGCGTCTCCTCTTCCTAAAAATCGAACACTCCCATTCCAACCGGCGCCCGTATGGCGCAGAGCGACTTGCAAACCGTATCTATTCTATGAACGCCGACCGGCATCAACTTTACGTCGGAAGTCTTCATCCAGTCCCATCGCTTGATAAACCGCCTTGTATGCGGCGACGGCGTCATGGTGCGCCTGAGCTTCGGCAAGTGCAGCGTCGTCGATCCTGGCTGCAATGGAATCTATGAACTCCCACTGATAAATGTTCTGCCGAACAGCTTCAATTTGGTCTTCGGTGTATGGGAACAGATCAAAGCCTATACGTTCTCCATTGCTCCCATAGCCCGCTCTCCTCAGCTCCACGGCGAGTTCAAGGGTCTCCATGAAACACGTAGCCCCTGTCATATTATCGTCATCGAACGTGCCCCAGCCTGAGTTTCCGTGGTGGTGTCCGAGCAGGCCATCCTTGGATAAAAGAGTAGCATATTCTGCCAGCGATTCACCGTTCATGATAAGGTGCTGCCAGTCCATGTTCACCTTGAGAAGGTCGGTGGACACGCCAGTCTCGGCTACCTTGTGTATGACATACAACGTCATGCCGATGTTGCGCATAAGTATCTTCATGGCAGGCTCCGAGTTTTTATGTTCAAGGAGAACGGTGACGCCTTTGCCGTGGGCATACTCGACCACCTCAGCGATTGCACCGATAAAATAGTCCCAAACCCGACCATACGGTATCTGGAATGGATAGTTGTAGCCCTCTCCACCGGGCCATATGATAAACTTGGCATCGGCGCGCGCTGAGATGTCCACCCCGCGCTTCGCAGTCTCAACCGCCTCCGCGCGCAGCTTCGGGTCGGGGTTAACGAACGAACCCAGGGCGTACTTGGGAATAGAAAACAGCCCGAGAGCCACAGCATACAAGTCTGCGTCTCCTAGAGCCTCGATAACTTGGTCAAAGTTGTCCTCCGTTACCTCTGAGGGGTAGTGAAACTCATAGCCGTCTACGAGGTCTCCCAGGCTATCGACTATTCGGCGCACCTTCGTTGGCATGTCCTCCTTGAGGGCTTCCGGATGATAGCCTGCGGGCATGAAGCGTGTCGCATTGGCGCCGAATGCCCAGATTCCGACGCTGTTCTTTACTCTCTTAACGGTCATAATAGCATCCTCCCCCGCTGTTTTGGACTTTAATGGTCACCGCAAAATCAGGCCTGGATCAACTCTTTCCTGTTTCTACAAAGCGATCTTTGGAGGGCTGAGAAGATCATTCAGCACCAGAGAAATTCCTCCCATTGCACATGAATCTGGTCCAAGGGAGGCTTGCACTACCTGGACTTCCTTTGTCAGTTGAGTGAGCCCTCTTGCCCGGATCTCCTTCTCAGCCTCGTCAAGCACTAGCCGACTGCAGCACCCGACAGTACTCCCGACGATGACCAGATCGGGATTGAAGGTGTTGATCAACCCTGCAATTCCGATTCCGAGATACATACCTGTGTCTACAAGTGCTTTCCGAGCAACTTCATCGCCGCTTGCGCATGCGTTGACCAATTCGTCCATTGTGAGTTTATGCTTTTCACGCCCGGCAAGAATCGTAGGTCTTCCTTCTTCAATGGCCTGTATAACACGTGCGATCGTGGCGCTCTCTGACGCCAGAGCCTCCCAGCAACCTCTGTTGCCGCACCCGCACTCCGGCCCATCCGGCTGTATGGTGAAATGCCCCATTTCCCCTGCATAACCGGCGCTCCCGTGGTACAGTTCACCATTGATGACAATGCCGACACCCAACCCAATTCCAACGCTAAGGTAGACCATGTTCTGTACATCCACCCCTGCACCAAACCATCTCTCTCCCATGGCGCCTACGTTGGCCTCGTTGTCCACAAACACGGGGACACCTAACCGTTCCACCATGATATCCTTAAGCGGCACGTTCCTCCATTTGAGGTTAGGAGCAAACGCCAACAGGCCGCTGCTTGATCTCACCAGCCCAGGCACGCCCACTCCTACTCCGATAAGCCCCCAAAGTGTGGAGGGAACTGATGCCGCCATGGACTTGATGGCCCGCAGCATGGTTTCTACGATCGTGTCCACACCGTCAGCAGGGTCTATCGCAAGTTCGCTACGGGAAATCACATTCGCCATAATGTCAGATGCGATAAGCCTGATGCAATTGACAGCTAACTCAACGCCAATAATGATTCCTGCATCTGGGTTAGACTGCAGCATGATAGGCTTCCGTCCCAACGCGGACTCTCCGACGCCCACCTCTATCACGTACCCCTCAGCAATCAGCTCATTAACAAGGGATGACACAGTAGTCCTGTTCAACCCGGAAGCCCTCGATATGTCTGCCCTCGATGTCGGAGCTGACCTCCAAATCATGTTGAATACTATAGCCTTATTCAAATCCTTAACCAGACCCTGATTGCCTGTAATAGGCCATGAATGCCGGTTGTTTCCTTCTGACTGTCGCAAATTCTTAATATTCATGTAACAACTCCTATTAGTTTGTTGATTGGCTCAACTAATGTTGTACTTCTTTATTCTACTTCTTGTCTGAAATTCCTCCCAACAAGAGCCGCGTTGTAGTATATTTTTTGCGACTAATTCGTTGCCGGGTTCGACTCATGGGACAATTATGGCGTATCGTAGGATCGGATTGATGAGAGCAACAGAAAGAAGGCAGGCTTTTCGCAACGCCGCCCAGCTACTACAGGTTCAAGACATATTCAGTGCCCTCGCCTATTGTATGGCGCTATTCCCACGCCTTGCCCGCCCGGCAGGTCGTCTTCTCTTCGTTTTCCCTGCGTTCCGTCTTCCCCTTTTAGATCGGACGTGCCTACTGCCTCATGTGTTCTAAGGCGAGATTACGCATTGTGTACGAATCTGATCGCTACAAGGACGCTCCAGAGAAGATTGCCGAGACTCAAAATTTCCGAAACACCAGAACTTTCCCTTGTCCGTCCGCATCTTCGATACTTACTCTTATGCTGTCGCCTGGCACGAACCGGCCTTGCAGTGTCTCAATGGCCAGCGGATTCTCGAGTTCTCCTTGAATCGCGCGTTTGAGGGGTCTGGCCCCGTACGCCGGATCATATCCTGATTCAGCCAGAGACTCTCGCACCTCAGGTGTCCATTCCAGTGAAAAACCTTGTGATGTGACTCGATGGCAGACCAACTCCAGCTGAATCTCGACGATCTTCGATAATTCTTCCGGTCCGAGCCTGTTGAAAATCAGCACCTCATCGATTCTGTTGAGAAACTCCGCCAATGCCTTACATTGAATACTGATTGACAATTGACTGTAGTTTTGGATACCATTACAGTACAAATTAGCTAAATGCAGTTTGATATACTATTGTTTTATAGTAGCGGGAGAGGTTGAATTGTGCGCAAAAGATCGGAACGAAGCATTACACCTAGGGTTGGATGTAGGCTCAACTACAGTCAAGTTGGTGTTCCTGGATAAGGAAGGTCAATGGGTTTATAAGGATTACCGGCGTCACCATGCAGACATCGGAAGCACTCTTGCTTCCCTTCTTAATCAGGCATTCAATCACATCGGGAATGTACCTTTGACTGCTATGGTCACCGGTTCAGCCGGCATATCCGTGTCAGAGAGGCTGGGCCTTCAACATATCCAAGAAGTGATCGCCTCAACCAAGGCAATTGAAGAGCTCATTCCGGAGACTGATGTAGCTATTGAGCTGGGCGGTGAGGACGCAAAAATCACCTATTTCACCGATGGTGTTGACCAGCGAATGAACGGTATATGCGCAGGCGGCACCGGTGCGTTCATAGATCAAATGGCTTCCCTGCTTCAAACGGATGCCGCAGGCCTCAACGACCTTGCTTCCCGTCATAAGATGATATACCCTATTGCAGCCCGATGCGGAGTCTTTGCCAAAAGTGATATCCAGCCTTTGCTTAACCAAGGAGCTGCAAAAGAAGATATTGCGGCTTCAGTGTTTCAGTCAGTAGTCAACCAAACCATCAGCGGATTGGCTTGCGGCAAACCGATTCGCGGCCGTGTGGCTTTTTTAGGAGGCCCGCTCCATTATCTTCCCGAGCTTAGAAAGAGGTTTACCGAAACCTTAAAGCTTACGGATGAGACAGCTATTGTGCCTGAGAACGGCCATTACTTTGTTGCACTCGGTGCAGCTTTGGCTTCCAAGGCCCTCCCTGTCATGAGTTTCGAAAGTGTGATCCATCGCCTCCATCTACTGGATGAGGAGGTCGCACCTGAAGTATGGAGGCTTCCGCCTCTGTTTAATAACAGCCATGAACTCAATGAATTCAGATCCCGGCATGAGAAACATAAGGTTCGCCGCGGGGAGCTCAGCTCCTGTCAAGGACCGTGTTTTTTGGGCATAGACGCAGGTTCCACCACTACCAAAGCTACCTTGATAGATAAAGATGCAAACCTTTTGTATTCTTTTTACACAAATAACCACGGCAGCCCCATCCGGTCAGCCGTAGGAATCTTAAAAGATCTCTATTCCAAGCTTCCCGAAGGCGCTTTTATTGCAAATTCTGCAGTAACCGGGTACGGGGAAGGCCTCATCAAAGCCGGACTGCGTGTGGATCTGGGCGAGGTCGAGACCATAGCGCACTTTAAGGCTGCAGACTATTTCTACCCCGGTGTCGATTTTGTCCTTGATATGGGCGGCCAGGATATGAAGTGCCTGAAGATTAAAGACGGCGTTATTGACAGTATTATGCTGAATGAGGCCTGTTCCTCAGGGTGTGGATCATTCATTGAAACCTTCGCACATTCCCTGAACCTTACGGTAAGTGAGTTCGCAGATTGTGCTCTTTTAGCTGAGTCTCCTGTAGACCTGGGTTCAAGATGCACTGTCTTCATGAATTCCAGAGTCAAACAAGCGCAAAAGGAAGGCGCCTCTGTAGGGGATATTTCAGCAGGACTGTCATATTCCGTGGTTAAAAACGCCCTCTTTAAGGTGATTAAGATCCGGGATCCTAAGGATCTGGGAGAAAGAATAGTAGTACAAGGCGGTACATTTCACAACGACGCAGTGCTGAGATGCTTCGAACTTATCACCGGAAAAGAAGCAATCAGACCTGATATAGCCGGCCTGATGGGTGCGTTCGGCGCTGCTTTGATTGCCCGTAATGAATACGTGCCCGGCAATAAGAGTACACTCATATCCCCTGATGAACTTGATAGTTTTGACTTTAAATCCTCTACAGGACGATGCGGCGGGTGCACAAACAACTGCCTTCTCACTGTAAACCGTTTCCAAGACGGGAGAAAATTCATCTCAGGCAACCGTTGTGAAAGACCCTTGGGTCAGGAAAGAAGCAACAAGGAGTTGCCGAATCTGTTTGCTTATAAATTCAACCGGCTTTTTCATTATGAACCTCTTCCGTTGGAAAAAGCTCACCGAGGGGTTATCGGAATCCCCAGAGTCTTAAACATGTACGAAAACTATCCATTTTGGTTTACCTTTTTCACCCATCTGGGATTCCGGGTGGAGCTTTCTCCTCCGTCTTCCCCTACCCTTTTCGCTCTTGGGAGTGAGACTATTCCTTCCGAGTCCGTGTGTTATCCGGGCAAACTCGTTCACGGACATGTAGCGTGGCTGATAAAGCAAGGGATAAAGACTGTTTTCTATCCTTCCATAACTTTTGAAAGAAAGGAACAGCAAGAGGCTGATAACCAGTTCAACTGTCCGATAGTCATTTCTTACCCTGAGGTAGCCTCAGCCAATATGGACATGATCCGGGAAAATGATGTGACTTTTATAAATCCCTTCTTACCTTATGAGAACAAACCCCGGTTAGCAGAAAGACTCTACGAAGAACTTAAAAGCTTTAATCTTGGCAAAAGGGAAATCAAGAAGGCGGTTGAAGCTGCCTGGCAGGAGGACGAGCGGTTCAAAGATGATATCCGGAAACAAGGTGAGGAGGTCCTGGATTACTTAAAGGCTAACCGGCTGAAGGGTGTCGTTTTGGCAGGAAGGCCGTACCACCTTGATCCCGGGATTAACCACGGTATCCCTGAGGTTTTCACATCATGCGGGATGGCTGTCTTAACTGAGGATTCAGTAGCCCACTTAGGGAATGTGGAAAGACCGCTCCGCGTTGTTGATCAGTGGGCTTACCACTCACGGCTCTATGCTGCAGCGAGTCTCGTGGCCGAGACGCGCGAATTAGAACTGGTGCAGCTGAACTCCTTCGGTTGCGGCCTGGACGCTATCACCACAGACCAGGTTCAGGAGATCTTAAACAGGCACAACCGGCTCTACACAATGCTTAAGATTGATGAGATAAGCAACTTGGGAGCTGCAAAGATCAGGATTCGCTCTTTGACAGCCGCAGTGGAAGAACGTGAAAAAATAGGCATAGAGCCTAAGAAACTCTTCCCCGTCCCGGAGAGACACATATTTACCAAAGAGATGAAAAACAATCACGTGCTGCTATGCCCCCAGATGTCTCCCATCCATTTTGAAGTGCTGGAAGCAGGTTTCAGATCAGAAGGGTACGACGCAGTACTATTACCCAAGGTGGAACGGGAAGATATAGAAGTCGGGCTGAAATATGTGAACAATGATGCGTGTTACCCTTCCATCATTGTAATCGGCCAACTGATTCGCGCGCTGAAATCCGGTGAATATGATCCTAAAAACACGACGGTCCTCATGAGCCAAACCGGAGGCGGTTGCCGGGCCACCAATTACATAGGACTCCTTCGCAAAGCCTTACACGAATCCGGGTTTTCCGAGGTGCCGGTGTTGTCCCTAAGCTTACAAGGAATCGAGGAGAATCCGGGATTCAGACTTACCCCCAGGCTGCTCAAGAAAGCGATTATGTCCGTCATATACGGGGATCTCCTGATGAGACTGCTGTACCGGGTCCGTCCTTACGAAAAGGTGCCCGGCTCTGCAAACCTGCTGCTTAACAAGTGGCTTAACATCTGCAAAAAGGACGTGACCTGCCCGAAGAATGAGAGTTTTAATGAAAACGTCTGCCGGATGGTGGAAGAGTTTGACCGGTTTGAAATAACCGATGTCAAGAAGCCTCGGGTAGGGGTGGTCGGAGAGATCCTGGTTAAGTATCATCCTGCAGCCAATAATCACGTGGTCAGCCTTTTAGAAAGTGAAGGCGCAGAAGCAGTAGTACCGGATATGCTGGATTTCTTCCTCTATTCCGTTCATGACGGAATTTTCCGCCGCAGGTATCTGGCAGGCTCCCTCGGCTATATGATGATTAGCAAAGCAGCCATCAGCTACCTGGAATACTTCCGCCGGAGCATGAAAAAGGCCCTCGATCTGAGTCAAAGGTTCGAAGCCCCCAAGACCATCTATGACCTGGCGGAAAAAGTCAAGGGCATTCTGTCTTGGGGTCATCATACAGGTGAAGGTTGGTTCTTGACTGCTGAGATGATTGAACTCATCGAAATGGGTGTGCCGAATATTGTCTGCGTCCAACCCTTTGGATGCCTTCCTAACCACGTTACCGGTAAAGGCATGCTCAAAGCCTTGAAAAAGAACTACCCTGAGGCTAACATTGTGGCTATTGACTATGATCCCGGCGCCAGCGAGGTAAACCAACTGAACCGCATCAAGCTGATGCTCTCAGTAGCCTTCAAAAACCTGGGTATTTCCGAAGTAATCCCCTCATCAGGTGACGGACTGCAAAGGTTGGTTTCATCCCCATCCATGTAATGCGATGTTTCATGGCACAAGCTGTTTCCATGTCCCCGAATCCGGTCAAAACACGGCTTCCCTTCTTGACCGCAGACTATACTTGTTATCAACTTATTAACGTTGTTCAACATAATACCGATAATTAACCGGAAAAATGCAGGCACGTCATGGATTAACCACGGAAATGAGGTGGTTTGCAAACCTATCAACTCAACACAATGATCAGATAGCTTCGGAGCCTTTAAGGATCTGCTTGTAGCAAATCACATTCTCCGAAATCGCATAATAGAATGACATTATCACATGCTAATAACAGACCGCATGCGACAGAAAAACCGGACCCGAGCTCTTGATCGTTCCCTCAAATTGGGTTATACTAAAGGCGACGAACATATATATGTCTTATGCATATAGATGAGGTGATCAGTTATATCCTGGAGATTTGGACATGAAAAGCATTTGGAAGCAGGCAACGGTGAAGAGCAAATTTTAGACCTCCGCGTGGAGGGATTTATTGAACCATGCCTCTTGATGCTTCTTGTGGAAAAGCCTTCCCACGGGTATGAACTGATTGACCGACTCAACCAAATCTGGCTGCTCCCTGAAAAGCAGGACTCAGGAGCAGTCTACCGGAATCTTAGGAAGCTCGAACGTGGACAAATGGTGACATCCCAATGGGATACATCATCAAAAGGCCCTGCAAAACGGCTGTATGAAGTGACTCCTGAGGGGAAAAAGCGTCTTGCTGAATGGGCTTCCGCAGTTGACTGGGGCATAAAAGCACTCATTAAGTTTCTCGAACGTTATAAGGCAACATGTCTTGAGGAAAATGAAGACAATGAATCCGATTGAAGACATGCTTGGAAGTGAAATTAAAAAGAAAACAAATCCTTAAATAGTAAGGGGCGTTCAGGCTGGGGCAGGATTTAACATGCTTACCTCAAAAAGTGGTAAGCAAGGTAAGCCTTAAGAAATCTTAACGGAAGGAGGCGCTAAGATGAGAGTTGCCGGACTCATTATTGGGTTAATCGGGGCAATATGGGGAATGTTCGCAGGCCTAGGCGGATGGATAGTCTTTTTCTCAATTGTAGGCGCAATCAGTGCAGCTTGCGCCATGTCTTATCCTAAACATGCAGGAATCATAATGATTGTCGTTGCAGTACTCGGATGGATAGTAGGCACACAGGGATTCCTATGGCAAGGCATTTTATTGCTGGTCGCAGGGATACTTGCATTAGTCGGTCAGAAAGAACTTGATGAGAAATAAATTGATAGCACTGGCTGCTGCCTGCACATGAGTCATATGAGAGTGTGGACTGATAAGGAAGCGGAACTAAAGTATTATCACAGCCCCTGCCTTTACGCCCCGTACTTAATTGCACGTTTCCCGGTAAACGCCGGAAGTCAGGTCTTACTTTTGCCTGAAAACTGATACGAAACATTTAGTTAAAACACGGAGGCATGCCAACTCAATCTGCCTGAAACCACCTAAGCCGACCTGTTCAGTTAATCCACAGTATGTACCGGTACATCAACCAAAAGTGACTGGCGCTGCCGGCTAATACAAACAAGTGGAATATCTCATGAAACCCGAATCGTCCGGGGATGGGATTAGGACGTTTAAGCGCATAAATTACAGCGCCTATAGTGTAGAAAATCCCTCCCACAAGCAACCACACCATTCCCCCTGTCGGCATAGATCTCACAAGAGGCGGTAGAGCAATAACAGCCACCCATCCCATGACCACATAGAACAGGGTATATAACCAGCGAGGCGCGTTCATCCAGAATATTTTCATAATGATACCGAGAACCGCTATCCCCACGATAATACCGAAAATACTCCATCCCCACGGTCCTCGCAGGGGCACAAGACAAATAGGCATATAAGTCCCTGCGATTAGGATGTAGATCATCATATGGTCGATACGTCTTAGGATTTGCGTTGCGCGTTCGGAGAGGGAAAGGCTGTGGTAAACAGCGCTTGCAGTATAGAGCAGAATGAGACTTGCCCCGAAGATCGAAAACGATACTACATGCCATGTCGTAGCATACATGACAGCTGAATGAACAAGCACTATCAGCCCGGGGATGGCAAGTGCCGCCCCAATCATGTGTGTCAATCCGCTTACAGGATCTTTCAGTTCATAGTGCATATCGTACCTCCTAATTGTATTTCCACCCCTATTTCAGCCGGTCTGATTCATAATGGGTTCACCTGTTCAGAGAGTTCTCCTGCCGGGACAAACCGCAGTGCTGTAAGTATACCACATTCTTCCTTGGAAAGGCTCCTTGAGTTTGTACTCTCGAAAGTTCCGGAATTTTACATCTTGTGGTGTGCGGATGCGCAATGCGATAACCGAGACGGCCCCAGCCATACTATACTCGGCGTGGAAAGGAGCATAGCAAATACGCTGAGGCCGTATATCTGGGAACGGGCGCAGTTTTCATATAATAGAAAACCTCAAAGAGCAAGATCAGTTTGACATTGTATCTTCGCCACATTTCTTTGATTTCCTGTCTGCAACTCCCACAAAAAGTCGGGAGTTTTGTTCATCATAGCAAAATACAAGGTTCAACCCTGGTTTTAGTTTTCAGGCGACAAATATCTTGTAGATTCCTCTCCAAAGTTAAGCTTCCTCCCGAACCTACCGAACGGAGAAGGATTTTGCCGCACTATACCGAATACAACACTAATTTTGGATATATTCTCTATTTATGGCTTACGCCTGGATTTTACAGTAGGAGGGACACGTAATCATGATTACGAAATGGTTCAGGAACCTCCGCTTAAGATCAAAAATCATACTGCTGGTAGCGGTACTTGTCATATTCACCGGAATCATTGGTGTACAATCGGTAATAAACTTGAAGCTCGTCGCTGACAACATCAAAATCCTGGGCGACAACGCGCTTCCTAAGACAGAGCTCATCGGAAAGTTCAGAGGGGAGCTGGGAGATCTCAGATTAGCTGTAACCCGCCACATGTTAGCCTCTACAGAAGCGGAATTCAAAGAACACGAGGCATCGTTCAACCTGGCAAAACAGAAAGGCAGTGAAAGCCTGGAAGCCCTTGGGCTTCTCCTGGTTACCGGAAGTGGCCGGGAATTGTATGATTCCTTGATTGGGCAGTATCAAGGGCAGTTCATGAGTATCATGAATAACTTGATCACCCTTTCAAGAACGGGAGCGTCCCCTGAGATTCTGGAAGCCTATCGGAGACAGGGGTCGGACGCAGGGGACAAGCTGGTAGAGACCTTAGATGAACTTATCGCAGAAATAGAGGCTCATACACACGAAGTAGTAAGCCGGTCTATGGAAGCAGCAGCGATAGGGCGAATAGCTGCTATTGCCGTTCTCGTAGTCCTTTCCCTTGTCGGCCTAGGCATAGGATTCCGTATCGCAAATGATATCTCTAAGCCTGTAAGAGAACTGGTAAGGATAATGAATAAAACTGCGTCAGGAGATCTAACCGAGGAGGTCGTAGTAACGTCAAGTGACGAAATTGGCAATCTCATGAAAGCGTTCGGGGATATGACAAGGAATCTACGAAACGTAATCGCAGAAGCCGTCCTGTCCGCTCATACAGTCGCAGGCACAAGTCAGGAACTGGCTGCCTCAGCAGAACAGTCGTCCATCGCTGTATGCGAAATATCAAGTGTAATAGGCCAAATGTCCGCAGGTATTGAGGAGCAGACAGCAAGCACAAGTGAGACAGCGATTTCAGTTCATCAGCTCAATGAGGCCATAGCGCAGGTTGCCAAAGGCGCTGAATCTCAGGTGCAAAGCGTGCACCGGGCGTCCTCTGTACTGGATAATATGAAGAGGTTTATCGATGAAGCTATAGAGGCCTTGCGAAAGGTGAATTCCGCGTCCCGGCGGAGCGCGGAATCAGCAAGACGAGGCGGCGAATCCATAGAGAACATCATCATCGGTATGGTGCACATTAGAGAAGCAGCGGACACAGTCGCCGCGACCGTAGATGAACTTAATAAGCACTCCGAGGATATCTGTGGAATCCTGGAAGTCATTGATGACATAGCGGATCAGACAAATCTCCTTGCGCTCAACGCAGCGATTGAGGCGGCCAGGGCAGGTGAACACGGTAGAGGCTTTGCAGTGGTCGCAGACGAGGTGCGAAAACTGGCTGAGCGTTCCTCGACAGAGACGAAAGCCATAACTAATCTTGTAACAAGAGTAAGGCAAGCATCTGACAAGGCGGTAAAAGCGATAAATATTGCAAGTGAACAAGTAGAAGCAGGAGGCGCCCTCACTGTCGAAGCAAAGTCCGTCCTCGAAGAAATTGTCCAAAATGCATCCCACATTGAGACACTTATTTCAAATCTCATGCAGTTAGGACAGGACCTTGCTGAAGCCGGCAACAACGCAGCAAAATCCATGGAAGAGATCGTCAGCATATCAGAAGAGAACACCGCTTCCGCTGAGGAGATGGCTGCAAGCTCAGAGGAGGTCGGGCAGGCAATAGATAACATAACCTCTGTCTCAGAAGAGGCTGCTGCATCTGTCGAAGAAATCGTAACGTCGGCAGAACAAGTCAACGTATCTATTAATCAAATAGCTGCATTAGCCGGGGAGTTAGCTAACATGGCAGCGAAACTCCAGGAAGCGGTTAGCGTGTTTAAGATAAGCTGATCTCAATCAGATCCTCTGTTTCCCCAACTTTCACGCCGGAATGTCCCCCGGGGATCAGGGCTTTCCCCGTAGCCATCGATTTTGGGAGGATTTTGCCCTATTATGTCGAATGTTACAAGTATCTTTGGATGGCTTTTCCATCCAACCTTCCAATCGTTGGCCACACACACATGGCTTTCTGCAAAATGCGGGTTTGCAAGTCATGGCAAGCATAGGAATAGGTAGGAGAAAAGGATACTTCGGGTTTTCGACCATTCCCGGAATCTTGCATATTACGTGTTATAACATTACGAGTTGTGTTAGGCCATATTCTTCTTTTCCATGCAGCAGAACCCTTAAGAATTGATGGTGTTTGAGAATCCATGCAAAATGGCATACTAGCGCTATTCAAACCGGCAGGTTCGCCAAGAGATGGGCCAAGCTGCTATGGGAATGTGCTGTTCGGTGAGGTTACTGTCAAAACGCAGTCTATACAACATGAATCTAATTATGACGCAAGTACAGGAGTAAACATGGAGGATCTTGACATGATAAAGGCTATCCTTGAGGAATTGCTGCAAAACGAGCATCCTGCCCAGTTGTCTCAATCTCTTCCAGTGCTTACGTTAGCTGCAATTTTGGACATACAAGACCCGCTGACATCCGGACATTCACGAAGAGTAGGCACGTACAGTGCGCACATAGCCCGGGAACTCGGTTTGTCAAAGAAGGACCAATCAACCATTAGACTGGCAGGTCTTCTCCATGATATCGGGAAAATCGGTATCACAAAAACTCATCTCTATAAACCCGCCAAGCTCTCAGACGAAGAAATGCACGAGATGAAGAGGCATGTAATCCTAGGATATGAAATCATAGTCGAAGTGCCTGATCTTGTTAATATTGCATACCTTGTCCTACACCATCACGAGCGGATGGACGGCAGTGGTTATCCCCACGGTCTTTCCGGGGATGAAATACCTTTAGGCTCCAGGATACTTTCTGTTGCTGACAGTTTTGATGCAATGGTCTCTTCGCGCGTATACAAACCAACGATTTCAGTCGCTAAAGCATTGACGGAATTGGAAAGGTGTTCCGGAACCCAGTTTGATATTGAGGTAGTCAAAGCATTCGGAGCCTATCTTAGAAGTGAAGGCTTTCAACTTCTCGGAGAAGCTCTGTAGCAAGAATGAAGATTTGTGTCGGTCGAGGGGAGTGAGGCCTTATTCAAATCAGCAAGCAACACAGATAATGTCACACCTTATAAATCACCGGAATACCGCGTACTCGGAGTAAGAGCACCATACATAGGAGGGATTCATGAGTATGTTTATGAGATGGTTTCGAAACCTCCGTTTGAGGTCAAAGATTATGCTGATGATAGCAATCCTTGTTGCGTTTACCGGAGTAATCGGGTTACGCGCAGTAAAAAATGTAAATCTCATCACTGAAAACACCAGAACTCTCGGGGGGAATTCACTCCCTAAGACTCAACTCATCGGCGACCTTGCAGAAGCTGTAGGCGATGCGAGACTGGCTGCGGTTCGCGTTATGCTGGCCACTATAGAGTCGGAGTTTAACGAGCACGAAGCATCCTTTGCACAAGCCAAACAAGAAGCAGGCGACATCCTTGAACAACTTAACCTCCTGCTCATCAGTGAAAGAGACCGTGAGGTTTACAATTCCTTCATTGAGCAGTGGAATGAGTTTACAAGGATCGGAGACAACATCTTCCGGCTTTCACGGCAAGGCGCGGATTTTGAAATCGTAGAACTAAATCGGAAACAATGCGCCCAAGCCGGTGATAGGCTGGTAGCAATCCTGAGCGAACTGGAATCAGAGATAGCAGCCGACACAGACAAAGTCGTAGCCCAATCTATGGCAACTGCAGCATCAGGACACAACTCGGTCATCGCTCTCATTGCAATCTTGGTTGTAGTTGGCTTCGGAGTGGGACTCTTTATTGCGAAGCATATTGCAGATCCTGTAAGAGATCTTGTAGAGTTCGTGAATAAAGTCGCGTCAGGAGATCTTACCGAAGACATTGTTGCAACATCAACCGACGAGGTCGGACATCTGATGCAAGCCTTCGGCATCATGATAAAGAACCTGCGAAATGTAGTCAGTGAATCTACTTCATCTGCTCATTTGGTTGCAACCACCAGCGAAGAACTCGCTGCAGGTGCAGAGCAATCGGCAAGCGCTGTGCATCAGATCTCGAGCACAATGGGACAAATGTCAGCAGGTATTGAAGAGCAGACAGCAAGTATAAATGAGACAGCAGCTTCAATCCACCAGGTTAATCAGGCAATAGCGCAGGTGGCCAAAGGAGCTGAACTTCAGACGCAGAGTGTCCACGAAGCTTCCGTAGTATTGGATAGCATGAAGAAATCCATGGATGAAGCCATAGAAGTGCTGGAAAAAGTGAATTCCGCATCTCGGCAAAGCGCAGATTCTGCGGCAAAAGGCAGCCAGTCTATAGAGAATGTTATCGTAGGTATGAAACAAATCAAGGAAGCAGCTGACTCAGTCGCTGTAACCATAGGTGAATTGGATAAGCACTCCGAGGATATCGGTAGAATCCTGGAAGTCATTGATGATATAGCAGAGCAGACAAATCTCCTGGCCCTTAACGCTGCGATAGAAGCAGCCAGAGCCGGCGAACATGGCAGAGGCTTCGCAGTAGTCGCAGATGAAGTGCGAAAGCTGGCTGAACGCTCATCTGTGGAAACCAAGTCAATAGCTGAATTGATAGGAAGAGTAAGGCAAGCGTCTGATAAGGCGGTAAAAGCCATAACCATGGCAAGCGATCAGGTGGAGACAGGCAATACCCTTACTGGGGAGGCAAAAACCGTTCTTCAGGAGATTGTCGCGAATGCAAATGATACTGAAATGCTCATAGAAAACCTCATTCAATCAATCACGGATCTTGTAGAGGCCGGCAAGAACGTAGAAAAATCCATTGATGAGATTGTCAGCATATCAGAGGAAAACACTGCTGCAACTGAAGAGATCGCTGCCAGCGCTGACGAAGTCACACAAGCGGTAGATAGTATTGCGTCCGTCTCAGAAGAGACTGCTGCATCTGTCGAGGAGATCTCAGCATCAGCCGAACAGGTCAACGCATCAATTGAGCAAATAGCTGCGTCAGCTTCGCAACTGGCGAATATGGCAGCAAGACTGGCGGAGGCAGTGAGCGTGTTCAAACTAGAATAGACGGAGTAGACCTCTTCAGAACGGAGGGAGCCGTGAAAGTGTCAAGTAATGAAATGCAATTGGTCACATTCCGGTTAGGCTCGGAAGAATATGGAATTAACATAATGCAGGTCCAAGAGATAATCAGACTCCCTGCCATTGTATGGGTACCAAAAGCCCCGTTATTTGTGGAAGGAGTCATTAATCTGCGCGAGCAAGTGATCCCCGTCATTGATCTTGCCAAACGTCTTGATGTGTCGTCCAGGGGTCGAACAGATGATACACGGGTAGTCATCGCCAATATACAAGGGAATCTCGTCGGACTTGTTGTGGATTCCGTGTCTGAGGTCATGAGGATCGGAGCGGAAGATATTGAACCCCTTCCGGAGATCATGAGATCGTCAAACGAAAGATGCCTTAAGGGGATTGCTAAATTGGATGACAGGTTGATAATCTTGCTGAACTTGGAGAACGCCTTGTCTGATGATGAAATTCTTAAATTGCAGGAGGCGGTAGACACTTTAAGTTAAAATACCCACATAACCTGGTGTCAACGTAAATAATCAGGATCCGGAGGGATGACGTCAGGTCGGATTACCCGCCTGATGTCATCCCTCTTACAAGACTGTGCGTACAGGCATCATACATAGCTCACACATCAGGTTTTATCAAGCCTCAACCGCTCAAGAGTATTCCAAATATGAGAGGATTTGCTATTAACTTATCGAATAAATGATTAATGCCTGGGCAATAATTCCACATTTTCCGGCAGAAGGGATGGGATCACATGCTGACTCAGTGGTTTCGAAACCTGAACTTGCAAGTGAAAATTGCCATACTGGTCATATTCATGGTTGCGTTAGTCGGAGCAGTCGGAGTCCACTCCCTGAGAAACATTAATAACATAACCGGGTACGTGGAAGAGCTCGGTGAAAATGTTTTGCCTAAGTCGGAATGTATTGCAGACTTGAGAAGTGATATCGACAAACTCAGGCTTACTATCATCCGTCATACCCTAAGCTCCGCTGAACAGCAGTTTAAAGAAGAGGAAGCGATTATTGAAGACATAAAGAAGAACGTTAAGACTCAGTTCGAATCCCTGGAAGCGCTCCTTGTCACCGAAGATGCCCAGGAGAAATATGCAGCCATTCTTAAAGAATGGGAAGGCTTTCTCAGTGTCATTCAATGGACGACAGTCATCTCAAGAATGGGTGAAAGCGGAGAAGTCCTTGACTCTGCCCGTAGAAGCGCAGACGACGCAGGAAACAAGTTTGTGGCGTTGCTCGATGAAATCCTCTTAATGACACGGGAAGACACAAACCAGGCAATCACAGGCACTAAGACTATCGCGAGTTCAGCAAGAGCCGCCATTTATGCCTTGCTGGCAGCAGTCATCTTAGTCGGAGGCGTGTTAGGCACGCTTATAGTCAGGGATATTGCAAATCCTGTCAGAAGCCTTGCAACAGTAGCAAATAAGGTGGCTTTAGGAGATCTTACTGAGGATCTTACTTATGACACCACTAACGAAATAGGAGCCTTGGCAAAGGCATTCAGCGATATGCTGTCAAACTTGAGAAGCCTGGTCAGTGAAGCAATATCATCTGCGGAAACAGTTGCCGAAACCAGTGAGACGTTACACGAAATCACTGAAGGATCTGCCCAGGCAATAGAGGAAATATCTTATGCTATGCAACAGCTTGCAGCGAACACTGATGAGCAATCCATGAGCATGTCCGAAACCTCTGCATCACTCGCCCAGCTCAACACTGCCATAACGCAGGTAGCAAAAGGCGCGGAATCTCAGGTTGAAAGTGTGCATCTGGCGTCCGGCATAATGAGGGATATGCAAAAGTCATTAAACGAGGCGCTGAATGGCCTCGAAAATGTCGGCTCCGCGTGTAAGCGAAGCGCGGAATCTGCATCCAAAGGCGAAGGGGCAATAGTGAATGTGATCACGGGAATGCATCGCATTAAGCATGCCGCAGACGCTACAGCAGCCACCATTCGCGACCTTGATAAGTACTCTCATGACATTGGACAGATCTTGGAAGTCATCGACGATATCGCTCAGCAAACCAATCTTCTTGCCTTAAACGCCGCAATTGAAGCAGCCAGAGCAGGTGAGCATGGTAAGGGATTCGCAGTCGTCGCAGACGAAGTACGCAAGCTGGCGGAACGCTCATCTGTGGAGACCAAAGCCATTGCAGACCTTATATCCAGCGTAAGACATGCAACAGAAGACGCGGTAAAGGCAATGACTACCGCAAGCAAAGAAGTGGAATCAGGCAGCGTCCTAACGGACGAAGCACGAACCGTTCTGGATGAGATAATTACGGAGGTCGTGGAAATTGAGGAATTTGTCCGAAACCTTATCACCTCAACAGAGACGTTGTCTGACGCCAGTCATAAAGTAGAACACGCCATAAACCACATAGTAAGCATAGCTGAGGAAAACACTGCAGCGACTGAAGAGATGACAGCAAGCGCAGACGAAGTTATGAAAGCGGTTCACCATGTCACAGCTGCTTCACAAGAGACCGCCTCATCAATAGACAGAGTCTCTGCATCAGCACAAGAGATGACTGCTTCAATTCAAGACATAGCACATCTGGCAGCCTCTCTAAGAGGCATGGCTCAACGACTCAAAGAAAGCGTAACCCGGTTTAAGCTCTCATAAATTTACAACCTATTGATAGATCTCGTCTTCTGTCAGAAGCGCCACCCCATGCTGTTGCAAAATGGGGATCGCTCTTTCCGGGTCATCGACTCTGAAGACTACAACTGCATTGTCTCCGTTTTTGCCGGCAAAAGCGTACATGTATTCGACATTGACTTCCAGATCAGCAAAGGACTTCAACACCCGGCTCAGTCCCCCTGGCTTATCCGGCACCTTGACTGCAATGACTTCGGTGATGCTGACTGTATACCCATCCTCTCTCAGCGCCTTCTCGGCACGGTCGGGATCGTCAACTATCAACCGTAACACCCCGAAGTCTGACGTGTCAGCCAAAGAGAGGGCTCTGATATTGATATCCTTGTCCCCGAGGACATCGGTGACTTCCGCAAGACGACCTACTTTATTCTCCAGAAATATCGAAAGCTGCTTTGCCTTCATAGTAGCACACCCTCGCTTTCCCCTTCTTGGTTTTGTCTTCGCAACAAAGCGCAGATTCCTTACCACAACTAGCCTTCAGGATAAACCTCGCGCCTATCCACAACCCGCCTGGCCTTCCCTTCACTCCTCGGTATAGTCTTCGGCTCCACCAACTTCACACGGACAGAGATGCCCAATGCGCTTTCAAGAGAGCTTCTGATTCTTTTGCCCAAATCCTCCAAGCACTTGACCTGGTCTGAAAATAACTCGTCAGAGACTTCCACCCATATTTCGAGCTCATCAAGGTTATTGAGACGGTCTACGACGATCAGGTAATGAGGCTCTGTTCCGCTGATTTCCAGGAGCACGCTTTCAATCTGGGACGGGAATACATTGACACCGCGAACCACCAGCATATCATCAGTCCGTCCGAGGACTCGATGCATCCTGACGTGGGTCCTTCCACAAGCGCATGGCCGGTAGTTGAGAATGCTTATGTCACGGGTCCGATATCGGATAATTGGGAAGGCTTCCTTTGTAAGGGACGTAAATACAAGCTCACCTTTTGCGCCGGGCGGCAACACACAACCTGTGTCGGGGTCAACGACTTCCACAAGAAAGTGGTCTTCAAACACATGAAGCCCCTCATGCTCTGAGCACTCAATCGCCACCCCGGGGCCCATGATCTCAGACATGCCGTATATGTCAAATGCCTCAATCCCCAGCTTCTCTTCAATTTCCTTGCGCATATTGTCAGACCAAGGTTCAGCCCCGAGAATGCCTACTCGAAGAGATAACCCATTCATGTCTATTCCTTCGTCCTTCGCAGCTTCAGCCATGTATAAGGCGTATGAAGGAGTACAAGCAAGGACAGTGGTGCCGAAGTCTTGCATAATCTGTAACTGTCTCTTTGTGTTTCCGCCTGAGACAGGGACAACTGTGGCGCCAAGAAGTTCACCGCCGTAATGGACACCAAGCCCCCCGGTAAAGAGCCCGTAGCCATAGGCAATATGTATCAAGTCCTTAGACGTCACCCCGCCTGACGCAAGCGCTCTCGCCATCACTTCAGACCAAACGCTGATATCTCCTTTTGTGTACCCGACGACAGTCATCTTCCCCGTCGTGCCTGAAGACGCATGGATCCGCATAACTTCTTCCGCAGGGACGGCAAATAATCCAAAGGGGTAGTTTGCCCTCAGGTCTTCCTTGGTGGTAAAAGGGATGTGAGTAAGATCGTCAAGAGAACAGATGTCATCAGGCTCTATTCCTGCCTCATCCAGACGAGCTCTGTAAAAAGGCACACAATCCCTCACCCTTCGCAACGTGGCCTTTAACCGCTTAATCTGTAGCTGTTCCAGTCTCTCACGGGACATACACTCATATTCCGGACTCCATATCATGCGAATCCTCCTCTCTCCTATCTCCTGAGGCATGACACCTTATCACCATGTCAATTAGGCGTTTTCTCCGCTTCTGCCTTGTTACCCGCATGAAGGCTATAGAAAAAAGAAACACGCCTTTCGTTCATAGAGACGAAAGGCGCTATCCTCCCGCGGTACCACTCCGCTTGGCACAAATGCCCACTTTACCCCACGGGGACCATCATATCAGATCCTGATATCTTAGATCCCGATGGGTTTCCCGTATAACGGTGGGAACACCGGCACCGCCTACCACCTGCGCATCCTCGGCCATCGAGCCTTAAATCCCGGCACAGGCTTCAACAGGCGACTCCGAGGCGAACTTCAGCTCGGCTACAGAGGCCCCCTCTCACCGGTCAGAGCTCGCTTTTTGCTCTTTCACCGGCTTACTCCTCCTCTTCATCGTCCTTGTCTTGATCCACGCTATGAATTTATTCTATGATAGCATCGGTAAGTCGGTAACTCAATACCTCTCCCCAAAGAATTTCAAGTTTAATACCGGCCTCGCCAAACAGCTGTTTCAGACTCCAGGCTGAATTACTCTCCAAGCACTTGTTCAGTTTGGCAGCCCAAATAATCTCCAATAGTTCAAATCCTGCATGCTTTGCCAAGCGAATATCCGTCTTTAAATCGTAATTCATACCGGTTGCGCAGTTAAACCCTAATAGCATGAGCATCTTCTCATTTATCGCTTTTCGTGAATCAGACATGACTCACGTTCATGGGAAAGAGAAGAACCCCTCCCCTTTCCCATGAACGTCCTAAACATCCCGGGAGATTATGACCTTTTAGCTAAAACCCGATTTTCGGCAGTTCATATACGGATTTCCATCCCGGGCTGCCCGGCTCTTTTAAGAACGGCTCCATTTCCTCAGCTGTTCTCAAAGTAACTTCCTCAACGGGAGGAACCTCTCCAGGTGGGAAAACCTCCAGGATTTGATCAATAACCAGAGTCAAATACTCAAGGATAGCTGCGATTGGTCTTTTCGCCTTTTCCGCTGTTGATAAGCTGGGTTTTCCTACAACCCCTTCAGGAGTGGCTGCTCGCTCAATAGCCATATGCCCCTCTCCTTCAGACCAACGGTGCGGACGACGGAAAGGCTCCACCGACTTATCAAAGTGGCCGTCAGGAAGATATCCCTTACCTTCAGCGTCCACAACCACACTCATATCCACCATACCTTCAGGGAACATCAACAAAGCCACTGAAGTCTCCGCTTCATCTGCATGGACAAAATGCGTCTCCAGACTGTCTTTTCGGTGAACGGGATAGAAGAATTCCCTGACAGCGCGGTGCCAATCCATCACTTGGAATACGCCTGGCAAGTGATATCTCTTCATGAACTCCTGAAGCGCAGCTTCCAGCATCCAAAGCTGGCCGTGGTTGTTGATTATAATCTGCTTGCGAAAACCGTCATTCCATAATCCCAGCATTACGTTGATCATGGTTTCACGGACTACTTCCTCAGGCATAATCACGGTTCCCGGCATTCCCAGATGATGGTACGGGTGTCCGCCGTAATTCAGCGGAGGAAATGCAAGGTTTACAGGTCGTCCTTGCTTCGCTGTGTATCTGCGCACTCCTTCGCAAATCTGAGTCACCATAAAAGTGTCAAGGCCGCTTACTGTGTGAATACCGTGATTTTCGGTACAACCTACAGGAATTAACACTACATCGTTCTTCCTACGATTTTGTATCAATTCATTGCGGACGGTATTCTGAATATATGTACCGGGTTTTCCCAGTTCCGGCTCAGACGGGATTTCATATTTCGCCAAGATTTCCTCGATCTCTTCCTCAGACGCGTCCCAAATCTTCTTCTTCAACCTGCCGACAGTGTTATCCTCAAATACTATGGCAGGACACTCAGTAGTCAACCAAATCTTGTCCTTCTCTGCCATCTATGGTTTCCCCCTTTGACATTTCAAGAGGACGGCAAAAGAGTCTGCTCAAATAAGGACCGCTTATTATGAGGGAGGCCATCCGACCCTTTTGCCATCCATTTCCGGATTATCTAAACGCCTCTACCCGGCACATGTGCCGACTGTTGCAAGGTCTTTCTATTACATGACACAAGAAATCTTGCAATCAGTACGATTGGTGCGCAGGGCAATGATATTCTCAGGAACCTCATCCAATGTAATCTTCTTGGTAATCATGGGGGTCATATCCATGCCGTCAGCCATTGACTCAATGACTCTGGGGAAAGTCCCATGTCCGGAGTGTCCCTGCGCGCCCACGATTTGAGCTCTCCTTACTTGCAGGACCTCGCCGGTCACCGGCATCTTAGCGTCAGCCCTGGCGACTACCACCACTGTACTGTTAAGCGTGCGGCCTTCCCAAATGACCTCTTCGATTCCGGGATAGACTACTGTAGGCAGTCCTGTGGCTTCAAGATACAAGCTGGCGCCCATACCGTCAGTCAGCTCCAGGACTCTTTCTGCGAAGTTCTCCTTCGTGGGATCAATTGTGTAGTCCGCGCCGAGTTTCTTGCCTAACTCCGCTCGCTCTGTCATTGGCTCGGAAAGGATGACCCGAGCAGCGCCCATTCGTTTCATAATAGCGCAGGCTGCCACCCCTATCGGGCCTCCCCCGCAAATAACTACGTTATCCCCGGGACGAATTCCGCCGCCGCGCTCAACCACAGCATTGTAGGCAACAGACGTCGGTTCCACTAAGCTGCCTGCCAGGAACAGTTCATCACCTGAGTAACGTTTCCTTAAGGGTTCCAGACTCCAGACTACACGTGAAGGGACCACTACGTATTTGGTGAATGCCCCGTGAATATTAAACCCAAGCTCATCAAGTTGTTCGCAATGGTTCGGATAGCCGTCAGCACAAGGTTTGCACTGTCCGCACCATAGCATCTCCTCTGCTGTAACAGCCTCTCCTGGCTCAAAAGGCTTATTTGTTCTCTTGCTGATCGCACCGGGTCCCGCTTTCACCACAACGCCGGAGAATTCATGACCTAAAATCGCAGGGAAACCCGTCAAACCCGGATAAAATATGTAGCCATCGTCGTCAGCCTGGGCCATGTGTACATCGCTGCCGCAAATCCCACAAGCCTTTACCTCGATTAGCACTTCTTCACGGCCGGGCTCCGGTATCTCATGATCCAGAATTTCAATTCTCGGGTTTCGCCAGACCTTGCTTCCTGAATAGGTTTGCTTCTTGTCGATGTCTTTGGAACCAAGCTTAAACTCGGGTTTTGGATCCCAGTCCGCCAGTAATGTTACCCCTCTCATCTTGCCCACGCATCTCATCTCCTTGTATCTGATTTGAGTCTACTTGTGTCCGAATCCGGACCAATAGGAACTTGCCAGGATTTTCACAGGTTCCGTAAACGTTTTAAATCGTAAGTATAAGATTTCGCATGTAAAGTAATTCTTTCTTCCTTTGAAAACAGTTCTTTACTTTAAACAATCTGATTAATCATTCTCAAAAGTGACGAACCTCTTTGTTTGAAGTGACTCAAGAGCAGCGTATCCCATCCGGACAGAAATCAATCCGTCAAACCCTCCTACCGACGGTTCCTCATCATTCATGATGCAGTTTACGAACTCTTCCATCTCTGCCAGGTACGAATCTTGATATCGCTCGATGAAGAAATTGAGCAAGACATCTCCTTGGATGCCGGATTCATTATGAAGGATAACCTCTGTAGGTGTTTTGTTGCCTACGGTTATTGTCCCTTTTGATCCATGGACTTCGATTCTTTGATCATACCCGTATGCCGTCTTTCGACTATTATCGATAGCCCCCATAACCCCGTTTTTGAACTTTAAGGTGACGATGGCGGTATCAATATCGCCTGCCTCGCCTATTGCAGGGTCTATGAGACAGTCGCCAACCGCCATTAGCTCGGAGATTTCATCCCCAATCAAAAAACGGGCCATGTCAAAGTCATGAATCATCATGTCCAGGAACAAGCCCCCGGAACTTTTTACATAAGCGATAGGCGGCGGAGCAGGATCCCTGCTTGTGATGCGGATTACATACGGAACACCTATTTCTCCGCTCTCAATCAGTTGTTTGGCCTTTTTGAAACTGGGATCGAAGCGCCTGTTAAAACCGACTTGCAATTTGACTCCCGCTTTTTCTACGACAGACAGTGCTTGTTCAATACGGGGAATTTCAAGCGCAATAGGTTTCTCACAGAAAATGTGTTTCCCCGCTTCCGCTGCTTCTTCAATTATGTCAGCATGTGTATCTGTGGACGAACATATTACTATACCTCTTATGTCTTTTCTCTCAAGCAGTTTGCCATGGTCAGTCTCTACAGAAGGGATGTCCAGTTCTCGAGCGGCCTGATAGGCAGCTTCTTCCACAATATCCGAGATTGCCACCAATTTGGCGCCGGGAATCAGGTATTTCAAGTTACGGGCGTGAATTTTCCCTATTCTTCCTGCACCGATAACCCCTAAACCTACCTCTTCCAAAGCTTCTCACCCCTCTTCTCTTTCAACCGGTTTTTCTGACAACCAAGACCGGATCTAAAAGTATCTTTCTGCCGCTGGAGTATCCCCCTCCCCTCATCAGCTCCATCAATGTAGTAAACGCCAGTTTCCCCATATCATACTTGGGTTGAGCCACAGTGGTCAGTTGAATCTCAGGCAAAGAAGCAAACTCAATGTCATCAAAACCAACAACCGCAATATCTTGAGGAATACTTAACCCATTTTCCTTAACGGCTTGGATAACACCGAGAGCTAATAGGTCATTTGCAGCAAAAACAGCAGTCGGTCGGTTGCAGGTATCTGACTTCAAAAGCTGATTCATAATAAAATACCCGCTGTCACGCTTGAAACTACCGGTTTTCACAAGGGATTCATCGAGTTCCAGTCCATTATTTCGAAAAGCCTGAGTATAGCCTTGCAATCGTTCCCGGTTAGTTGATATGTCTTCCCGTCCACCGATAAAAGCAATCTTTCGGTGGCCACGTTCTATCAGATACTCTACCGCCTGCTCTGCGCCGAGGACATTATCTATTATGATACAGGTGCTGTTTGCATGATTGATTGCTCTACTGATAAAGACTGTCTTAATCCTGCTGTCAAGGATTTTCCCCAAGTGTGATATCTCTTCGGAGCTAGGACCGATGATTAATCCATCTACCTGTTTCTGCATTAGGACGTTTAGATACCGTTCTTCTCGTTCCGCGTTCCAGTTGGTATTGCAAAGGAATATGGTGTACCCGGCTTCAACAGCCGCGTCTTCTATTCCCCTGGCCACCTCGGGAAAGAACGGGTTTGTGATATCAGGAATAATGAGACCCACAGTCTTTGTTTCTTTCTTCACTAAGCCCTGGGCAATAGCATTGGGTTGATACCCCATCTCCAAAGCAATCTTTATAATCCGCTTCTTAGTGTCGTCAGATACTTCCGGATGATTATTCAGCGCCCTTGAAACCGTGGCATATGAAACTCCGGCCTCCCTTGCGACATCCTTAATCGTGGGAATGACGCTCATCCTCCTACCGTAAACGTTTACAGATTCATTATACCAAGCCTCCTCATGCAAATCAACACGTAACTTCTTCGAATAGTTGCTCAAGTAATTTTTGCGTACGGCAATAAACAGCCCCTTCGACTGTTTTCTTTGCTCTCTGTCTTTCAAAAGGAAATCATCTAAAGTTCAAGAATAAGCTTTATAGAGGTTTGTGATTGACTTGCGGACTTGCGAAAAGAAAAGATTTCCTTTAGTTTTGCAACCGCAGGTTCTATCGTACGCAACGGCTCCTGAGCACCTGTCCTTGCCTGGCCGATGGAATGTCTTTGCAACTTACGGGATAAGACTCATAGGATGAAATCGACGACAAAAAGGGAACGATCAATCTAACCGTTTTGAAGAAAAAAGATCCGGTCAAGAACTTGACTCAGGCGAACGAAGACCTCTTCCTCCAAGGTGTGATACAATGACAAGTGAGATCCGGAATGCCAAGATGAAAGAGGGTGATTATCCTGCTAACCATGAAGGTGCTGGGTATTGCAGCAGGCCCCGACAATGAGTTCTCAGTCCTCCTGGCTGATCTGGAGAACAAGTTTGTTCTTCCGATAGCAATTGGTCCATTTGAGGCACAAGCCATAGCTATTCCGCTTTCCGGAGATATGCCTCCTCGCCCCTTGACTCATGATCTCTTAAAATCGCTTTGTGATGCTATGGGCGGAGTGGTCCAGCAAATTGTTATTACCGGAATCAAAGAAGGAGTCTATTACGCAGAAGTCCATATTCAACATGACGGCAAGGTAACAGTGGTTGATTCGAGGCCCAGCGACGCCATAGCGCTTGCAGTCAGATGCGTATGTCCTATCTACATGGCGCCGAGACTGGTGGAGTTTACCTACGAATTCAAAGACATAATAGCCCAAGAGTAGTCTTTTTGAGCGCCAATACTTGACGCTTGCTTCCTTTTGCGCCGCCTGATTCGCTGTTTTCTCCGGAGGATGCCTGCGTCTGCCTTGATCTCGCCTAATGCATACGCCATTCCTGTTCGAAAGGGGAGATGGCAGCTGTGATCACATAAACCTCAGCTGCGCCGGCACGAAGAAGGATACGCGCACTCTCGTTTGCCGTATTCCCTGTAGTAATCACGTCGTCCACCAAGAGCACGCGTTTTCCGGCGACCTTTGCCGGATACGGCACATAAAACGCTCCTCGGACAAGCTCCCTGCGAAGCTGCCTCCCTACCTTATTCTGTTCACCCGGTCCGACTGTTCTCTCCACACTGTCTTGAACCCGGATACCAAGACAGGCACCCACTTCCTTCGCGAGAAGCTCAGCTTGATTATAGCCTCGTTCAGCCAGTCGAAGAGGATGTAAAGGGACCGGGACGATGATGTCACAGGTCCTCATAGACTTCTCCCGATATGCCTCTCTCGCCATAAGGACACCCAGCCCTTCAGCCAGATCACGTCTTCCGTAGAACTTGAACTCACGAATAATCTCCTTGAGCGCTCCGTCATACGTGCCGACTGCCCGAGCCCTCAGAAAGAACCTGCCTTCTATGTCACAATCCCTGCAAACGACCTTATCTGATACCTCGGTTGGGCCTGATGCTCCCGGCGTGTCTATCCGCACGCCTTCCACTTGGCGCTGAGACATTCGCAGGGAGGTGTCGGGTGTCATATCTTGAGTCAAAGATATGTCTACACCCGCCTTCGAGTGTTCAGGTAAACCGACATCACCTCGACGTCCTCTCAGCGGACGACCGCACACCTGGCAGATAGGCGCTTGCACAAAGGGGATCCTACTTAGGCAGCCGTGGCAAATCAATGCAGCAAAGATTTCCTCAGCATGTCTTAAGTCTGTCACTCTCCCGCAAAGCACGCATCCTTCCTCTTCAGGAAAGACGAAATCAAACACCTTCTTCCCAAGCAGCGCCAGAGCATGTCCGATATTTGCCGGGACGGACATGGGATCCTCCGGCAGACCGGGCTCAGTCGCTTTATTTGCTGCATACTTGCCCACACGCCTGCCCTCCTTTTTCTTTGCCTTTACCTTTGTCTGTTTCTACGTCACCCCCTGACAGCTCCGATTTACACCCTCCTAACCCCAATCTGCCAATCACGCGATCCCAATCCCTGATCGTATCCTAGCCGGAATTCGGAATTGAGCCAATCACCCAAAGGAATGGTTTTTAGAATGGTTTTGCCCCGTCTCTTGCCTTCCCTGAAGGTCAAGCGGGTCTCACTGTTGAATGGTAATATATGGAGGGAACATTGCCATGATAGAAAAGCTTTATTTCGTATATGACGTGTTTGATGTACAGGACACATCAGGCCACCGAAAGGTCACAGGGGTTTCCCACTATCCCTTGCTAGACCTCAAAGTGCTTTCAGCCTTAGGATACACCCACCTGGCCATAATTGCAGGGCCCCTGCCTTTGGCTTGGGCTGTGCACGAGGCTGACCGCCATAAGCTCAGGCGTCAGACTTATCGCGACAGACAAGGCAGGTTTGCCCGATTCTTGGGATCCTTGACCAGGACACCGGGTTTCAAACGTGTTGCCGCATGCTTTAATATCGCTACTTGTCACGATTGTCGTGATGTGATTTTACCGGCAGAGGAAGATCTGGACATATTGGCAGATGTATTGCAGGGCCGCATCCTTTTTGATCGTGAAATCACACAAGCCCTCTTAGAACGTGGCCTCCATCTAACCGGGAATCTCTATGACATACTTCAGACGCTAATCTTAAAAGGCGCTATCGGACGTGTCCCGTCAGTTGCAGTTGATAGGTTTGGGATTGCATCCTGCAGGCGATGTGGCAACAGGGACGTAGTCCAAGCCCCATGTAGCGCGTGCTCAAGTGAGAAATGCTTATACTGTCCTAAGTGCGCATCAATGGGACAAGCGAGGGCTTGTCGCCCTCTGTTCTATTCACCTAGGAATACAGCTTCTCTCCGAAATGTAATTCCCGGTCAAGATGTAATTGTCTCTCAGAATAAGCTTCCCGGCGACGACGATCCTGCTTTCAAAAATGAAATCAGCAACATAGATGCTGCTGCTGCCCTGAATAAAGCCATCGGAAAAGCAAGGACTGCTTTCCGAAACCCGCTTACCGTTCAAGAGCCAACTGAGCCTCCGAACGCGTCTTCCAAAAAAGACTTCGAGGTAAGACTCCCCTTTGAGCTGACTAAGGCACAACAACATGCATCACAACTTGTCACAGATTTCCTGGAGAACCCTACATGCAGTGAATGCCTCGTCTTCGCGGTGTGCGGCGCAGGAAAAACAGAAGTAGTCTTCCAGACGATAGCACAAGTTCTTAGACATGGTGGCAAGGTTTTGTTGGCAATCCCAAGAAGCGATGTCGTGGCTGAAATAGTCCCGCGTATCGCCTCCGCCATACCTGATGCCAGTATCTTAGAGCTTCGCGGCCAAGCGAAATCACGCTACCGGGACGCGGATATCGTTGTGGCTACGACCCACCAAACCATTAGGTTTTTTCAGGCTTTCGACCTTGTCGTCTTAGATGAAGTCGACGCATTCCCTTATCGCGGGAGCGCGATTCTTAATTACGCAGTCAGGCGGGCAACTGCCCCCTGGGGCAACACCGTATTCATGACTGCAACCCCGGGCCGGGAGTTGCTGCGAAAGGCCGACCGGAAAGAAATAGCCCTGGTAAGGATCCCAGCGCGCCATCATGGCCGCCCGCTACCTGAACCCGAAATCATTCAGACCCGTCTGCCTCTGCCGGATGAAGTGTGCCGAGGAAGCTCTTTTCGGGGAATCCTTGACAGAAACACCTCGGCAAGCGAGGCTCCCCAGGGTCATGACAAATCCGGTCAGGTCTATGGGGGGACCGGAAGGATTGCAGGTTGCGGGCTTCTTCTGCCGGATAAGGTATTAGCCATTATAGAACGTTCATTAGCTGCAAGCAGGAAAATGTTTGTATTCGTCCCTACAGTTGAACTGTCACGCCTGGTCTCGGCGGAAATATCTGCTTCACTGCATGTTTCCGGATATTCGCCTGCTGATTCGCGTAGGACGACCTTAAGAGACTCATCACAGCCAAGGACACCAAGGATAGCTTCAATTCACGCTGCCCACCCCAACCGGGAACTGCACAGAGAAGCCTTCAGGACAGGCCCAATCGACATTATTGTCTCAACCAGCGTACTCGAACGAGGCATCACTGTTCCCGACGCTGATGTCCTGGTGCTTTATGCAGACTATGAACGGATCTTCGATACTGCGACTCTTATTCAGATGGCAGGCCGTGCAGGACGAACAGAAGATGATACGCAAGCTAAAGTATACTTCGCTGCCAGGCAAGTGACTGCGTCAATGCGCGACGCCATCCGGCTCATTCAGGATATGAATCGCCATGCAGCGGAGTCAGGGTACCTGCATTCCACGCCCATCTAAGTCTCGTAACTTAGGATGCGTTACTGACAGCTTCCGAGAGGAAGTTCTACTTCTTGGCCAAGCTCAGAGGATGCATATATAGCCAGGATTATTTCGACTGCCTTTCGCGCTTCTTCTCCAGTTACAGCAGGGTCTCTTTTGTCCAATATTGCCCGGACCATATCCTCGATAACAGGAATGTGGCTGTCTCCCACTGCTGTCATGGGATCAGCACGGTCAACATCTTCCAGAACTCCGAGTCTTTTTGCGCCGGCCTTAGAAAGGACGATATCTTCACGCGTCGGATTGATAAAATCCCATCCCACCACTTCTTCTTCACGCAAAGCTACTGTTCCATTTGTGCCGCATATTTCAAGCCTTGTCGGCAGCCCTGGATAGTATGATGTAGAGCCTTCAATAATCCCGATTGCACCGTTGGCAAATTTCAGAATCGCCACGGCTATGTCTTCCACTTCAATATTCTCATGAGCAACAGTATCAGTAAGAGCATAGACACTTGTCACAGGTCCCATATACCACTGCAGAAGATCAATACCATGGATGCCCTGATTCATCAGACATCCTCCACCATCCAGTTTCCAGGTTCCTCTCCACGAACCGGAACCATAGTAGGCCTGATCCCTATAGTACTTCAGATATGCGCTACCCGATATGAGTCTGCCTAATTTGCCGCTGGAGATCGCTTTCCTAATTAGTAAGGCATCATGGGTAAAACGCCTCTGAAACACTACACCGAGCTTCACACAATTTTCCTTGACAGCCTCTATTATCGCGTCAGTTTTTTCAAGAGTAACTTCAAGAGGCTTTTCACACAAGATGTGCTTCCCGGCGCCGGCTGCATCCACACATGCATCCATATGGAGCCCACTGGGAAGACATATGTTAACGACGTCAATATCCTCCCGATCAAGAAGATGCCTGTAGTCAGTATAAAAGGGGACTCTATACTGATCGCCAAGACTTTCAGCCCTTTTCTCTGAAACATCCGCTACGGCCACAAGCCTTGATCCACAGGCGTTTACTATTGAAGCAGCATGGGCTCCACCGATAGCCCCACACCCAATTATCCCGAATCCGACAGTATCTTCCATTTCACATCACCTATCTGCTTTTCTTTGCAAAAAAGGAAAGCCCGGCCGCTGAATCCGGGTCGAGAAACAGCCTGGCATGATCATGAGTCCTCAGAATTGACGCAGGACACTTTGTGCTTATCTCTCCCTCAACAGTATCCTTAACCGCTTGCCCTTTGGAAGAACCGGGCACTATACAGTACATCCATGCAGCTGACATAATAGCCGGAATTGTCATAGTAGCTGCTTGAGTAGGCACATCAGACAGCGAAGGAAAACAACCGTCGTGAACTTGCTGCATTCGGCATGTCTCATCGAGCTCCACAATCTTTACTAAATATGGATCATTGAAATCCGCAACAGGCGGATCATTGAAAGCGATGTGGCCGTTCTCACCTATTCCAATACAGGCAATATCTAAATGGCAGTCTTTCAGCAGCTCCGAATATCGCAGGCATTTCTCCTCAGGAGATCCCTCTCCTTCGCCAATATAGTAAATCGTTCCAGGCTTCGCAATGTTATAGATATGTTCATCAAGCCACATGGAAAAACGCTGCGACGCATCTTTAGGAAGACCAATATACTCATCCAGGTGAAATGCTATTACACGACTCCAGTCAATTCGCTCCTCCCTGACTAGAGTATTCAGAAATTCATTCTGTGAAGGCGCTGCCGCAAATACCATGGAGATTAACTCTTTTTGGGAAAGAAGTTCCCGCATTTTTCCGGCAACAGCCTTACCTGCCGCCCTCCCCATATCTTCTCGTGTCCTGTACAATTCCACTACCAGATTATCAATTTCAGCAATATGTATAGGCTTTTGATATTCTGATTTTCTGTAACAACTCATCTACGTCCCTTCCTTCTTGACTATACGGGAGTCAAAACTGCCTGGATCGATGTAGCATGGACAGGCTAAGATATCCAGCGCGTAAGTCCATTATTGATTTGCCTGATGCTTCAACATACCGTTATCTGGGACTTGCTGTAGACAATCCTACCTTGGACTACAGTCATTAACACAGAAAAATCATTATCAAGAATCACCAAATCAGCATCTTTGCCCTTTGCAAGACAGCCCATCCTATCATCCTGTCCTATGACACGAGCGGGGATTGTTGAAGCCATCTTTATGGCATTAGCCGGCGACACTCCTGCTATTTCAACCATGTTCTTAACCAGCATATTCATTGTAGCTATGCTTCCGGCAAAAGCCGATCTATCTGCAAGCCATGCCACACCATCGTGTACTATTATTTTTCGACCTCCGTCTTTATGTCCCATAGAGTATTCACCGTCAGGCATAGAGGCTGCTCTGATGGCGTCAGTACACAGGACCATTCGATCAGGCCCTTTGCACTTATAGATTAATTTCAACAGACTGGGAGGAAGATGCCTGCCGTCCGCTATTGCTTCCACTGTCAGATCATCCAGGAGAAGACCTGATTCAATAACTCCCGCTATTCTAAAACAATTTTCACGTTTTACACCGGACATTCCAGAGTACAAATGAGTTACATGAGTATAGCCTACCTCAACCGCTTTGATAACCTGATCATATGTTGCATTTGAATGCCCGATTGATGCAACGATATTTCTTCTTCTTAATTCGCGCCCCAACTCTAATCCGCCGGGAAGCTCAGGAGCGGCTGAGACCCGTAGAATATTCTCTGTACAGTTGAGAATAGACAGATACTCCTCGGGATCCGGGTTTTTCAGATATCGCAAATCCTGTGCCCCCGACTGCTCACTGGAGAAATACGGACCTTCAAGGTGAAGCCCCAGAAGTCTCGCGCCCGTATTAACCTTTTTCTTAGCCTCCTCGAACGCATGGAGCACTGCATAGAGCTGCTCTGTAGAAGCAGTTAAGGTGCTGGGCACTATGGCGGTCGCGCCTCCTCTGGCGTGAACCTGTGACATTGTACAAAAGGCCTCGACAGTGCCATCCATGGTTTCTGAGCCTCCACCGCCATGAACGTGAATATCAACAAACCCCGGAGAGATTATTGCTCCATGTACGTCAATAACCTTTGCACCCTCCGGAATATTTGAATTGGCCATATCGAATACACGGAATATAGACTGCCCCCTGATCTCTATACCGCCTTTGTCAATAATCCTATGAGGAGTCACAAGCTTGCCGTTTACCAGACAGAACCCGTTTTCATCTATCAAACTATCTGCCATAATCCAGTCATCCTTCCAGTCCGGATCTACCTAAGCATTTCTTGCAGATTCCTAATGGAGTCAATAGCCCCGGGAGCAGACCCCCTGCCGATAGCAAGATGGGGCTCAAGGCTCAAATAGCCCGTGTATTCGGCCTTGCGCCATTCTTTAATCTGCCTTGGATAATCAAGAATCCCATTTCCTACAACAGTAAATACAATGGAATCCCCAACTGTTTCAGGCACGTCTTTCAAATGAATATGCATGACTCGATCCTTGATTTTGTGAAACCCTTGCAAGAGATTCTTCTCTCCAACACAATATGCATTACCTGGATCCCATAGGGCAGCGACATTTCTTGATTGAACCCTGTCCAGCAGCTCCTTAAGATGGTCTGATGTTTGAACGTAACAGGAAGGTTCATTTTCCACACACAAGACTATATCCTCTTCTTCAGCCCTTTTTGCCGCACACGAAAGACGCTCTGCAATCACATCTACCACATTGTCAAATGGGCTATCGCCCATAAAGCTGAAGCATCTTATTATCCTAGTGTCAAAGAGCTTCGCAATGGAAATCGCCTTCTCCAAAAGCTCTAAGTGGCCGGCAAACGTATTGACAGACAGCTTAAAAGGATCAAGACCCTCAGTCTTCTCTCCTTGGCCGGGCCTATCTTCTTCGCTAAGCGGAGCCTTAAAAATAGGGGATGCAATCCCACAGACTTTAATGCCTGATTTGTCCAATAGCTTCTTCAGACTCTTTAATTCTCCGTCAGAAAGGTAGAGTATGTTGCGTTCTCCGATCATCCGAAGCTCAAGCGCATCAAGACTTGTAAGTTCCAACGCATGCATGACGTGGCTAATATCCTGACTTATCTCATCGCAAATAATGGCTGGATGCATCAATCTGATTCACCTCTTAGCTAATTATCTGGCACAAGCTTTTCTACGGTTCTTAATCCATTGGTCAGTCTGAAATACATTATCAAGAGCGACTGCGTAGGCTCCCATCAAAGGAGGATCTTCTTTCATACTGGACCTGACAATCTGCACACCATGGCTGGTCTCAAGAAGAGCACGCTCCCTGGCAGCTTGATCAATAGCTTCCATAAATGCACAACCGGTACGGGCAAGCTCCCCTCCGATAATCACAATATCGGGGTCAAAGAGGTTCATTAGATTCCCAACTACCACTCCTGTCAAGTATCCTGTTTTCTTCAGGATAGACTGCACTTCAGGAAGATTAAGAAGCGGAGATTCACAAATGCTTTCAATATCTATACACTCAGTGTCCACACCATAGGCAGTAAGAATCAAGTCACCGACAGAGGACCTTATCTGAGACAGAACTGCCCTAACACTGCACATAGCTTCAAAACAGCCATACCGTCCACATGCGCACCGGGGTCCGCCATCAGGGATTAAAGCCATATGCCCGATTTCGCCCGCGAATCCGTTTGATCCACCGTAGACCTCATTGTCGATGATAATTCCTGCTCCTACCCCTACAGACATGCTCAGATACACCAGGTTTGAATACCCCTGTCCGCTTCCGTAAACCTTTTCCGCAAGGGCAGCAGCATTGGATGTATTCTCAAGATGAACAGGAATACCGCCAAGCTTAGTTGAAACCATTGGTCCAAAAGGCACATTCTCCCACATAAGATTAGACGAGCGCTTGACAACTCCTCGAAATGAATCGACAAGCCCCGGTGATGCGATACCACACCACAACACCTTTTCTTTTAATATGCCGGTCCCCTCAAGCAAACTATAAAAAACCGATACAATTGCATCTACTACAGACTCAGGTAGATTCGTATCGAGATGCAGGTAGTGACGCTTCAAAACATCGCCTGCCAGATCAACAAGGGCTGTCACCACCACTCCCCTTTGGAGCTGTACTGCAAAAATGATACCTGCTCTGGAATTCAGCTCAAGCATAACAGGTCTTCTGCCGCCGCTGGATTCGCCTAACCCAGTCTCTCTCACAATACCCGCCTTTATAAGGTCGTTGACTATAACTGACACAGGGGGTGGAGTAAGCCCTATTTCCCTTGCGACTTCGTATCTTGCAATAGGACCCTGTTTTCTTATTGTATTTAGAACCAACAGACGATTGGAAACCCTTAAATCTCTACTGTTGCTTGGCGTTCTTTCAAACCTCATAACCCATGTCCCCTCTAGGCAAACTTCCAAGATGAGAGAGTCTTAGCAGGAAGCGAAAGCTATTATTGTGACACAGCAATACCCCTAAGATTCAGACTCTCTGCAAAGTGACATGCCACATAATTCTCTTTACCATATTGCCCCTCAAGCTTCCTAAGGGGTGGAGGTTCATGACTACAGATCTCCTTTGCGTAATCACATCTTGGATGAAAATAGCAGCCATCAGGCGGATTCGCAGGGTCTGCCACCTCACCTTTCAAAAGGATCCTATCTGTCTTGATCCTGGGATCGGGTTTAGGAACAGCCGAAAGTAACGCTTCTGTATAAGGATGCCTGGGACAGGAAAAAAGATCAACAGTGTCAGTCAGCTCAACTATTTTACCAACATACATGACAGCTACTCTATCACTTATGTGCTCAATAACACTAAGATCATGAGCTATAAATAGATACGTCAGGTTGTATTCCTCCTGTAAATCCTGAAGAAGATTCAGTATCTGAGCCTGAATGGAAACGTCAAGAGCTGACACTGACTCATCACATACGATGAGTCTGGGATTCAAAGCAAGCGCCCTTGCAATACCGATCCTCTGTCTCTGTCCCCCACTGAATGCGTGGGGATATCTCCTCATGTATTCAGGCCTAAGGCCGACTTTCTTCATCAACTCAATTACCCTGTCTTCCAGTTCCTTTCCAATAGCAATACCGTTCACCAAGAGGGGTTCGCCAATGATATCTTTTACAGTCATTCTTGGATTAAGTGAAGAATAAGGGTCCTGAAATATCAACTGTATCTCTTTACGAATAGCACGCAATTCTTCTTTATCCATGTCAACAATGTTTGCAAATTCACCGTTCTGCTTGAAATGGACCTCGCCGCTTGTAGGCTCAATTGCCCTTAGAATGCATCTCCCGCAAGTAGTCTTTCCGCATCCGCTTTCTCCCACAAGCCCAAGAGTCTCGCCTTCATTAATCCGAAAACTTACGTCATCGACTGCTCTTACATATCTGACTGTCTTTTTCCACATCCCTCTATGAATCGGAAAGTATTTCTTGAGATTCCTAACATCTATGAGCGTACCCTTATCCATGCCTCTCCACCTCGCTATACAGTAAGCAGGCCACTTTGTGACCGGGCGCTGTCTCTGTCAAGTCAGGAGTTATGCGATTGCATAGTCCTGTCTTGAATTCAGGACATCTCTGGTGGAACGAACATCCAGGAGGTATATTATACGCATCAGGCACCACCCCTTTAATGGTCTCGAGTCTCCCTTTTGCCTTTTTGCCTACTTTTGGAATAGACTTAAGGAGCGCCTGTGTGTATGGGTGCAAAGGATTATGGAAAAGCTCATCCACCGGAGCGCTCTCCACAATCCTTCCAAGATACATCACCACTACATCTTCAGATATCTCCGCTACAACCCCAAGGTTATGAGTGATCATCATTATTGACATTCCGAATTCCTCTTGAAGATCTCTCATCAGGTCAAGTATCTGAGCCTGAATAGTAACGTCAAGTGCGGTAGTGGGTTCATCAGCGATAAGAAGTTTAGGGTGACATGAAAGTGCCATAGCTATCATGGCCCTCTGTCTCATTCCACCGCTCAACTGGTAAGGATACTCATCAACCCTTTCCTCAGGCCTGGAAATCCCAACCTTTCTTAGCATTTCTATTGCAAGCTCACGCGCTTCTTTTTGGCTCACGTCTTGGTGCAGCAAAATGGCTTCTATTATTTGATTTCCCACTGTGTAAACAGGACTGAAGGATGTCATCGGCTCCTGAAAAATCATGGCTATATCCTTGCCACGTATTGCCCTGATCTCATCACCGTGCGGATCAAGTTGAGACAGATCAACATAACCCTCAGGACCGTACTCCTCTCCGTACAATTTGATACTTCCATCCACAATCTTTCCTTTGGATCCCAAGACCCTCAGGATAGACAGGGCTGTGACACTCTTACCGCATCCGCTCTCACCTACTACTCCGAGTGTCTTTTTCTTGTCAATGGAGAAGCTGACACCATCCAGAGCCTTGACAGTGCCTTCGTCAAGGAAGAAATAAGTCTTTAAATCCTTAACCTCCAGTAGCTTATCACCCATATCATCGCCCACCTTATCTAAAAGCAAGTTTCTATCTGGAATAGGGGTCAGCCGCATCCCGGAGCCCGTCACCAAGGAAATTGAACGACAGCACAGTGATGATCACTAAAAGACCCGGTAACAGCAACCATGGCGCCTGTGCTATTGACCTAACGTTCTGAGCTTCCTGCAAGAGCACTCCCCAGCTAATCACCGGCGGACGGAGCCCAAGACCCAGGAAGCTCAGGCTTGTTTCACCAAGGATCATCCCAGGAATTGAAAGGGTAACAGATGCTATTATGTGACTTAAAAACGACGGAACCATGTGTCTGAACACAATTCTGAGTTCGCTTGCTCCACAAAGCCTTGCAGCGGTCACAAAGTCCTCCTCACGCAGGGACAAAAACTTGCTCCTGACAACCCGTGCAAGGTCGGTCCACCCAATCAACGATAAGATAATGGTGATACCCAGGTACACGCGAAGAGGGGGCCAGTGCGGCGGAAGCGCAGCACTTAAAGCCATCCATAACGGGATGGTAGGTATGCTCCTTATAAATTCTATTAACCTCTGAACAATCACATCAAACAGCCCGCCATAGTAACCCGAGAATCCCCCTATCAAAATCCCAAGGAGAAAACTCAGAAACACACCAATGAGTCCAATTGACGTGGAAATCCTCGACCCATACAGTATCCTTGAGAACATATCTCTCCCCATTCGGTCTGTTCCCCAAAGAAAAACATGGCCTTCCTTTGTGCCGATAAAATGTAAATCCGTAGGCCATATCCCTAAGAGTTTATATGGGGTGCCTCTTGTGAAAAAATAAATCGGATATTCAACATCGTAATCCGGCGTATATATCCTTCTCAGAGTTTCAGGGTCTGTTTCTTTCTCATAACCATATACAAAAGGTCTCAAGCTAAATCCATTTTTGCCTACGAAATGAATTCTTTGAGGAGGAGCGTAGGCAAAACGCACATCGTACTTATTCGGATCATAAGGCGCAAAAAATTCGCAGAAAATGGCGCATAGGTAAATGATAATCAAAATCACAAGGCTCGCCTTTGCCAGACGATGCTTGTTGAATTTCCACCTCATTAGCTGCCACTGTGATGCCACATAAACGCTCTCGTCACCGCTGAATTCATCTTCTTCACCTGGTGTGGGGATGCAAAACCTATCCTGTGACAGATTTTTCTTAGCCTTCTTGCTGTTCACATTGTTTCTTCTCTTACCATTCTTCAGTTGCATAGGTATCCCCCTACTCGTACCGTATTCTAGGATCTACCCAAGCAAGCAATATATCAGAAACCAGTGTCCCTATGACTGTCAATACACTTAGGACCATAATGAAACTGCCTGCCAGATACATATCCTGACTTTGAAGAGCCCGTAAAAGTAAAGGTCCTGTAGTAGGCAAACTCAACACTACTGACGTAATGGTCTCGCCGGAGATTAATGCAGGCAACGACCATCCAACAGTGCTGATGAAAGGGATCATTGCAACCCTTACAGGATACTTGTAGAGCAATCTCCTCTCTGGAACCCCCTTAGCTCTTGCCGTAGTCACATAGGGTTTGTTCAATTCATCAAGCAGGTTTGCTCTGAATGTGCGGATTAGACCTGCAGTGCCACTCATTCCAACAATAACCACCGGTATCCAAAGGTGCTTGAGCATGTCTACAAGCTTCGCCCAACTCCAGGCTGCATCTACATATGCAGGTGAGAATAAGCCCCCGACACTTTGGCCAAAGTATGCATACGCAATCCACATGAGGATTAGGGCCAGCATGAACTGAGGTATAGCAATTCCAATAAATCCGATGAATGAAACGATATAGTCTCCGGCTGAATACTGATGAGTCGCAGAATAAACTCCAATCGGGAACGCAACTATCCATGTGAAGACCATTGTGGCTAATGAAATTACTACTGTAAATGCAAGCCGTTCCCAGATTAACGAACCTACCGGTCTATTCCACTCAAATGACTGCCCGAAGTCTCCGTGCAGCATCCCCCACACCCACTTGAAGTACTGAATATAGACAGGCTGATCAAGTCCATAGCGCTTATTAAGTGCAGCGATTGTAGCTTCATCCACCATCTCTCCGGCTTGACTCAGTTGCGCAACATAGGAAGTAAGGAAATCGCCCGGCGGAAGCTGGATGATAACAAATGAAACGATGGAGATAAGAATAAGCGTTGGAATTGCATAGAGAACGCGCTTCAAAATATAGCTGGTCAATATTTTACCTCCTTCCCTATCTGCCTGGTTTCTTTCTTTTTGTTCCTTAAAATCTTACCGCTTATATTTATAATGAAGATGACGTATCTGTACCGGCAATAAGCTTAGTACAATTAGAGACAGATACGATTCTTGTTATTCGGATTCCATATTATACATAATCCAGTTGGTTCGATATTCAATTGGTGGTATACCCTCTCTTTTCTTGAATACTCTTGAAAAATACTGAGGACTCTTATAGCCTACTTGTCTTGATACCTCGGTCACGGAAATCTGTGTTTCATGAAGCAGCTTCTTTGCCTGGTCAATACGAACCTTTGTCAGATAGTCGATGAGAGAATATCCCGTGCAAACCTGAAAGATCCTTGAAAGGTAGCTGGGACTGACAAACACGTGACCAGCGATTTTTTCCCTATTGAGGTCTTCCGCGTAGTGAGTATCTATATATCGTTTCGTTTTTTGGGCAATCTCCTGCAGCTCCGGATCGAAGAACTTGAGCATTTCATCACTGCGGTCATTCATAGATTCAGGCTGACGTTCTGCTGATATGCGAAAAACCTTTATCACAAAACTCATAAAAGACAGCATTACTTCTGCTTCCCATCCGCTTCTTTCGGCAGCCACTTCTTCCAGAATCCTCGAAATAGCATTTGACAGCCCGTACCTATCGCGTATTACGCCACTGCTTTCCTTGAACACCGGAAGAACTTCCGGAGGTGCAGAGAAATTAAACTTCACATCAAACAGACGACATGTAAGACCTTGGCTCTGCCTGAACTCATGGAAGACCCCAGGCTCAACCAGCACTAAATCGTGGCCCTTTAGGAAAAACCTCTTATCCATATCGAAAAGCAATTCAGTGGCACCGCTTATGACATAAAACACCTGCCAGTAATCATGAGCATGGTTACCAATTACACATTGAGGTTGCCATTCAACTTCCAAAAGATTGATGATATGAATATTGAAGTCCACCGGCAACTCCTTAGAAAACTGTCTCAGCACCTTCTGAAAACGTGATTCTTCCGGAACCTCCACAAGATCCGGCATCTTGCGCTCACGCTCGTGTCTTTTGGACATTGTCATAACCCCATTCCCAGGTAGTCTTTTCGCTTTGATTATACTATGAAAGACACAAGCGTACTTATAAGAGACCGGCTGTGAATGCAGGAAGGGTGAAAGCGTTCTCTTCCTGCATTCACGGCTAACAGCCACATTCCCATCGAAGACCATTTCCATTTAAATCACAGTGGTCCTTAGCATATCCACTAATTCCATAGTTTTCACAGCATCCCTGAAACTACTAGATGGCTCCTCGCCGGACTTTATACAGTCAATAAAGTGACGGGATTCTTGGAAAAAACCATAGTACTTGTAATTCTCCGAGCTATTTGCGATTTCTCTTGTGTCAAGAGTTGTGACTTCATCATCTTTATAGAGATATCCCTTGTCATCAGGATTCAGGAAAGCGCTGACACCCGGAGCATGGATTTCAAATGTATGAACCCTTGTCCCCACATTCCAATTGGTCAGCAAAACGCCGGACACGCCATTTTCAAAGCGCACAATAGCGTTCCAGCTATTAGGCACGACATCTTCACACTGGCCAACAAGACACACTGCGTCAGCAACGTCGCTTCCTGCCATCCACCGAAGAGCATCCACAGCGTGAATGGCATCACAGCCAATCACATCCACTGCGCCGTCGTAATACACGGCAGAGCTTCGCTTATAAAATGTAGCCACTACTTGATTTATTGTTCCATGTTTCTCCACGTAATCTTTGGCATAAGTCATCATTGGAATGTATCTTCGATTAAAACCTACCATAGTGATACACCCGTTCTTGCGTGCAATCCTCTCCAGGGACTTAATCTGAAACGTGGTAACTGCAGGTGGCTTCTCAATGAAGACATGAAGCCCCTTCTTGAGAGCATAAACAGTAATATCAAACAACTGATGCGGAGGCATTAGAATGTATACGGCTTCCAGAGGCTCTTTGTCTATCATCTCACGGTAGTCAGAGTACCTATTTGGTATCCCAAACTTGTCTGCAGTGTTATTGAGCTTGTCCTCTACAATATCGCATAGAGACACCATGTTAACATCGGGAAACTCCGCAAGAGATGGATAATGAACTGAATTAGCCATGATTCCCGCTCCAACCAGTCCCACATTCACTTTCTTCATCTAGTATTTCCCTCCCCACTTGCCAATTCGGTATTGAGTTGTATAGGCTTTGCCGTCGAACCCTTCATCATATGGCAATTCATCGAGATAAACAGGCATGCTTGTACCCCGGGCAATCCTGGCAGCAAGCTGAATCTTGACTGCTTCTAAAAAGTCTTCAATCGGAAGCGGGGCCTGTCCATTACAAAGCATCTTGTGGAACTGCTCAATTATGGCATCATATATTTTTGATGCATCAACAAAGGTTGACTTGATACCTTTTGATGTAGAAATACTGAAAAACCATTCATGTGTCGGAGCGGTCATCTGATAAACGACGATGGTGCCGTCAAAATATACGGCTTCAAAGAACTCACTCTTCTTCTTAGCACCCAAGTATCTCACACTCTTTACACCTGCGCCCAAAAACCCCTGAAACATTTCAATTGTATGTATGCCATAGCTAAAGAAGTCTCCAGGCCCACTTGCAAACGCAAATATGATATCTCCCAACTCATTCTTCTGTGCTTTCAGTGCAGCAATCTCCTGTGAGAATCGAACACTGGATCCACCCATGATGGGCACATCAGGATGCTTTTTCTGCAACGCGATGAGCCTGTCCACGTCCTGCATTTTCCCAACCATCGGCTTGTCTATGAGAACCGGTTTCCCTGCCTCGATAAACGGGGCTGCCTTATCTACATGAACATCCCAATCCACTCCATGTATGATGGCTGCATCTACGAGTGGGACCATTGCTTCAACGCTTTCTGCTATAGTATCAACCTGGTTTTCCTCAGCAAATTCTTCTACGTATTTTCTTGGATTGACAGCCCCTGAATCCCACACAGCAGTTACTCTCATGTCGTCATACGCGTTGATCTTCGGGACCCAGGCAACCGGATGCGATGTATCAAGATCTACTACACCGATATTAAACATTTATATCACCTCATCATTAAGACCATTTATTGCACGATAGACAATATCGGCACTCTACGCAGTTAACCGCATCGATAGCCTAAACCTAAGGCATCAAGGCTAGCCGTGCCTACACGTCCTTTCCGCACCTCAAAAACGTCTTTGTGTATCTTCTGAATCTCTCGATCTGCAAGGGGAATGTATTGGCGCGAGTTGTACTCCACCCCCTTTACAGGGCATATGCGTGACGCAAGCCCCACCGATTGAATAAGGGAAAAGCCGGGATTTGTGAGGTCCTGAACAGAATACATCATCCCCAGACTCCGGCATTTTGCAAGACTGAGGAGTGTAAAAGATTGACCTTTGCAGGTCTTAAGGGCAACGCCTGACCAGCCCAGATCATGCGCTACATCTATAGACTCCAGATCTGTCACGCTTTCATCGATTAAGACCGGCTTGATCGCTGCAAGTTTTTTCATGTCAAATCTATGGGCACTAAGGTCGCGCTCAGTAGGCTGTTCAAGATAGAGAATTGCCTGAAATGCTTCAGGGCTATACTCCCTGACTTTCTCTAAGAGCTCAATCATATATTCAGGACTTTCACACATCTCATTGGTATCCACTGAATAAAAAAACCTGCATGATCCTGAGGAGCCACTATCAGTGCCCATGAATAGGACATTTTCTTTGACTACTTCATTGATATCAGCAATGCGCTGAATGTCCCAGGCAAGATCATTTCCTCTCAGTTTTATCTTGAAACAAAAGATCCCATCCTTCTTTATCCATTCATCAAGGCTTACAGGAAAACCATCCTCAGGATCTGAACCGGTTATTTCGCTTTGTCTTAATCGATCTTTGCCGCCCACAAGGTGAAAGACAGGGATATAGGGTTCATATGATTTCTTGATATAATCCGCCAGATATCTGCCTTTGAATTCAGGACCAAGATAGACGCCTAAATCCCTGGACATGAATTCCGGTCCGTAACCGTCGTACGATGATATGCCGTTTACTCTGCCGAAGGCATCATGGATAGCCGCATCAACGGGAGATGCGCATAATTTAGCTGCGAGCAAAGGTATGGGGGATTCCAAGCCAAGTTCCGCTTCTACTTGACGAGCGATTGTCTTAAGATCTTCGATAGTTTCAAGATAGATATCGAGAGGATGGGCATATTCCTGATAATCCAAGATTTTCCTTGCATACAAGCGTCCTACCTCTCGCATAGCCGTGTCTTTTCTTTCATGACTTACGTTATGTGCGAGAAAAGCCCAAAGATCGCTTAGAAGAACATTTCCAACACCGGTTGCATGATTACCGATTCGGTTTTCCACTTCTACACGTACAGTAAACGAGGTAATACTATCAATCACACCCGATCCAAAGGCCAAAGGCACTCTGAAAACCTCATCCTTGAACTCGCAGTCTACATTTAAAATCCTTATGTCTGATCTCATGCTATCCTGCCTCCCACAATTAAGCCAAGTCCCATATAAGCGCATCTTCGTGTTCATCCAGCCATTCAAGCGGGCCCCTTACTTCGTTTGTCAGCACCTTTACTTTTTCACACATGGGCACTTTCTGAGTGGCCTGTAGTCTGCTATGAATCCATCTGGCCCTCAGGAAAGATGGAAGAGCCCTTAATTCAGCATCACAGAGACTATCAAAAGATGCTTCTTTATATGCATTGACAAAGGCACAAGACCTCTCAAGACTCATACTGCATACCTGAGTAAGCGAGTAGATGTCATTTCCGTCAATAGGAGCCTTCCGTTTGGCAGCAAAATAGAGAATTCCGTCTGCAATGTCCCTGAGCCTGGGCTGTACGCTAACCCAGTCAAAATCAAAAATTGCTGCAACAGCATGATCCCTAAAGCACAAATTGGCCGGATGGAAGTCCCCATGAACTACAGCTTTAGGAAGCGAATAATATACCGGGTCCGGAAGTTCACTCATGATCTTATTCAACTGGCTCTTCAGGTACTCAATATCCTGTTTTGCGTTTTTACCAATTCCAGTGCAGTCAGGCGTATTGTCCAAAGAGTCCAGCATCAGCATGGAAAGACAAGGATCATCATAACGAGGTATATCCTTTCTGCACGGGGGGATGAAGTCCCCGGATGCATTGTGCAGTTTGCCAAGGAATAACCCGGTTGAACGCAGGTCCTCCCAATTCGTAGGGTCAAAGGCCTCCCCTTCCAAAAATGTAAAGACCTCACATATTCTCCCGTTATGCCATACAAAACCGGACTCATCCTTGGTCCTTTGCCGAATGGGAACAGGCAAGCCTTTTAGAGAAAGATGATTAAGGTATGCCTGTTCGTATAAGACTGAGCTCTCCTTTGAATAGTTGAGGTTCCTAACTCTTAACACTAAACGTTTGCCTGCAGCTTCCACAAGGAAATTGCTGTTTGCAGTACCGCCTTTAAGAGGGATCACTTTATCTACGGGAAAAAAACCATAATGGAATAAGATTTCCTCCGGCCTCCATTCCTCCGTCCTCGAACAACCGGATTCAGTATATCCTTGTGGATGCATATAGCAGGCACCTCTCATGCGGAATCCCTCGTCTTCGACTATATCTCTATATGCTGATATATACTGAGACTCTCTTTCCAAAACTTCTTGTATCCACAAAACAGCAAATTACGATACCTGAACGTTTGGATTTATGATGCGACTTCACCATTTATGCTTGGAGATCCTTTGGATTATTGTAGTACACATGTACTTTCGTGCCTGATGTGTAAATGAAAATTAGCACAACGATGTGTGGAAGCGCCACAAACACCTGTCTGAAAGCCTGCAGCAGGCTTTGAACTCCTTCTTTCCCTTAGACTGCATCTTCCCCGTAGCTGAAGTTATGTGGTAAGATACTGACAGACTCATCAATATGGTTAGCATTGCTTGACTGACTCCCGATCTAGGAGAGATGAACAAGTGAAAAGGCAAACGCGCACACGGTTTTCCACAGTTGTTCTTGGGCTGTTGTCGATTGCAATTGCCGTAGGCTTTGTCCTCTTCGTAATCCAACTCACCCAGAGAAGCCTTGTATTCACCGGAATTTCAGAGGGATTGAAGCAGAGTGCTCAGTCAGGCAACACACGACCGTTGGGCAAGGTCCTTGCCGGCTATGGCATAATAGTTTTGTCTGCCATGGGATTGATTGCGCTCATTATATACGTAGTCGAATCCTTCACGGCAGGAATCTGCCAAGAACTGCTTTTCCGACGATTCTCAAAAATACTTTCATATGAAGTCCTATGTTTTCCCGTCAGTATAATGATATTTCATATTGCAAACCCAGGGCAGCCCATCTTGCCTTTGGAATGGTTCTTAGGGATAGGAGGACTTGTCGGCACCGTGGTTTCCCGTCTGGCAGACAGACAAAAGGATTTAGCGTAGAGACAGAAAGACTCCCGCAGGGCAACAAGAGAAAACTCACGTCTCCTATTGCCTGAGGGAGCGAGGAGCAAGCCGTTTAGAGCGAAATTCACAGCCAACGTTTCAGGAATTCAATCCCGGTATTACATCGGATCTCATGTCCCCCTTCGTGGAGATCCATCTGCAGTCGTTCAGGGCAACCAAGCCTCTCGTAGTGGGTTTTTCCTGCCTCAAATTCCTCAACAACATCAGGCCACCATGAAACCGGATCAGCCTTGCCCGTTTGAACCATGAGAGGTTTCGGACAAATAAGCGAGACAAGATCCTGGTCAGAAAACTCCCGAATCCAGCCGGGAATGAATGCATGTTCTTCCTCAGTCGAAAGATAACTGGTGTAGCGAATATCTTCCACTGCCATCTTCGCAAGTCTGTAGTTGAAGTAGGCGGATATTACCCCTGCCTTAATGCGTTTCTCTATAGGAAGCGTGATAAGTGTATATGCCCCACCCAAGCTTACTCCCCACATCGCGACACGCTCACAGTCAATTGGCTCCAACGTCAGTACATAGTCTAAGAGACGTTTTAGCTTGGCAATCTCAAGCCCAAACAGCGTTCCCCCCAGAAGCAGGGACATTCTGGTGTATCTAGCTCTGGGTTTTGCCTCAGTAATATGGAGCAGGGCCAGGACCGCAAAGCCATTTTGAAGCCACCGGTAACCACTGCTTTCCCGGAATCTCCCGGAATAGCTCAGAAATGTGTAATCAGGCGCTGACGTGTAGCCGGGTGGCGATACTATAAGGGGAATCTTGGGCGGACGCGACTTGGGCAAGGCAAGTATTGCCCTGCAGCGAAGGTATCCACTAAAACGCACTGAAATCCAATTTGCGATTACGTGATCATCCTCAAAGTAAGGTTCGGCTATAGGATCAAGATCGCCTTCCGGGATGAAATTTCGGTAGCCTAACGCATCCTCCCAGCGTCTTCTATTGGGTTCTACTGAAGCCAGGTATTTCTCAAGAGAAGAATAATCCCTGTTCCACAGTTTCTCCTGCCTTTCAGAATAACCTGCCACACATAGCTTTCTTAAGTAGTCTTCTGTCTCTCTACGTTGTAATCCCTGCTTTTCCTCGATGACATGGCGTAAAGAATCTAACGAAATGTCCTTGAGATTGATATAGCCCACTGCACACCCCTCCAAGTGACTATATATGTAAGGGAAGGCCGGGCCTTCCCTTTATTTTGGCAAAAAGCAGTGCAATCCAAACACGTTGCGAAACCGAGTTTCTTGTAGGGCTCTTAAGGCTCGATATGATCACGCCGATGAGCTAACGCTCTTGCCATATAATCATCTAGAAGCTCGATCTCAAATTCTCGGGCCATCTCTTTTGCCGTTAACTCCTGGGTTTCACTGGATATCAGTACTGAGCCCAAGTAACTGGGGTCGGTTATTGTGACCTTAGTGCCGTACTTATTCTTCATTGCTCTAAGACGATCCCAATTATAGTCCAGGTGTGCAATACAACAATCAAGATTAACTGTAGTCGTAGTAAAATGAAAGTAACTGGTGCTGGAGCCAATGAGCTCCCCAACAGGGGAGATAATTGAACAAGGCAAATCTGAGACTGCGGACGCAAAATGGGCCCTGCAAGAGTACGCCCAGTAGTTTTGCATCAACCCACCATGATACGCTGAAGAGAAGATTAATAAATCAGGCTTTGACTCCACATACTTTAACCGTAGCTCGTTAAAGTTCAGGTCAAAACAGATAGCACACCCTACCCGACCAAAATCACAATCAATCAGGGGGGCATCCTTACCGCAGAGACCTTCCTCGGTTCGATCTTTAACTCCGGGAGGAGGCGGCACAACGTGATTCTTGTTATAAATCCCCGCTATCTTACCTTGTCGATCAATAATAATGATAGAGTTTCTCGTCCCGTCATCCAGTTCTCTGATTGTCGGGTACGTAATGTAGCAGTTATGATTCTTGGCAACTCCGCAGAAAAAGTCAAATATCCGATTACCTCTGGCAGGATAAAAAGCCGGTCTTAAAGATTCAGACAGATCTCTTGGATGATCACAGCACTCAGGAAGAACTATCAGATCCGGCTCATCCGGGAGCAGTCGGTCCAACTCATCCTTCCAATGTCTGATTGTTCCACGAAAAACATCTTCGAGCTTAACGTCATCAATAGCTGAGTATGATCTCGCGCCGGTGACACTGATTTTTACATAATTAGCCATACAGCCGCCGACCTCCTTCCAGACATAAGCCGGAGTCAGGCGCGGAAGCATATGTCATTCCGCGCCTGATTTTGCTAATTTCTTATTTCTTGAAGAACAACTGCTCCGGATAGACGGGTCCAATCCAATAGTCATTGGTTCTGCCGCCGACTGGAGACACATTGCCTACATTATTCCTAATGACCATATTGTCTCCGGGATAGGTGAGTATACCGATTATCCAGAGATTATCATTGTGGATTCTGAGGACTTCATCTATGAGCTGACGTCTACGCTCCAAATCCCCGGTCCTCAGTCCCTGATCATAGATCTCCAGCAATCTCTTAATATCACCCTTCGGTTCCTCACCGGAAGCGCCGTGTGTTTGGTGCCACGTGGTATATAGTGGCGCCCATCGGAAACTCCAGAATCCTACAGGGAAAAGCTGTGGATCTAAGAAGGGATTAAATCCGCCCATTAGATTCACTAATTCAATCTCATGCAGTCCGGCTTGTCCGCGTTTGATAAAGAGTTCTATTCCTTCATATTTCGTGACCGCATTAATCCCGATTTCTCTTAGGCGATTCTCAATAATCTGCAGTATATCATCGGCAAAGCCTGCATGAGATATGGTCAATGAAAACGGTTTGCCGTCAGGAAGAACCCTTAACCCGTCTTTGCCTTTTTTCAACCCTATCTCATCAAGAAGCTGATTGGCTTTCTCGGGGTTATACGTGATGGATTCTTTCCCATACTCTTCTTGTCCCGGGGAGTAATACGGCGAGCTTTTCATCAAGCATATTGAGGCAGGCTCCGCAAGCCCCATATAGATGTATTCATTCATCTCATCTCTGTCTAGGGCTACAGAGAGAGCGAGTCTGAATTTCTTGTTTTCAAAAAGCGGTCGAAGGTCAGGGTTTTGAACATTGGCATTCACAAACAGCGCGACAGATGCGAGGCCGTCCACAGGGATATTCTTCATGACTTGGTAATCGCCCTTACTGCGATTCTCCATAAGCACAGGATAGTCTACAGAAGAACCAACTTCGTAATACTGCCAGTCAATCTCCCCTGATATTGCTTTCATAAGCACAACAGATGAATCAACCATGGGCTCCCCAAGAATCCGATCAATGTAAGGCAGTTGATTGCCCTTAGGGTCTACTTTCCAATAATAAGGATTCCGCTCCATAATGTGTCTCTGAGAGCCTGCGGGTGTGGTAAGCTTCCAAGCGGTAAGAACAGGCAGATCGGGATTTGCATACATATCGGCTTTTGCCAGGAAGAGCTGATACCAGGTATCTGCCTTCTCTTTCTTAAGCAATTTCTCCAGTTCTTGGTCAGACACGTAATTAGGATGGTATTGCATGAGGTAGTGTTTCGGGTATCTCACTATCTGCTGTCCGCTTACACTCGCCACCGCTTCGAGGAATAGGCCAAGTGATTGGGGAAGAATGAACCTTACTGTGTAGTCGTCTACTTTCTCAACTTTGCACAGCTTTCCGTCAAGCCCCAGCCAATCAGGTTTTACCGGCGTAAGGTTATCATTTGCGATAACATCTTTGTACCAGAATACGATGTCGTCTGCAGTAAAAGGATGCCCATCTGACCACTTGATTCCCTTCCTCAAATGGAAAGTATAAGTCTTTTTATCCGATGAGACTTCCCATTTCGTAGCCACATTGGGAATAATCGTAGCTACGCCCTCTTCACCCCGCATCATTGGGTCGTCCCAACGAATAAGCGGGTCGTAAGTCGGAATCATCAGGGGAAGCATATCCCCTCCTGCAGTTCTCCAAGTTCCACCATAGGTGCCGATTTCACTGAGCGGTTGCACAACTAAAGGAGCTTCAGGCAATCTCTTCTCTACAGGTGGAAGCTTTCCATCCTTAACCAGCTTTGCCAGCATAGGCGCCTCATCATATACCTTAGGCGCTGCACACAGTGTAACCGAATAGGACGTCAGAAGCATCACACAAAGGAGCAAACGAGCTGTACGCTTCATATCCATGATAGATCCCACCTTTCAGCTATTATTTTTCGGTATTTTGACCTTTGATTCCGCCAGCGAAACATGCGCGCATCAAAGATTTTCGTCATCTGGATTGCATATCCTTTGGACTTTTGTTTTAGGCATTGGACTATTGTGTTTCATTTCTGCCAAATTTTTGACGGTCTATCCTCTGTTAAGGAAGTACAGAATCATACAGGTTCAGTTGTCTGAAGAAGCCTGAGTGTTTCCTTGCCTCCTAAGATAGATAAAATATATTACCAGACAAGCTATGCTAAGACCTAAAGCCACTTCAAATGGTATTACAGGCCGCGATTTGTAGAGAAAGCCTGAACTGGCGGTTCCTCCCATACGCATTAGGTTCTGAATAACCATAGACAAGGACAAGACCCTTACACGATCTTCATTTGCAAGCACATTATTGAGAGCAGTGCTCAATGTGGGACTTGCCAAACTAGAGCCTAAAGCAGTTAACACAGTGCTCATTAGAACCAGACCCAAGCATCCCTCCGGCGTCAAGAGAAAGACCAAGACACCTAAAACCAGCAGACTAAGAGCTACAAGAAGCAATCTCCCTTCGGTGCGATCGTCCCTGGGGCGAGTCAAGATGAAGAATAACGCCAATAACTGCGCAGCTGCGGACACTGCGGGCAATATACCAACATAAACCGGGTCGATTCTGAGATTCTCAACTATGTATATTTGTTGCATTGACGCGATTATTGAATCCCGGAGAAAAACGAGACTATTGACTATAAGAATAACGAGAGCAGCATGATTCTTGCGAAGCCTTTCCAGTACCTCAACATAACCTGTCAAGGAATCCTTAAAATCGTGACCCTTAGTTGCCGCTATGCGCTCTGTACCCACGTCAGATTCTGTAAGATAGCGGTTTCTGATCAAGAAAAATGCTGTCATTATGATACATGCAGCAAAATAGAACATACGGGTCGCCGGGACAACACCCATGTTTCTGACGAAGACACCTGACAGCGGAAGGAAGAATCCAGGCAACATCGATACAAGTTGAAGCGCAGCAAAAACGGAGAGTCTGTTTTCCGGAGGAGTATCTTCAATCAACAGACAATTGTAAGAAGGAGAGACTATCCCGACAAACCCGTTTATGATTCCCGCTATCACAAAGTATCTAAAATCTCGCGCAAGCGCCCAGATAAGAGTAGGGATACTCCACGTGATTAGTCCAAAGACAGTGCAAGTCTTTTTGCGACCAAGACGATCTGCTATGGGAGCGCCGATAAGTCCGATGATCATACTGGACGCACTGGCAATTGACAGTGTCAAGCCTACCTGTGGTTCGGTTAGCCCCAAACCCCTCATATAAAGGGTTGAGTACGTGTAAAAAAAAAGATAGGGGATTGCCCACATAGGCTCCATCATAACCATAACCCGCGCGTTGCCTTGCAGACCAGGGAAAAATCGCAATAATCTACGATTCGGCTCAAGAGAGTTTGATCGACTGAAACGTGTGCTTTGCCGTGAGTCTTTCGCGTCGTTCACCATGGGACACCCTTCCCGAGTCACATTTGGATAATAAGCCCAGCTTATAACCATATTTCAGATTACTGCTAACATACTATCATGAATCGTACAAAACTGAAGTGCAGTTTCTGTTCATGTTTGTATCCATTAGTGTCCAACTATGAAATCGATTTCTAATAGAGTAAGAGATCTGATGTGTGCGCTTGAAGGTGTGGGCGACAGGAAAGATACCTCCAGATGAAGATTCAGGGAACACTGCTGATTGCAGGATCGAGCAGAGAATTTGGGATGTTACAGCGGGAACTTGGAGGGTTCGAATCTCTGCAATGTGGGACCGGGGCAAGATTAGGGCGGCCAGAAGGGCCGTCCTAATCTTTAACCATTCCGTAACCTGAAGCCTGCTCAAAGCACACTCAGTTGCCGGAGGGTTGCTTCAGACTTCTTCAGTTATCCAACGTTTACCCCTTGTTTCTCCAGTATCTTACCGTATTTCCTTAAGCCTACCATGGCGTTGACTGACTGCTCAGCTGTGGGGTAAGCAGGTATTCCATGTGCACGTAGCTTCATGATAGCCTCGTGGCACTCCGCCCCGCCCTGGCATTCCATAATGAACGGCTTCCCCAGATACTTATATGTTTCGTGCATTTGAATGGCAATATCCACTACAGCAGGCACATCAGTAACTGCTGTCGGACAAATGGAGCACAGCACTCCATCTACATTGCTGTCCCGCATTGCCTGGTGCAACGCACCTTTGTACTGCACAGGCGACGCTGTGCCTGAGATATCCACCGGATTCAAGGGCGATCCGAACATAGGCATGTACGCGCGTATTTTCATGCTTAACATGAAGGAGATGTCCTTGAGCTCCCGTAGAGGCATACCTATGCGCTCAAAGTGATCGCAAGCCAAGAGCCCTGATCCGCCTCCGTTGGTTATCATCACAACATTGTCGCCTTTCAGAGGAGGCTGCTGTCCGAGGGCAAGGGCTACGTCAAGGAACTCCTGCCAGGTTGTGGCCCTGATGACTCCCGCTTTCTCAAAGATATCGTCATAGTATGCATCGTCCGTCCCTATGTTTTCTGACGCGGTATGCGCAAACGCTGCTTTCACGCCTATCTTTGACCCGCCGACTTTGAGCGCTACCACCGGCTTTTCCGGGACTGTCTCGCGGCACGCCTTGATATATGCCTCAGGAGAATCCAGCCCTTCGATGTAAGTTGCAATACACTTCGTGTAAGGATCGTTCTTACCGTAGATTATGAACTCTGAGAAATCCACGTCAGCCTTGTTGCCCAGCCCGATGAAAAAGCTCATCCCGAAGTTCTGTGTCTTGGACGTACCAAGGGCGGCAAGAAGGTTTGCTCCTGACTGGGATATCATAGCCACCGGACCCGGAATAGGTAGGTACGGAATGAATCCGCAGTTGAAGTTGAGATAAGGGCTTCCCATACCGACCAGATTCGGTCCAATCAGAGGCAGTTTATGTTTTCTGCAATAGTTTGTCAGAGAATCCTGCAGCTCACCACGGCCGATCTCCTTGAAAGCGCTTGTTGCGATAACCGCCATTTTTGCCTTCTTGGCGACTGCTTGTTCCAATACCATCTTCACAAGGAATGCCGGCACTGCTACAAATACGAGATCTACAGGTTCCGGAATATCCAAAAGAGTCTTATATGCAGGCAAACCATGGACCTTGTCAGCGCGAGGGTTCACAGGGTAGATCTTACCTTTATAGCCCCACTTGCTGAGTCCCTCTATGACTTTGTAACCGACTTTCGCGTCATAACGCGAAGCTCCCACTACAGCTATGGACGAAGGGTTCAACGCGTACTGCAAGCTATCTACCACATATTTCCGAGGGGCATCTATTTTCATTCTATTTCCCCTCCTTTGCACTGCAAGTTGTCGGGCATGTCCGATTTTCCGTCCAGTCCTGCAGAAAATCGTCAGTCATTACAGTCTCTTCCCAGAATCCGTTCTCCGCGTCCAATCGGCATGCCCACCGCCGGAACTGCTTGTAGGAGTCAGCTTCCCTTATGTACTCGATATCTTCATACTTATCAAGAAGTCTCCGCAAGGCGTCTATGTCTGATATCTCGTTGTAGGCAAAGAGCATGATATCATAGAATGAATCTGTGAATTCAAGGACTGTATTGAATTCCGGCACATGCGACAGCTCATCAGCAATTTGGGCTTTTCTGCAGTCAGGCGTGATTTGGAACACCCGGATAACGAAGATATGGTTTGTCAGTCCAAGCTTTTCCCAGTTAAGATAGAAAATAGGAGCCAGGATTTTCTTTGTGTCAATGATATCCACTATGCCCTTTTTCATTGCCTCAGGGTCGAGTCCGGATATGTCAGCAAGTTTCTTGAAGTCATACATCTCTTCCGCAGAACGCTTCATATTGAGGGCCTCAATAATCCTTAAGTCAACCAGATCCATTTTGTCTTGCATCTTCGCCAAGGACTCGATCTGGCCGTTACCCCAGTAGAGCTTTCTGAATCCATCGTCCGGCGCGTCAAACATGTTCACATGAGATTCGCGAATATTGCGGCGGATAGGACAAAGATGCACAAACTCCACTTCCGGATTGAATTTCCAGGGCTCGATCACCTCGGCAAGCAGGTTATCCAACACACGCATGTGATTGCCGTTAAAGAAATCAAAGTCCCCTCTCAACTCGTAACCTGTGCAAATGTCATCTTTAGCCTGGTACCAGTCTGCCAGCTTCTGCTTTGCCGCGCCTCCGGTGCCCTCTCTCAGTTTAACCAACCAGTAATACAGCCCGAACCCGAACACCTGCACGTTAGATGTGGCAGCGTACATCACCAACCTGTCATCATACATTCGTCTCATGCGTTCGATGACTTCTTCCTTCTTGATTCCCACTTCCTTGGCTACATAATCGACATTGAATACGTCCGGATAGATTTGATACGATGATTTGGCGATGTTGTATGCATCGAATAAGGGATCATCAAGCGCACAAATACCCGGTTCAGATAAACCGATTCCTCTTGGAGCGAAATTATACTTCCGCATCCACTGCTGTTGCTCGTCAGTGCCCAACATATAGGTAGGCTCTGCCTTTGCCTTTTCTGCCAAGTAAAACCCTCCTCTCTTGTGACAGCCATAGTCATGGCTCGATAGCCCAAGTTACCGCCATAGGTTATGACCGGATAGCCCCTGCTGCCATGCCTTGGGCTATACCACGATAACCCAAGCTCCGGCACAATAGCTGTAGTCGCCTGCTCAAACATAGCTTATCCCATATTGCCATACTACAGTCGCGGCTGTGATTGCGACTATATGGGCGCCATAAGGACTCCATGGCCCTGCGCAGGGGACGCCGCCCGGAATAATAACGCCACAATATATGCGCGATGGCCGTCATAGAAGCATCATAGCCATGTAATGGCGTCCACTTTCAGTTTATAATTGCAAGAACGATGCCAAGTGTGGACAGCAGATGCAAAACGGACTGTTTAGGCTGACAAGGCAGGGCTCATTCAAAAAGAGAAACATTCTTCGAATTCCTATGAAGGAATAACCTTTGTTAAATAATCTAACAGTGTGTTAGTTCTTAAGACACTCTAAGGGTGACCTGTGTCAGGATTAGCCGGAAAAATCCGGGTGGGAGGCCAAACCTGCAACACCGGGATCCACAATTTGGTTATCAACACGCTCTGGGATCCCCTGTGTTAGGACAGTCGATGTTGTACTTACGAAGCTTATTGTAAAGGGTATTGCGGGCAATACCTAAAAGCTCCGCTGCTTCGGTAATGTTACCTTTGCTCTTCATGAGGGCTTGAACTATAGCCTGTCGCTCCGCCTCCTCCAATGAAAACGAGCCATGGGACTGTGTGTTACCGGATGCGGACAGCAAATACCGGGGAAGATGTCTTGGGAGGATTACGCCGTCTTCGGCGAACACCACACTTCTTTCTATGACATTCTTGAGCTCACGAATGTTTCCAGGCCAGTTATGCTCCATTAATATAGCCCGGGTTTCATTGCTCAGAGCATAGGAAATCCCGCGGGAGCTCGAATGTTTCTTCAGAAAATCCTCGATTACGAGAGGAATATCTTCCTTCCGCTCTGCCAAGGACGGCAAGCGTACGCTTATGACATTGAGCCTCCAAAACAAGTCCTCTCTTATATTGCCTTTCTTCACCTCATCCCCGGGATCTCTGTTCGTGGCAGAGATGATCCTGACATCTACGGGAATGCTCTCATGTGAACCAATTCTTGTCACTCGTTTTTCCTCCAGGACCCGAAGGAGGCTGACTTGCGTATCTATAGGCATGTCGGCAATTTCATCAAGGAAAAGAGTGCCTCCGCTTGCCTGCTCGAACTTGCCCTTATGGCCACCTTTGCGAGCCCCGGTGAAAGCCCCTTCTTCATAACCGAACAACTCACTCTCAATCAATTCTCGGGGTATGGCGCCGCAGTTAATGGCAATGAACGGGCCTTCAGCTCTTGGACCGGCGTTATGAACGGCATGAGCAAAAAGCTCCTTACCTGTTCCCGTCTCTCCGCTAATCATGACAGGACAAGATTCCTTCGCAGCTTTGGACAGCATCTGTTTGATCTCGCAAATCTCCCGGCTTTCTCCGATTATGTCATCGAACGTATAAAAGGCTTTATTCAGACCCTTAGCACCATTGTCAGCAAGGATGTCAGGTTTTCTGACAACTACCACAGATCCTTCCCTGCTGCCTCCGGGATCTGGAATGGAGAAGCTCTCTATATGAAGTTTTGGAGCATGGGGAGATAAAGCAGGCTTGGAAAACACTGTGCCGGTCTCAAGCAGTATTGGGTTGCAGCCTAAGATATCAGCTGCCGGACGATTAACAACCTTGCCAGGATCAACAGACAGGATTTCTGCTGCCTTGCTGTTAATGCTGCTCACAATACCATTGCAGTCAACTATAACAATAGCGTCAGATACAGATTCGAAAACCTTCCGGTACCTGCTGTCGATAACCTGCAGCGTCTCCTTGGAATGAAGCAGTTGCAACTTATTTTCGATAGCCGCTTGCGCTGCGCAAAGCAACGCAAAGACCGTATTGTCCATTCTAACCACTTTGTGAAGGTTAGTCGCCAGACCAAGAACTGCGATTGCGCCTGAGTTCGCGTCTTTAATAGGCACTGCTGCACATGCCCGGTCTTTGAGAATCAGGCAGTACTTCTCCTCAGCGATGAAAGGCACAGGTTGACAATGGTGCAAGGCGATTCCCACTGCAGTAGTGCCAACTACACTTTCATGCCAGCTGACACCTAACTGAAAGTCGAGTGTTTCGTGGAAGTCATCCATTATCTCTTTATCACCGACAGCATGAAGAACCCAGCCCTCAGTATCAGTGAGAAAAAGCATATACCCAAGCCCGCGTAAAGCCTGATGCATATCACTCATGTAAGGCTTCGCGATATCCAGGATTTTCTTGTTATCCGCAAGTCTTTCGGAAAGTTCGGATTTAGTCAGTATGCGACAGTTTCCTGAAAGGAAAGGGTCAACCTTCCAATCCATGCTGCGCTGCCATGATGCAGCTATCACCGGATCTACGTCCACCGGTGATTTTCCATGTTCTATGAAATCTTTCCAGCTGGCACGGAGTAATAGCTTCTCTTCAATATTCAGCATGGGTAACATATTAATTATTCTCCCCTTATTCACAGTTGCCGTTTCCGAAAAAGAGCTTGATTTTTACTTCTTTTACGTTTACCAAAACTCCTTGTCATACGACAAAAAATCTTAGAAACACAATAATGTCGGACATGGCGATGAAATCAACACCGGCAAATTGACGAAACACAATCGCCGGGCGGATTATGGAAAAATGCATTTACAGCCACATGCTTGTACTACCGGAATCCTATTTTATTTCGACATTTCATAAATACAGAACTTAATATCTGACGCTAATATACATTGAATATTTCGAAGGAAAATTACTGCTAATATAGAATAGATAGACTACACCGAAAACAACAATTATCTAGAAAGCTACATGGAAAGACTATCCCACTATTTTCTTCCCATATTCTTGCAGCATGACTATTATCTGCAATATAATATGCAAAATCAAGAGTAGACTCTAAGATGAGAGGTCAATTAAAGTCAAAGGAGGTGTGAATCCATCTCTATCCGGTATCCGGAACGTTTTTTCCCCATATGTTTAGGAGAGTGAATCTTCCGAAACGGAGGTGCAGGCATGATTCTTTTTATAGTGGCTGTCTATATGTTGGCAATGCTGGCAATTGGTTGGTGGTCCAACAAGCGTTACATTAAAGGCATGACTGACTTTCTCCTGGCAGGCAGAAGACTCGGGATTCCAATGTGTGCAGCCACCCTTGCAGCCACCCATTTCGGCGGTGGGATGGTTATGGGCGGCAGTGAATACGGCTTTCTGTATGGGTGGTCAGGCGCATGGTATGGTGTGTCCTGCGGTATAGGCATCCTCCTTTTGGGCTTTGCCACTGCAGGCAAGTTCAGGGACCTGGCACTTTATACTGTACCTGATTACCTTGAGCAAAGATACGGCGGAAAGACCATAAGAATACTGGGCTCGCTTCTTTCCCTCGTTGCGCTGGTAGGGATACTGGCAGCCATGGTGCTTTCGGCAAGAAGCGCATTGAGCATATTGGGTATTACAGGCAATACCGGCGCCGTCATCGCTACACTCGTCTTTATTGTTTACACTGCATTAGGCGGCCTCTGGGCAGTTACAATAACTGATGCAGTTCAATTGATACTGGCAACCCTTGGTGTGATATTAGCTGCTGCTTTGGTCGTTTCGAACGCCGGCGGAATGGCAGCCCTTTCCGCGACACTTGTGGCAAAAGGGGTAAAACCCGGTTACTTCAGTTTTTGGGGTCTCGGCACATCCAGCATCATGTGGCTCCTACTTCCCACGGTAATGTACACCCTCATCGGCCAGGACTTTTATCAAAGACTGTTCGCGGCAAAAGACGCGAAGGTGGCTAAGTCAGCATCGATAATCGGCGGTATTATCCTGGTAGTAGTCGCATTCTTCCCGACGATCATCGGCATGGGGGCACGAGCGCTGTCAGATCTGGAAACAGGAGGCAATGCTTTCCCTTGGGTAGTACAGAATCTGATGAATCCGGTAGCTGGGGGAATAGTTTTAGCTGCCATACTGGCCGCCATAATGTCAACTGCCGACTCTCTTTTAACCGCAGCTACATCCCATATAGTGAAAGACTTTTGGATAGAGACGTTCAAAGTGGACGAGATAAAAGACGAAAAGAAGCTTCTTGCAATATCCAGGAACTTCACAATCTTACTGGGAATATTAGGCCTTCTTATCGCACTTATAATGCCCGGAATAATAGATGCGCTTATATACTCGTACACAATGTACAGTGCAGGCGTATTTGTGCCTGTCATGGGCGGGGTTATATGGAAATCAGCTACAAGAGAAGGAGCCTTGGCATCACTGATAATCGGATCTATCGTAGCCCTCTGGGGCATACTGACAAAAGCCAATATCTTCGGTGCGCCTGTGGAAATATACGCGGCCTTGATATCCCTTGTCATATTCATAGTAGTATCATTGGCAACCCAATCCCAGAAAGTTGATAAGAAGACAACTGCCGCATAGTTTATGATTGAGGTTGTACCAAGACAACTTGAGCCAATATAAGGAATCAAACCTTATGTTGGCTCTTCAATTCCATCTGACAAAAATCGGGACGCTTGTGACAATTCCTATTTCGCCTTACTTCCGGCAGTTGCGATTCTCTCCAAAAGATCGATCTCCTCGAGAGCCCTGCCTGCGCCTGTCACAACACTCAATAAGGGATTCTCCACACATTTGACACGAATGCCGGTTTCCTTCGCAAAATACTTATCTATGCCACGAAGCAAAGCGCCGCCGCCTGTGACGACAATCTCTCTATCTATGATATCTCCTACAAGCTCGGGAGGGGTATCTTCCAGCGTGCTCCTGACACCGCCGGCAATAACAGCCATAGGTTCAGCCAAAGCGTCCCGGACTTCAACCGATGATAAGGTTATTCCCTTTGGCAGTCCGGTTACATAGTCTCTGCCTCGGACTTCCATAGAGAGTTCCTCATCCAGAGGCCAGACTGATCCGATGTTAGTCTTTATATCCTCAGCGGTCCGTTCCCCTATCATAAGGTTGTAGTTCTTTCGGACGTATTTGATAATAGCCTCATCCATGTCATCCCCGCCGACTCTGGCAGAACGGCCTGACACAATGCCTCCCAACGAGATGACCGCTGAGTTAGTCATGCCTCCTCCTATGTCCACTACCATACTGCCTGTAGGTTCCTGGACAGGAAGCCCTACACCGATAGCTGCAGCAACCGGCTCTTCAATTAAGAACGCAGCTCTTGCGCCTGCCTCAACGGTAGCATCGATTACTGCACGACGCTCAACTTCAGTTACATATGCAGGGACTGAAACAATAACGCGTGGCCTGACAATCATCCTTCCTCTGCAACCACGCAGAATCAGATGGCGGAGAAGATGCTTTGTCATATCAAAGCTGGCAATTACCCCCTGTTTCAAAGGCCGTACCGCACGGATAGCGCCGGGTGTTCTACCTATCATCCTCTTCGCTTCATCGCCTACGGCAATTACCTCATTTGATATCTCATCTATAGCGACCACCGAAGGTTCAATTATAACCACGCCCCGTCCTGCAACATATGCAAGAGAGTTTGCGGTACCAAGATCTATAGCCATATCTTTGACAAATAATCCGTTTCTTCTACGCGCCACGCCCTTCTACTCCTTCTATGTTTATTACCTAAGCAAAAAACTCACTGTTTCATGAGAAATCATATTTTTGATATGTTTTGGGATTTAACCTGCTCAGGTTTTTGCTTCTTAGGCTTCTTTTTTTCCTTCTTCGATGGGACTTTTCCTGCCATAAAAACTCCTCCTGGCCATAGTCAAGATTCCCAAAGAAATTCAGTCAAGCAAGAACGAAGAATGTATTTCGTAACTTAATTCTCTATGCTCATATTCTATTCCTTCTACTCATATTGACAAGATACGCCTTTCCCATCACTTACCATACAGCAAGTCGAAGCCTGTGAATCTTACTCAAGCCCACGTATCTCCGGGCCCAGCTTGTTTCTGGCGTAATAGAACAGGTACTGTTGGGCATATCCGGCTAAATCGCCGAATTTTTCATGGGCAAATTCTGAAATGACACGAAGCGGCACCTTCTTGCTGTCAAAATAAAGATAGCGCATAATTCGGGTAACCCATACATCTATAGGAAATGCCTGATAAAACCCGAAAGCGAACAAGAGGATACAGTCAGCTACTTTGCTGCCCACTCCCTTAAATTCCATGAGTTTACTCTTTGCTTCCTCGTATTCCAAATCCCCGACTCCGTACAGATCAAAACCCCCGAACGCAATCCTTTCCGCAGCCTCTCTTATATAAGGCGCCTTAAAACCTGTCCTGCACTCCAGGAGCTCTTCAACAGCTGCTTCCGCCAACATCTTAGGGCTTGGAAAGCTAAAATGCACGTCACAGGAGTCTCCCTGACGCCTTTCAGAAATCGGAACCCCGTGTTTTTCAGCCAAAAGCTCCACGGATCGACGAATAAGAGGCATAGAGTTTCGCGCTGAGATAATAAAGGTTACCATCGCTTCCCAAGGATCCTGCCTGAGAAGGCGTATTCCGGGAGCAAAGTCAATTGCAGTACCGACTGCCGGGTCAATTTCCCTCAGCTTATTCTCAATCTCTCCCAAATCAACATCAAGAGCGAAGTAATCCAAGGTCATACGCACAGTGTCTTCATCCACCGGGCCTTCTAAGATCAAGCAGTCATCCTCCTGCCTGACCTTAAGGACTTTTCCTTTAACGACACCGGTATACGCGCAAAGGTCATTGCTTGTGCTTTTCCATCTAAACGCCTGGCCACACATGAGGGTGTCTTTAAGGCTAAATGGGGCTATTTTCGAGAACCGTACATCACAACCGTCGGATTCCACCACAACTTTTACCAAACCTACTCCGTCCTCTCTTTCAGCTCCTCAAGCAATCTTCCGAGTTCGGCCAGGGACTCTCCGAATCCTGCAAAATCCCCTTGGCTGAGATACTTGTCAGCTTCTTCGTAAGCTCTGATGGCATCTTCCACTAATGCCCGCACAGTCAAATCTTGTGCCTTAGGGACAACATCCTGAAGACCGGAGCCCACAGTCTCTCTGACTTCAGCTCTTCGGACATCGCCGGATACTGCAGCAAAAACTGATCGAAGAGCGTCTTCCAACGTATTTCCCATAGCTACTGAGTCCCCGAACGCGACGATCACTCTCCTTAGTTCCGGCAACTCACTCCGTTCAGCCAAAAGGTAGAGAGGCTCCACATATAAGAGAGAACGCTCGATAGGGATTACCAAGAGATTGCCTCTGACGACCTTAGATCCCCGTTGGCTCCAGAGAGTCAAGGCTTGGGATATTTCAGGGTGCTGGTCTATTCTGGATTCAACCTGCATCGGCCCATATACTAGTCTGTCCTTGGGGAAAGTGTACAAAACCAGCTCTCCTAAGCGCGGTACATCGCACCTTGCCATGAGCCATCCGATCATATTATCTTTGCCTGAAGGTACAAAAGGCAAGATTAACAGGTACTCTGCCTGCTCCTCTCCGGGTGTTTTCATGAACACATAGTAAGGCGATACCTCGACACGCTCCTGCCCGTAGACTTCCACAGGGAATTCCCAGCTGTCTCCCGTGTTATAGAATGTGTCAGGCCTGGTCATGTGATAGAGACAAAGCACTCGTGATTGGATCTCAAAGAGGTCCGCAGGGTAACGCACATGCGCCTTAAGAGCGTCAGGCATGTCATCAAAAGGCTTAAACAGCCCCTTGAAAATCTTTGACAGGGTCTTAGCAATAGGGTCAGAAGGATCGAACAGATAGAAGGTGACATCCCCGCTGTAGGCGTCTATTACGATTTTTGCAGAATTTCGGATATAGTTGAAACCTTCATAGGTAGGCTGGGAATACGGATAAAGCCTGCTCACTGTATATGCGTCCCACATCCAAAAAAGCCTGCCGTCAACCAAGACGAGATAAGGATCTTCATCGTACTTAAGAAACGGCGCGATTTTCTTCACCCGATCCTTTATGTTCCGATCAAACAGCACACGGCTCTCCGGACCGATATCTGCAGAGAATAACAGCTTGGAAGTGCCAAAGCGCAGTGCAAAAGCTATTCTTCGGATTAACGAGGAGAGCTGAACCCCTCCTGTCCCTTCGTAGACCGTATATGCGTTGGAATCTCCTTCAGGGTAATCAAACTCCTTTGAGGCAGTGTTGACTATGACATAACTATCGGTCTTCTCGCCATAATAGAGCTCAGGCCGGGTCACATCGAATCCGGGATAAGATGATCGTGGTGGGATATCCGAGATGGTAAACTTAGGAAGCCCTTCTTTTGAAACTTCGCCGGTTGGGCTCATGGCAAGTCCATAGCCGTGAGTATATACTAAGTGCTCACTGACCCAAGTCCTGGCTTGTGACGGAAGGAGACTCAAAGACAGTTCCCGGGCTGATAATGCCATCTGCAGGGTTCTATCTCCTACCGGGTACCTATCTAAGTCTATATCATAGAAATCATAGTAAGCCCGGATCTCCTGGAGCTGCCCGTAAGTCTGGCCCAGTGAACGCCAGTCCCAGAGTCTTATGTTTTCTATTGTATCCTTATGTTCCTCAGCAAGCGTCTCGAATGTGAGATCATTATTGACATCTAAAGACTTGACAGTTATTTTATCCAAGCCGAAAGCTCTGCGGGTGGACTCAATATTATACGCAATGTAAGGCGTTTCCCTTGACAACTCGCTGGGCTCAACAGCGAACTTCTGAACAAGGTCGGGGAATACTCCGCCGAGGATAAATGAGCAAGCGACAAAAACCACTGCGGTCGTAATCAAGAGTTTCCGGGTGCGTACAAATACACTGACAAGCACCAGGATTCCAAGGACAATCGCCAGAACAGCAAGGATACGAAGCCCGGGAAGGAGGGCATGCACATCTGTGAAACCGGCCCCGAATACCACTCCCCTGGTGGAATACACTAAAGTAAGGGCTTGAAGTCTATATCCCCATGCCTTGAGGAATAAGGCCGCTGCTGCCAGGGCTCCTACATGGAACTTGGCTGCCCCTTCCCCTTCGCCACTCCATAAGCCCTTTATATGAATAGAACCTGTGAACATATAAAGAGCAAGAACTCCTACAAGAGCAGCAACGACAAGAGAAATTGACATCCGATACACTATGAGCTGAAATGGTAGAACAAACAAGTAATAACCCTCATCCATGTCAAAGAGGGGATCCGTAATACCTGTGGCAGTCCGGTTCAAGAAGGTTTGGACTGTCAACCACTGAGATGACATGGCAGCTCCTGCAAGCACCGCAGCCAAAATCGCAAACACCAGGAATGTGCGGCGGATAGACCTTGCCATTTGCTCAGGAGGAGCGTCAGGATAGCGTTCAGCAACACGTCGGGATTTGCCTATTCTCCTTGCTGTAAAACTGAGATTAGCATATAGAAATACAAAGGATACCAGGCCGGCAATGATTCCTGTAATCAGTTTTGATGAAATGGGAATCAAGAACGCACTTAGGTAACCAAGGTTGTCAAACCATAATATATCAGTAAAAATACCTGCGAGCGGACGCGAAAAGACAACTATGACAGCCAGCAATATCAATACAAGAATGGATAAGAATCGTTTTATCACTCTGTTCCCCCCGTTGTTCAGGCGCAGAAAAATCTTACTCTGTTTCTTCTCTAACGGGGAGTCGATTCCTGCTACTTCGCAATGCGCCCAACAGCAAACAGTCTGCTATTAGTAGAAGACTTGAATTGGCAGGCGATATCCAAGAAGCAGATTGCGTGTTGAATAAGGGTCAATTTGGAACCGGGCGAATTAACCCATATTGCTTCCTTTGCGCATATTCGGCTCAAACTAAGGCATGCTTGCATCAGCCCAAATTCCAAAGAATCAGAACTCAAGAGAATCCCCCTTTGCCGAATCTTTTTCAGTGTTTCCCAAGCAGCCCCCTCTGTCTGGCAAATCTTTCAGCCATGACGAAACACCGGATACCAAGGATAAGCCATGAACAACTCAAAAGGCACAGCTTGAGAAGATCCGGTATCCATAAGGCAACAGGAGAGCCTTTAAGCGTAGGCTCCATTAATCTGACCCCATGGGCAAAAGGCACGATCGAGCCTGCAATTTTCAGTATGTACGGCATTTCACCGGAAGGAGACAAGGCAAACGGTAATAAGGCAAGGCTTGCCAGGTTCGGGATGAATCCGGTGCGTTTGGCAACAAGCGTAAGAGAACCCAGCAAAAAACCCATTCCAAGCATACCTATGTTCATGAAGAAGATGATCACAGGCACCATAACAAGGATTTGGCCCAGTTGTTGACGCGGTGAAACCATCCCTGCGACTATTAGGACAATCGGCGCCATCCTGATGGTGTCAGCAGCACAACGGAACATTATGAGAGAAGGCAACCCAATGGGCGAAAGGCACAATTGCTCAAGGGTTCCAAGATCTGACTCTTCCCTCACCACCCGATGGACAATCTGAAGACCGATGAGCGCAATAAAAACCATGATAAACGCAGTGATCTTTTCCGGCCTTTCCACCGCAACGCCTGAGATGCCCCTGGGAAAAGACCCTTCCGTAAATGACGGTATGACTATTGCAATGAATATCACGGTAATGATTTCACACGCAGCCTGAACCGGATATGCCAAGTGGTTTTTCATACCTCTTTTCAGTTCAGCCCAAAGGATAGCCGGCCCTGTCATGAAATACTTCCGCCCTTCCTTTGCTTTCTTCCCTCGTCACCTCGAGGAATACCTCCTCAAGCAAAAGCGATGATGCAACCTGACCGTCTCTCGCCCCGTTTATCTTCCTTGTCAAACCTTCCACGGTATCCAGAGCCACTGCCTTGCCTCGCCTGAGGATACAAACGCGGCCGGCAAGTTCCTCAGCTTCCTCCATCTGATGCGTAGCGATAACAATGGCGCAGTGTTTTGTTGATACGATTTCACGAAGGAGTCGTCGGATCTCATGTCTGGATAGCACATCAAGCCCGAATGTAGGTTCATCCAGTATCAATAGGCGCGGATTAGGCAGCAGCGCTATGGCAAGAAGCAGTCTCTGGCGCATACCGCGGGACAGCTCTCCCACACGCCTGGTCAAAACGCTTTCGAAATCCAACAGCCTTGCCAAAGCCCCTATGCGTTCCCGTAACTTCTTGCCGCAAACTCCCCTTAGCGCACCAAAGTACTCCAGATTATCTTGCGCAGTGAGCCTCCAGTAAATTGAACGCGCGTCACCAAGCATTACACCCACATTTTCCAATGCTTTCCTGGGATTTTGGATCACATCGACCCCACCGACTGTGATCCTTCCTGAAGTGGGAATTAGAAGGCCTGCAAGAAGCTTGATGACTGTAGTCTTGCCTGACCCGTTAGGCCCGAGGAGCGCCAATGTCTCCCCCTCCCGGATAGAAAAGGAAAGCCCCTCTATTCCAGTGGCCACAGGCCTACCCCGGAAATCCCTATATACCTTTGTTACATCGGAAAACTCTACATAAGACGTAACCCATCCCCCCAAATACCTTACGCCGGGCCATACGCCTCCCATTTTCCTGATATCCTGTCCCACATAAACCCTGCATAGTTCAGGCCGAAGTGCACAATCCACCCGGACCAAAGGGAATATGACACCCGGTTCAGCAAGGAAAAAATCATCCCAAGTGTAGTCGGCATGATAAACGCATATAGCGGGATCAGGATGCTCTTTCCCCTTAAACGGTAAAATGCAGGGACAAAATGAACGAGCCCAAACATAATCGCAGAACCTATAATACTGAGAAAACCGGCAAAAGGCTCTGATATCCCCAACAAGCCATAGAACCATTTGCCCAGTGAGACTAATAACCCTCGGAATATGAACTCCTCCATGAAGGTCTGGGACCATATCATAGGTACCCCTAACATCAGCCCGCAGAGGTTCGGGTAATCTTTCAAAGAAAGATAAACCCCACCCGGGCTTGCATGCCCTCTTGCCAACATCTCTTCAAAACCTGTGCCGGGATGAAGAATCAAAGCATTTGCCACTCTGCCTATGGTAAATGCGGTTGCCCATAGAAGAAATATGGCAGTCCAAGAACACCTGAATAACGATGACAAGCTAAGGCCGTATATGTCCAGGGGATCTCCCCGGTGTATAATCCCGGCGGAGATCAATGAGAGAAAAACCACTGAAGTTGTAGCATCTGTCGCGTCATTTCGCTTGCAGGCTTCCGAAGACACAAAAAGCCTTACCACAAGTGAGATCCCGAGAAGGACATAAGTCAGCGCAGTCACCGCTGTTTATTCTCCTTTCCCAACAGAGGACAAGATCGCTTCCATGTTGTCGGAAAAAGCTCTGTCTTCCCGCCACTCCCAAAGAAAAGCCGGTAAGACACGCTGATAGAACCGGCAATACGGATCTTTCGAAAACACATCGCCGGTATGAGCGAACGCCCTTGCACGACACCCTCCTCCGCAGAAGAAAGCTACATCGCAGTCTGAACACCCAGGAAGTCGGGTGACATCAGGCATCTTGCGCCTGCCTCGTCTCACAATTTCCCATACCGGCTCATCAGGCAGTTTTCCTAAGGCCATACCCTCGGTATGCAGCACAGGGCAAGGATACACCTTACCGTCAGGCTCTATGCTGATAATGGAACTACCTGCGCCGCATCGCTCCTTTACAATGAGTTCAAAAGGAGACGTCAGATCACTTAAGTCAGGCGCCTGAAATTCCCCTTCCCGTCTTCGTTCAAGAGATGCGTCACACACCCTGAAGAAGTGTCTCAACAATTCATCTGTGGTGATCTCCATGTCGCCCATGTGGCATATGCCCCTGCCTACGGGCAGGAACAGACTGAAATGATAGGTTACACCCAGCGCTCCGGCTAATTCAATAACTCCTCTGGATTCGCGAATACTGTCTCTTGTAAGAGTTTGAACGATCTCGACGTTATGTACTCCTGCCCTGAGCAGCATCTTAACGCCTTCAATTGCCCTATTGAAGCTGCCCGGCCCGCGAATACCGTCATGAACCTGTGGATTGGCGGATTCAATGCTTACTTGTACCCTTGCATTGGCCTTTGATATATGTCTTGCGTCTTCCTGGGTAATCAGTGTTCCATTTGTGAGAATAGTTATTATGGGGAACTTCTTCGTAGAATAATCCAATATGTCGCGGAAATCCGGCAAGAGCAACGGCTCGCCTCCGCTTATCGCAAGATTGCTGACCCCGGCCTCGGATAAGGCATCAATGGTCAGGAATAATGCTTCACAAGACAATTCGTCATACCCGGGTGAGTCATTACTTGCAAAGTAACACATAGGACATGCTAGATTACATCTCGCAGTTACATTGAGATAGGCACGGGCAAGGGTCACCATATCAGTGATTTCAGCCAGAAACCCGTATTCCTTCAAATAGTGAAAGAGACTCTTAATAGTCTCGGGTTCTGCCCCGGTTTGCAAAGCCTCATCAAGAACCAACTGTCGCACGGGTTTCCCTTCCGGATTCAAAACAAGCTCATATGCGTAGTCCGCAAGTTTTATCCACTCACGGTTAGCAGGGTTTATGAGAACCCGTTGGCCTTCATGTTCCACAACTTCTATCCCTTTTGCAATGGTGACCACGTGCCGATCCAACGCCACTCCCCCCATTTCCGCATCGCGTACCGCGACTATGTTTCCACTGGGCAAATCTCCCCGGCGATTTAGGTAAGCAGACGGCAGACCCGCAACCCATTTGAGTCTGCCGCCTACCCCACCCTGCGGCCTTAGCCGATAGTTATACGATGACCCCACAGCCTAAAGGTAAAGCAAAACCCATCGATTGCAAGGTCAAATCTCATCTTCTTTCCGCCGAGCTTACCGTACATGTGGCGCACCCCCTTCCCCGCCTTTCAAGCGGGCGAACTTTGTACTATAGCGCCTGGGCCGGCTCAGGTTGTCTCTGGCAATTCCAGTCTAGCTTGTATTGAGAGGATCCGCCATTCCCCATAGGGACGACTTTTTTAGGCTCAAGGGAACGATTTATGAAGTCTGTCGGGCAGCACACGTCATTGCCACAAACCGCACTTGTACACATATCTCACAGCTTGGGCCCGATTCTTTACGCGCAGCTTCCTGAGAATGCTGGACACATGGCTCTTGACGGTATTGACACTGATAAACATTTCATCAGCGATTTCCTTATTCTGCTGGCCTTTGACCAATAGTCTCAGCACTTCCAATTCTGTCCTGGTAAGGCTTACCGGACGATCCTCGATTTCTTCATGGGCATTCGGTAGAAATGCTTGCCGGGACGACTCATGCTTTCGACTTTTTTCGGCTGACCCGGCAAGACTTTCTTCTACGCCGATATTCGGACCGGCCTTACCTGAGATTAGTTGCCTCGCGTCGCGAGGACCTCCTCTTCCGCCAAATCCTTCTATCCTAAGACTCCCCACAACCTCTATGCCTTCAGGGAGGGCATCCGGATCCGGACTTGCCCCGCTTCCGCTTGAACCATCATGGACCAGAATGACTTTCAGCTTATCCATATCGCTTCCCCCTCCACAAAGCAGTTGCCAAAGACGCCCACCGGCCTCTCAATTTTGCCTTTCATGCTTAGATAACACATACCTGCAAACACATATTATACATTATTATGAATGAATTCCATAATCTGGATTATATGTCTACTTTATCACGCCCTTATGGCAATGTCAATGTGCTCTTGCTCACGACGTGAATCTTAAGAAGTCTTCCTGTATGCATCATCAAATAGCACCCACATACGATCATGCTGATGATGAAGGATGAAGATGGAATGATCTCCACTGAAAGCAGAGACGTCCTATCCTCCACTGCGGATCAGCGCTCAAGTGGTGGAGAATAGGACAGATAAAGAAAGGCCAAGAAACGCCTTCCGCATATTCGCTAAGACACCTTACCGCAAACCGGGCAATCAGGATTCTGAGATACCTTGATTTCATTCCAGGTCATGTCCAAACCGCTGAATAAGAGCAGTCTCCCGACAAGGGGGTTTCCTATGTCAAGAAGAACCTTCACTGCCTCGACAGCCTCCATACAACCGACTATGCCGGGAATTGCTCCGAATATGCCGGTCCCGCCGGCCTTCCCGGCTGCATCCTCCGGCGGAGGAGACGGGAAGACACACCTAAAGCATGGGCCTTTCCCAGGCAATATGGTAAGAATCATCCCGTCAAAGTGCATTACCCCGGCTTCTATCAAGGGTTTTTTCAGTTCTTGACAAGTATCGTTCACCAGGCACCTTGTTTTCAGGTTATCCACTGCATCCACCACCAGGTCGTACCCGGCGATTATGTCTTTTACGCATTCTCTCGAAAGTCTCGTATCATAGGTCTCTACACACACATGGGGGTTAAGACGTTCAAGTGTCCTCTTGGCTGATTCCACCTTCTTCATCCCAAGGCTGTCTGAATCATGGAGGATCTGTCGCTGCAAATTGGAAATACTGACTGTGTCATCATCTACAAGGCCGATTGTGCCCACACCTGCGCATGCCAAGTACATGGCGGAAGGAGATCCTAACCCGCCTGCACCGACAACAAGAACCTTTGACGACTTCAATTTCTCCTGCCCTTCCTTGCCGATCTGATGAATCACAATCTGCCTCGCATAGCGTGCCTCTTCCTCACAAGTCAACACAATACATCACATCCGCAGCAAGCAAAATCATTCCGTCAACCTGCCCATTCCATCATCTCTCGCCAGACGGAGCACACCCGGAACGTCTGAGCGCTCTTTCTAAGGCTTTGTTAGCCTCACGCACCACTTCTTGCTCACTGATGGCAGTAAGTTTCCTCTGATGCATCAGCACACGGCCATCGACAATCGTAGTCTCAACATCAGCTGAAGAAGCCTCATATACTATGCGGGATATGAGGTCTACATTTTGAGTGGGCGCAGCATGCGCCTGATTCAAGTCGAGAATGATGATATCCGCGCGTTTCCCCGGCTCTATGCTGCCGACCTCATCCTCAATTCCCATAGCCTTGGCCCCGCCTTTCGTCGCCATTTCCAGGACTGTCCCGGCAGGCATTGCAGTAGGTCCCAGACGGGGTTTGTGGATTAAAGCTGCAAGTCTCATTTCCTGAAATACATCCAAGTTATTGTTACACGGCGCTCCGTCAGCGCCCAACGACACATGGATACCTATATCCAGCATTTCCGGGATTTTTGCCACACCTGAAGCAAGCTTAAGGTTCGAGGACGGACAGTGAACTACTTTTGTCCCGGAATCCCTGAGAAGCTCCATCTCCTCATCATCCAGCCAAATGCAGTGAGCCAGCACAACACCGGGGCCTAAGAGCCCAAGTTCCTTTAAGCACTTGATGTTCCTCATGCCCCTGTCTGCCATAACAACTTCAATCTCTCCCTTGTTCTCAGAAGCATGGGTATGGACAAGTACACCGGAGGCCTTCGCCATATCTCGCACACGGACAAGGAGCTGATCTGTACAGGACACGACGAACCTCGGCGCAAAAGCGTATCTAATCCTGCCTCCGTCATGCATGTGCCATTTGTTCATCAGCGCCTCGCTCTCATTCAATGAATCCTTTGTGGACTCCATGAGTGTAGGAGGCACATCATCCCCGTAGTCCATCATGACCTTGCCTGATGTGGCACGAATTCCGGAATCGTCAATAGCGGAAAACGCTCTGTCTGTGTGATGGACGGTCTCCATGTCAATGATGGAGGTAGTCCCACCTTTAATCAGCTCAGTGATTCCCAGCATTGCAGACCAATAAATACTGTCCTCGTCATGCGCACCCTCCAGTGGCCATATGCGAAGCTTCAACCAATCCATAAGCTCAAGATCATCTGCCTGGCCGCGAAAAAGGGTCTGGCAAAGATGGACATGGGACTGAATAAAGCCCGGCATGACGACTTTATCCCGCGCATTGATAATCATGTCAACATCATGAAGGCGTGTGCTGCTCTCACAGCCTTCTCCCGACATATCTTTTGACCCTCCGGACCCCTCACTCATTGGCGTTACAGAGGCAATTACGCGTCCGTCAATCAAGATATCAGCATGTTCCAGGATTTCTTGTTTCTCGTTCATGGTAACAACTTGACCGCCGCGAATGAGAATCTTGGACATACTTGCCACTCCTTTCAGTATGACTCCCCAAACTCAATTCACACTTTGCCATTTTCGTTGTTAACCTGACTGTGAGACATGACAAATGCAAAGACAGAAAAATACAAGGAGGTCGCAAACCACGGACTTGGGCGCAATGAGAGGCGAACACCGAGATATGATAACACCTCTCCTAGTCCCTCGTAGCCAGGTTGGTTGCGGCCTCCTGGTAGAAACGCCTGAACCCATCATGATCAGGTCTATACGAGAGTGCCGGAACTTATCCTCCAAATGTTTCCTCTAAGTTTATTCCATATTGGTTTTGGGAATCCTTCTTTGGACAATCGAGTTTAGCAAGTCTGGAAGACTTAGGCGTAGCCGGTAATGCCTGTGACCCAGTTCCAGATCTCATCAGCTATCCTTACCGCTTCTTCATACTCTTCGCGAGTCACCGGTTCCCAATCCCCCGGATAACGAGTGGTGACAGCGTACTCATTAAGGATCACCGCCTCTGTGACCTCAGGCGGAACAGTGACCTTGCCGCTTTCCCTGATGAGGTTGAGCAGATGTCCGATGGAATGGGTCCTCGGCGCGTTCCGACCAAGATATATCAAAAGCCCTTTCAGACACTTTTCAGCTGCTTGTTGAGCATCAAAACAGAGATCCTCATACAAAACGTCATCGCACTGTCTCCCCTGTTTCGCTCTGACAAGATTGCTTCTTGCCCTTCGAATCCACATCTCCCACGGATTATCTTTCATAAAGGACACGACCTTTCAATGCTTCGGCGTAAACAAGTCCAGGCGTATCGCTGTACCGAGCCAGTCTCTCCGGCGTCTCCAACACTATATCTATAGCAACGGGAACCCCGGATAATGCTCGATAGATTTCTTGAGTGAGTCTTCTTCTGTGATATATGCCTTCTTTTATCACGAGGATGTCGTAGTCGCTGTCTTCAGGCCATCCTTTACGGCTCCTCGAACCGAAAAGGATGATTTTGTCGGGATCTGCAGTCTCCACGATTATCCTGACTATCGTCTTTAAAGTCTCTTCCACAAAGCGCGCCTCCTTTTCTCCGTTCGGCCCCTACCGACGGCAAAAGAATTGTACCCCCCGGAGCAAAGGGACTATACAGAGATTACCTTCTGCGTCAGGCGGAAGACTCCTGCTCCACAGAGATTTCATTACAGCGGCGACGCGGTTCGCAGAGCTCCGCGGCATGGACCGGCTTGAGTCTTCCTGTTTTATACTGTACCATTATAGTCAGAGTCATATAGTAACAAGCAGTAAGCCGGATGTAAAAAGATAAGATGACATTGACAAAAAAAGACTGAATATCAGCATGAAGGTGAGTATACGAACATGGTCATTGTAGGAATAGATGTTGGCGGAACTAATACCGATGCTGCGCTCATTTCTGAAGGAAGGATCCTTGCCACAGCAAAAGTGCCTACTTGCCATGATCAACTACTGGAAAGCACAACCTTGGCATTTGAGAAGCTCCTCAATGCATATGACCGCCCTGACCTGTCAGACCCAATTGAACTGCACCTCAGCACAACCTTATCCACAAATGCAATCATCGAAGGACAAGGTGACCCTACAGCCGTCCTGGCTGCTCCCGGACCCGGGATGAACGTCGCCGAGTTAAACCCGGGATTTCCAATCTATGTGCTGTCAGGCTCAATGGACCATAGAGGCCGTGAAGTCGCCCCTATCAACCAAGAAGAAGTCCTGGACGCTGTTAGTCAGGCGGAGGCCGGCGGTGCAACCGCCTTGGCTGTCGTGGGCAAGTTCTCACACAGAAACCCCGGGCATGAGCTGGAAATCGAAAAGCTTATCCTAAAGAGGGCTTCCAAAACCGGCCGCATCACACTTGGACACAGGCTGTCAGGGCGTCCCAACTTCCCGCGCCGCATGGCCACTTCATATCTTAATGCAAGCATAGCCCGGCATCAGGCTGTTTTCGTGGACATGATCCGAAAGTTTATGGTTCGCGACAGGAGCGTCGGCCGGGTATTCCTGTTGAAAGCCGACGGCGGCACTATGCAGCTGGAGGATTCCCTGATCCGTCCTGTTGAAACCATTCTTTCAGGACCGGCAGCAAGTATCATGGGTGCGGAAGCCTTATCAGCCTATCCTGATTCAAATACGGTAATCTTGGATATCGGGGGTACAACCACCGATATCTCCGTGCAAATCAAAGGGGATACAGTCTTCCAGCGGCAAGGCGCTGAAATCGCAGGGTACAAGACTCTTGTGCCCGCCCTTTTCTCCAGATCAATAGGTCTCGGGGGCGACTCGGAAATTAAAGTCGTCCGTCGTTTGGAATCAAACAAGGAGACAGACGCAAGCCTCTCCGGTAATAATACCCTTGATCTTGATATAGAGCTGGAGATAGGCCCGAGGCGTGCGGGAACCCCTGCTGCCTTCGGCGGTGACTGTATTACCCCAACTGACGCGGCAGTAGCTTTAGGATTAGCGAAGGTCGGCAGCGCTTCGCAGGCCACAAGGGCTTTGGCTGATTTCGCCGAGATTTACGGCATAGGCGCAAAAGAGCTGGCCACAAAGATCATAGATACTTTTATCAAGCAGCTTGTGGTGGCAATTGAAGAGACCTATGAGTATCTTGAATCACGACCTGTCTATACCGTCTCAGAAATACTGACGCCTCCTGATATTCGTCCTCAGGCGCTGATAGGACTCGGCGCCCCTGCAGGAGTCTTTATCCCTCCTATCGCGGAAAGCTTAGGACTTAAGTACCAAGTCCTTCCCTGTTATGAAAGCGCAAACGCTATAGGAGCTGCAGCAAGCCGTCCGACAGCTCAGATTACTCTACACGCGGATACGGCTTTAGGTGTTATGACCGTGCCGGAAGCGGACTATGTAGGCAAAATTGAAAGGCCTGTCCTCTTTGGAATCAATCAGGCCAGAAGAGAAGCTATGGCATGGGCAACCAAGTTCGGGAAGAAGCTGGGCCTTGATGAGGCTGATAACATCCAGATAGTGGAGGAAGAAAGCTTTAATATGGTGCGAGGATTCCATACCGTAGGACGCACGTTTATGATTCGTGCCCAGGTCAGACCGGGGGTTAGGAGGATATGTTCTTCGCCGGATTAATCCTTCCCGGTTATCGTGGTTCTCATAATCTTAAACACCCGGACTCGTCCGGGACAGCGGAGGTCATAGTTAAGTGCAAACAAGTAAACACAAGGTAGGACTTATCTTCTTTCCCGCTTTTGACTGGGCAATCACCCCGGATCACCCGGAACGGGAAGAACGGCTCCTCTATACAAGGGATCAGATTATGGAAGAAGGCCTGTTGGATGTTGCAGGTATCGAAGAGTACAGGCCTGAAATCGCAGAGGATTCCCACATAAATCGTATACACGTGTGTGTCCCTGATGCATCCGGAGTCATTACCGAATCTCACAGGATCGCAGCAGGCGGGACAATGGTCGCAGCTGATCTTGTCCTCACAGGTAAAGTTGACCGAGCGTTCGCGCTCCTCCGTCCGCCCGGTCACCATGCAATGAGAATAGTCCACGGGTCACGGGGATTCTGCTTAGTAAACAATGAAGCAATAATGGTGGAACACATTCGTCATACTTACGGACCGGACATACGCATTGCCATAGTGGATACTGATGCGCACCATGCCGACGGCACACAGGATATCTTCTACAATGACCCGGGTGTGCTCCACATCTCGCTCCATCAAGACGGACGGACCCTTTATCCGGGGACAGGCTTCGTCGAGGAGCGAGGCGGGCCTGCATCTTACGGAATGACCGTAAACGTGCCCCTTCCTCCGGGGACAGGAGATGACGGGATTTTATACGTCCTGGAAAACCTTGTCCTCCCTATACTTGAAGACTACGAGCCTGATATCGTAATAAACGCGGCAGGCCAGGACAATCACTACACTGACCCTCTTACAAACATGAACTTCACAGCCGGAGGGTATGCCCGTCTTACTGAGCTCCTTGCCCCCGACATCGTAGTGCTGGAGGGAGGCTATTCTATTGAAGGCGCCCTTCCGTATATCAATGCCGGTATTTTGTTGGCCCTGGCAGGCCTGGATTATAGCGCAGTCAAAGAGCCTGACCGGTCAGCGCGGGTGACTCCGCAATCTGACAGAGTAACACAAAATATCAGGGGACTGGTGGATACCTTAAGGAAAATGTGGAACACGCGAAAAAACATTGACCCGGACAGGGTTTTCGGCCCCGGACCGGTTTATGAGAGAGAACGCAGAATCTATTATGACACTGACGGCATCTCTGAACAGCAATTTGAGCGCATCGCAAGGTGCGAATCGTGCAGCGGCTGGCGGCTTGTAGTCTCAGGTGCTGTCCATGATATTGGAAAAGTCTCACGTATAGCTGCAATAATTATCCCGTGGCATGCTTGCCGTACCTGCAGAAGCGCAGCGGAAGCGGAATTTGAAAACGCGTGCAAAGAACCTCAACTGGACCACGTATACCTGCAAGATACCGAACGAGACAGGTTCCTTACAACTTCTACTTAACGCATTCCTTAACGAAGCTTATGATCTCCTCAAGAAAACCCGGCGCCAGGGGTAGTGTGGGATTGCCATAGGTCGCCAGATTCTCCCCATAGTCAATAGGCGCTTCTTTTAGGACATGATTCATGCCGTCTATAATCTTGAGTTTCGCGTCAGGCTTCGCTTTTGCCAGCAACTTCGCATCCTCACAAGACACCTGCAAGTCAGTTGTACCCTGCAAAATCAGCACAGGAACATCCAGGTTCCCTATTTCAGCTGCCGGGTCATACTCAAACCATGAAATTAAATACGGTTGCACGCTGGGTCTGAAGAGCGGCATGAGTTCAAGGCTTACGTTTGCCACTTCATTTCCCTTTTTCAATTCCTCCATTATCCCATGGCTTTCGTCTCGAATCTCTTTCGCTTCATTTGCCAGCTGTTCTGTTATTAACTCGTATGCAGGTTTGCCTGCGCCTGCCACTGAGATAACTCCTGACAATCCGGAGGAGACCTTGTTAGCAGCAGCTATGCCGATTAAAGACCCTTCGCTATGGCCGAGAACCACCACTCCGGAGAAGCGAGGATCGGCTTTCAAGCGTTCGATCCATGCAACTGCATCGTCCACATAATGATCAAAACGTAAGTCGGCTTCACTTTTCCCAAACATAGCGCCTGTGCTTTCGCCAATTCCTCTCTTATCATAGCGCACTGAGGCAATGCCGTTTTCTGCAAGGCCTTGAGCGATCATCTTCAGACTATCATTCTTGCCAGGCACTAGAGGAGAGTTGCCGTCACGATCAGTCGGCCCTGAGCCTGCAATTATCAGCACAACAGGACACATTTCCGGAGCTTCCGGGAGCTGAAGCGTTCCATGGATCTTGCCTGTGGAGGTCTCAAGAAGAACATCTTCTGACTTCCCAATAGATGATATCTTTGGATCATCAGCCGTCGTACCGGTTGCCTCCGAAACCGTTCTCTTTATGCTGAAGCTCCCCTTCACCCCGCTTTGCAGAAAATCGCCGGAAATCTCATCCCCTGCCAGAACGCCGTCAAAATCAGCTCTCGCATTAGGCACAGGCAGTTCAAAGTGTATGTTAGGCGATTCAAGCTTGATATTAGCAAGAGGCAACCCTAAAGCTCCTTGCTGAGGAATATCGATCGTCCCTGACAACGTCCCGTCGCAAACCGCAAAATCCACCCTTATAATAAGCTCTTGCCCCATTACGTTTATGGCGCCTTCCCAATGACCTTCCATCTCATGCAGGCTCGCATCCTTTGCCTCTATGCATCTATCTACCGCACATGCGCTTAACAACATAATAAAAGCGAGCACGACTGCTAAAGCAACGAAAGCAACCCGACCGGCCACCGGTTCTCTGAACGATGTTCTTTCCATCTGTACCGCCCCCCTTCTTAAAAATGACTCCTTAAGAAAACTCCTGCGTGCACGTATATCTTGTCCACACTTCAGAGCAACTTTTTAATACCGATGAATGTCTGTGCCATAATCACCTGTGTCAGCCTTTACGGGTAGTCTCAACCCGGCAATTTCGCCAACTTATGTTGGGAAGGTAAGCGCCGGGATCCAGAACAACAGAATTGACGTAATGGTTTGTGACAACATGAAGCACCTGGTTCCTGCCTGTTATTATCACTTGTTCCAAGGTCTCGACTCCATCTCCTAAAAGGAGGATATCAGCTTTCACAGGGCCGTAAGCGTCGCCTTTGTTAACTAAAGAGAATTTGGTCACAAACCTGTCGTCTGATTTCCTGGAGCAAACTGCAGGCTGGATTTCATAAGCAAAACAAGAAGTGTTACCCAACCACCGTTTCATAAAACCGTCTACGTCCATGCCTGATGCCCGCTCTGCCACTCTGACAAAATCTCTGAGCCCGGAAGGTTTTGCCCGATGAATAGACAGGTGTCGACGAAGGATCTCAAAGAACATATCCTCACCCAACGTATAACCGAGCAACCGAAGGGCAAGGGCGGTTCTGATGCATACCGGCCTAGGAGCGTACGGCGCCCTGCTCTTCGCCCAGAGAAGAACGCTCTCAGCAGCTCCGGGCCCCAGCTTGGCGTCAGCTTCCCACCTGTCGATTTCTTCGTGGACAAGCTCGGTTTCAGCATCATGCCCCAAGACACGCCCTACCGTCTCATAAGCCATGGTCCGAGCCAGCGATTCATGGAACCAGGTATCGCCAAACCCCACTGATATGGGACTACCCCACCATACATGCGCCATTTCATGACCAAGCGCAGTAACCATACGCACTTCTTGCTCATCATCCGGATATCGCCGCCTCAGGACGGACACGAACCTGTCCGACGGGGGGTTGCCAAGCATGTCAATGTAGGCGTCAAGCACATCACAGAAGAGGCCGATTGCAGGCTCGATATTGTCCTTCAGCGCCTGGCCGAGGTATAACTCGAGCTTGACTCCTCGGTGTGTCCTGCATGCCATTTCAAACTTGCCTGAGGTAAGAGATAATCCGGAAATCCGCTCCCTGACTTCCCATACATATACTACCCTGTCATCCCTCTCTGACAGGGAAACAAGTTCCCCGTCTGACACTGACACAAAACCCGGACAGGTTACACAGGTAATACGTGCAGTAAATGAGTCAAACCCCGCACCCACAGGGTACCAAGCGGATTTCCGGGATAGGCGCATTCCGCTGTCGTCAACCTGAACACCACTGTTTCCAACAGGACGGCCTGAGTATTCAAAAGCAAGCTCCACCTCATCATTTTCGCGAAGAGGCTCAGGAAAATATACCCAAACAGCTTTCAGGCCTCTCACGTCTGAGAATTCACGCTCACGGAAAGCGAGTCCGACTCCGTCTCTGCTTATAGAGCTCACTTGAAGACCGGAATTCAGGACAAAACAATGTTTTGTCACATTAGGCATAATCGCCGAGAGCGTAACAACTGTAGTAGCCTGCAACTGTCCTTGCTTTACTAAACAATTTGCGTGTATATCATACTTCTTCACCTTTACCTGAGTCCCGGACTGGGCCAAAGAAGCAAAGAAGTACTCCCTTTTCTGCCTGGCTACCCATCCCATTACCGAAATTCACGTCCCTTAACTTATGTTCCGGGCTGTGCCGTGTCTTTTAACATGGCTTGCGCGGTCAAAGCGCACTCAATGCGCTTCTTCTGAATAGCGCATGCTACCTTATCAGGAACCAGGATATCAGCGGATGAGCCGTAAGCTGCAGCATGACATCCTCCGCTGCAAATGAATCTGGCCCAGCAAGTTCCGCATCCGCTTTTATTGTATATGTGAGCATGACGAAATTGACTGATAATTCCTGGATCAAGAGACCCTCTGAATACGTCGCCCATCCTGAATTCAGGCTTTCCGACAAACTGGTGGCATGGGTAGATACTGCCGGAAGGAGAGACAGCAAGGTAATCTATTCCTGCACCGCACCCTGAAAGCCTCCTGGCAAGACATGGCCCGCCGTCTAAGTCTATGTTGAAATGGTAGAAGAGAAAACCCCGACCTCTTTTCTGCCTATCCACGAAAAGTTTTGTAAGGCGCTCATATTCCGTCTCGATAGCGCTGATATCCTCGACTTGGATGCCGTATTCCCTATCGCTTCCGCCCACCACAGGTTCAGCTGAGATGCTCTTGGCGCCCAGATCCGCAAGGTGAAGGACATCAGATGCGAAATCCAAGTTGTGCCGTGTGTATGTAGCTCTCACGTAATACGAATCAGGATCCCTAGCTTGAATGAACTTCGCCAGCCGAGGGGCCACATGATCGTAACTACCCCCTCCGCCCGGCATTACGCGCATCCTGTCATTGACTTCCTTTCTGCCGTCAAGGCTCAGCACCACAAGCATATTTCGCTCATTAAGGAAAGATGCGACTTCATCGTCAAGCAGAACACAATTCGTAGTAACAGTGAAATCCACATGTTTTCCCAAGGCCTTTGCCTTCCCGTCGCAGTACTCAACTGTAGCTTTCACTACATCAAAGTTGAGGAGCGGTTCACCGCCGAAGAAGTCTACATTAAGGTTATGCCTGGGACCCGACCTATCCAGCAGGAAGTCAATGGATGCTTTAGCCACTCGAATGGGCATGAGCTCCCGCGTCATCCCGAAGTTCCCTGTCTTACCAAAGCAATACTTGCACCTTAGATTACAGTCATGAGCTACGTGAAGGCATAAGGCTTTAACGATCGTCTCTTCACCGGGAGCATACTCTTCATCACAGATATCAGGGTCTGAAAGAAGACCTTCAGCCACCATGCTTTCCAGCTCTTTGTATGCCTCAGCCACGGATTCCTCGAAGCCTTCCGCCAAGGCTGGGCCGTGCTTGCACTGAACGGAAGACAGGCGTTTTTTAGCTTCCGGCAGAGACGTCTTGTCTCTGTAAGCAAGCGCTGCGTTACGTCCGGCTTCATCTAATTCATGAAGACCCCCTGTTTTGACATCGAATAACAGTGTTTTTCCGAAACAGGAGAATATGTGCCAATTAGCCTCTCCCAACATCCTGTCGTCACTTTCTCTTCTCTCGGCAAACCTGATTTCCTACAGTGCAGGAGGTCTTACATGCTGACTGGCATGAAGCCTGGCACTCCTTGCAACCGCCTTCGTTAAGCCCACCTCTTGTTGAACCCATGCTTATCGTAGTAATGTGTTTCTTAGGTTTTAGGGTTGACACCTTTACCACTTCTCCTTTTTTCCAAAACTACCGGTGAAAGATCTATTACTGCAATACTAAAGAAGGCTCACTCATATTACTATGAATTTAGACAGTCGCATATTAATCACTTGAACAGCCTGATAAAAGTTGCGTTGTGAATTTGACATCTCCTGATATTGACTGAGCCTCACGAATCCGGCTGCCTGCGACACTTGTCAACTCCGGCTACTAACACGAATTGTCAGAGCATACACACGGACATGAACCAGAGAATAAGTAACTCTTTTTATTATAACATAAAGTCCGATGCAGGCTATTGACTCTTTTTCCGGCCGCAACAGACTTTATGGCTCTTGTCGCACTACCGGCAGTCACGCTACCGGCAGCCCCATTCTTCATTTCGTAGTCAAGAGAATCATGCAATGTCACATGGATCCGATAGGCTGCCATCTGTCGGTTCCGGTTTTTGCACACTTATGACCAGTCTTTTGCTTTTACTCTGGAGATAGACACCGCGCAACACACCCAATAAACAGCCAGGCTGATAATTATTGAAATCGCAGGTACCCATGAACTCGTCTCGATTATCTGTATGAAGCTTTGAACCGCAGGTAAACGCCCTGCGACGGCTACGCCTAACGTTACGAAAAGAAATATCGCAAGAAGAATCGCTCTGCTGTACGTATTGGCTTTGGCAAATCCCGCCCAGAAGAACATCACTAAATAAGCTCCTGCAACTATTATCGCCATACTGAACACTATAGCGAAAGACAGAGTAATCTCCCTGAGAAACGCTGCAACATCGAAAGTTCTCGGAGCAGCGGCAGCTGAACCAAGACTTGAGATGATTCCGGACGAAGCCAGGTAACCGCCGAGTACAGCAATAATATTGAAGAATATGACAAAGAGGACAGATACGACAAGGACTGATACGAACTTGCTCGTGACAATGGCCCCATCGGATAAAGGCAGACTCTTTAAGAACAAGTACGCGCCGCTTTTGTCCTCATCATATGTGGACCTTGTTGCGAATCCATAAGTGGATATCATTATATACGCTCCAAATATGCTGACGCCTCCGTCAGATCCCGCTGCCATCATCACAAGCCCGACAAACCCACCCATGAGCGCATAAAGGAGTATCAGCTTCCTGTTTTGAATAATGTCCTTATATATTAGGTCTAACACGCATCATTCCCCCTTACAACAGCGACCAGAATGTCATCTAAGTTTACAGGGGCCACCCTTGGCATGCTGCCCACAAGTTGAGCTATTTTATCTTCAAGTGAGCTTGAAAAGACGGAAGTAATCCCACTGAATGTCAGGCCTTCGATTTTGTGTCCCATGAACACACCTTTTAGCTCATGATCCAGCAGTTTTTCCACGTAAGCAGTGGCTTTCGCCACCTGTGCCTCGAGATTCCCTGCACCGAAACTGCCTTGCGCCTCTCCCATCCTGACAGGCAACGGAAACGAAATTGACTTCCACCTGCCAAGGATGTCGTCTTTTACGTCAGATTCCACAATCCTGCCTTCATGGATAAACGTGACATAGTCGGCAATTCGCTCAATATCCTGCGTTATGTGGGTTGAGAAGAATACGCTCCTCTTTTCGTCCTGGATCACTGACATCAGCTCATCCAAGACATCCCTGCGCACCACAGGATCCAACCCGCTCGTAGGCTCATCCAGTATCAAGAGTTCAGGTTTGTGGGATAAGGCCAACGCAAGGCCAAGCTTCACTTTCATGCCTTTTGAGAGGTCTTTCACTCGCTTTAAAGGATCAATCCCAAAGCGATCAAGGGTAGCGCGAAAGTACGCTTTATCCCAAGTAGGATAGTATTTGGACACGAATCCCCCAAACCACAGAGGCGTCATTTCTTCGTAAAAGCACGGTTCTTCTCCAAGGTAGCCGATGCGACGCTTTATTTCTTCTTCATGGATCCTATGGTCAAGGCCTAAGACCTCTACCGTCCCTCCGGACTTTCTTGCCATATTCATGATGATCTTAATGGTAGTCGTTTTCCCTGCCCCGTTAGGTCCGATGAACCCCATGATATACCCTCTGGGCAGAGAGAAAGTCACATCCTTCAGCTCAAATTTGGGATAGCTTTTGCATACCCCGCGAAGCGCAAGAGCAAGGTTGTCGGAGGTGTAATCTCCGCTCCCTTTCCAATTACGTCTTTCCGTCTTTGTGTCACTCCTTGCATTACTGCCTTTCATAACGCTTCGTCTCCTCCTTCAGTGCCTCTTTGACCATATTAAGGAGTCTCTCATCACTTATTCCCACGAGCTTCGCTGTGGAAATAAGCTCGGAGATACACTCCTTGACCGATTCCTCGCGAATTGCTCCTAGGTCGTTATAGGTGAAATTGGCAACGAAAGACCCAAGCCCCGGCCTGGTCACTATAATCCCCTCATTTTCCAGCTCAGAGTATGCCCGTTTAGTCGTAATCACGCTGGTCATGGCCTCCTCAGCCAACTGTCTGATGGAAGGCAAAGGGGTTCCGGGCGGGAGCTCTCCGGACAGGATCTTCTCCTTTATCTGGTCAACTATCTGCCTGTAAAGAGGCACCGGATTGCTGTACGATAATTGAATGTGCATAGATTCACCGCTACTGTATATATCGTCTATACACAGTATAGACATGATTATATGTGGTGTCAACAGGTAGTTTTTTTCTTGGTAAGCTTCAAACGTCCTTCACAGTGGCGTCAATAGCTTTCGCGGATTCAACCGGTGCCGGATTGAGGATATATAACATCACAGCCAAAAACCATATTTGGTGATCGCCTAGGGACAGGCGACATCACCTTAACATACACGATTGCCCTCACCTGCTGAAGGTGGGGCTATTGTACGCTTACATATAGTCGTCTCAGCAGTTTTTCAGAAAATCCCCCGCGCTCAATCAGAACCATAAAAAACCATTTACACGGGATTATTTACACTCCTTACACTCCCGCTGTCGCTGTAAGAAGGAGATGGTCGATTCTCTGCCACATTTTTTGAAACCATGCCTTAATTTCAGCCATCTTTTTTGATTTTCTCAGGAAAAATCTGTTAAGTGACAGGTTTTCAGCCACCTCCAACAGCAAAGGTGCCTGGTTTTCGACCACACTTTTGGGCAGACGAAGGGTTTTGGTGCCTTCTTGAGGCTCAGGTGGAAGATTTCCTGCCACTTCTTTAGAAAATGTGCCTGACTTTCTGTCACCTTTTTAGAAAATGTGCCTGAGCTTCTGTCAGCAATCCCCCAACGAACCTATTTCCGGCGATCAGATGTTCGATATTCCGGCACCTGAAGCGAAATCGTGTCTGGAAATCAGTCACTGATAAGCCTCCTGCTGGCTGATTCTCGACCACTGAACCTGTCGCCCCTCCAAAAGTGGCAGAAAACCATACAGCCAAGAAAAATTTGTGGCCGAAAATCGGCCACACCTAATAAGAAGGCTTACAGTGAGAATCAGAGTCAAAGCAATCAAGGTTCAGAATGAAGAGTGACGCTTACGACTGGATAGACGTGATTATGCAATACAGCGACAAGGGCTGATAGCCTCGAGAGAGAAGATCCTTATTCCGTATGGCTCCAAGGCAACTTCCCGCCCAAGAAGACCTTGTCCGCCAATGCATACAGGTGAGGTTTGGCCGTTTAGTTCAGTGAAACGATAACCTGTCTCCGCGTAATTACGAACCAGATCCCTTGGTGCGCCTATTCCGGTTCTAATCATTTCACATGTGAAGTTGAGGAGAACGACAATACGGCTGTCTTCATACTCGCGGTAGTAGGCGAGCACTGAGTCATCCCTGACTACATTGAGAAAGGTCAGTGAACCGCGCCTTAGGGCAGGAATGTCACGGCGCATGCGGGAAAGGTGTCTGTATACTTCCCTCATAATATAGTCCCCGTTGTCCCAGTGAATCTTAGCCGGGTCAAACAAGGATAATCTCTGACGTTCTGCAATCTCCTGGCCGTTATGGATGAGAGGCACGCCGTCCAACGTAAAGAGAAGAGCAGCTGCAACTTTTAAACCACGTACACCGAGGATTTCCGCTGCCCGCGGCCGGTCATGGTTTTCCAAGTAGCGAAGACGCATGGATCCCAGAGGAAAGGTAAGTCTGTCCTCTTCTATGAGATGTCGGATTGACCTCGCAGAAAGTGTCCCTCTGAAGACTTTCTGCAATACCTGAGGAAGGTTCTCTTCATAGGTCATATCAAAGGCTGTAGCATTATGGGATGGTTCATGGGATTCAGCGAGTAAGATGGCGTCAGGTTTAAGCTGCTTCATTGCGCATCTGGCTTCGCGCCAGAAATCCGTAGGCACCAAGGCAGCTACATCACATCTGTAGCCGTCTATGTCACACTCCTTGATGTAATAGCACATTGTCTCGATCATATAGGCTCTAAGATCCCGGTTTCTATAGTCGAACCCTAAGACGTCAGTCCACCCGAATCCGGGGGACTCCGGCCTGCCATGGGAATCGCGCTTGTACCACTGAGGATGAACCTGCTGGAGTTTGCAATCTCTTGCGCTATGGTTTGCGACAAAATCCATTATTACCTTCATCCCGTAACCATGAGCCGTCCTAACAAGTCTCTTGAGGTCGAAAAGCGTGCCGAGATCCGGATGAATGCTCCGGTAGTCAGAGATGGCGTACGGACTTCCGAGAATCCCTTTTCTGCCACATACGCCAATAGGATGTACCGGCATGAGCCATATGCATGTTACACCAAGATCGTGAAGTTCCGGGATTCTGCGCCTTACAGCGTCAAGTGTCCCCTCATCTGTAAATGCACGTGGGAAGACTTCATAGATTACGGCATCCTGCAACCAGTCCGGACTGGAAACCGCTCTTAGCTTGCCGTATCCCCGCGCCCCGGTGGACGGGTTCGGTAGGTGGACATCACCGTCATCTGTGATTTCAAGCGCGGAATTCACCCCTCCGTATTCATTTAGCATCATACAAGGATTTGCCGGGTCATGTATCCACATGCCGTCCACTATGAATTTATATTGGCATACACCCTCATTAAGCGGGATTACCGTAAGCGGGATTACCGTCTCCCAGACACCGCAGGGGTACTTCGTAAGTTCACATGAGTCTTTGTTCCAGCAGTTGAATTCTCCCGCGATATTCACCGAAGACGCGTGTAAGTCAAAATAGCGAAACCTGATTCCTCCACGGACACGTGTTGGGCTGAGTTGTTTATAGATTGCGTCCAATCTCCTGCTCCCCTTCCCATCACTCTAGCTGAAGCTTATGCTATGTAGCTGCACTTTAATTATACTGTCATTTGTAAGAGAAAAACAGGAGCATTTTCTTCCTATGGCGCTACACCGAAGTGATCAGCGATACCGAGGTAAATATAATATGCTTCGCGCCAAGTGTATCCCATATCCCTGAGTCTGGCCTCTTCGTATGGATTGCTGATGTATGAGGCCTCTGTGAGAATTGAAGGCATGTACGTGTTACGAAGCACGTAAAACCCGGCTGTTCGCGCCTTGCCGTCTCTGAGGCCAAGGCCTTCAAGAAGACGATTGTGCACCTTCTCTTGCATATCAGTTGCAATGCCGTCCGCATAGTAATATGCATAGGTTTCAGTTGCGTTATAGTCACGATTTACAGACGCGTTGTGATGGACGGATATGAACCTATCAGCCCCCCAGTTGTTAGCCAGTGTGACCCGCTCGCCGAGTCCCAGATCAACATTGTCTGTACGTGACATCATAACCTGCGCCCCGCCGTATTCCGTCAGGCAATTTCGGAGAGCAAGACTCACACGAAGGTTTACATCCGCTTCCCGAAGCCCGGAAGGGCCTACTGCCCCGGGTTCCGGTCCGCCGTGGCCGGGATCAATGAATATCTTAACACCTTCCAAGCCTCCCCTGGCTAACGCAGGGAAAGACATCAAGGAAGATATGGAGATCAAAGCCAGTAACACTAGGATTGGGACAATCCGCGTGGTTGTGCTAAGGTATGTAGTCCGCCCGGTAGTGTTTAGGTGTGCAGTCCGAGTAGTTGTACCTAGGCGTGTAGTCCGTGTGATTACGCTGTCCTGTGTAGATCGTGTACCTGTCTTTTGACGTGTACATTTCATGATTCCTAAGACCCCCATTTCCCTAGAAGCCCACGGTTATTCCTGCTGTGAGCCGTCCGTAGTTGCTTCCGTTTTCCATCCACCAGTGTTCATATTTTCCTTCTGCGAATATATTCTTCTTAAGTTCGTGTCTTATAGACACAGACCCAAGCGCTACAGGCGTAATCTCAGATTGCGCCATTGATAGTACGTGTTGCGTCACTTCGCCGGCCCTGTTTCCGTCCAAACCATTTTGATTGGCGCCGTTTTGATCCTTACCGCTGCTGTCCCCATTGTCGTTGCCCCCTTCGTCATGAGCGGCCTCATTGTCCAGAAAACGAAGATGCGCGACTTTCAAGTTGACCTCAGTGAAAGGAGACAGGCGCAGGTCATAGTTTGCTGCTATCCCTTGAGTGTTTTGGTCAAAGGGAATTACAAGTCCGCCTGAGCGTGACGCCACGCTCGAGTAATACGGGGCGAATCCCCGAGAGAGATAGCCATATGAAAACTCCAGGCGATGCTGAGGAGTGTTAACTGCTTCCGCTTTCAGGATGAATCCAGGCACCCATCCGGATGTTCGATATTCAGGATAAAGAGTTGAGCTTGATTCAAACATTCCGATCTCTGCTGCGATGTTTCGGCCTCCGGTATTCCCTAGGACATCTACGGAGATGCCGGTTTCATCTCCTAGGCCGCTGGCTAAGTAGTTCAACCCGAAGGCCCACGTATCTGCCATAGGCCAAGCCAGCCTAAATGCCAGGAGATTATCAGCGCGAGTTACAAAGGAACTGTTGTAATAATATCCTGAGCTGAGCCTTGACCATACTCCTCGCAAACCCCATTTCTCGGATCCTGTGTCAAGGACAATCGCTTCGGCGGCTTCTAAGTCCGTCCTACCCAAGAGCCCGACAGGGCCCAAGGAAAACCTCTGTTTACCTGCGCGCACCTGAAAGTCTTCTGTGGCATACCTAACCCAGGCCTCGTCAACAAGGAGCGGTCTTATCATTGACGGCATCCAAGGGCTTGCGTCACTTGATCTGCTTACCCCCCAAACTCCGCTCATTGAAAGCCTTGTATAAGCCTGAACAGACTCACCGAGTTCGGCGTCGACAATTAGGTCAAGATTCTGACGGATACCAGGGAGCGTCATGCCTTTTGGCTTTGGCGGCAGATAGCTGTCCCAGTCGTCTTCATCCGGTTCCCCGTTTACTGAATCGCCGGTTTGCCCGGCATCTGTCCCGCCGGCGTTACCGGAGTCACCTTCTATTATGTTCTCAGTGCCACCGGACTCACCTTCGTGAGGACTGCCGTAGCTGGGGTCAGTATCGGCAGATCCGGAGTCACCGGGCTCGGCAGCATATGGATCAGGCGCAACAGGCATGTCGCCGAAGTAGACCTCGCCTGAGATTCCCATGCTCCCGCCAATGAATAGCATGGGGCCTTGCTCCCCGCGAACCACCACATTTAAGCTTGGATCAGTCTGACTGCCTAAAATGGGATATGAGCCCTTTTCAACCGGACCGGTCCCAAAACCCGATGCAGTATTCATCTTCCCTTCAGGGAAACAAGCGCTCCCTTCCACCTTCCCTTCGGCTGGATAAACCGCAAGAGTAGCGACTTCCAGTGAGGGATTTTGCAACAAGCAGGCATGCCGGCTAAGAGTCGCCGCAGATACCTCGGCAAGGCTTATGGGCGAGAGCGTAAGAGCCAAAACCGTAAACGCAGTTACGGCTTTTTTGTGTCTGTGTTTCAGCAAACCCATGATGGGATAATCATCCTTTCCCTCTCATAAAGCAATCCGCCTTCCGTATTGGCTGAAGGTTTCCGGACTTGCCGGATACTTGCCGGTGGAAGGCGCGAGGCTGAATCCGGACATGAAGTCCGGTTGCCGTTGCTATGATTGTCACCATGCCATCATGCTATCATAGTGGCATTATGTAATAGCTAGTTCGCGCCGAAACCTTGAATATCCTGCTTAACATGGTCTTCATTAGCAAGGTAATATCTGGGATCATCTTTAGGGCGCTATCCGGTGCATTTCAGGATGAAATATCGCTTGCAATTCCAATGTTGTTAGGACGGGGCAATTCGCGCACAACTGACTTGTGACCCCGGCAAATCCACAAGATGGCATGTAAGGAGCACGTTAAAGAGAGGCCTTGCAACAAACATCCGGCCGGCATCTGCAAGCAGGATGTCTGTATTGTCGTCAACCCGCCTGTCCCTTCAAAGATCATTCGAGTACAAGGATCCTGCAATCATATGGCGAAAGCATAATTCATCCGGCAAGGCCACAGCACCACGCCGCGGAAGAGGTGACAGAATTTGCGCGGATAAGCGTATTTGGTAAAAAATCGCATACTCATACTTGTGTGCTTTGATATTCTTCCTGTCCGGAAAACGCGCTGACATTTCCCAAAGAACTTACGAAAAGGGGGAGCGCCTCATGAAATCACGTAGATTACGAGTTGCCGGTATTTTATCATTGTTATGGGGAGGTTGGTGGACATTCTTCGGCCTGGCATCCGGTATCAGTGAAGGAATCGGCATTTTGGGGACCTTAATGCATGCATTAGTTCCGGGACTTATCTTCTTGGCTACCGCTCTTACCGCACGAAAGCGGAACTTTGTCGGCGGGATCTTTCTGGTACTTGAAGGCGTTCTTGCGCTCTGGTTTTTCGGATATCTTTCGGATCGGCTGTTCACCCCACTTGGGTTACAGATGGTCTTATTCCTGGGCCTTCCCGGAGTGGCATCGGGTTTGTTGTTCATATCAGAAGGCACAAAACCCGGATCAATGCACAGCCGCAGGTAGATGAGGCGTCAGAATTCGTAGCCTTGCCCGTAAACCATGGCTCGATATGCAGGTGCTGTGTGTTCCACGCACTTTCCGCTCCGGTCAAGAGCGTACCCTCGACCCACTGCACTAAGTATCTCCGCCGGAACATCCGGCCCTATGCCCAATCCGTATCTGACAGGGGTCTGGGCTGAAACACGCTCTCTGATCCATGTCAGGGGAAATGTAAGCTTCCTCATAATGGTAAACCACGACGCGCCGAGTATATCAGCTGTCTCTTCCACTTGACTGTCAATCCCGGCAAAAGCTGCACTCAGCGTAAGATATACAAAAGGCGAATGCCCACGACGGCAGCATGTAAGGTTTTCGTCATGTCTGATATCCCCCACCAATACGTCCCTGCAGTCAGTCGCCACAATGATACGTCTATTAGGCCACTTTTCGCTTATGATATGGAAACACCGATTATTCAATCTGTCGGATGAGACTTCAGGCCCCGAAACCCCAACCCGAAGAGGCGCCGAACTTCGCGCACCCCGGTTGCTCCGGGGGTAGGCCAAACCAACGGAACCAATTGCCTATACTCTTCAGCCCATTCCGCCAGTTTGCAATTGGCACCAAGGACTGAGACGTAGGCGGCGTGCCCCACTCGGACACACCGGGAGGATCATTCTTACGGTCGCCGTTAGCAAACCTATCCACGAAAATCTGGTAAACCACGGCATCCTTGGCCCAGTCGGGGGGATCATCCATGCAGTCATGGTGCCAGATGCATGGATAATGAAAACACCATGTCCATGGCCTGTCCTGTGGCGGCTCGTCACGAAAACCGCCTTCGCCGTAGTACCGGATGCATCCTGAATTATCTTCGAGTTCGAAATAGTACATGAAGCGCCCATACTGAAGCTCCATGTTTCCTCTCCAATACTCAAAAAGGCTGTCACGCCCTGCCTGCCGGAGGACGGTCCTGGTTGGGCGGGGATGCAGTTCGTACCTGCCGGCGTACACCGCCTCAACCCGCCTGAGGTCGCCCCCTCGCTGCACGAAGCAGGATTTCAAGCCGGTCATCACTGAGCGGATATGCCATTGAATCGTAAGGTGTATGCCATATTGCGTGCTTCTGCCTCGTGTTCATGGTCAAATCCATCTCTGTATACATCATGATAAATCATGCGTATGATCCGCAGCACTTAATGAGGAAGGGGAAGAGAAGGTTTTGCAGAGAATTTAGCGGAGTCATTGACAAAACTACTTAAGCATGTTAATGTTTGGTTAAGTTATTACTTTATTGGATTGAGTGATATTATGGACCATCTCCCTGAAGTGCTTAAGGCCTTGGCAGATGAGACACGCTTTAAAATAGTCAACTTGTTATTGACCCATGATTACTGTGTAAGCGCACTTGCGCTGCATCTCGGAATCTCCGAAGCCGCAGTATCGCAACACCTTCAAATCCTGCGGAAATCAGGGTTAGCCAAAGGAGAAAAGCGCAGTTACTGGACTCATTACTCAATTGATAGGGATAAGCTTCGACAAGTGGCTGATGAGTTAGATGCTATGGCAGGTCAGCATATCCGACCTCAGCATATTTGCCCTAGAGAATCTCTTAGCGGACAGTCTGACACAGAGGGGAGGGACAAAGATATGTGTAAATGCGACTGTAAATGCACTCATCCTGAGAAGCTAAAGGGAAAGCCCGGAGAATGCAGCCCCGAGCAGATCAAAGAGTGTCACGGAGATACGAAAGAGCATCCTTGTGCACAAGAAAAAGAGTGATCTTGGATATTCCGGCGCTATGCGGGCGCAGGTGTCCGCCGGGCTACTCAGTAAAGGCCTGCGCTCCACTTACGAACTATCCTTTCAACCCTCTCTTGCTTCCGTCTTACGAATGTGCACATAATTCGCCTGTTCGTATATGCACCATACTTAAAACAGCTTTAATATGAAAACTGGGCGCCTGATCAAATATCAGCTTCCGCATCTCGGCTTACACTATTTACTTGGTAGCCGGATTCAAGATAATTCAACAGCATCAACGGAATCACACGTTTTTTGAAAATAATGGTGCCCGGGACGAGACTTGAACTCGTACGGGGGTTACCCACACGCCCCTCAAACGTGCGCGTCTGCCGATTCCGCCACCCGGGCACTTGTAACTACCTATGAAGATTTGTACGTCGTATCCAAAGAAAATTATAAAGGCTCAGTGCGCTGTTGTCAAATCTAATCGATAACCATTCTGTAGCAGAGAAGCAAGCCTTGCTTTTCTGATTATGTCGCGACTTACGCTGCCGGCAACGCCATCACATCCCAAGTAAACATTGATCCCACGATCCGGCATGTCAGCGACAGGAGCAATGCTGTCGGCGATCTTCATGTTGGTAGATGGGCAGTGCACCGGGTTTGCATCGGCCTGCTTGATCAGATCCAATTCACGCCGGTTAAGCCATATGCTGTGGGCCGGCAGTAAGGCTCATCTTATTTCACGGCAGCAAGTTTTCGTGCTGCATACATCGATGCTTTAATAGCCTTGTCAAGCGCTTCGTCGACTTCAGGATCGACTTTGTCCCACTTCTTCGTAATATGATTAGCCCTTACCACGAGGATGGTACCTGTTCTGAGCTTACGCAGGCTTCCTACAACGAATAGTGCTGACGATTCATTCTCAATCGACAAGCATCCCGCCTTCGTCCACACTTTAAGGCGTTCCTCCCAGCCCGGGTGAGCGACAGCCGACTCTACGTAGAACGCATCATGGCTACGAATGATACCTACGTAGGGGGTGACCCCTACTGATTCACAACCTTCGATCAAGGCGTTCACGACTTCCCTGTCAGCAATAGCAGGAAACTCAATTGGCACGTACTCCGGGGTAGTGCCGTCACCGCGTACAGCACCTGTAGCCACAATGAGTGAGCCAGGCTCGATCTCAGGCTGAAGCGCGCCGGTGGTACCAAGACGGATCAAGTTACGGGCACCGATATTGGCCAGCTCTTCAACGCCGATTGCCACAGACGGACATCCTATCCCTGTGGACATAACCGATACCTTCACTCCTCCTGTGGTTCCTGTGTAAGTGGTGTATTCCCGGCATTCAGCAACAAACTCATACTTGTCCATGCCGGATGCAATTTTCTTAGATCTGGCCGGATCGCCCGGAAGTATCACAGTTTCGCCGATATCCCCTGCTTCGAGGCTGATGTGGAACTGCTTCATATAATCCCCTCACTTTTATTTGTATGATGCCATACAACCTTTGGCACTAATATTGAAAGTGTGTGGAATAATTGATGCTATTTCTATGTTCCGGATATATGAGATTCTAATGACGCTGCAGACAAAGCTACCCTTGCCATGTATTGTCTGTGCGCGATTTCGCGAAACAGGCCGGGACGCCAATCCAAACACGGTTCAACGCGCATATACAGAACTCGAAATGAGGGGACAGCGTGGCAGGTTGAAATTGGTCCTTCTGAGTCACACCGCTCTTAAAGGAGGCGGAACTCCTCCGCCTCCTTTTCTAATCTACGCCTCTGGTTACCGCGCTAACTCTTTACTAACTCAAGCTTCTCATTTTCAATAATACCAGGAATCCTGCCTCGCTTTGCGATTGGCTTCCCTCCGACTTCCTTGAGGTCGAGAGTCATATCAATAGGTGAGGCTTGGGATATGAAGCTGCCGACTCCGAAAGAATACGCCCCTGCCCGGGACAGCTCCTGGATCTTCTCAGGATACAGTCCTCCTGATACGAAGACTCTTACATGTCCGTATCCGGCCTGGTCAAGCCTTGCTCTCACCTCAGTCACCAAATCCGCAGTCACTCCGCCTCTCTCTCCCGGGGTGTCCAACCTGATTCCTGCCAGTCTCTCTCCAAGCGCCTCAGCTACCCTAAGGGATTCTTCAGCCTCGTCCTTGAACGTGTCCACCAGTATGATCCTAGGAGCGTCCTCAGGCATGAATTCATCATAAGCCTCTGCAACCTTCACGCTGTCCCCGACTATGAGAAATGCAGCATGAGGGACAGTTCCCGAAGGCTCCCTGCCAAGCAACTTCGCGGCAAGAATACAACTCGCCCCGTCAACTCCGCCGATAACAGCGGCACGCTCCATGACCGGGGCTACAGCAGGATGGACATGCCTTGCGCCGAAACAGATGACGGTCTTGTCTCCTGCTGCCTCCTTCGCAGCCCTCGCAGCAGTCGCCCATCCGCTGGAACTTGCAAGAAAACCGAGGATCGTAGTCTCAAACATTCCAAACTCATCATACGGACCTTCAATACGCATTACTACTTCTTTCGGAGTAAACTCTTCACCTTCAGGGACTGCCCATATCTTAACCTGCTTGTCCTCAAGAAGATGCAAGACCTCACCCACCCCGGCTAAGACCCCGGGTTTCCGCGGGAAGATCTCAGCGACCACAGAAGTTTTCCCAAGTCCCAGTCTATCCAAGATTTCTCGTGTCCTGACGAAATATATGTCTGTAGTAAGACCGCGGCGAATCTCGTCGTGTTCAGCTGAATAGAACCTTGTATTCGGATCTGCTGTAATTGCCTTAGCGTCAGCAAGAGTCCGGATCTCCTCAGACGACGGACAAGATGCGCGCTCGTCCCCTGTCATGGAAAACGCCCCTTTCAGAATTGAAACTTGCGACATATTAAGTGATATATAGAAGACCAACCGCCAATTTCGTGGAATTTCGCTCCAGATCAAGGATGATTATACCACAATCGGACAAGGACTTGCACTATATGCCATTATGCCTGTTAGGCAAGATGTCGTGTGCTAGGAGATCAGGATCATTCCTCCCATCGCCCTCTGTATACTTCATGGTATTTCCTATAAAGGCGAAGTACTTTCTTCACGTATTCCCTGGTTTCAGCAAATGGAATACTGTTAATGTCCTCTTCTCCCCCGCTCCAGCGCTGATCGTCAAGCCACTTATTGACATTACTGCGCCCGGCGTTATAAGCGGCAAGAGTCAAAACAGGATCCCCTCTGTACTCCCTTAGTAGAAATGCCAAGTACCACGTGCCGACTCTCACGTTAGTCATGGGATCGTATAGCATTTCAGAGTCGAATTCGCCTATCCCGAGTTCTCCTGCAATCCACTTGCCGGTGTCAGGCATGACTTGCATCAATCCTCTGGCCCCTTTAGGGGACACAGCCTCCGGATGAAACCTGCTCTCCACACGAATCACCGCAGTGATAAGAAAGGGATCCACCTCATTCTCCAGTGAGTATTGGGTAATTATATCTTTATAGTGGATTGGATACACTCTCTTCAAATACCACCTGGAATGAAATATGAGATATATCACAAGCATGATACCGAAGATTAGAAGCATCTGTCTTCCCACACGCCTAAGATTCACCACAAACACCAAACCACCGCCCTCTGCCTCGGGGCTGCTTCTTTTACTCTAATACCCTTATACATTATGAGCTTATCCTATTCATCATCCGGGAAGATACGGTCCGCTGTCGCGGCTTGATACATCAATACCCAGGAAGCGTAGGCCATCCATGAGTTTTGTTCTCAAGGCGTAAGGTGTGCCTGAGTTGTCAATGATAAGGTCTGCACTGCGCCTGGCGACTTCATCAAGATCACCCTGTCCTGATATGCGCTCCAAAGCTTCCTCATATGAAAGCTTATCCCTTTTCATTATCCTTGCTGTGCGTACCTCTTCTTCGGCAGTCACCGCTATGACCTTGTCAACAAGTCTATCCAAGCCTGCTTGATAAAGGACAGCAGCATCTACCACAACCAGGTCATGCTGCCCGGATGCCTCATTCAGTCTCTCTTTTGCAGCCTCCATAAGCTTAGGAAACATAATCCCATTCAAACGCCGGAGGGCCTCAGGGCGAGAGAAAACAAGCCGTCCCAAGGCCCTACGATTCAAAGTGCCTTGACCCAGGATGTAGTCCGGGCCGAACTCATCTCTTATTTCACCAAGCGCAGGCATCCCCGGCTCAACCAGCTCACGCGCGACGACATCCATATCAATAAGATAAGCCCCTAATAGAGTAAGTTCAGAGGCAATAAGACTCTTACCGCTTCCGATTGGGCCGGTTATGCCAATAATCACTTCGCATCTCACTACCGTTCGTAAGTATTCGTTCGCAGCACCAACTGTATTGAATGATGAGCCATGGGTCTACAACTTCTCGATCCTTTCCTTAAATCCTTCCTCTAACAGCTATTTCAATCGCATTGCCCCAAGAAGTATTAGTATACTCCCAGGTGCTTTTTCCAGTATGTGGTTTGGGACTGTCTCATGCATTCTTTTGCCTAAGATTAGGCCAAGGCTGACGAAAATACCTTGCATCACACCGGCCACAACCGGAGTAAGCGCGCTCGACATGCCTGCCATACCTGCCCCGAATCCTACGCCAAGCGCGTCAATGGCAAGAGCCAGCCCAAGGAGAAATCCTTCGTCAATGGTAAGCGTCCCGGATGAGTCCAGGTCCGCAGTAACCGGCTCTGCCAGAAACCCAGGGATCATTATGAGCACTCTTGCAATCTTGGATATGACTGTTTCAGTAGAGGTGTCATTTCCGTTCATATCGCAACCCACCTGGTTTCGGCGTTGGGATAGGGATAACGGCTTTAGCATGAGTATTCCCAGAATAATCAGGATACCGCTGCCTACAACCTTCGCTGCTTGCGGGCTTAACCGGTTGGCGACATAATCCCCGCTGCCAAGGGACAAGAAGATAACCAGTGCAGACACGACACTAATCACAATCAAGGTGGCAACAGGCACCTTGATCCCGCGCATTCCTTGTGCAATACCGACAAAAAACCCATCGACACTGACAGCAATAGCAAACAACACAACAGCAAGCACTAATCTTCCGCTCCTTTACCTGCACCTTCCTATCCCAATCACGATATGGCGGCAAAGGACAATTAGTGCCTGTACGGTATGACACCACGTTTTCCGCAAGTATTATGTCAGGATATATACTTTGCCGAAGGATTCGCAAAAGCGTTACTTTGCATGATGGACAAAGGTCTGAAACGGAATTGCAATCGTCAATGTAAAGAGCTTGGGCCGGGGATCTGCCTCAGCTGAACATAACCATGCCCATGGCTTTCCTGTATGACCTGTATCAGTGCATTCGTCCCGGAGCCCGGTTTTGCCGTACCCCACCTCAAACGTAGCGTCGCCTATCATAACAGTATACAGAGCCTCAAGGGTGCCTCTCTTCCCTTTGAAAGTGTATCCTAAAGCGAAGGAGGCATTGTCTCGCAACTTGCAGTCTAACTTGTTGTATAAAGTCGGCGCATAATGGGAAGTCTTCTTTGGCTCCCTGGCAAGCAGCAAAGCTGTTGTATTGGTGAGCCGCTTATCGATGACAATGTTTATCTCGCCGTATGCCACAAGCGTGACCTCAGGACTCTTTCTCTCTCTATGTAAATACTTGGCCAGTCCGGCTAAGAACATGTCCACTTGATCCACATCATCAGACATGAACGCGTGTTCCAGTTCACCGTATACTTCCCCGGAAAGTTTTCGGGTGTATTCCCCAACACTTGTGTAACTTGGAAACGTAAGCGTGCCTTGCTCATACCCGCCCTTGCCTTCCAATTTTCCGTATTCTGTAGACTTGATCTTAACGCCGCATTCAAGCTTATAGGCTGTCCCTTGAGCTTCCCTATGCTCCTTCGCCACCTGCCAAAGCCTGCCCCATATTTCGTTGCCTTCCGGCGACTCATATGACATCTTTGCCCTGGCCCGCATCGTGTGATCTCCTAAATAATCACCTGTGTCCGCCAGGGTCTTGTCGAGATATCCATCGAGAGTCAATATAACATCAGAAGACAGCTTGAACTCAACTTCACCGGACACCTTGTTCTTAGATGACCCTTTCTCCAAATCGAAGCTGCCGTCATAGTTGGTAGCGCGCTCATTAGCAAGGGCAATCTTCACGTTCCGCCCAAAGAGATGAAGCATGGTCCTGCCCTCTCCGCGTAGATATCTCTTACCTTCATAGTCAAAGGCGTCGCTTGAGTCTTTCTTATGCGCTACTACAGCAAAACCGGGTTCGACTGCGATTAGATCCCCAACAAGTGTGATGTTCCTTAATTGAAGTTTCCTGACCTTAAATGAAAACGCATGTTTTGGTTCGTAAGGGTTACCTGCCTTTGTACCTGTATTCACTGCAAGCGCTCCCTGCAAGGTAGCCTTCTTAGATAAGGGAATCGGGATTTCCATATCTATACTGATATTCTCATCTATATCGATGTTCACGTCTCTATCAATGTCCCCATCCGCACCAATATCCCCACCACACCCGGTGTTATTGTCATCACCGGAATTTGCCGGTTTTCGGTGGATGCCATATGTAAGACCTAAGCCTACGCCGGCCGGCAGTTCATAGGTGGCTCGCATAGCCCCGTACCGGGATTCCCGTGTCTCGCCTTTCTTGTCAGTGAAAACCGCTCTGACTAAATAACCCAATATGTCCGTTCCCCACGGTTCACCTGTAACTTTTAGGACTACCATGTCTTCAGTGTCAATCTCCCTGACCAGCCCAAGAGGGTCTTTTAGGCTAACGAACGCATAATCACTTCGAGTTGCGTCAGTGAGGCTAAGGCTAAACAGATCGCCTTTATAGGCAAAGAGATACTCATCATTAGGATCCAAGGCAACAGCGAATTCGCCCCTTTCCACATCTTTGAACAAGATCAGCGGCACATGGGCGTTAAATGAGCCTCCCTCTTTTGGGCCATTCTCTGATGAGAACTTCTCCATTGCGGTTTCCGCAGGCGGGCGGTCTTCCGGTGAACCTTTCGTCAGTAGGCTGTCTGCAGGCAAGTCTTCCATCTGCAAGCGTTCTTTTAGTATGCTCTTCCCGACAAAATCAAAAGTGAGATAAAGCGTAGACATTCCTAAGAGATCTGCACACTTCGTTGTTCCACCGGGATTTATGGAAGTAACGGAGTCAGCCTGATCAGCTGCTTCGCCGTCATACATGAGACTCCCGACATACTTTCCGCTTACTTCAAGCATAGATCCATATACAGGTGCAGCAACCACTACCACCAGTATAAGAGTGGCACTTACTGCAAAATTTTTGCGCATTACCCTTCCCCCTTATCGGGTTTTACACTATGTCTTCATACGATAAGACACAATGCAAAAGCACTTACTGATATACGGATGCATACCGGTATTTTACATAATAATGCCTTAATTGTCAAATTATGTATATGGAATAAGGGGCCAAGCTGAATCGTATCGTGTTTGAAATCCTCAGAAACAAGCGCAGAGGCTTAAGGGGAAAGACACGAAAAGCCCCAGGGAGCAATCCCGGGGGCTTTTCGGTTCACAGATTCAGGCTGGTCTTTACCCAGCCGGTTTCTGCTTAGAACGGAACTGTAATCTTCAGTGTGAAGAGATACGGCTCCGTCTCTTCTGTAGAAGCGTTGCAGAGCCATGCCCATGGCTTGCCGTCATCATCATCATCATCACATGGATCAGAGGCAAGTCCGCTCTTACCGTAACCTACCTCAAGTGTGCTCTCGCCGATCTTCACTGTGTAGTCGGCATCAACGGCTACCTTATCGTTTCTGTAAGTGCAGCCTACTCCGAGAGCGCTGTTCTCTGATATGTTGTAGGTAAGTTTGTTGTGAAGTGCAGCATCATAGTGCTCGCCGGTGCCTACCACTAGGGCGATCTTATCGCTGAACTGATTGTTGATAGTGATGTCAGCATGCCCGTAACCTACGAACTTCGTTGTTGAAGCTCCTGTTATGTCATCGCCTTTTGCAAGACCTGCAGCGACAAAGTCCACCTTTTCGACCCCGCCAGGCAGGAACGTCTGCTCAGCAACAGCGTACAGACTGGCATCTAAGCAATTTGCATCCTTAAGCGGCTCGTCTTCCTTGAAGTCATAGTCCTTGAACTGGTAAGCAGCTTCACCTGATACAGTGACTCCCTCAAGAGGCGTTGCGTCGAATCCGCCGTCGATTCTGAACCCTGAGCCTTCAAGAGCAAGTGCTTTGCCCTTACCCCAGGTGCCACGGCCCCAGAGCTCCAGCATATCACTGAACACGTATGTACCCTTACCATAGACCTGGGCGTCAAAATCATCAGCGTTGTCGCCCGTGTCCAGGCAAGTATTGTAGTACCCGCCCATATCGACTGCCAGCGGCTCAAGCGGCCGGAACTCAACATTCGCGCCAATTTCGTTATAGGAGTTCTCATCTTTGCTTGTATCTGCATTTATCAGGTACTCGTCGTAAACCTTTAGAGCGAAGTTCATATTAGCTATGTCGAGAGCGGTAAGCGCTTCACCGTACAGGCAGAGATTACCGTTATAGGCTGAAACGTCGCTCTCAGAAGCTGATCTTGTGTCAGGTGCTACTGCGACGAAACCCTCATCTACAAGGTGCATATCAGCATTGAACGTTATTCCTTCAAACGCCATGTCGTTCAGATTGATCTCCAGCGCTTTCTTGACTCCTTCCCACTCTTCGGTTGTTCGAGTCCTGGTATTACCCAGCGCAAGCGCTGCTGTGAACGTAGCTTCTTCTGAAACAGGCAGCGGACCGGTTATGTCGAGGCCAAGGTTACGCACTAGATCGTAGGATGGATTATCCTGAACGAGTGCATCTTCTTCGTCGCTATAGTACGCATAGTCGTGAGCAGCTAAATGTTTTACACCGGCAGTCAAACCGAGAGCATATCCGTCTGCCACGTCATATGTCGCCCTACCCAGAACATAGCGGAAATCCTTGTTGGAGACCTCATCAGCTTCGTTGATATTCTCAGCGGTATAGACAACATATGCGTTAGTATCAACATCATACGGCTGACCTTTAATTTTCAGAACGCCATACTCATCTTCAAGAGCAACTATGCGATCTCCCAGGCCCAGCGGATCGCCGAGGCTGCTGAATGCATAGTCTCCCTTTGTCTGATTGCTCAGGCTGATTACAAACGGATACCCTCTGTAGACAGCCCAGAAGGAATCGTCAGGATCTGCATCAACCGTAAAGTTGTCGCCCTTGTACAGGCAAAGCGGAAGATGCCCTTCTACTGTTTCGCCTTCAGCAAAATCTAAGGTCAAATACAGGGTGGACATTCCCAGAATATCGATACCGGAAGTCTTTCCAACGGCATTGACAGAGTTTACGAGTGTCTTGTTGTATTCGATCTCACCTACATACTTGCCGCTGACTTTAAGCTCCGCGCCTAACGCCGGAACAGCCAACACTGCAACAAGCATGAGGGTAAGAACTGTAACTAAGTTCTTTCTCATTTCTTTTCCCCCTTAAGGTTATCGGTAATTGTTCTTTGCGACCCCAAGGGGCGTATCATCATTGTGAGTTGCCTTGTTTCCTCACAACCCTTACGCTCCCACAGAGTCAAGGCTTTAATTGTTCCTTCATAATCTGCTGCGACTTAGCTGCGATGTATGTCCGTATTTATACGATTAGCCTCGTAGCTAACCTTTGGGTTGCACCTCCCTTCCTGCTACGTGGCTAAAATTAGACAGAACACAGACTTTGGGTATACTATTGCAAGATGATACCATAGGTCGGCATAAATGCCAATAGACACCTCAAAACCCATCCGGCGACTATTATTCTACGTGCCTCCGGATTTTCCTTCTATGATCGACAAGAAACTTCAGGAATCGTCAAGTAAGTTTCCTTAGATCAAGCCAGTTAGGTCCTGCTTTGACATCTGCCTTAAGCGGCACATCAAGAACAACAGCGTTTTCCATGGTTTCGCGAACCAAATCCGCGACTTCCTTGAGTTCATCTTTAGGCACATCAAAAACAAGTTCATCATGAACCTGAAGTATCATCTGTGTCCTCAGCCCTCTCCTCTCAAGCTCTCCTGCGACACCTACCATCGCAAGCTTGATTATGTCGGCAGCAGTCCCTTGAATCGGAGTATTCATGGCCGTCCTTTCTGCGAATTTCCTCCGTGGAATGTTTTTGCTACGGAGGTCGGGTAGGTAACGCCTTCTATTTAGGATCGTCGTTACATACCCGTCCTCTCTTGCCTTTGCCACAACCTCATCTAAAAACCCCTTTACCCTCTTGTAATGACTGAAGTAGCTTTCGATGAATCCGGAAGCCTCTGCTCGGGTGATCTTTATGCCTCTTGCCAACCCAAAATCACTTATACCATAGATTATGCCGAAGTTAACAGCTTTGGCTTTTGCCCTCATTTCAGGAGTCACATCCTGAAGATCCACCCCGAATACTTTGGCTGCGGTGCGGGCATGGACATCCTCATCTTTTCTGAACGACTCCATAAGGGTCTCGTCTTTGGAAAAGTGAGCAAGCACACGAAGCTCAATCTGAGAATAGTCAGCGCTTAATATGACACTTTCTTCGTCCCCCGGGACAAAAACCGCCCTAATCTTACGACCGTCTTCTGTGCGGACAGGAATATTTTGAAGGTTTGGATCGCTGCTGGACAAGCGGCCGGTGGAAGTCACAGCTTGATTGAACGTAGTATGGATACGCCCTGTTTCCGGATTTATCAAAGCACCAAGGGCGTCAGCGTAAGTGCTCTTTAATTTGGCAAGCTCGCGATAATCCAGGACTTTCCCGGCGATATCATGACTGAAAGACAAAGTCTCCAAAACTTCGGCGTCAGTGGAATAACCGGTCTTAGTCTTTTTGATAGGAGGTAAGCCCAGTTTTTCAAAGAGGATGAAACTGAGCTGCTTCGGTGAGTTAATGTTGAACTCCTCTCCTGCCAGTCGGAAGATTTCCTTCTCCAATTCAGCCAGCCTTTCGCCCAGGTCAGAAGAGAGCTCACCAAGACCGTGAGGATCCACTTTGACCCCTGCCATTTCCATGTCTGCAAGTATTTTGACAAGGGGCATCTCCACATCCAGAAACAGCCTGTCCATACCAAGCTCAGAGAGTCTCTGACTTAGGACATCCCGAAGCTCGGGAAGCCTCGCTAAGCCTTGGCATACCACGTCCCTGACGCTGTCTGCCCGCACTTCGCCAATCGTCCTTGGAAGGCCTCCTCTGCCTGAACGCGAGACCAGGTCGGAGACGACAGACACCTCGGCGCCCAAGTAATCCCTGATAATATGCTCCATATCGGTGTTCCGATCCGGACTTGCCAGGTAAGCCCCGATCATCGTGTCAAATATCGAGCCTGACAGTGTAACACCGCGACGCTTCAGATGAATAATCTTCGTTTTGGCGTCATGACATATCTTATGTATATTCACATCCTCAAACACAGGCTTCAGAATGCTAATAGCTTGCTCCTCAGGAATACGAGGCTCGCCCCGGCCTGTATGGGCAAAAGGCAGGTAGAATCCTTGCCCGGGAGGATGCCAAATCGCGATACCGACAAGCCCTGCACGCATCGGGTTTTCACTGTCAGGAATTGTCTCGAACGTAAATTCACCTGCATGCGTCAGCTCCTCTAAAAGAGCCTTAACTCCTTCCAAGTCCCCTAATGTCACACATTTGTCTCTTCCCTTTCCGGCCTCGTCTTTCTCTCCTTGTGAAACCTCGCCTTGAGTATCAAGGCTGAAAAGGTTTGGCATTCCAAAAGAGGCTACACCTCTCATCCCGAGTTTGTCCTCAAAACGCTTCATCAGACTCCGGAACTCAAGACGTCTTAGGAGGCCCACAAGAGCAGGCCAATCAGGCTCCTCCACATGACATTTCTCAAAACTGAACTCTATCGGCGTTTCTCGATCAATTACAGCGAGCCTCTTAGAAAGTTTTGCCTGATCTTCATGTTCTTTAAGCAGGCCTCGTATTCGCTCCGGGCGCACAGCATCTACATTGTCAAGGATATCCTCGATCCCGCCCAGGGTCTGTATAAGCTTGACTGCGGTTTTCTCTCCGATTCCCGGCACACCCGGGATATTGTCAGATGAATCTCCTGCCAGGCCTTTGACGTCAGGTATATGTTGAGGACTGACTCCGAAGCGCTCCTTTACCGCTTCTTCGTCATAGATTTCCATTTCGCTTATGCCCCTCTTTGTAAGCATGGCTTTGGTGAGACCTGACACAAGCTGCAAGGCATCTCTGTCGCCTGTCACAATAAGACATTCATGCCCTGCTTCTTCTGATTTCTTCGCGACTGTCCCAATGATATCGTCTGCCTCATACCCGTCAATCTCCAGCACAGGGATGCGAAACGCGGCGAGAAGCTCTTTAATGAGCGGCATTTGTGAGCTAAGTTCATCAGGCATTCCCTTCCTGGTAGCTTTGTATCCGTCATACTCCAAGTGCCTGAAGGTAGGCCCTGATTTGTCGAACGCCACAACCAACATATCCGGCTTTTCCTCATCCATCAAACGGATGAGCATATTTGCAAAGCCATACACGGCATTAGTAGGCTCACCTTCTTTGGTGGTAAGCTTTGCTTGAATCGCGTAAAAGGCGCGGTTCGCAAGGCTGTTGCCATCGATAATTACAAGTTTTTGCCTCCTCATAATCCTTCCTCCGCATGTCAGCGTTAGTATGTACATACACCGCCTATATCATCATATATCATCAGAGTCTTCCCCATTCGCCCTCTGATTCCTGCAATTTAGTGTGCAGTGCCTGTGGATTTCAGTAGGACACACTAATCCGGACAAGGAAATCCCAATTCACCAAACCTGACTACACAGGATCTCCCGATTTTTCTTGCATTGTAAGTCCTTGCCGGTTAACTCCTAGGATGAGGCAGGCGTGTTTAGAAGGGAGCCTGCTGAATTCAGTAAGCAATAAGGACAGCGCAAAGAAGAAAAGGGTCAGTACATGAATAAGGCACCCTCATCGGGTGCCGGCTTTCGAATCTTTGCCTTCCGGAGCTCAATAGGAAGCATATGGAGGCATATGGTATCTTATCGCTAAAGATTAAGCAGCTTCATAAGAACATATTGCGCAACTTCGATCTGACCGTAAGCCTTTGCTTGTTCCCAATCAGAATCAAGGAGCGCCATTATAAGGTCTTGCGATACCCCTAACTCGTCAGATAAAGCGCCTACCACGCGTTTCTTCGCAAGCTCACTGAGCTCAGCCCAATTCTGCTTCAGGATTGTGGTCGCTTCTTCTTCCGTAAGTCCCCTTTCCACCAGGTTCCGGATGAGCTTCGGTTCAAGGCCTTCCCTGACAGAGTTCCAGTCGGATCTTGCTAACGCTTCAACGTCCGGAGGAGACAAAGTCCCCTTGGAAAGGATGCTGATCTTCGTTGTGACGTCATCCTTAGTGACAAGGCCGCGTGCTTTTACGAATCTCGCCTCACCATAGACATCAGATACGATATAAACCTCGTCACCACGCAATAACCTGTCAAGTTCGGCTTCTACATTGTTTCTGTAGATAGCTGTATCAAGAGCCATAGTTATCTGTTGTTCGACTCCGCCCGGGGTGGTAATTGTGAGGATACCTTGCTGATTATCGGTTTTCTCAAGCTTCCCTTCATAAATACGGAGATCGATAAGGGATTTTATCATGTATGCAGTCTCAGCTCGTGTCGCAGGAAGCTCCGGTTCAAAGACTACACCGAAGTGCACCGGGAGCACCCCAAGGGCATTGGCAATTTCAATACTGCGAAATGCCCAGTGATCCTGGCTTACATCTATGAAGCTCGCTTCGGGCTGTTTGAGGCTGTCCATCTTATCGCCAAGCTTTATCCCTCGGATTAGTATCTCGGTCATTTCCGCTCTGGTTATGTCTTTCCAAGGACGAAATGTACCATCGGGAAAACCTGAGACTATCCCTGCTTCTGTAAGAGCGGCAATGTACGCTTTAGCCCAATTATCCTTGATATCACTGAATGTAGGTTCACCTGCAGCCCGGACCCTGAAAGCCCTGGCTACCATTTTCGAAAACTCTGCCCTTGTTACCGGATTCTCCGGTTTGAATGTGCCGTCAGGATAACCTGCGATTATCCCTTCATCCACTAAGGCCGAGATGGCTTCCTCAGCCCAACAGCCTTCGACATCAGTTGGCTTGGTCGCTGCGTCAACTTGAAGAGATAATGCAGACGATGCGGTTATGCCAACGACCAACAGCGCAACAACTATAGCCTTGATAAATGCGGATCCCACAATTCTTTGAGCTTGCCCTGTCTTATGCGCTATGCGGTATATAATCATATATGCCAAGTCCCCCCTTTGCCGTGCTCCTGCCCAGCTTGATGGGTCTTTATCCCATCAATTACGGCTATTCCACATAATGCGGCCTATACCTTTATGTAAGTTGTGGACGTTTGGGGGACATATGGCGGATTTGCTACCTTATGCCTGGTGTATTTTGACGAGGCCCGTTTTCTCCGCCATTCTCCATAGACGATTCTCCTTTTTCAATCCAGGCAATGTTTTACCGCGTCTCTCTGCCTAGGCTTCTTTAAGTATCCTGATCCCATAACGCATTCCACCAATCAACAGGCACCCTTGTAGATATTGGAATTTGTGTTATTCTTAAGGTCAATGTCTGCGGATCCCAGGTGATTGCAACGTCTTCCAAGAGACGCTGGAGTTCATCAAGGGACACATGAAATCTTCCACCTCTTAAAACCCCTTTTGCATCCTTTTGATCGACAGTCGCAGATTGCAATCTGGCATCCCAACCCACCTTATAGCCGAAAGCCTCAGCCACAGGCCTTAACGCCACCAGAACCCGGTCGCCTTCAATGCGCGCAAGATCCATCTCAACGCGGACCGAATCCCGAGCTCCGGCAGGATCAGTATCAGCCGTGTCATTACCTGGAATTGCGTTCATACCGCCGCCTGCCTCGTCGCAGGCGCTGCTTGAAGCGCCGGATAGAATACGCGTATCTACAGCCTTTTCGCAATCTTTACCGGTCGATGCTGCGCCCATCTCGCCACAAGTATCACTTGTTATGGCATATGCCAAATCCGCTTCGCTGCATATGTCGCCTCTTATGGCATATACGAGGCTTGGTTCGGCGTATGCGTTACCTGTCGTAGCATATGCATGGCTCACTCCGGCACTTGTGTCAGAGGCTGCTGCAAACGCGTCTCCCTCCTTGCGACTCTTACAGCTTGAAGAATAAGTCGTCATGTCAGCACTGTCTGCTGTTCTTTGACTGTCTCCTGCAAGATGCACATGCACAGGCTCAGCCACAACACTTATCTCCACTCTTACCTGCCAAGGGACGGGTTCCGGTTTCCCGCGAGCCGCGTCTATCAAAGCAGCTAACGCATGCCGGTCTATATCAGGCATCGCGGGAGAGATAGCATCACTCATCGTATCAGACTTTGCGTTAAGCATTACCTGAACTAATGAGGTTCTTAGAGCCTCTATGACCTGTTCTGCCGTGTTTGTCCCCCGCTGATATAAGTCCTGATGTACAGTAAGCCGCATTGCCATAGGCCCGTCTCCATAGGAGCTCACCTCTATGGTCTCGTAGGTAAACTCCACCTTAGTGCCTATAGGAACAATATCAAAAAGCTCCATGACATCCTTATCACGCATTCTAATGCAGCCTGAAGTGACTGCTTTCCCAATGGATGCCGGGTTGTTCGTTCCGTGGATGCCATAACCTGCCCAACTTAGACCCAACCACCTACATGAGATGGGGTTATCCGGGCCGGGCGGCACCGGAGACCTGCCGTCCGGGGGATACCAGGTTGGATACTTGGCCTTATTGACTACTTTACAGGTGCCGATACGGCTGGGAGAAGCAGGTTTCCCCACTGCTATCGGATACTCTTTTACAGGGGATTCGCCTGAGAACAAAGTGAGTTTGAATGCAGGGACATTAATCTGAATCCAATAAAGCCCGGATTCTCTATAAGGTTTGGAGAATCCGGAGGAATCTATCGAGGCATCATAGATTGAACCGGCGAATGAAACAGCCGAAGGCATAGGGGAAACGAGGAACAACTCCACACAAAGAAAAAACGCGCACGTCAGCGCGGTCCGGCGAATGCAGATCCTTCTTGGCACCGAGCTTCCCTCCTGCTCCGATAACCCTGTCTTGCTGACACAGGCCGCAATTAACTTGCAGTTGGGGGATTATGCTTGCGCCACTGTGTCCGGCTTGCACTAATATATTCTGTGGGCAGAAAGGATATACCAGAGACAAGCTGGGCATATATCAAAAGGAGCGTGGAATAACCACGCTCCGGATAACGCAACCAAATGGTAATCGCCGGCACTTTCCAGATTCTTATCAATATCTTGGTCCCTGCCGGAAACTATACGGACTATGACTAGAGAATCGCTTCATCCAGCTTTGCTTCGAGTATAGCAACGAAGAGCTTTACCGCATTCTTCATATCGTTCATATCCGCCATTTCTGACGGCGTATGGATATACCTCGTAGGAACCGAAATCGCGCCTGACGGAACCCCTTCCCTGGTAAGGTGGATAGGCCCTGTATCCGTCCCGCCGCCCTCCAGGATCTCGAGCTGATAAGGAATCCCGTTTTTCTCGGCAGTCTCCGTCATAAACCGTCTGACACGGGGATGGGTGAGCACAACTCGGTCCTTTACCTTAATCGTCGGCCCTTCACCCAATTTCACCGCCATAGTGGGCGCCTCAGGCGTGTCCCCTGTCCCTGTCACATCCACGGCAAATCCGACGTCAGGATTAATTCCGTAAGCAGCAGTCTTAGCACCGCGCAGGCCCAGTTCCTCCTGGACTGTGAAGACTGCATAGACCTGATTGGGAATCTCTCTGCCGGCAAGCTCCTTCAGCGCCTGTACCAAGACTGCGCAACCTGCCCGATTATCCAGGGATTTTGCGATGACTCTGTCTCCCTGAAAATGAGCTTCCCTATGAAATGCGCCAATGTCACCGATTGACACCTTTTCCTTGGCTGAAGCCCCGTCTTTTGCGCCGATGTCTATAAACATCTTGTTAAGCTTCAGATCCTTCATGTCATCCAGCTTTTCCATGCCGAAGGCGCCAATTGTGCCATTGTCGAAAATCACCCTCTGCCCTATCAGCATAAACGGCGAAATTCCACCCATGTTTGAGAATCTCACAAAGCCCTCATCATCAATGTGGGTTACAATTACGCCGATCTCATCCATGTGGGCGGCAATCATCACTCTGGGGCCTTGGCCTCTTCGGATAGCTATGAGATTACCCATTGCATCTACTGTTACTTCATCTACAAGGCCCTCAACTTCCTTCCGGATGACATCTCTTATCCTGCTCTCATTTCCGGCGGGGCCAAAAGCCTCAACCAACTTCTTTAACAAGTCTTTCAAAAGGGTAGCCCCCTCTCTTCAATACTGTCGAGAAAAGCTGCCATAAGCTTTATGGCATTCTCAAAGTCACACTTGTCTATAATTGACGCAGGGGAATGGATGTATCTGGTCGGGACGGATACGACCACTGCCGGAATACCTTCTCTCACAAGATGGATTCGGCCTGCATCTGTACCACCTGTGGTAAGCTCCCTCATCTGGTAAGGAATACCGTTCTTATCGGCAACTTCCATGAGCCTCTTAACAATCCTCGGGTCAGCCACAAAAGATGCGTCCGCATGGGTTAGGGCAGGGCCTTTCCCCAGAGAGGTCGAATACAGATGCTCTTTCGACCCTGGGACATCAGATGCGGTGGTGCCTTCGAATGCGATAGCGATATCCGGCTCCAAGCTGTATGACGCGACCTGCGCTCCGCGCCCACCTACCTCTTCCTGCGCGGTAAAAACGCCTTGGAGCGTGAAATTCCACTGTTTATCCATCATTAAGAGCCTGGCAAGGACAGCGCACCCTACCCTGTCATCAAAGGCTTTGGCCTTCGCGCGGCTGGTACCGATATCCTGGTACTTCGTGGCGAATATAATGCCGTCACCTGGCTTTACAAGTTTTTCAGCCTCATCTTTGTCTTTAGCGCCGATATCTATGAACAGGCCGTCGATATCAAAAGGCTTGTCAGCTTCCTCCCTTTTCTGGAGGTGGATAGGCTTTGCGCCGATTACTCCCGGGACGCGATCCTTCCCTACATAGACTGATTTGGACACCAAAACTCTCGGGTCAACACCGCCGATAGGCTTAAACCTGAGAGTCCCTGAGTTTTCGATATACATAACCATTAGTCCGATCTCATCCATATGAGCGGACAGCATGACTTTGGGACCTTTCTCGTTGCCGTTCTTTATGGCGATCAGGTTCCCTAACGCATCTGTTTCCACTTTGTCACAATAGGGGCTGACCTGCTCCCTTAAGATAGCTGCGACTTCTTGTTCCTGTCCTGAAACACCGAAGGCTTCTGTGAGGGTTTTTAGAAGCATTTCAATCCCTCCACATACTTCTTATCGAGCCGAACTATGAATTCCGCAAGCAGCCTGCCGGCCCGCTCAACGTCAGTTAAGCATACAGTCTCAACCGCTGTATGCATGTAACGCAAAGGTATGGATACCAGGCCTGTGGGGATCCCGCCTCGGGTAACCTGTATCGCAAAAGCGTCTGTCCCGCCTGGATGAGGACTTGGATCTGTTTGATGAGCAATCTCCAGTTCACGTGCGATAGTTTTCAGTCTCTCAAATACTGCAGGATGAACTGCAGGCGAGATGGCGATTCCAGGGCCTTTGTCCATGGAGATAGTTTCATACTCCGGGACCGAAGACTGGTCACCGAATCCAACATCAATAGCGATACCTACGTCCGGGACTATGCCGTACGCACCGGTAATTGCGCCCCTTACTCCTACCTCCTCCTGGACAGTGGCGACACAATACACATCAGCATGGTGACGCATGTCACGAAGGATTCGGAGACATTCAAACAGGACGCCTACCCCTGCCCGGTCATCCATGGTTTTCCCTGCCATGAACCTGCCTTGCAACTCGATGGGAGTCTGGGCAAAAGTTATTATGTCGCCCACCCGGACCAGTTCACGGGCCTCATCACCTGTGAGGCCGACATCGACATATAAGTCTTCCCATTTTACCGACTTTTCCCGCTCTCCGGGATCTTGAACGTGTGGGGGCTTTGCCCCTACAACACCGGGCAACCTCCTGCGTCCGTGGACCACTACTTCAAGTCCGGGCAAAATCCGTCTGTCGATACCCCCGATTTGAGTTACCCTGAGGCAACCCTGATCCTCAATTTTCGTAACCATAAGTCCAATTTCGTCCATGTGTGCTGCAAGCATAACACGGGGATGAGGCGCACGCCCAATTCCTCGCTTAAGCATAATGAGATTGCCAAGAGCATCAGTTCGGGCTTCATCAAACAACCCGGACATTCCTTTCTGCACGACGGCAGCGACCTTGTCCTCATGGCCGGATGCGCCGGGTTCTGAGATTATACTGCTCAGAAACTCGGCGAGTCCTATTGTTGCCATACCCAACCCTCCATTCACCAAAACTGGCATCCGAAAAAGAGCTTCTACCAAGCTATTTATCTTCTTCGGCAGACAGTCTGATTCCTGCTATATCCAAACAAGTTTCGACAATGATTAAGCTCATTCTGCCCTTTCTGATTTATTCCGTAAGAATTAACGAGCAAAGGTTCAGTCAAAATGATCGTACCCCTTAAAGGAAAGGCTCTGCTTGGTGCCATCACTGCCTACCAAGACAACACCTTCCGTCTCAGGTGTAATATGCCCAACTATATACATAGATCCACCGGCATTAGAAAGCGCATCCCTCACCCGATCAGTGGATTCAGGCGGGAAAGCAAATACCAGCTCGAAATCTTCGCCTCCGGATAATGCCCATTCAAGAGGGTCAAATTCTAAACATCTGGAAGCAAGCAGCGTGGAGTACCCTATCGGAACAGCGTCTTCCCTGAGCGTAACCCCGACTTTGCTTTCTCTTGCAATATGGTGGACTTCACTTGCAAGTCCGTCGCTGATATCCATCATAGCGCTTACCACGCCTGTTGAGGCAAGGGCACAACCTTCGCGGACCCTCGGCATAGGTTCCAGGTGTGCCTTTATCAGTTCATCGAACCAAGCAGCTTCAGATTCCCGGTCCGGCGATGCAGTTCCTCTCTCTGCTACGACTTGAGAAAGCCCGTCCTGTGTGTCCTCAATCCTTGACACGTCCTTTAACTGTATTTCAGGTTGTACTCCCGCCTGCAGCCCTTGTTGCACTCTCGGTCCCGCTCCCGGTTGGGTCCCTCCCTGCTCTTTAGGTTGTGCTCCCGATCCCGATTGCGTCAGCGGTGTTACTCCTAACTTGGCATCCCTAGTGTGCTTCCACGTGATCCCTTGTTCATGACCCATTTTCTGTAGACACGCCAGCCCTGCTGCAGATCTCCCAAGACAGCCGGTGACAGCGATAAGGTGACCCGGTCTGGCGCCGGATCTAGTGATAGGCGAGTCAGTTGAGCCGAGGATTGCGATGTTTATCACCATTGCTTTAGGAGAACTTACGGTATCTCCGCCTACCAGCTCCACACCGAATCGGTCGGCAATATCCAGCATTCCCTTATAGACACCTTCTACGTAGGTATCATCCACCCAGTCGGCAATACCCATAGATACAAGAGCAAACAGAGGGACTCCGCCCATAGCTGCAATGTCACTGATATTTACCGCAAGCGCCTTCCAACCCAGTTGCCAAGGGCTTGTGTATTCCTTTATGAAGTGCACTCCTTCAACCAGCATGTCGCAGGCTGCCAGAAGCTTACCGGGGGGAGGGGAAAGGACTGCAGCATCATCTCCTATTCCCAGAGCAACGCCTTTACCGCCTGTGCCAATCCACTGCCTCACGCGATCAATGAATCCAAACTCACCGCCTGTGATTACCATTTACGATTCATACCAGCCTTTCTCCTTGGCATCAGATCGTCGACACTCCACACGCCAATAATGGCAAACCAGGTGATGATGACCGTATCTCATGCAACGCAGCCCGTGGCCCGGCATAAGCCCATGGTTCGCCAGACAGGACATCTTCCGCTTCAGTAGATGAAAGACGACGATTATTAAGAAGGTGTGCCCGGCACTGCCACTTACGGAGCACCCCGATATTGCATGTCACAACTAGTATACGCCGGCAGTTGCCCGGCTTAGGCGCAGTAGAGATGCGACACAGATACAACCGAGAAGCGACACTAATACGACACAAGTGCGCCTGACCTACATAGTATGCGCTAAATTGCCACCACTTGCCCGCCGGTCATATCTGGAAGATCCTTAGCATCCAGCTGAAAGACAGAGTTGGGCGTGCCCCCTGCCGCCCATATCTTTTCATATTGGAGTAAGTCCTCATCAATAAATGTGCAAATATCTTGCAGATGCCCCAGAGGAGGGACTCCGCCGATTGCAAAACCTGTAGTATTACGGACGAATTCAGCATCTGCCTTTTCAATAGGTTCACCTATGTACTCTGCGATCCTCTTTTCGTTGACTCTGTTAGAGCCACTGGCAATTATGAGGACAGGTTTACCTGTGCGTTTCCCCCTGAAAACCAACGATTTAGCGATCTGTCCTACTGTACACCCAACGGCATTAGCTGCTTCAACTGCTGTTCTCGTAGTGTAAGGCAGCTCAATGACTTTGTAGTCAAAACCCCGCAGTTTTAGGAGATCCTGTATTCTCCGTGAAGCAGAGCTAAGTGTTTCAGACATTCCTCCTACCTCCTCAGCCTACTTATCACTGGTACTTAGCTTCTTCAGATATGGTAGCCGAAATAGGCGACCACTGCAACATTCTGTCAAGCGGGCAAATCTCGGGATTCTCATCGCACCAAATATGGCGTATCATAATATTGATGACGCCAGCCTAGGGTCTCAGCTACGCTGTCCGGTTTTCGACCGCCTAAACCCCGATCCGTGGTGGAAAATAGAGCGTATTCTTCCCAGGCGCGCTTGAGATGTTAGAATATCTGTCACCTGCTTTGTCACAATAAGCGAAAGAAGCGCGTATTCCCAAGGGGGAGGCCGAGCCCCTAACTGTCAGGCTCCTTGCAGGGACTTACCAATTCGTGTCGAATATCAGTACCGGCAGAGAATAGGATGCCGGCATTCTTTCAGCGTAGGAAAGGCGCAACCTAATCATTCCGATCCACGTTTCTGACTCGGAAGATAAAAGTTAGGAGGTGCCGCAATGGATCCTTTACTTCATCGGGTTATTGGCGACCTCATTCACATATGGGAAGCTAATGATCATGCACGTCTTATTCGTTATGCGAAGTCGGAAGACGAGGAAATAAGGAAAAAGGCACAGCAGGCCTTAAGAACAAGAGACCATCTTGCATATGCAGGACTGGGAATCGCGGGAATGATCGGACTCCGATCACTGATACGCGAGGTGTCCGGGCTGTTGCTTGGAGCGCGTACTACAAGAAAGCTATGAATTCTTGAAATGCATAGCGTATCTGAGAAGATTTGTTCCGCTCCTTCGGGATACCTCTGCTGCTATAGCCACAGTCTCGTCTCAAGATTCAAGGTTTGATTTCAATGGAATATTTAGAAGGTCCACATTTCCACATTTCAAGTAGACACTTTAGAGATAAGCGTCAAATAGGGTAGATGATATACTTAGATGCTATAATTAATTCCATAAATATTCGCTCCAGGGGGTTGCGAAAGTAAAAAAGGAAACTGTATGGTCTAAGGATTTTACTCTAATCACTTTAGGTACGATTATATCTGCCATAGCCGGACAAACCATTAGCCTTCCCATGAGCCTTATGGTTTTCGATGAAACCGGCTCTACTCTATTGTCTGCATTTTTGTTTATTGCAGGAATGATTCCCAGCGTAATATTACCCATACTAATTGCTCCATTTATAGACAGATATCCAAAGAAGAGAATCATAGTAGGCTTGGATTATCTTATGGGAGTTCTGTTTTTGCTTATTGCTTATGTAGTCAGTATTACAGGATTCAGATATTCCCTTTATCTGTTTTTTAGCTTGATAACAGGGATTATTGGTACTATCTATAGATTGACATATCAAGCTTGGTTTCCGGATTTAATACCTGTTGGTTTTGAACAACAAGGGTATGCAGTTTCTTCGTCAATATATCCTACTGTTGTGGTGATTATGTCACCTATTGCAGCGTATTTATATAAGACTTTTTCAATAAGTATATTGTTCATAATCATAGGCCTACTTACAATTCTGGCAGCGACTTTCGAGGTTTTCATAACCAATATACATCATCATCAAGCGGATGGTGAATTTAGTTTTGAGAAGTATAAGGCTGATATTCTGGGGGGATTTAGCTTCTTAAAGGAAGAGAAAGGCATCAGAAACATCTACACCTATATGAGCATAACAAACGGAGCCGCGAATGGATTAGGCTTAATGGTGCAAGCCTATTTCCAGACTGTAAGTTTTCTAACAGTTACCATGCTTGCATTCCTAAGAAGCGCAGAAACAGTTGGTAGGATTATTGGTGGAGCGGTTCAATATAAGGTAGATGTACCACCAAAGAAACGGTATGGGATTACTAAGTTTGTATATATCTTTTATGAGATTATGGATATTATTCTATTATTTATTCCGTATCCGTTTATGATTGTCAACCGGTTTCTATGCGGTTTTTTCGGTATGACATCAGCCACACTGCGTGAAACCAGCGTCCAATCTTATTTGCCAAGCAATATGCGAGCCAAGGTGAATGCTGTATTCAATGTTTTCATGGCTTTGTCCATAATCCTGTTTCAAATCATAGCTGGATTTTTGGGGGATCGGATTGGTTATAGGAACGTTGTACTTATGTTGGCTGGGATTTCTTTATTAGCTATTTTTATTTTTATAGTAATTCCTTCTGATGAGAATAGAAAAGTATATGAGGCAGCGAGGTCTAAGAGTTAATTTTGAGGTATGCGCGTAAAAACGACTAAATGTCCCCTAAGATTATGGCCGTCTATTATCCTCTGAGAAGCTGATGAGTGACAAGAAGAAACCGCCCTCTCCTACGACAGGAAAACTGACATGGAGATTTAGACAGCGTGGCCGACACCTGAGTTCAGACGCCATCTGCAACCCCCTTGCCGACACTTGCAGCGTGTTGTATAATTAACACGCAACTCAATTATCTTCTTTTGCTTTGTGCCGGAGTGGCGGAATCGGCAGACGCACGCGACTCAAAATCGCGCGGAGTTGACCCTCCTTGGGGGTTCAAGTCCCCCCTCCGGCACCATTTATTTCTAAAAGGTAGCGGCAAATGGTCTTCACATAGGGTCCCGCCTGCGAGGATGAGATAAGACACGTACACCACGTGTATGGTTGTCGCCGCTACGAAGAGATGGTCGAGTTTCTGCCACATTTTTTGAAACCATGCCTTGATTTCAGCCATCTTTTTTGATTTTCGCAGCAAGAAGCTGGTAAGTGGCAGGTTTTCAGCCGCCTCCAACAGCAAAGGTGCCTGGTTTTCGACCACACTTTTGGGCAGACGAAGGGTTTTGGTGCCTTCTTGAGGCTCAGGTGGAAGATTTTCTGCCACTTTTTTAGAAAATGTGCCTGACTTTCTGTCACCTTTTTAGAAAATGTGCCTGACTTTCTGTCAGCAATCTTCCAACGAACCTATTTCCGGCGATCAGATGTTCGATATTCCGGCACCTGAAGCGAAATCGTGTCTGGAAATCAGTCACTGATAAGCCTCATGGTGGCTGATTCTCGACCACTGAACCTGTCGCCCCTCAAAAAGTGGCAGAAAACCATACAGCCAAAAAAATTTTATGGTCGATTTTCGATCACATCATTGCCGGATGTCAACACCAATTACGGCCGGTGTTCATACCGGAGACCTGCAAACCCCCAGATCACACCTTAGCATATACGATAGCCCTCACCTACTGAAGGTACGGGCTATTTTACGCTTACATTCTTTGCGTCCAGTGTTTCAAGCCGCCGACAATCCAAAAGCAATCCAATATCACTCTAACAGCAGTCCGATAACAGAAAGGCTGCTTCACCTAGCCTAGCCTGACGGCTGATGATATAATTGACACACAAACCTGTGCAAGCGCAGCTTAAGGATGTGCAACCAAGCACAGGCAAACCGGGTACAGGTCATCGGAAGCTGACAGCGCAGCAACGGAAGTTGAGCGCTGGGAACATCCGAAGCTGACAGCGCAGCAACGGAAGTTGACCGCTGGGAACATCCGAAGCTGACAACCCGGAGCATCAACAGTCGACAGCGCCAATTGCGGGCGATCAAGAAGCGACCGCGCACGTTCATCCGAAGTCGGCGAATTACCCAGAAGAAGGTGAGTCTATGAGTATTTTTGACATAATAGGGCCTATTATGATTGGCCCTTCATCATCACATACCGCAGGCGCAGTTCGCCTGGGTCTTGCAGCCCGTGCCATCATAGGCGGACAAGTATCTCGCGCTGACATAACCCTGCACGGTTCTTTTGCAGAGACATACCGCGGTCACGGTACCGATATCGCACTTGTGGCAGGCCTTTTAGGGATGAGTCCTGACGATGAGAGAATCCCGAACGCTATGGAAATTGCGCGAGAACAGGGTCTTAGGATTGCATTTCACACCGGAGATTTAGGAGACGTCCATCCGAATACCGCCCAGATAGAGTTAGTGTCTCCTAAAGGGACGAAAAGGACTGTAAGGGGCGCGTCTGTCGGCGGAGGCAGCATCTTGGTCACCAAGATCGATCAATTCACAGTGGACTTCACCGGTGAAAATCATGCGCTTGTAGTATCATACAAGGACCAACCCGGGATTATTGCCAAGATTACGTCACTGCTTGCAGCAGAGAATGTAAACATCGCGGCAATGCGCGTGTCCCGGGAAGCCAGACATTCCAAAGCCCTTGCCATTATTGAGCTGGATCAACCCGCTCCCCAGAAGTCCATAGCAAAGATCTCGCAAGTTCCCAGCGTGGATACGGTGATAGTTCTACCCCCCATATCCATGGAAGAGGGGGAATGATCCATGACAATAACATCCATTGCCGAACTCGTTGAAACAGCGTCATCCCATGATTTGACAATCGGCGCTTTAGTGCGGAAACTTGAAGCGGAAGAGACCGGACTTTCCATTTCTCAACTTGATGAAAAAATGAAGAAGCGCTTAGAAGTGATGCGCGATTCAGTAGCCAGGGGGCTTCAAGGCATGCATTCAAAGAGCGGACTTACAGGCGGAGATGCCCTCAGAATGGCAGAAGCTCTATCAAGAGGCACTCTGATAAACGCAGAATCCCTGAACTCCGCAATGGCATATGCTCTTGCAGTCGCCGAAGTAAATGCGGCTATGGGACGGATTGTAGCAGCTCCTACAGCAGGATCCTGTGGTATATTACCCGGAGTATTGCTGTCAGTAGGTGAGATACTTGATGCAAGTGACGCCTCCCTAATAGAAGCCCTTTTCACTGCAGGCGCAGTAGGCGCAGTCGTAGCAAGGAGCAGCACCTTAGCAGGAGCTGCAGCAGGCTGTCAGGCTGAATGTGGCACCGCGGCCGCAATGGCTGCCGCTGCTGTCGCACAGCTGGCTGAAGGATCGCCTCACCAATGCGCTAATGCAGTGGCATTTGCTTTTAAAGGCCTGTTAGGCTTGGTTTGTGACCCGGTAGCAGGATTAGTTGAAGTCCCGTGCATAAAACGAAACGCTATCTGCGTCGCAGTAGCGCTGGCTGCAGCTAACATGGCTCTCGCAGGAATCGAAAGCGTCATACCGGCTGATGAAGTCATTGAAACCATGGGGTTGGTCGGCCGTGAGCTGCCTGCTTCCTTAAGAGAGACTGCTCTCGGCGGACTTGCTGCCACCCCTACAGGAAAAAAGCTGGCAACGGAGCTGCTCTCCCACGAGTAAAAGTAAACCCGGCTGATTGTCAGGCCGTATCTTCAGCCTGCCGACACTCGTGCCTGCCGGGCAAGCCTGATAAACCCAGAGACGACAGCGCTCTTTCCCATCGATTGCCCATCTTGATATCTGTCAATCGATTATCGTCACAACCTCATCCCAAGGACGCTCAGGGCGGGGACGGCGAGGCATCGGACGTTCCTTGGGATACCCTATGGGAATCATGGCAACAGGACGAAGGTGCCCGGGGAGTTCCAACGCCTGACCGGCAGCGTCTTCGTCAAAAGCCCCTACCCAACATGCGCCAAGCCCGAATCCGACGACTGCAAGAAGCATGTTCTGGACACAAGCAGCAGTATCTTGTATAGAGTAGAGTTCTGAACCCCGATTGCCATACTTGCTTGCACTCCTACCCGGGTCTGCAATGACTACTATGACCACAGGAGCATCCTCAACGAATTTCTGTCCGAACGCTGCCTTTGATAAACTCGCCTTCAGTTCAGGGCGCTTCACTACAACGACTTGCCACGGCTGCATATTACCTGCGCTTGGTGCTTTCAGCCCGCACTCCACGATCCGCCTTACAATATCATCATGCACCGGATCCGATTTAAAGTGACGCTCACTACGACGTTCTCTTATAGCCTCAAAAAGGTCTTTCGTCAATTCAATCACCCTCCGCATACAGTGATTTCACTACATCTCGCGTATCACAAGCCCATGGCGTGTCGTATCCATTATCCGATCCATATATACCGGCTCTGCTCTGATGCCTTCCGGCTTTCGAGTTCTCTTCTTATGGAGCCTTCGGATTCTGAAGTCTTCCACTATGATAGATTTCCCCTGCAAAGTGAAAGTTCCTGCAAAACCTTTGGTGAGTAATAGCGTGGAGCAACGGGTGTCATATTGAAAGGGCTTCTGAAAAATCAGGAATTTGCCGGAATCTGCATATGGCTGTGCCTATGGTTATGTGCACGGTTATGCAGAAGGCCCATGATAACAAAAGCAGCCCTTCTGCAACGCAAAAGACCTTTCAAACAGCAAGAAGGGCCCTATAGGAAAACAATCTTCCCGGGAAGGATATAGAAGATTTCCTTCTCACAACTTAATGAATGTCAATTCGGTAACTCTTCTCCTTAGCGTCCGGGGCTTTGGGGATGACGACCTCAAGCACGCCGTTCCTGAATTCGGCATGCGCCCGGCCGCCCGATATCGTGTCTTACCCACATCCCTTCAAAACTGACGTGAGAAAGGCCTCTATACGCACGGGAAGCAGCTTCCTCCATAGAACTCCCGACACTGACTGCATTTAGAACACGCCCCCCGGCAGTTACAAGTCTCTCACCGTCCAGACGAGTCCCTGCGTGGAAAATGAGAACGCCGTCCTTTTCAGCCTGCTCCTCATCGATAAAGATCTCCTTGCCTAACCGGGGTTGTTCAGGATATCCGCAAGATGCAGCCACCACGCATACGCAAGCCCCGTCCCGCCAATCAAGCGTTATTGAAGAGCATGTCCCCTCAACAGCCGCTTCTAACGCGTCAACAAGATCAGATTCCATCATCGGCAGAATTGCCTGCGTCTCCGGGTCACCGAACCTGGCGTTAAACTCAAGCACCATCGGCCCCTGGGATGTAAGCATTAACCCTGCATAAAGGACTCCGACATAACGATGTCCTTCAGATGAAAGACCTCTTATTACAGGCATTATAATATCGTCCATAATTTGAGTCTGAAGAGAGAAATCAAACCCGGGAGCGGGAACGACGGCGCCCATACCTCCGGTGTTCGGGCCTCTATCCCCATCTTTGGCACGCTTATGATCCTTTGCGCTAACCAGGGGAATAGCGGATATTCCGTCAGTGATAACCAAGAAACTCGCCTCGCGACCGAAAAGACAGTCTTCAACAATGATTTCTCGGCCTGCAGTAAGGTTTGCGACGATATCCACCGCCTGCTCGCCCTCGTCCAGGGTGTGGGCAACGACCACCCCTTTCCCGGCTGCAAGCCCGTCCGCCTTTACTACCACAGGGCCTCCGTGGGCCCGGACATAACGTTTAGCTGCTTCAGGATCCCGAAAAATACGATAGTCGGCAGTGGGGATCCGGTGCCTGGTCATGAACTGCTTTGCCCATACCTTACTCGTTTCAATGGATGCTGCAGCCTTAGTCGGACCGAATACAGGTATACCAAGACGCATGAACTCATCGGAAGCGCCGAGAGCAAGCGGCGCTTCCGGACCGATAACAGCAAGATCCACATGATTTTCAAGAGCAAAGCACGCCAGCTGATGTAAGTCATTTGCAGGAATGGGCACGCATTTGGCAAGCCCTTCCATACCGGGATTCCCCGGGGCGGCATACACCTTGGACACCCGAGGACTTGCTCCGAGTTTCCAAACGAGAGCATGTTCCCTTCCGCCTTGCCCAATTACAAGTATGCAAAGATTATCCTGTTTCACTGATTTCCCTCCTGAGACAAACGTCAATGAATAAGGCTGTACTCAATGCCTGAAATGACGAATACCTGTAAATACCATAGCTATTCCATGCTCATTGGCAGCGTCTATGCTTTCCTTGTCCCGAATCGATCCGCCCGGTTGTATGATTGCAGTTACACCTGCTTTCGCAGCTGCATCTACACCGTCCCTGAAAGGAAAGAAAGCGTCTGATGCCATAACTGCACCCTCTGCCTTGATGCCTGCATGCTCCGCTGCTATCCTCACTGACCCTACGCGATTCATCTGGCCTGCTCCGACGCCTACAGTAGCGTCGTCCTTCCAAAACACGATTGCGTTGGACTTGACGTGCTTCACTACTTTGAACGCAGAAAGCAGCCACCTGGCTTCCTGCTCAGTGGGGCGCCGCTCAGTCACCACCTCAACGTCATCCATATTGAGATCTCGGGGGACATCAGGGCTTTGGGCGATAAATCCGCCGTCCACCCATCTGACATCGAGTTCAGGAAGATCATCGTAGACATTCTCAGGAAGAACAAGAACACGTAGATTGGGCTTCTTGCTTAGCACATCAAGAGCCTCATCAGTCACGCCTTTTGCCAGAACAGCTTCAACAAAGGTTTCCACGATTCTTGTGGCTGTATCACGGCAAAGGATCCCGCCTAAACCGACTATACTTCCAAAGGCGGATACAGGATCAGCCTCGCGCGCCTTGACGTACGCGTCTTCAAGACTGCTTCCTGTTGCGACTCCACAAGGATTTGTGTGTTTAATGACGACTGCCACAGGCTCTTCCCGAAATTCCCGCATGATCCTGAGGGCTGCGTCAGCGTCGAGTAGGTTGTTAAAAGACAGTGGTTTCCCCTGGAGCAGCCTGGCGCCGGCAATGCCTGAGTACGGAGGATCTCCGATTGCGTAAAATGCCCCCATCTGGTGGGGATTTTCACCGTACCTAAGGTCAAAGGCTTTCGTTCCACGGACACATACTATAGGCACAAAAGAATCTTGAGATTCGTGCATAGGTTCAGCAACGCTTTTTGCATTATCTGTCTTGGGCGGATTAGCGCCGAGATACCCTGCAATTGCCGCATCATATTCAGCAGTATGCCTGAAGGCCTCCTCCGCGAGCTTTGCCCGCATCGCCTTTGACACATCGCCTTTTGACCTGAGCTCTGCGATAATCTCACTATATTTACCGGGGTCTGTAACGACTGTGACCCGCTCGAAATTCTTCGCAGCTGCCCGCACCATAGTCGGCCCGCCGATGTCGATATTCTCAACTGCCTCTTCCAAAGTGACATCGGGTTTTTCTATGGTTTCCTTAAAAGGGTATAGGTTCACTGCTACAAGGGAGATAGGATCAATCCCGTGAAGCTTTAGCTCTTCTTCATGCTCTCGCGTTGCGCGGGCAAGTATCCCTGCGTGTATCTTAGGGTGCAAGGTCTTAACTCTGCCCCCTAAGATCTCAGGGAATCCTGTAACCTCAGACACCAAAGTCACGGGAATCCCTGCCTTGGAGAGTTCTGCTGCGGTGCCCCCTGTAGAGAGGATCTCAAAGCCCAGATCGATTAACGCCCGGGCAAATTCCACTACGCCGGATTTGTCGTAAACACTTATGATTGCCTTTCGTTTTGCCATTTCATCAGCCTCCGTATATGATGACCTTTCTTCCGTTCCTTCGGATTTTCCCGGCCAGAACAGCGTTGATACACTCAATCATAAGCGCATGTTCTTCAACCAGGATCCGGGCTCTCAGAGTATCCTCTGTGTCGTCAGGCATTACGGGAACCACTCTCTGACCGATTATAGGGCCTGTATCAGTTCCTTCATCTACGAAATGTACTGTACAGCCTGTGTATCTAACCCCGTACTCCAAGGCTTGCTTCTGAGCGTCGAGGCCGCGAAAAGCCGGAAGGAGTGAAGGGTGAATATTGATGACCTTTTCCGGAAACTCGTCAAGGAAACCCTTCCCTAAGAGCCTCATGAACCCGGCAAGGACTACGAGATCAGGGGAGAACCTCTTTACTGCCTCTGCAAGTCCCAAGTCAAACTCCCGCTTGGAGCGGTATGACTTGCGCTCCACCACGACTCTTGGTATGCCGTGGCCTTTCGCCCGCCGGAGTGCGGTAGCGTCAGGATTATCCGAGATGAGCCCTACAACTTCCCCACACAGCCTCCCTGACTCACTTGCGTCAATTATGGCCTGAAAATTCGTTCCTTGCCCTGAAGCCAAAACGACAATGCGGGGTCTCCCATGTGCCACGCTATCCATTGGAGAATAACACCTCCCCGTTGCCGGGGATCACCTGACCTACCACGTAGCATCGTTCGCCTGAGGCAATGAGGGCCTCCAGGGCAGTGTCTACATCATAAGGCCTCACTGCCACAATAAAGCCGAGTCCCATGTTGAAAACGCGTCTCATTTCATGCTCTTCTACATTGCCAAGCTTCTTAAGAAAATCAAAGATTGGAGGAATCTGCCACGATCCCGGGTCGAGCCGGATCGCGAGACCTCGTGGCAACATCCTCGGGGGATTGTCAATGAGTCCGCCTCCTGTAATATGAGCAAGGCCTCGGATTTCCACGGATTTTGCAAGGCTGAGAATGGATTTTGCATAGATCCTAGTTGGCTCCAGGAGTTCTTCTACCAGAGGGCGTCCGAGTTCTATCGGCTCATCTGAAAGGTTGAGGCATGCGATATCAAATAAGATGTGGCGCGCCAAGGAAAACCCGTTGCTATGAAGGCCTGATGACGCCAAACCGATGAGAGTGTCCCCCGGCTGAATACCACTGCCGTCAATAAGCTTTGACCTTTCCACCGCGCCCACTGCGAACCCTGCTATATCGTAGTCATCGCCCTTGTAAAACCCGGGCATTTCCGCAGTCTCACCGCCTAAGAGCACGCATCCCGCCCTCCTACAGCCTTCCGCCACCCCGGACACAATCGATTGAACCTTTTCCGGCTCAATCTTGCCCTGCGCAAGGTAATCCAGGAAGAAGAGGGGTTTTGCGCCTGATGTGACTACATCGTTTACACACATGGCAACCGCGTCGATTCCGATAGTGTCATGCCTGTTTGACTCTATTGCGATACGAAGCTTGGTTCCCACTCCGTCAGTTCCTGCTACGAGCACAATATCTTCAGGCCCTCCTGCGTCCAGTACGAAACTGCCTCCAAACCCACCGAGTCCTCCGATAAGACGGTCGGAAGGCATCTTCTTCAGGACTTCCTTGATGAGCTCAACAGATTTCATCCCACGGTCGATGTCCACTCCTGCCTCTGCATACGTTACCATTGCTTCTCCCTCAGTCCCGCCTTTCCCGCGATTCCCGGGACTCTCAAGGCTTTCGGATCTCCCCGGCGCCACCACCGGCGCCACCACCGGATAGCAGCCATCGAAGCAACCAAGGCAAAAGCCCATATCTTTCGCGCCTGCGTTCTTCATTGCCTCGAGCAAGCCTTCACGGCTCAGATAATTCAGGCTGTCCGCCCCGGTCATCTTAAGCACTGACCTCTTGCCGTTTGAGGCCGCAAGGTCCTGATTACTTGCCGGGGTTGTGCCGATACCGTAGTAGCATGGGTAAGTAACAGGAGGAGAAGCTATCATAAGGCCTACGCTCTTTGCCCCTGCTTCCCTGAGAAGCCTCACTAATCTGGTTCCGGTCGTGCCTCTTACTATTGAATCATCAACAACTAACACATGCTTGCCTTGAACCGCTTGGCGGACTGCATTCAGCTTCAGGCGCACGCCAAGGCGCCTGGCGTCAGGCTCAGGTCTGATGAAGGTCCTACCCAAATATCGGTTTCTTACAAGGCCGTATTCAAACGGTATTCCGCTCTCACGGGCAAATCCCAAGCCTGCTTCAACGCCTGCTTCAGGCACAGGGACAACAATGTCTGCCTGGACATCCTTATGTTCCCTGGCGAGCATCCGCCCCATTTCGTGTCTTGCCTGGCTTACATTCACCCCTTCGATAATACTGTCAGGCCTCGCAAAATACACATATTCAAAGATGCACATAGTTCTCCCGAAGCAAGGTCGGCCCTGCACTCTACGCAGTCCTTCTTCATCTATGATCACTATTTCTCCGGGTTCGACCTGCCCTTGCAGTTCAGCGCCGATAACATCAAGCGCGCATGATTCGGACGCAACTGCCCAGCCTCCGGGGAACTTACCCAGACATAAAGGCCTGAACCCTCTGGGATCCCTCATCGCAACGAGTGCCCCTGAAGTCATAATCACCGCGGAATACGCGCCTTCAAGCTCTGTCATGCATTGTCTGATATTGTCTTCCAAACTTCCGCTTCCATGCTTCGCCAGCAGGCACCCGACGAGTTCCGCATCAGATGTGGTCTGAAATGCAGCGCCTGATGCACCCAGGGAAGCACGTAGCTCTTCCGCATTAACCAAGCAACCGTTTGTGGCAATGGCAACATCTCCCCACGGGTAATGGAACAGGAGAGGCTCTGCGTCTGATATCCCGCCTAAACCGCCTTTCGAGTAGAGCACATGGCCTATTGCTATGTTGCTCCTCAACCCACCTGTTGTATCTTGATCAAACACCTCTGATACCAAGCCCATTCCTTTATGCAGCCTGATCCCTGCGACCGGTGAGGCAGAGGCAATTCCTGCGCTTTCCTGTCCTCGATGCTGAAGTGCCTGGAGGCCATATATCCCACGTTCAGCGGCGGAGCCGTCCCGGGAGACGACTCCAATGACCCCACAGCGCTCACGCCACTCAAAGGGAATCAGCTCAATTCCTCTATCCATGAGCTCGCCTCCTGATATATTCGTGCTATGTCACTGACCGGGATCTCTATGGCGTTTTCCCAATATCCCGCCTGCTCTCGGCAGCACGCCATGGGAGGTTGTTGTTCCCTGCGGACTATGAGGCTTGACCCACTGACCTTACCGATAACCGACAGAGGCACGTTCGCTTTTCCTGCCATCGCCTTCACTTCAGCAAGCTTTGACGGATTGAATGATACAAGCATACGCGCACCTGACTGACTGAACAAGTAATGATCCAGCCTCATGCCGCAAAGAGCAACCTCTGCCCCGATGTCACCAAGCACACATGCTTCCGCTAAACCTTGAGCAATGCCTCCCTGGGAAATGCCTCTTGATGAGGAGAGAAGCTGTTTCGAAATCAACAGCTTAACCAGATCGAGTAAAGCCTCTTCAGCCTTGAGGTCTATGCGAGGCACAGGCCCTCCTTCGAGCCCGTGCACTTGCGCAAGGTATTCACTTGCGCCGATCTCCGGTTTGGTGTGGCCAAGGACACAGATCAGGTCTCCTTCCTGCTTAAATCCGGGTGTTACGATATTTCCGAGATCCTCCACGAGGCCTACCATACCAACTGCAGGTGTCGGGTGGATAGAGACACCTTCAGACTCGTTATGGAAGCTTACGTTGCCGCCTGTAACAGGGATATGGAAGGCCCTGCAAGCAGCGGACATCCCTTCCACCGTCTTCTTGAACTGCCACATCACTTCAGGATTCAGAGGGTTCCCGAAGTTCAGACAATCTGTGATTCCAAGGGGGACCGCGCCACAAGCAACGAGGTTTCTGGCTGCCTCAGCTACGGCATGGGCTGCGCCTTGCCAAGGATCGAGGCTGCAATAAAGTGAGTTGACCTCACATGTCACAGCCAATCCCTTGCTTGTACCGGGCACACGGACCACTTGCGCTCCTTGGCCACAGATAAAGTAATCTACGTTCTTTCGGTCATTCTCTTTCAAAGCCCGCCTTGCCAACCATCCCTTACACGCGATTTTCGGGGATGAGAGAACACGTCTTAACGCGTCTCGCAAGTCAAACGGCTCAGGCACATCGGCAAAATCACCGGCAGATTCAACCTTGAATGAAGCAGGCTCCCGGGCCTCCCTGGTGTAGCAAGGGGCCATGTCCGTAAGGGCTTTCGCAGGCACTTCTGCTACAGTGGCAGTGCCATCTGTTACACGCAAAATACCGTTTTCAGTAACTTTACCGATAACCTCAGCTTCAAGTCCCCACTTCCGAAATATCCTAATGACGTCCGCTTCTCTCCCCGGCTCCACAACGACAAGCATCCTCTCTTGGGATTCGGACAACATCACTTCATACGGAGTCATGCCTTCTTCACGCGTGGGTACCTTACTAACATCGATCTCCATCCCAACATCGCCTTTGGACGCCATTTCCGCTGATGAGCAAGTGAGGCCTGCAGCGCCCATGTCCTGAATCCCGATTAGAGAGTCGCCAAGGACATCGTAAAGCTCAAGGCATGCTTCCTTAAGAGCATGGCCTAACTTAGAATCCCCGATTTGAAGGGCTTCACCGCCTGCCCGAACTTCAGGCGCAATCTCGGCAGATGCAAAAGCTGCGCCTTGTATACCGTCCCGTCCGGTGCAGGCGCCTACCACCATAACAGGGTTCTCCAATCCGCAGGCTGCGGACTTTTTCATAGAGGATATCCTTACGATTCCGACACACATAGCGTTCACCAGAGGATTCTCTCTGAAACTCTCATGCGTAGCTATATCCCCTCCGATTGCAGGAATACCCAACGCGTCTCCATACCACGCCATGCCTTCCGTAGCGCGCCTTAGAATCCACCTGGATCGTTCATCAGAGAGAGGCCCTGCCCGCAAGACGCCCAGCAGCGCGATAGGCTCCGCGCCCATGGCGAGCACATCCCGGACAATACCTCCGACACCTGTTGCCGCACCTTGAAAAGGCTCCACAGCAGACGGATGATTATGGCTTTCTATCTTAAACACCACAGCCAGCCCGTTGCCGATATCCATGGCCCCTGCGTTCTCACCGGGACCTTGAATGACTCTCTCCCCTGACGTGGGGAAAAGACGTAGAATCTCCTTGGAATTTTTGTAGCTGCAGTGTTCTGACCACATGGCTGCAAACATCCCTAATTCTACCTTGTTGGGTACCCGCCCTAGCATACTGACGATGCTCTCGAAGTCTTCTCCCGAAAGCCCCATTTCACGCCACATTTCCTGCTCCAATCTCAACGCCCCCTATCAAGTCAGCATACACACATGCCGTCAAGTTCCCCTATCAATGTCTTCAATGCCAAGCGCTTTCATTACACGGTCGTGTTTCTCCTCAACCCCGTGGGCGAGCTCTGCTCTATAGTCAACCAACGCACGATGAAGCCCCGGATCTGCCACAGCAAGGATCCCAACAGCAAGAAGAGCAGCGTTCTTCGATGCATTCACTCCGACACAAGCCACCGGAACCCCAGGAGGCATCTGAACGGTTGAGTAAAGTGCATCCACACCGGACAGTGGGGAATTCCCGCACGGCACGCCTATCACAGGCACAACCGTCATGCCTGCTACCACGCCGGCCAGGTGAGCCGCGCCTCCTGCTGCAGCGACTATCACCTTTACGTCCCGTTCCTCAGCTTCTCTTACAATTGAAACCACACGATCAAGGGATCTGTGCGCTGAAGCAACCACGACTTCATGCGCAACGCCAAAAGCGTTAAGTGTATCTATGCACTCCCGCATGATCTCAAGATCAGAGTCACTTCCCATCATAACCAGTGCCTTCACATTGTTTGCTCTTCGTCCTCGAAGCTCCATCCCTTATCCCTCCTACCTAAAATAGTTATCTCCGCCGGGAAAATAATTAGCCCCGGCAAATAGGTTTCGAGTGAAACCTATCCGCCGGGGCTTTTATCCCTAACCGGTGTAGCGCCGCAAAATGCGGGCCTGCGCCGCTTGGACCGAACCCCGCTTCAAAATGGGAATACGCAGGTGGAACCCTAGGCGCACTTTCCCTCGTGCATCAGTCGGCCTACCGCACAATCACAGTAGAGCATGCCTCACCGACTCTGCCGATATCTCATATTACCATGTCAATTACCTGTATAAACCGCCTTTGCTAACTCTTAGCAAAGACTCTAAAATCACCATATCATACCTTCATCGAGCATGTCAAGACCGGCAAACAACCGCGTTTACAGAACTTGGCAGCCGAAATAAGTCACTACGGCCCCTGCCAACAGAGTGCCTACGGAAATTGCGGTAAAAGCGTACCTTATCCTAATGCCGAGGAGAAAAGCGGCAATCGAAGCCGTCCATGCACCGGTTGAAGGTAAGGGAACAGCGACAAACAACACAAGCCCTAAAGGTCCGTAACGCCGAACCACTTGGCTTCGCGCTCTCACCCTGCTGAAAAACCAATCCGTTGCCTTCCGAAACCACATGAACCTGCGAAGCCTGCCTGCAATATAACGCAGAAACAGCATGACCGGAATCACCGGAACAAGGTTCCCAAGCACGCTTAAGAGGTATGCTTCGATAGGGCTCATTCCCAAAGACAATCCCAGAGGTATAGCGCCTCTGAGTTCAACGACGGGAAGCATTGCTGTAATAAAAACCAGGACTTCCCTGGAATCAGAAAGCCGCAGCCAATCCAAAGCGATGTCCAATGCCTTTTCACCTTCCAAAGTGCTTTAGCAATTATTCTAGCCTTAGCTACGGATTTCCTGTATAACATGGATTGAATCACATGTTAGAATCCTAAGAGCGTCTCTGCTATCTGGATCACGGCAGGTCCTAGCAAAACAATAAAGAGCGTAGGGAATATAAGAAAAATCAGAGGGAAAAGCATCTTAATCGGAGCCTTCATAGCAGCCTCTTCCACCCGTTGCCGCCTTTTTACCCTGCACTGGTCAGCCTGAATCCTGAGGATATTCGCTATGCCCACCCCTAGCTGGTCAGTTTGAATGATAGCTGACGCAAGGGAAGTTATATCATCTATCTTAACCCGTTCAGCAAATTGTCTCAACGCTTCCTTTCTCGGTGTCCCTACCCTCATCTCTCTGAGCACAATGCCAAACTCATCTGACAACGGGCCTTTCCGTCTCTCTACAACTCTCACCAACGCAGCGTCAAACCCGAGTCCTGCCTCGACGCTCACGGTAAGCAAATCAAGGACATCAGGTAGGGCTTTCTGAATCTCCTTTCCTCTGCGTTTCACCTTTGATTGCATCATCATCTCAGGGACTACCCAGCCAAAACCTGCCGCCACAAGGGCAAAAAGCAAGGCTTTACCTATTCCGAACCCACCTGCTAAGATGACAACCCCTAATGGAATAAGGATGAGGGTTATAATCCGTATAATAACATACTCCCCGGGAGTCAGCTTCCAAGGGTTGCCTATAGCGTCAAGTTTGTGCCCGGCTGCTTTCAGCACGCTTTTGGGGGTAGCAGCCAAGACCGCGCCTGACACCTTCTTCGCAACAGGACCAAACACTCGCTCAACCAGCGGGCGCGCCAGAGTTTGCTCGCGCTCGCTAGGCACTCTGCCGAGCGCGGTGACCTGCTCAACCCGCTCCTTGACTGAAAGCTCCTTGCCTGCCGTAAGAAAATACATGACCACGCTTGTCACACTTGCAAAAGCAAGGAATGCAGCCAAAACAGGCATCACGTTACCCCCCCCATCACACCTCGATCGCGACTATCTTTCGAATCAACAGAATACCGATAACCTCCCCGGCTAATGCGATACCAATCATCAGTTTCCCTATGGGATGTGCAAACAGGATGCTAATGTACTCAGGATTAACTGCAAAAAGGAAAATTACCAGCACAATAGGAAGGACTCCTATAATAAGACCTGACAATCTACCCTGGGCTGTCAGCGTCTTGATTTCTTGGCGCAATTTTACACGCTCCCTGATAGTCTCTGCTATATTGTCTAAGACTTCAGCCAAATTGCCGCCGATCTGTCTCTGAATGAGAACTGCAGTAATGACCAACTCCAGGTCCTCACTGCCTACTCGATCCACCATGCTCATGAGAGCGGTCTCTGTCGGAGAACCCAAGCTCATTTCCTTCATGGCAGCAGCGAACTCACTTGAAATCGGAGGTGACATCTCACGGGATACCATATCCATGGCCTGTAAGAAACTATATCCAGCTCTAAGCGAGTTCGACATTATGATGAGGGCATCCGCAATTTGAGAGTCAAACTTCGCAAGTCTTGCCTTCTGTCTATACTTCACGTAGAAGTTGGGAAGAAAGCCTCCTGCAAATCCCAATATCACTGAAAACAGTAGATTATGGAATATGACCCACCCATAACACGCCCCTAAGACGACGAGGATGATAGACAGCGCCATGAACTCCGACCCACGAAGAGAGATGTCTGCCCTTGCCAGGTCCAACTCCAACCCGGAAGCGTACCTTTGACCTTCGAAAACCTTACCAAAGGCTGTGAGAATACCACGAAAGAATCCTTTGTCTCTCTGAGCACTGACTCCAATCTTAGGCTTGGCCTGGGTTTCTGAGAATCGAGACAGTCTTTTCAGACCTTTTCCACGATCACTCATAAGCCTTGCAATCCCATAGATTACTAACGTAACACATATAAACACCAAGCCTGAGACTGATATCACAAATGCCTGTCCCGGCATATTATCAGCTTCCCTCCTAAGCTAACTGCACCCATTGACCCCCTGGGTCTCGGCCTGTATTAACCCACCCCACCTTACGCTGTTACAAACCAATTACGGCTCTTTGTCGGACACTCGCTAGACGTAATTCACAAACATCCCGGGAGGCACTTTTATGCCCGCCTCCTCAAACTTACTCAAGAACTTCGGCCTGATACCGGTCGCCCTGAATCTCCCCATGATCGTCCCTTTCTCATCAATTCCGGTTTGCTCAAAAATGTAAACATCCTGCAAAGTTATGACATCGCCTTCCATACCTAGCACTTCAGTGAGATGGGTGATTTTTCGGCTTCCATCTCTCAGCCTTGCCTGATGCACGATAAGATCTATGGCTGAAGAAATCTGCTCCCGAATAGCCCGAAGAGGTAAGTCCATCCCTGCCATGAGCGTCATAGTCTCCATCCTTGAAAGCATGTCACGGGGGGAGTTGGCATGGCCTGTTGTCATTGAGCCGTCGTGGCCTGTGTTCATCGCCTGGAGCATGTCAAGGGCCTCCCCAGATCTGACCTCTCCCACAACAATCCTGTCAGGTCGCATTCTCAAGGCATTCCTCACAAGGCCACGAATGGTAATGGCACCCTTGCCTTCAATGTTAGGAGGCCTGGCTTCAAGCACAACCACATGTTCCTGGCGGAGCTGGAGTTCTGCTGCATCTTCAATGGTAACTATTCGCTCATCCGGCGGAATAAATGAGGAGAGCACATTTAGAGTCGTTGTCTTTCCGGAACCTGTCCCTCCGGACACGACTATGTTTAACCGTGCCTTGACCGCACCCTCGAGGAACTCCAGCATCTCAGGCGTGAGAGTCCCTAACCTAATCAGGTCATCAGTAGTCAAAGGTTCCCTTGCGAATTTTCGAATGGTAATGCATGGCCCTACAAGAGAAATCGGCGGAATCACCGCATTTACTCGGGATCCGTCAGGGAGCCTTGCATCCACCATAGGACTGGCGTCATCTATACGCCTCCCAATAGGTGAGACGATCCTATCTATGATGTGCCTGACGTGGTCTGCATCGCGAAATCGGATAGACGTCTCTTCAATTTTGCCTCCCCTTTCAATGTATACACTGTAAGGACCGTTCACCATAATTTCCGTTATGGTCTCATCACCCAAGAGAGGAGTAATAGGACCGAATCCCATCACATCATCAATAACCTCTGTGATAATCCTAACTTTCTCTGACCGTATCAAAGGTACCGGCTCTTCATCAAGGACCTTCATTGCTATGGATTCGACTTCCTTAGCCAGTCGCTGCCTATCTTCTGTACTTGCGGTGCTCTCAATAAGCTCTTCCTCTATTTCCTTGACAAGCCTATGGTGAATCTTTTCCTTGATTGCAAGGTAAGGGTCTTCCCACCGAGCCTTCTCAGCTTGAAACATGATACCTTCGTCTGTAGACTTCATAGCATAAGGCCGGCCATCATATAGCCTTTCCGCAGACCCTGTTCCGCCTCTTACGTGCGATCCGGCTTGCGGCCCAGCAGTCTGAGGCCGGGAGCCGATGATTTCAGGCATAACTCCGCCGGAAGGCTTCGTCCGTCTTGAAGTCTCCTGCTTTTGCCCTGGCTTACCTCTTTCCAGTCTTTCTTTTAGCGACATTTGTCTATCACCCGTTCAAAAACATACTAAAGATCGATCCGTGGATGCCTGCGGTCTTCTTGCCGGATGAAAGTTTTTGACCTTTAGAAGCCTTCTTGGAAGCTGCATCTCCCTCACCCTGGGGAATGATTATCCTGACAAGGTCCCGGATGGCAAGGGATACCTTGGCAGTGGGATAACTTATGACAAACGGCGTTCCTTTGTTGACTGACTGGGATACCACCCGTTCTTCATTGGGGATATATACATCCACTTTTCGCTCGAGAGTCTTCTCTATCTCGTTAATATCCAAGCCATGCTCCCTGGACGGCCTGGATAGCGCCAACTTAACCTTGCTGCTTTCATAGCCTAAGGATTCCATTATCTCAAGACATACTTTAGCATTTTTGATAGAAGGAAGGTCTGTAGACGTAACAAGAAGGATAGTGTCAGCCATATCCAGACCTGCAAGAGATATATCATCAAGTCTTTGAGGGAGATCAACAACAACAAAATCGTAGGATTCGGCGAGAAGCCCCAAGACGGCTTCGACATGCCCTTCTGTCACAGCTTCTGCCTGCTCCGGACGGAGCGGTGATGCAAGCACATGAATCCCTGTGTTGTGCGCAAGGAGGCACGCTTCTACAGTCTCTGAGTCCACCTCTTCTTCCCTTTCCCTGGCAATATTCGCGATGGTCCTCACAGGAGATGTGTCTAACATGATAGCCACATCTCCGAACTGCAGATCAAGGTCAACTAAGACTACCTTGCAATCTCGCTCCTTCCCAAGTTCAGCAGCGAGGTTCACTGCAATCACAGTCTTCCCGACTCCCCCCTTAGCGCTGAACACCGAAATGACCCGCCCGAGCTTTCTCTGGAGAGGCATGCTTGGCATCAATCGAGCCCTCCTCTGAATTTCCATATCATGTGTCCTACGTATTGTGCTAACCAGCTCGTCAGCGGAAAAGGGTTTCACCAAATATCCTCTGGCCCCTGCTGCTATGGCTTCTCTTAGGTACTCCTGCTCTCCCTGGACTGATACGATCACCACAGCAGTAGTCATAGCCATCTCCACAGAGATTATCCGTGTAGCCTCTATCCCGCCCATAACCGGCATATTTATATCCATAAGAATGATATCCGGCTTAAGCCGCTTTGCGAGAGCCACAGCTTCCTTGCCGTTTTCAGCTTCACCTATCACAACAAATCCACCGTCAAACGCAAGAAGCTTCTTGAGATTCTCCCGCGTCTCCGCTATATCGTCTACTATCAGAACCTTGATTTGGGATTTTCCCACTTAGTTCACTTCCCAAACATCTCGGCATCAATTTCGAAAGCCTCCAACGCCTCGCCCTTTACCATATAATCCAAGAATACCGTTTCACCAATCCGGACAATCCTCGGTGTAATCAATATTATAAGCTCACTTTCCCCACGCTCGAATTTCTCGCTCCTGAACAAACCGCCGATAATCGGAATATCTCCGAGAATGGGGAGCTTCTTCACAATCTTTGCCTCAGTGGTATGGATAAGACCGCCTATTGCAATGGTTACACCGTCTTCCACTATTAAATGAGTAGATGCTCTCCTGGTTTTCAGCGCAGGGACAGTCGCAAGTCCTACATCCAACGCATTGTTCCAATCAAGAGAGGACACTTCCGGTCTGATATCCAGGACAACTCTACCTCTTGTGTCCACTGTAGGGAGCATGTCAAGTTTTATTCCGTACGGCCGCCACTCAAAGACTATCTTCCCGTCCACTTGCCCGAGAAAAACAGGGATTTCGCCTCCGACCAGGAACTCCGCACGTTCTCCGCTTAACGTCAAGAGACTGGGAGCTGCTAAAATCTTCGCTAAGTCTTGACTCACCAGTGCATCAAGAACCGCGCGTATGGGACTGAGCCGCCACAACTCCGTTACGATATTGTCTATAGGCAGCCTAATCTGCCATACATCTTCAGGACCGGCGCCCTCAAGGCCCAGCCTCAGTGGAGATGTCCACTCGCCAAACGTAACTGAACCCGGGCTAAATGCGTTGTCATGTATACTGCCCCATGTTATCCCCAAGTTCTTCAGAGCGCCTGAGTTAATCTCCACCACTTGTACCTGAAGAAGGACTTGAACCGGATTTGCCACATCCAGTAGAATTACCGCGTCCTTACTGAACAGCTCAGCTATTTTTTGCACTCTCTTGAGATCATTCTGGGACTCTACGCTACCTTCCAGCAAGAGCTTCCCGTCAACAGACCGCACGTTTACGGTAGGCAAGTTTATGTAGTCACTGACTCTCTCCTGTAAGGTAACCTCAGGAACTACCGACACCGGCGGTTCCGGAGGCAGGACAGGCGCCGGGGGCAACTCGGGTTCAGCTTCAACCACCCGGAGCACACTTACCACTTTCTTAGCGTAAAGCTTTGCTATAGCTTCCGCTCGCAGCTTAGCATGCTCATCAGGCACTTCTCCTTCCAGGAGGGCTGTTCCGTCTACCACCATCACTCCTATGCCGGGCGCTTGAAGTGCTCGGATGATTCTTTCCTTAAGCTCTGCGTCAAAATCGACTGCAGGCACCCCTTCAGTCTCGTACCTTGTATCCTCAGCATCAACTTCTTCAACAGCCTCCTCCAAAGTAGCAACCTCCGGGACTACTTCAACCTCAACAGCGACCTGCTTGATTCCTTCCACAGGCGTCTCTACGTCCAAGAAGTTCAGAACCTGAGGCGCGAAAAGCCTGGCAAATTCCTCAGCCCGCTCCGCATCGCCCGGGGTTTTCACAAGTCCTTCAAGGATAATCGCGCCTTTTACCACACGTACATGTACACCCTCAATTCCCATATCCGCCGCGACTTGGGTCGCATCTATTGCAGGTGGTGGAGGCGGGGTTTTCGGGTTCAGCACAGTAATAAGATTGAGGACTCTGTCAGTGTAAGCCTTGGCTATCTTGTCCGCGCGCTCATACTCGGCGTCTGTCGCGCATGTCCCTTCCAGGAGCAGTGTAGACTTGGCAAACCTCAACACAACACTGTCAAGCCCGATGATATCGTGGATTTCTGAGATGAGGTCTTGGTTATCTTCGTATACCCTAATATCATATCCTGTACGTCCGGACGAGTCCCAAACATACAGGGTGGTCCTACCCTCAGCCTTACCATTGATGATGATTTCGGTCTTGGAGACCACCACAATATCAGCGATGTTTGGGTTGGCCACCGCAGCCCTTACCACGTCCTCCGCATAGAGAATCCTGGAACATCCCACAACAACCCCAAAAGGCATGCTGACCGTAAATGCCAAAGGCTCCTTTGCCTGCACCGGACCAATCTGAAGAGGAGTTTTCTCCTCGGCATAAGCCGGCAGCGCATACATAATAAGGATTAAGACAAGTATCAGCGTAGTCATTCCATTTGAGTAAAGCGTGATGCGCCTTGACCGTCTTTCCCGTTCCGTCACGGTTGGGACACCTCCCCGACTTCAACCAGAGTAATATAGGTGATTTGACTTCCTCTGATTACCTCTACTATTGACGGCGCCTTGGCATCACTGACAGCAGCCACGCTTTCTCGCGGCTTGGTCACACCGGGCGCAGCCGAAACAGTGGCAGCAGGCTGCCGCGCCTCGCTGTTGCCGGCGCCGGTCTTAGGAGGCGACCAGCCTTTTACTTCCTTTAGTAAATCGTGAGAAACTACACCCTGACCCTTTGTAGCACTTGCAAACATAGGACGCAGAGCAAGGCGCAGCTTGCCTATTTTTTCAGCGAGAGCTAACCTCTCTGCCTCGCCAGGTTCTACAGCCAGCGTAACGCTGGTTGAGACTTTCGCTTTGCCCTGAGTCTTATCTTCAGTCTCTTGGGCTACTGCCAGCACTTCTATATCCTCCAGCACTGTGAAGGCTACATCCCCGGTTTGTCCGACTCCGCTCGCAGTCACAATAATGTCCACCTTATCTCCGGGTTTGACAAACCCTGCAACACCCACGACCTCGTCAACAGGGACAGTTACTGCCCGCATGTGGCTGGGAACTGACGAGACCAAGCCGATACGCTCATCTTCCCGGTAAAGCCTGTCCATAACAATTTGCTCGCCTTCGAGAATCTCGTATTTCGCTGTCATTCCTATGACACTGTCAATATCGCGTACAGCTTTCGGATGAGCTGCTTCTTCAGAAATTTCCCTAACATACACTAAGTCCTGTGTAATTTTTGTCCGTGGAGAAATGGCTGATTTCGCAACAACCACTCTGACGGTCTCCGCAGAAACAGGCTTAGGCGCTATGGCTCTCCCAAGGTATATGTAAACCGTGCCCGCAGCCACAAGTCCACAGGCAATAGCGAATAAGATTATCATTCTCCCCCTCTTCATCCGGCCCCCTCCTCGTGGTTATTCCTCTAACCTATATGAGACCACTCCGTAGTCATCCTTGTTGCTTAGGTCTCCCTCAGTCGCCATCCTTATGAACCAGCCCCAGACTGACCCGTCATCGTCTACTTCCTTCAGTATGAATGCGGCAAATCCGCGGAGTTCCACATCGTCACGGCCAGAGGCGAACAAGGACTTTACCACCGGCAGTATAACAACTCTTGGACACCCCTTGACATAGTGGTCAATTGTGCACGGAGGGTCGTGTTGACATTTAGCAAGCCTGTTGTTGACCCCTTTTTTGGTGGGGCCTGCCATGTTGCCCGGCTCCGTCTCGATTATCGTAGGAATTGTATCCCCTATCTCCAGGGTCATCTGGTAACCGATTTCAATATTGTCCTGGTAGTTCCTACCACCTGTGCCACCCAGTGCAAGCGCCGCGAAGTTTCCCGGTCCTATATCATCACCCTTTTTCGTGTGAGGGCTGTACTTTACAATTTGCAGAATCGGCTCCATCCCTTGGCCTTCCGGAGGTTCAAATTCAGGCTTCCAAACCACACCGAAAGGAACTACGCCAAATGCGCTTTTCACTGTGCCTACCCTGGCCTTAGCACTTGCCTTCACGTCAGTTGAAGAGAATCCGAGCACTCTCGCGAAGCCAAGTGAGACTGTTTTGGATGTGATGACCTTGATTGTACTGCCATCAGCCAGCACCTCAGCAGTTACACCGCCCTCGCAAACACCGTTGTCTATAGCGTAGGCTTCCGCAACATCCTGAGCTTCAGCAGGATACTTCGGGAGTTTCTGCACACCTGCCAAGGCTGCAGCATCAGCGGCATTGGACAAGGCGACCTTAGTGTAATAAAGCAATCCTGCATCTACCACAAGAGCGGCAATCCCAAGAAGCGCAACTAAAGTTACAGCTACTATTATTAAAACACTGCCTTTCTGTTGCGAAAAGACATCGCGAGCTTTCCATTTCAAGAAGTCCACCCCCTCAGGAAATGCTATGTAGCATTTCACTCGATACGCATCTTCGTCACTCCGCGGACTGTATAGGGATTCGGAAGAATACTGCCGACAAAAGGCATTATGATAGCGACAGGATACTCTACTTGAACTGTCAGTTGCTCACCCCGCTTACGGGACGGGGCGGATATGGCAACAGTAACCTTGGCAATGTCAAGCGCGCTTGCAGCGCTCTTCGCTCTGGCTTCGATAATAGTGTCATCCGGGTTGATTACACCGACTCTGGCGCCTTCGCGGGCCGCGTGAGAGACTATGAGCTGTGCGCTGAACACACGCCCAAACTCAACAATACCTGAAAGCAAGAGAAGGAGTAACGTAAGGACAAGTGCCATCTCAACGAGTGCCTGGGCCCGGTTGTCTCGTAACACGCCGATTCTCATAGTGTCTTTCACCTTGCATCTCCCGTTTTCGTATTCAAACGACTATACATGATACAGAACATTGTCAGAGTCTCTTTGGAACTCGGCGTTGTGTGGCAGTCTACTATTAACCTGCCATTAACCTGTAAGTTAAAGCCCAATGACTTGAAAATCCGCGATCACTGCAACGACTAAACCAATGGCAATAGCAACTGAGTAGGGTATTGAAAGACCTGATTTCGGTAAGTAATCATGAGATCTTGTGTGTTGAAATGTCCTGAGACCCCGTCCTATACTGCCAGGAATGACATAACCTATGAACCCCGCCAACCAAACCAAAATCGAAATAAGGACGACCTTAAGACGGCCATGCTTGGCAAGAATAATAATCGATATGAGTCCGCCTGCTATAGCCCCGTATAACATGGAAAACAATGCGCCTTTTGCACCGAGAACAGCCCCGATAGCACCTAAGAGTTTTACATCGCCTGCACCTATGCCGCCCATGGCAAAAGGCACAAGTAGAAGGGCAATCCCGGCGAGTGCCCCCAGCGCGGACCAAGCCAAACCCTTGATACCACCTGAAGCCATGCCAATTACGAGTCCGACTGTCATACCGGCAAACACCAGATAATTGGGAATCCGCCGCTCCCTATAGTCGAACCACACAGCTATGGTAGTGATTAAGCATGCAATACATATCTGGAAGATAATATTCACCTACTATCAAGATGATGTCAGAACCCTTCCTTGCTCTCTGCACTCTCAAACGTTCTCCATATGTCGCGCCTACTTCAACTAGGGAAACGGGACCTCAAGCAATGCTTGCACAGCAAATCCTAAAAGGGAGATTGTACCTGCCACCAGTAACGCCACTGTAGCGATGATTATGGCATATTCGGCAAGGCCCTGGCCTTTTTCCTCACATATGAGTCTTTGAATCACCGCTGCCATCAGCAAGCCCTCTTTCCCGCTGCATATTCTGTCCGCAGGATCCGTATCTATGTAATCCTGGAAAGCCGCGAGTCTGCGCCTTCGCGGATCAACCGACTCTGTCATAGGGCTCTATCAAGGAAAACCACCCTACCGGAGGGGGCGGTAGGGTTTCGGTCCTTACGAATTAAGAAAGCTCTGTAGAAGTATTTTACTCTGTTATTTGATGCATCCGACAGAATAAGTATGAATCATAGCCTAGACTATTGCTTGCTATTACTCTTACAGCGCAGTCTCAGTCAGTTTATCGGTTATTGTTTCGAATATGCCTTTCAAACCACCGGTAAGAGCCCCTAGGACAGTTATTAATGCTACTGCAACCAGCGCAATAATCAACCCATACTCCACCATCCCCTGCCCGCTCTCCTCACAAAAAAGCCTCTTTAGCATTACCATCGCACCCCCTTCCTTTTCAGAATGTTTGATGGTCACCAAGAGACTTTAAGAGTTCAGCCCAAGACTTACTCTCAATACGGATAGAAAAAAAGCTGCGTAGATATGAAGCCGGCTAACCCCTAACCGCTCTTTGTGGCCTGCCGAAAAGGTCACCTTACCTTCTTCTCTCTCTTCGGCAGCTCGGCAGTCATAACCAGAACCCCTCCTGGCTTTAGATCCGCAGCTTTGCGCCCTTGTTTTTCAACAAGTTTGCCTTGTCGTGAGAAATATATGGCTGACTTATTCTTCTGTTTGACAGCAGTATAATATTAGCCTATTAGGAAGCTTCCGACTATTCGCCATAAGGCTTATTTTCTGATGTCTTCATCTGGGTCTTTTGACCTATTTCGATGATTTTGGACTAATTCGCCTGAAGTATTACAAGTGTGTCCCCGAAGACTGTCTCAGTCCTTAGGAGCGATCCTTGAGGCAGCTCCAGAACCCAGGCTGCTCTTAGCGTCAGCGGACCGAGCCTGTTGGGGAGTAAAGGAGAGATGATATGAATGACCTTGCCGCCCT